>Ga0335075_10017066_pt1 | contig 10811 bp, 8 predicted proteins | sample Lox_Sample_24_FD_206723 | JGI IMG/M metagenome (GOLD analysis project Ga0335075, IMG submission 206723) | Soil microbial communities from Loxahatchee National Wildlife Refuge, Florida, United States - Lox_Sample_2.4 | ecosystem: Environmental > Terrestrial > Soil > Wetlands | place: USA: Florida... | reverse complement strand
GTGGGTGAGAGAACGGGCAGTCGGGGTCGTGTCGTCCCCGACTGCTCATTGGCGTCACCGCGGCAGCTAGAACGGAATCTCCTCGTCCGGGTCGCCGCCCTTCGGGGCATCCTCTGATTTTCGGGGGGCGGATTCGCCGGCGACGTTGTCTTCGCCGGTTCCGTTCCCGTTTCTCCTGCTGTCGAGGAATGTCAGGGTTCCGTTGTAGGGCGTCAGGTGGATCTCGGTGCTGTAGCGATCTCGTCCGTCCTGGTCCTGCCACTTGCGGGTGGCAAGTTTGCCCTCGATGAACACCTTGGCGCCTTTGTTCAAGTACTTTTCGGCCAGAGTGCCAAGACCTTCGTTCCATATGATAATTCGATGCCACTCCGTCTTCTGGCGGCGCTCGCCGCTTTGCTGATCGGTCCAGTTCTCACTGGTGGCGAGGCTCAGTGTGACGACCCGCTTGCCGGCGTGGGTGAATCGTACCTCCGGGTCCTGGCCGAGGTTGCCGATCAGTTGCACGCGGTTTAAGAATCCAGACATTGGTTTCATTCCCTTTCTGTTGCTCCGAGTCATTTTCTCGGATGCAGCCGGGAGAAACCGGGATCTGGCCCGCCCGCACCCCGAGCGGCGCGGCTTGGTGCGGGAGCGGAGCGACACGGCAGCGCCGCGAGCCGGAGGCGCTTTGCGTGCAAAGCGGGGATGCGGAAGCGGGACGGAACCCGGTTTAAGCCGGGGGTTCATGGTCCTGCGTTCGGAGCCATTCTGAATGTTGGATTTCGGATAAAAAAGGCGCTTTGGATTGTTGGACGTCGAATGCGGAGTGGGAAGGTGATTGGGGCGATGTCGCGCGTGCTGATGGTGATCAGCCAGTATCGGTATAGTTGTGTTGTAAGGCTTCGCGCGTTGTGTCCTTAATCCGACGTCTCGCCTTCCTCGGGAAAGGTGATGTCCTCGTAGAGCTCGGTGACAGGGATCTCGATGCCGATTTCGGGTACCTGAAGCACGTCGTCCTTGGTGAGGGTGGTGATTCGCCATGTCTCGTGCGGCTCGGACCGCTCCATGACAGTAAGACCCACGCTGGAAGATTCCAGGATGACGTAGCGTCGGATAGAGGGAACGGTGGCGTATTCGCGGACCTTGACGATGCGATCGACCCGTCCGGAGGTCGGGCTGAGGACTTCGAACACGACCAGGGCTCCCGGCACGAGCCGGGCGTTCCCATCGATCTTCGAGCAGGTCACCAGGGCGTCAGGGTAGCGGACCGCCTTGCCGACCGTCTCGATACCTGCGTCAGGACCAAGTGGCTCGCAGGGTCCACCGCGAAGCTTCGCCCTGAGAGCGGCATGCACGTTGAGTACTATGCGATTGTGGGTGACGTTCCCTCCCGTCATTGCGACCGGCTGGGTGCCGTCGAACTCGTAGCGGATGTCCTGGACCTCGGCCCAGGGAAAGAACTGCTCCTGGGTCCAGGGTTTGCGGAGGGCGACGTTCATGGATGCCACTCTAGCACGGGCGGGCATGAATTTCTCCATCCTCGGGTGGTGCGAGGGGCAGCGTGGCGCTCGGTGTGTTCATCGTGCGTCGGCTTCGACCCACATGGCCGGGTCGGCGCCCGCGGTGTTCCAGCCGACGAGGGAGCCGTGCCGCATGGCACCTCGCCGCGGCGGATTTCGACGGTCTCGCCCGTTGTCGGATCGCGGATGTAGCAGCGTAGCGGCAGCCTGGTGGCGAGGTCGTTTGGGTTCATCGAGGAGTCTCCTCTGTGGCCCGTGTCGTGGTTCTACGGGATGGATTGGGCATCGTGGCGGCTGGGAGTGGTGACCGCAGCCGTTCGAGGCGCGCTATTCCGTTGTAGAGGCTTCGCAGGCGGGGCAGGTAATTCTTCTCGGTTTCGGCGGCGGCCGCGAGGTAGCGGTTCCACATTGCCCGGTCCCAGGTCTCGCGGTTGTCGAGGCGGACCTGGTGACTGGCGTGGTGGGCGGCGCGTTGTTCGCAGATCGACACCCATTCGCTTTCGATCAGGGCGATCTGGGTGCGCCGGCGGATGATGGCCTCTTCCAGGCGTTCGTGGTCGATGCCGAGGGGCGGGGCGGTCGGGAAGCGGCTGCCGGATACGAGGGCAGCCGGTGAGCGGGCTGCCCCGCCCGGGGTCAGGTGGGTCATGGCGGTGTCCTTCGATGGGTGGGGATGTGCCCGGCCCTCTCGGGCCGGGCAGGGCCGCGATCAGTCGGCGGCTTCGTCGTAGCCGTCGTCGCCGTCGGCGGTGGATGGGTCGGAGGTGTTTGGGTCGAAGGCGGGGGCCAAACCTTTCTTGCGTTCCTCGGCCGTCAGCGCGAAGAGCGCTCCAGGGTAGTGCCAGGTTGTGCCCGTGAAGTGTTGGACGAAGCGGGCGCGGGTGTCTTTGACTCTGGCCTCGACACGCACGCCGTTGGCGGCGGCTTCGCGTTCCAGGGCTTGCCGCGAGAGGTTGGAGAGGAACTCGTCGGTCGCCATTGTGGGCAGCAGAGCGGTAGCGCCGACGACTTCGCCGGCGACGCGTGCGCCGATGCCGCTGTTCGACATATTGTCGCGGCAGGACAGCACGCGAACCAGCATCTCGCGGGCCGCCGAACGGACGGCGGCTGGGTCGGCGGTGATGACGCCGGCCGCGACGATGGTGTCGCGGATGGTGTCGCGGTCCCACGCGCCTTCGCTGGCGCCGCTCTGGACAGAGACGTTGTTGCCGCCGAGGGCGAGCACCAGCAGGGCGACGAGGGTTATGTCGTCGATCTCGTTCTGCCGCAGTGCTTCGTGCAGCGCGTCGGTGCGGAGATCGCCGATGACGGCGCTGCCCTTCTGCGTGACGTCCGGTCGGGGCTTCCTTGGCAGGACCTCCGTCGTGTTCTGCTCTTTTTGTTTGCCGGCCTTCGGCTTGTTTTCGCTCGGCATGCGATAGACGACGGTGCGGACTTCGCCGGACTGTGGATCGAGATAGTGGCCGGTCGTGTCATGCCGGCCGGGCTTGCCCCAGATTTTCTCGGCTTTGTGGGGCAGGGTCGGCTGGCCGTATTCGTCCTGGGGCAGCAGCACGCCGCGTTCGGGCAGGTTGTTCTGCAGCCACTCCTGCTGCGCGCCGAAGAAGCCTTCGACGTTGGTGGTGTAGCGTCCGTCCTCGCCGGCCGGGACGAAGAGGTCGTCATGCCAGGCGACGCCGTATTTCTCCGCGAGTGCGTCGTCGAATTTGGCGGCGGAGAACGGCATGCGGCGTTTGGAGAGGGCGTGGGCCACGCCGTACCATTCGGTTTCTTCGTTTTTCTTCGGCTTGTGTTTTTTCCAGACCTGGGCTTGTTCTTCCAGGGTTGCGGCGGCGATGGTGCGCAGTTGTTCCTCTGAGGGCATGTCGCCGCGGTTCATGACGTCCAGCATGGGCGGATGGATGCGGGCGAGCAGTTTCAGGCGCCGGATGGTGCGGACTGGCAGGGCGAGCGCGTCGGCGATCGCCTGTTCGGTCCAGTCGAGCTTTTCCAGCCGTTCGATGGCGCGCCAGATATCGACGCTGGTCATCGGCGCCCGGACGGCATTTTCCGAGAGCGATTCCATCTGCGCGGTGGCGTCGTCGCTCTCGCGCACCAGGACGTCGATAGCGGCGAGGCCGGCGGCGATCGCCTGCTCGACGCGCCGTGCGCCGGCTGTGATGAGCAGGTTGCCGTTTTTTTCGCGGCAGACGGGTGGCTCGATGATGCCGATTGCGAGGATGGAGGCGCGGAGTTGCGCGTCCATCTCGGGCGGTGAGGGTGCGCGGCGCGGGTTTTCCGGGTCGGGCGTGAGGGTGCGTGGGTCGACGCTGCGAAGTTCGGTCATGCTTGGCTCCTGATGGATGGTTTCGTCTGCTTTTTTCCATGGGCAGACCGGCGCTTCGCGCCGCATCGGCGGTCCGGCGCGGCAAGGGCGGAGCCGCCGGAGGCGGGCGTGGGGCAGGACCTGGTGTCCTGCCCGCGACCCTTGCCGCGGCGGCCGGGATGCGGCACCGGTCTTTTGTCAGAACAGTGCGGCTTGTTCTGACGGTGTTTTCTTCTGTTCAATCTTGGGTGGGCGGCCGGGGTGGAGGATGGGGACGGGCGTGCGGTCGGTCGTTGCCATTCCCGTCTCGTCGTATTTTGCTTTGAGGCGGCGCAGCAGTTCGCGCTCCGCGTCTTCGATTTCGGCCGCGCGCAGGGCGCGATAGGCGGCAAGCAAGTTGCATTCGTGAAGACGTGCCTGCACCGCGCGTTCCACGTCGCAATAGGTGTATTCCGGTTGGCCGCAGGCTGGCCATTTTACGATCTGTTCGAGGAACGCCTCTTTGCCGCGCAGGTCGCGGAAGAAGTGATCGTGGAACGTTTCCCGGTCATAGAGCGCAATATGTCCGAAGGAGAGTGCGAGGCGCCTGTAGAGCCTTTTGGTGAACAGGCTGTCCTTGAAATCGGCCGCCATGAAGCGGCAGAGATCGTTTGCGAACCCAGCTTTGACTTCGGGGCCTTCCCACTTTGTGGCGGTGAACTCGGCGGCGTTGAATTGCGGGCGCAGCAAGGCGCTCGTGTCGAACACGATCGGCATGGCTTTCTCCTGATGGCTGTCTGAGACGCGCGGTCAGGCGGCTCGTTGGGCGCTTTCGGCGAGGTCGGCGTTGAGCACCGCGAGTTCGCTTTGCTTTGCGTCGAGTTCGGCCTGCAGGGGGAATGGCTCGCCGAGACGATCTTCGTACCCGGCGAGGCGCGTGGCGGCTTCCCGTGCCTGCCGCTCTTGCCCCTGGAGGTCGAGTTCGAAGCGATCGAGGATGTGTTCGAGCCGGCTGATCAGGCCCATCGGGGTGAGGTCGGCCTCGATCGGAACGGACTGGTCGTACCCTGTGCGTCGGAGGATGAGTGACGCTTCGATGGGAGACCGGATTCCCTTGAACACGGTGCAGACCAGCGGGAAGCCGCCGAGCGCTCCGAGTTCGGTCTGCATCACCTGTCCGGCGCGTACGGCGAGCCCGACACGGGAGAGCAGCAGCGTGCCCGCGGTTCTGCGATCCGTGATGACCCGATCCTCCCAGGTCATCGCGAAGGCGTCGCCGCGCGTCGGCCTCCGCTGCTCGAGATCCTTGCGGATCTCCGTGATGCGGCGGAGTGCAGTCCCGTGCTCGTGCTTGCTCCCCTGGATCTGGCGGCGGATGTTGAGCTGGTCGTCGAAATGCGCGGCACGCTGGCGGTCGAGGCGCGCGATTTCGCTTTCCAGTCCGGCTTTTTGCAGCAACCTCGGATCGCCCGAGGCGATGGCCTTGGCGAGTGCGAACTGGTTCGCCGTTTCGCCGATGTCGTCGATCGTGCGGATGCTGCGGTCGCCGGCGAGCGCTGCGGCGATGAAGCGGGCCTTGCGTTCGTTGGTCTGCCACATCGTGGCATCCATCGAGCCGAGTGTGGCGTAGGCGTAGATCTCGATCTCGTCGTGGGCGTTGCCCTGCCGTTCGATCCGGCCCTCCCGCTGCTCGATCAGCGAGGGCAGCCAGGGTACGTCCAGGTGGTGCAAGGCCTTCAGGCGAAGTTGTACATTGACTCCCGTCCCCATCGTGTCCGACGACCCGATGAGGATGCGGACGCGGCCGGCGTTGAAGTCGTTGAACAAGCGCTGTTTTTCGGCACTGCGCTTGTAGTCCTGCATGTAGGCGATCTCGGTGGCGGGAATGCCGAGCCGGACGAGCTCCTGTTTGATCCAGCGATAGGCCGAGAAGCCGCGCCTCGATTCGACGGAGATCGTGCCGAGGTCGGAGAAGATGAGCTGTCCGGCGCCCGGGAGTGGATAGGGCGTGCCGTCCGGCCGGGCGTAGACATTGCCGCCGGTGTCGGTCCAGATGCGGTGCACATTGGCGATCAGCTTGTTGAGCTTGTTCTCCGCCTCGTTGTCGTTGCCTGGCCAGATCAGCCGCATGTCGATGGCGGCGTGCCGGCCGTCGGTGATGACGGCGAGCAGGATGTCGTCGCCTTTCTGGACGCGGCGCCTGCGCTGCTCGATCTCGGCGATGCGGGCGGCGAGCACCTTCTGGTAGTCGCGGAACGCCTGGCTTGCGGGCGCGGTGATCAGTTGGCGATGGTCGCCGCGGATGCGCGGCAGGCGGAGATATTGGCGCAGGTCGTGCTTTTGCAGGACGTCCGCGCAGGTGCGGAACAGGTCGACCAGCTCGGGGACGTTGACGAACTGAGAGAACCGTTCGACCGCCTTGTAGGCGCCGGAAGGCTGCAGTTCGAGCTCGGTGCGGGTGTCGCCGAAGGCGGAAGCCCAGGCGTCGAACTCGTGGACGCCGCGTTCGCGGAGAATAGTGTCATTCTGGAAGCGTAGCAGGGTGAACATCTCGCCGAGGGTGTTGGTGATCGGTGTGCCGGAGGCCTGGATCAGTGCCCGGCGGGGATTTTTCTGGTCGATGAAGCGGGTCTTGACGTAGAGGTCCCAGGCCCGTTGCGAGCCGTTGGGATCGACGCCCTTGAGGTTCGTCCGGTTGGTCGCAAAGGAGAGCTTGCGGAACTCGTGCGCTTCGTCGACGATCAGCTGATCGACGCCGATCTCCTCAATCGTCAGCATATCGTCGCGCCGGTCCTTGATCGCTTCCAGCCGTTCGGTCAGTTGCTCCTTCATGGCCTCGATGCGTTTGCGGGTGGTCCGGTCCTGCTCGTCGGTCCGTGTTTTGAGCGCCTCGTAGCTGGCGATCTGCTCGGCGATGATCTGTCTCTCGAAGTCGGCAGACACCGCGATGAAGCGGAAGGCCGAGTGAGTGATGATAATTGCGTCCCAGGTCGCCGTGGCGGCGCGGGCGAGGAAGCGGGCGCGTTTTTCCCTGACAAAGTTGGTTTCGTCGGCGACCAGGATGCGGGCGGTCGGGTAGAGCTGGAGGAATTCGCGGGAGGCCTGCGCGAGGCAATGGCCGGGGACCACCAGCATGGCCTTGGTGATCAGGCCGAGCCGCTTCTGCTCCATGACCGCGGCGGCGAGCGAGAAGGTCTTGCCCGCGCCGACGGCGTGGGCGACGTAGGTGCTGCCGGCGGCGACGATGCGCCAGATGACGCGCTTCTGATGGTCGTAGAGGCGGATGATGTTGCTGGCGCCCGGCAGGGTGAGGTGGCGTCCGTCGAAATGGCGCGCGACCAGGTTGTTGAAGCGGTCGTTGTAGAGCCGTGCGAGCCGGTCGGCGCGGTCGGGGTTGGTCCAGATCCATTGCGTGAAGGCGGTTTTGATCTTGGCGAGCTTCTCCTTGGCGGCCTCGGTCGCCTCGGCGTTGAGCACCCGCCGCTCCACGCCGTTTTCCATCTCGATGTCGAAGATCTGCGGGGTGGCGCTGTTCAGCGCGTCATGCAGCAGCGCGCCGGCATGTCGTCGCGGTGTGCCCCATTCGGAGGTGCCGGCCGCACTGCCGATAAAGGCGCTGCCGTCGACGCTCCAGGTCGCGAGTTCTTCGGTGTGGAAGATGCGGACCTCCGCACAGATGACTTCGTGAACGAAGGCTTCGATGTCCGAGGTCGGGATCCAGGGTGCGCCCAGCCGTGCGGTAATGCCGGAGGGCGGGATGTCGCGCGGCTGGGCCTCGCGCAGCGCGGCGACGTTGCGCTGGTATCGCGGGTCGAGGAATGCGGCGTCCTCGGCGGCGGCGAGCTTGGTGCGGACGGCGCCGGAGAGATAGGCGTCGGCTGTTTCCCAGGCCTCTGTCGTCGGGTTGCGGAAGATCGCGAGATCGAGGCGTCGCAATGCTTCCTCAGGCTCGCAGTCCAGGAGCTCGCCGAGCCGCTCGGGATCGACATGGCCGGTTTCGTTCAGCGTGACCGCGAGCGCGTCGGCGGCCGAGGTGATGAGCGGGGTGGTCGGCGGCGAGATGACGCGGTGATCGAAGATCGACCCCTTGCGGGCGATGCCGCTCTCGAGGTCGTAGTCCTCGATGCTGGCGAGCAGCCAGCAATCGGGGTCGTCCGCGAAGGGAGCCAGGTTCGGCCGCCGGTGCACTTCGCGTTCCTCGCCGGTTTCGGCGTCGGTGAGCGTCGTGATGACGGTGTGGTTGATCGGCCCGAAGTAGCGGATGAATCCGGAATAGGCGCAGCGGAGGCGGATCTGCGCCTCTGCCCAGCGGCGGCCTGCGGCCTGGGCGCGGAGCACGTCGCGCACGGCGTCGCGGATGGGCAGCAGGGCGCGGATGATCCTGGCTGCGCGGGTGGTGATCCCCTCCCCTTTGCTGCCTGCCCTGATCGCGACCTGCACTGTGGCGCCGTTGACGATCTGGCAGAGTCGACCGCCTTTGCCGATCAGGAATGAACCTTCCTTGATCGTTGCCCCCTCGGCGGCGGTGCCGACCGGCTCGAACTCATCGTACGCGTTTTCCTCGAGGAGTCGGGCGCTCGGGATGAAGACGTCTGCCGGGAGGCGTGAGAGGGCGGCGTCGAGGCGGGTTTCGAGGGTGTCGCCGGTCTCTCGGGGCTGGCACGTGTAGGAGAGGCCGGGTCCATAGATCCCCCGGCGCTGTGCGTGATCGCCGAGCACCATTTCGGGATGCGTGATGAAATACTCATTGACCTCGACGAGGCCGCGCCGGAGATGCCGGCGCTCCTCGGCATTGGGGGCGTCCGCGGAGGATATCTCCTCGTCGTCGGCGTCGTCGCTTTCGTCTGAAACTTCGGTCTGGGTCTGGTCCAGCTGCACCTCGCGCAGTTCGCGCCACGGTTGGCCGCCCGGCGGCTGGTCGTCGGACCGGCGCTGGAAGACGAGGACGTCGATGACGACGTCGGTGCCCGCGCGTGCGCGCATGGTGCCTTCCGGCAGGCGGACGGCGCCGAGCAGGTCGGCCATGCCCGCGATGTGCGCGCGGGCGGTCTCGTTGCCTTTGTCCATCGTGCCGGTGCTGGTCACGAAAATCCCGAGGCCACCCGGGCTGAGGCGGCTGATCGAGCGGGCGATGAAATAGTCGTGCAGCCGAAGGCCGAGCGCCGCGGTGGTCGGATCGCCGCGCACGATGCGATCGGCGAACGGTGGATTGCCGATCGCGAGATCGAAGCCGCCGGCGAGCAGGCTCCGTGTATAGTCCTCGCAGCGGATGCGGGCTTCGGGGTGGATCAGCCGCGCGATGCGGGCGGTGATCGGGTCATATTCGATGCCGGTCAATCGGGTGGTGGGCCGAAGCGTTTCCGGGAGCAGCGCGAAGAAGAGTCCGGTGCCCATGCCGGGTTCGAGGACTCGCCCGCCGTCGAAGCCGAGTCGCTGGGCGGCGCGCCAGAGGGCGCGGATGATCCATTCGGGCGTGTAGTGGGCATATTGCGTCGCGCGCTGCAGCGCGGCGTATTCCGTCGGCGTCGCGACTTCGGTGAGTGATTGCCCGATCTCCTCCCAGCCGGGTCGGAAGCTGTCGGTGCCAGGAAGCGGGAAGCAGTTCTGCGCCAGTTCGGTTGCGCCGAACCCGATGAAGCGGAGCAACCGCTCCTGCTCGTCGCGTGTCGCAGCACGGCCGGTCTCGTCGATCTCTTTCGACAGGCGGATCGCGTCGATATTGTCGCGGGCACGTGCGGGCCAGCCGCGTGCGAGCTGCCGTTCGCTTGCGAGTGCGAAATTCGCTCCGCGTGAGTCCCGCGCTGGGTTGGGGGCGGTCGTTTCGTCCGGTTCGTGGTGCGGCGGGCTGGGCGGCGCATTCCCTGTGCCGGTCTTGCGCGACGGCAGATCGACGGTCCAGCCGAGCGCGGTTGAATTGAACAGGTTGAGGGTGAATTGGGCGGCATCGGGCATGGTGCTCTCCGGGGACGCGCGCGCGATCGCGCGCACCGGGCTTGCGCTCGGTGCGTCGTCGCGGTGGCGAGGAATGGGTTGTTGAGGGGCCTGATGGATCAGGCCGGGCGTTGACCTGGCAGCTGAATGACCAGGTGTGGGGTGTTCAACGCAGTGGGCTCAGGTTGATCGTTGTGGCGAGGTAGTCGGTGCCGATGGTGTAGACGAGGTGTCGGGGAATGAGATGGGGATCATCTTCACCGTTCATGCAGCGCGTCGAAGCTCCTCTTTCGTCGGGTTTGTGGTACCGTGTTGCATGGTGTTGCTCCGTTATCAGGAGACCTGGGAGGCGGCTGTTGACCGGCGGGCGCTTTCTCCGTGGTCACGCCGTCATTCGTTCCTTTTGGCAGACTTCGGCGATCAGGTGGTCGGGGAGCCGGCACGCTTCAGTTCGATGATGCGTTGGCGCAGGTGCGCGAAGACTCGCGGTGCACGGGTTGGCAGTTCGGCGAGTCCGGTGCCGAGGCCGGCGGTAGGGCAGACGACGATGCCGCCCAAGCGGATGTGCGCGAAAGCCGGTTCGAGATCCGCGTCGATGACGGCAGTGATCCGCGCGAATTGGGTGTCGGACCAGTAGGCGTCGGGCGTGCGGGCGGGAGAACGTTTCGTGGCGACGCCGATGGCATTGTGATGGCCGCGGCAGATGCGCGCGAGGCCGCCGAGGCCTCGACGGGCCTCATTGTCCCCGAACAGGTAGAGGCGTTCGGGGTGATGGCTCAGGTCGGCGCTCGTGATGCGACGCTGGAAGATGAGCGGCATGGCGCGTGCTCCTGTTGTTGCATCCATAATCTTCATGATGAGTCCCAGGCCGGCCGCATCGGGCACGGCGGGGCAAGGGCGTCGCCCTGTGCGGCGGCCGCGCAGCGTCAGGCGCGGATGATAAGGAGGTACTCGCGAAGACCTCCGAGAGGGCTACCGTAGCAGTGGCATGGTTTTCACGAGAACCATTGGTCTTCGTTTTCAGGATTGTGGTCATCGCGCGTGCTTGTCGTGAGCTGTACGCCGTTCCATAGCTTCCGGATGCTATCGGGTAGCTC
>Ga0335075_10017064_pt1 | contig 10811 bp, 11 predicted proteins | sample Lox_Sample_24_FD_206723 | JGI IMG/M metagenome (GOLD analysis project Ga0335075, IMG submission 206723) | Soil microbial communities from Loxahatchee National Wildlife Refuge, Florida, United States - Lox_Sample_2.4 | ecosystem: Environmental > Terrestrial > Soil > Wetlands | place: USA... | reverse complement strand
ATACTCCCGTTCGTCGCGGTTGGCCGACGCCAGCAGGGTGATGATCCGCTGGCCCGGCTCGATCGTGGTGTCGTGAATAGTGAACGGTTTGCGCGCCGTTCGGGCGAACCACTGCGCGGGAGCGCAGTAGCGGATCATCTCCTCGCGCGCAACGGGCACGTTAGCCTTCGCATCGGCCCGCACGGCGGCGAGTTGATCGGGATGACGCAGCAGCTCCCACAAACCGTGGGCCACGATCTTGGGCACAGTTTCGGTGCCGCCAATGAATACGCACAGCATCTGCGTGGCCACTTCGACGTCGTCGAGCGCGCTGTCGTCGGGCAGTCGGTAGCCGAGCAGGCCATCGACCACCGGCAACTGCCCGTCGGACGTGTGGGCCCGCCGCCGTTGCACCGACGGGATGAGGTAGTCCAGGTAGTTGGGCCGCGACCGCGCGGTGTCGACGCCGCTGCCGGGCTCGGCGAGGCTGCCCGCATTGACCGCGGCCAGCACTTCGGACGCCAGTTCTACTGGAATTCCCAGGAATTCGCACACCACGGATGCGGCGACGATCCCGCCATAGTCTTGGGTGAGGTCGAATGTTCCGCGGGGTAGCAATAGGTCGAGTCGTTCGTTGGCCAGCGCGCGAATGCGGTCCTCCAATTGCGCTGCCGCCCTTGGCCGGAACGACTTGTTATGTGCCTGCCGAACACCGTCGTAAATCGGCGCGTCGAACACCGCATGGAACGGCAGCGGATGCCACGGCGGGTCTGCGACCGGCCCGTCGTTGTGTTGGGCGAGCGTCGACGCGGGCGGCAGGGTGCCCTCCGAGGCGACGAACGTTCCGTCGTTGACCGCCAGCACATCCCAGATATCGGCGAACCGTGAGAGCGCGAACGTATCCCACTCGTCCAGGTAGTAGACCGGGAAATGCTCGCGTAAGACCCGGTAGTAGGGCAATGGATCCGCCATCACCGAAGGGTTGAACGGATCGTACGAGAAGTCCTGCATCGAAGCAGCTTTCATTGCAGCGGTGACGGGGGCAGGGCTTGCAGTATCGAATCTTCCCAGCCGTCACGAAGCGCCGGCGCCACGCTCATCCAGGTGACGATCTCGGCCGGCGGGTTGTCCTTCCACGACGGATAGTGCTCGGCGAAGCACTCCCAACCACCGTCGAGCGCCCAGTAGTGGATGACCTCGTTGTAACGGAAGGTGGTGGTGAACGATCCCAGCCAGCGTTTGCCGGTGCGTTCCGACCACGGCACGTAGAGCCGCTCGAGCTCGCGGATGTAGTCGTCCTGGCGGCCGGGTTTGGTCTGCATGATCTCTTGAATCACCAACGACGCACTGAAATTCGCTTCGCGCAGCGCAGCGAGGGTCTTGTTGCTCGGGCCCGGGTACATGATCCGTCCCTCCCCCGAGGCGCCGATGTCGGCAAGGAATGCCGACCATTTCCCGGCAGCGGCCTCGTGGCTGCCACCGCGGGCCTGTGCCGCCCCGATCCGCGCATAGTCGGCGAACGCATCGATCTCCCAGATGATCGTCACCTGCGGCCAGTGTCCGTTGTAGGGGGTGGTCTCCCACAGACAGAACAACCGGGCGCCAAGCTCTTCCATCATCGGCTGATAGGTATCGACGAACGCTTGCGTGAAGCGGTCGCTTGTTCCCGAACCCAGCGCAATCGTCTCGTGCAGATACAGCAGCGTATGGCTGTGATACTTCCGCATCAGCCGACCGGGATCAGCTCGGAATCGACTGGCAGGCAGGCTTTCATGTCGCTGCGCAGCGTCTCGGTTGGGCCGACCGTGTCCGAAATGCCTGCCGCGGTGAGGGCATGGCGTTTGAAGGCGCATGCCGCGGCGCTGAGTACATGCTGCACCGTGGTTGTCCGATGCCCGACGGCCAGTGGCCAATCATCATGCCAGAGCGTGACTTCCGTCATCCAGTGGTCCAGTGCCTGAAGAACCTCGTGGCGAATCCTCGAGTCCGATGCGAACATTTCCGCGCTGACCGCCAGGCCGCGGGTCCTGCACCCGCTGCTCGCGGCAGGGATCTGCCAATCGAGGCCGGTGGCTTGCATGCCCAGGATCTGCAACGGGCGGGTATCGCACCGCTGGGGTAACAGCACGTTGACGTCCCACCCGGCCCGCACCCGGTCGTACAACCATCCCCCGACAGAGCACACCACGTCGGCGGGGCTGGCGGCGACGACGTCGAGGCGATACTTGACCGCACAGGCGTCGCGGTGCGGTGTAGTCGACCGCGGTTTCCTGAAATCCACGTCAAAGGTGCTCATCGCGACCCAGCGTGACACTTTTACGTCAATCTGTAAAGGTTCGAATTGCCTCAGGTGCCGCGGCGGGCCTTCAATTCGGCGAGAACTTCGTCGGTGTGCTCGCCCAGGCGTGGCGCGGTCCACCGCGGCGCCCACGGCGTGCCATGGAAGTCCGCCGGCGTTGCGACCATCGGGACTTCTCCGGCCTTGTCCGGCACGTCGACCATGCCGCCGGCGGCATGGAACTGCTCGTCGGCGACGACATCCTCGACGGTGTTGACCGGTGACCAGAAGAAGTCCGGTTCGCCTCCGAAGATCTCCGCCCACTCGTCAAGGGCTTTGGTGGCAAAGATCTGGTCCAACTCGGCGATCAGTTCGACGGCGTTGACGGCGCGGGCACGAGCATCTACGAACCGCGGGTCACCCAACCATTCGGCCTTGCCCACGGCGCGGCACAGCGGAGGCCAATGCCGATCGACCTCTAGACCCACGATCCAGAACCTTCGGCCATCGGCGGCGGCATAGTTGTTCATGCACGGATTGCCCATCGTTTCGCGTTGCCCGACCGCGATGGGCTGACCCGCCATCAGGTAGGTGTTGAGGTCGAAGCTCACGGTGTAGGCGCCTTGGCGGTACAGCGACGTGCTGACCAGCTGCCCGGATCCGGTCCGGTCGCGGGACACCAGCGCCGCGCAGATAGCCGCCGCCAGCGTCATGCCCGCCGAATGGTCGCCCATCCCGCCGCGCTGGAAGGGTGGCGTGTCACCGGGGCGGGTCAACAGATGCGCCAACCCGGCGCGCGCCCAGAAGGCCGCGATGTCGTAAGCGGCCCGATCGGCGTCGGGCCCGGTTTCGCCGTAGCCGGTGATCAGCCCGTAGACGAGTCGAGGGTGACTACCCGCGAGCGAGTCGTAGTCCAGTCCAAGACGTTGCAACGCCCCGGGCCGGACATTTGTCACGAATACGTCAGCGCCGCTGATCAATTCGAGAGCAGTGGCGCGGCCGGTGTCCGTGGCCAGGTCGAGAACGATGCTGCGCTTGGAGCGGTTGTCCATTTCGAACGGTGGACTGACGTCGATGTCGAGCCCCAACATTCGGCCGAACAGCCGCGCGGGATCACCGCTCGGCGGCTCGATTTTCACGACGTCGGCACCCCACTCGGCGAGGATGCCGCCTGTCGCGGGCCCGGCGACCCAGACGCCTAGCTCGACGATGTTGATGCCTTCCAGTGGTCCGGCCATGCGTGGCATCCTGCCACCCACGCCGTGCCGGACGACGCACAGGCGACGGCCGGCGCTACGCCCCCCTCTCCCGTGGGGCCAACGCCGATTCGATCGCTTGCCGAGGAGGTTCCCTGCCGGTCACCTCGGTGAAAGTCTCTTTGAGTCGTCGAACCATCACCTCGGGGACCCGGCCATCACCAGCTGGTCCGAAGCCCACCTTGTTGAACAAGCCGTCCCCGTCAAAGTAGTTGTAAGACCCGGTCACGATCGCCGCCCACGTCGTGAACGCGAGGCGCATGTGCCGGTCGTCGGGGGCCACGCTCGTGCGCTCGGCCAGCGGATTTGTCAATACCCGCGTGCGCATGGCCCTGACTTGTTCCCGCAAGTGCGGGTGCGCCGTCAGGATGTGGGCCAATGCGACCAGGCGCTCACGCGTCATGACGCCGACCCCGTTCACGATCGCCGTCAACGTCTCGGCGTGAACGGTGAACAGCGCGTCGAGCGGGTCGGCGTTCGTTGCGACGTGAGCCAGAGCGGCGACACCGGCATGTGAGATCTCGTCGGCAAGCGACATGATCACGGCATCCTTGGTCGGAAAATGTCGGGCAAAGTCCTGTGGTGTCACGCCCGCGGTTGCGGCGATTTGATCCGGGGTGATGGCGTCGTAGCCCCGCCAGCTAAACAGATGAAGTGCGACGTCAATCAGCGTCGCGCGGTCGGATTGCGGTGGTATCGCGGGACGGTCAAGCGGCCGCGGTGCTGCTGTTAGGGGTGTGGATGAGTTCAGAGAGTTTCTTTCCATCGGAACCTAGCCTCCGTCGGGGTCGGCGTGATCCGAGTGTTGCGGCATTCATGGCGACTCAGAGATCCTTGCGGACCTTGGCCGGCATGTCCCCCTTGCGACGCACCAAATCTACGATCTGCTCGGCTCGAGCATGGATTGCCGGCGGCCAGGATTTATTTATCTGGGCGACGGCGAAATTGTCTTCGAACGCCAACTCAGAGATCGCTTTTAGCCGGTAGCCACGCATGGCGAAGCGTGCCTGATTAACGAAAATATTTATGTCGTCTCCGTCAATTACTGCACCGAGACCTTGTGAATGTTCCCGCGAGACCACGGCCGGCCGCGGTTTGGCTGCCTTCCTGGATGATTGGGCGTCATCCTCGTTGTGGTGCCGCTTGCACTTCTGCACAAAAGCCATTATCTTCAGCGGCGGCATCCTGTCTTGAAATTGGCAGAAATAATACTTCACATATTTGGCTATTCTAACTATTTACATTTGGCGAGACATTCGTGCAGCGCATCGGCAATTGTGGCTATTCATCGTGCGGGTAAATCCACCCAAGGATCCAGCGATTCGATCGAGGACTACCCGGCGGTGGCTCATCGATACCAAACCGCATACCGTGTCGCTTGTGAGTCTGGTCGCCGGGCGCGGACCGCTGAGCAATGAGCCCGCTGGGTGGTTTTCACCTGCGCTGCCGTCCGATGTCGTCTATGTCGAACCTCATCCCCGACGCGTTCAGGCTGTCCACGGCGGACGCACGGTGATCGATACCGAGCGGGCGCTATTGGTACACCGGCGAAATCACCCGCTCAGCTACGCATTTCGCGCCGACGAGGTGGACGGTCTGCCCAGCGAGCCGGTTGCCGAGGCGCCCGGATTCGTGCACGTGCCGTGGGACGCGGTGGACACCTGGATCGAGGAGGGACGCACGCTGGTGCACTACCCGCCTAACCCCTACCACCGCGTCGACTGCCGCCCCACCAGACGGCGTCTGCGGGTCGACGTCGCCGGGACCACGCTGGTGGACACCGACGACACCGTGATCGTGTTCGAGACCTCCGTGGAGCCCCGGCTTTACGTCGACCCGTCACATGTGCGCACCGACCTACTCCGCCAATCCGGCAGCTCGACCTACTGCAATTACAAGGGCGTCGCCACGTATTGGTCTGCCGTGGTCGGAGACGCGGAAGTCAAGGACGTGGCGTGGAGCTACCCGGACCCGCCACCAGAAAGCTTGCCCATCAAGGGATTCCTCAGTTTCGACGCGGCCCGCGCCGAGATACTCGCCGAACTGCCCGCTCAGGACTTCGGCGGCGAATAGTTCGGCCGTCCGAGCCCCAGCTCGTGCTGCGCGATCATGTTGCGGAACACCTCCAAGGTGCCGCCGTAGATGCCAGTCGGCCCTGCCAGCCGGAAAATGTATTCGGCGCCACCGTTATCGGCGGCTCCATTGGTCTCGATCGGCAGCGACGACGCCGTGCCCAGCACGTCCATCAGATCTGGCGCGACATCACGCATGGTCTGCGCATTCGCCACCCGCCCGAACATCCCCGGGGTGCTTAACGCCGCCTCGGTGCGGGCAATACTGCGGCCCAGCCGATATGCCACCGACTTGTCGTCGATCGGCCGTCGTCCAGCGGCGTCGGGTTGTGCGACCAGCGAGGCGATTTCGTCGATCGCCTCGGCCATCAGCGTGAGATGCTCGCTCATCACCGCGATCGTCTGCAACCCGTCGTCATCACGTTCAATGGTGCCGTGTTCGGCGTCGAGCGCTCCGCGGAGTACCGCCCAGCCACCGTTGACGTCACCGATTCGGTATTTGTCGTCCACCCGCACGTCGCTGTAGTAGACGATGTTGGTCCGGTCGCCGTCGATAGTGCGAATGGGCTGGATCTCGACCCCCGGCGAATCCAGCGGCACCAGGAACATGGTCAGGTTCTTGTGTTTCGGCGCATCCGGATCGGTGTTAGTAAGCAGGAAAACATATTTGGCGTTGTGGGCATTGGACGTAAACATCTTCGAGCCGTTGATGACCCAGCCTTCGCCATCACGAACCGCGCGGGTCTTACAGGTCGCGACGTCGGAGCCGCCCTCGGGTTCGGTGTAACCGAGACACAGCCGGATATGGCCGGACAGCACGCCGGACAGCACCTCGTCGGTAACCTCGGCCGATCCGAACTGCTGCAACTTTTGCGCCACCATTGCCGTCGTGCCCCAGTGGAACCACGGCGTGTGCGCCCGGAGGATCTCCAAGTCCCAGATCCGTCGGCGCAGTGCGCTGAAGCCGCCCTCCGATTCGTCTTTCCAGTCGGCGGCCAGGTAGCCCTCGGCACCCAACGCCAGGTGTACGCCCTCGTCGAAGTTCTCTCCGGACTGCCGGTCGCGTCGGCGCACTTCGTCAGTGACGTGTACGGTCAGGAACGCCCGCAACCGATCGCGGAATTCCTTGTCCTCCGTGGATAGTTCGACGCTTGCGAAGTCCATGAGTGCTAGAGCCGCGCCTCGGTTTTGATGACGGTGTCGGTGGTGCGCAGTGGGCGGATCAACGCATCTTGGGCGAACGAGGCGATCAACTCGCCCTCCTCGGTGTGCACGGCGCCGCGGACATAGGACATTCCCGCGCCGACCTGGGTGCTCTCGTGGGTGTACAACAACCAGCCGGTCCATTTCACCGGCTCGTGGAAGCTGACCGAGATCGTCATCGGCGCCGTCGACACCGTGAGGTGCGATTGAGCAGTACCGATACCCTCATGAGCCCGCATCGTGGTCGAAATACCAAGGTGACCAGTGAAATACGCGATCAGCGCCTTGGCCAAATCGTCGCGGGTGGGGATCGGGTCGTAGTGCAGCCAGGCGTACAACTCTGGGGGCCCGACCTCGTCGGGGCTGTTCACGTCGACCACGTCGACCAGCCTCAGTTCACGTCCGGCCATCGGCATCGCGCCGTCATTGGCGTCGGCGGGGGCGGTCACCTCGGGACGGGGCAGGTGGTGGCGTATGACGTCGTCGGATGGCACATCCAGCAGCGTGGTCATCGTGATGGCGCGCCGTCCGTTCTGCGTCACGCTGACCACCGCGGTCGCCGTGGAGCGGCCTTCGGCGACGACGTCGATATCGAACTCGACGGGCGGGCCGACGAGCACGGCGCGGGCGAACACGGCGTGCACCGAGCGCACCGACTTCTCCGGGAACCGTTTAGCGACGGCGACGATCACCTGTGCAAGGACCTGAGTGCCTTCTACCACCTGACGTTCGTCTTCCGCCGCGATCCCGGTGTCGGCGACGAAACGGTTGTCCCCGTCGGCCCGCGCGTCGAACAAATCCAGGAGGCCGGCGACCGACCAGTGCGTCTGCTCAGAATCCATTGTCACCTAGCGAGAATGACATTCTCGCTCAAACTTGTAAAGCCTTGCGCACCTCAGGAGGCGTCGATCACCAGGGTCTTGAACCGCTCGATGACCTCCAGGGCATGGGCCAGACTGTCGCCCGGCAACCCGACTTGCACCCAGTTCACGCCCAGCTTGGCCAGCCGCTCCAGGCCGGTCAGGTACGCGTCGGCGTTGAAGTCATCGTCGGCCGGGCTGCCGCCGTCGGAGTTGCCGAACACGATGTCGATCTTCGAGGCGTCCCGGTCCGCTGCGTCGAGTCGGCGGCGCAGATCGTCAATGCCGTCGGCAAGGGCTTCCACCGAATCCATCGGTGCCGTACGCGCGGTCTGGGCCAGCGCAGGCGGCGCGGCGAACGGACACCAGCCGTCGCCCTTCTCGGCGACTCGGCGGCGGGCCGCCCCGGTGTTGCCGCCGATCCAGATCGGCGGATGAGGATCGCTCACCGGTCGGGGGTGCGCGGTGATGCCGCGCGCGCTGAAGTGTTTGCCCTCAAATGTGATGTCGTCGCCAGTCCAGATCGCCCGGATCACGTCGAGCGCCTCGTCGAACAGCGCAGCCCGTTCCTCGAAGTCCACACCGAGCGCGGCGAACTCACGCTTGAGATAGCCGACCCCGACGGCGAGGGTGAACCTGCCGCCAGAGAGCAAGTCCAGAGTTGCGCCAGACTTGGCCACTACGAACGGATTTCGGTATGGCAACACGACGATGTTCGGGATCAGCCGCAGCGTGGTGGTGCGCGCCGCGGCGTATCCCATCGCGACGAACGGGTCCAGCGCGTCGTGTCCGCCGGCTTCCAGCCAGCGCTGGCTGGGCGCCGGATGATCGGTGAACCCGAAGCCGTGAAGACCCGCGGCTTCGGCGGCCGCGGCGACCGCGGCGATGCCGTCGCCGCTGATCAGCTCCGGGTTGTACGGGTGGCTGTGCATCGGGTGCGTGATGGTGAATTGCATCTGCCGCTTTCCTTAGCTGAGCGCCGACGATGTCCCTGCAAAATACCGCGTGACATTTATACGATAATCTGTAAAGCCAGCCGGGCGACCGGCCGGTCTGTTTTACCGCCGCAAAGGAGCGACGCAGTTGGGCATTGTGACCACGAGCTCAGAAACGGCCTTCGCTCGCGCGCCGGAGGTCGTCTATGACTTCGTCACAAACCCGGCGAACTGGACGAAGACCTATCCGGGCAGCGCGCACATCGCCAACCTGCCCGACGAACTGCCGCTGAAGGTCGGCGACACCTGGCAAGAGTCCGGCGCGGACGGCGACCGGATCTTCACCTGGCATCTGGCGATCGCGATGCGGCCGAAGTTGTGGATGTTCAATTCCGTTGGGCCGCTTGGTCATGACCGCGATGGCAACGGGGGCATGGAGGGCCGGATCACGGTCCAATACCAATTCACCAGACCGGGCGAAGAGATCACACTGTTCAGTCGCACGATGACGATCGAGGCCTACAAACACGCTCCGCTGCCCGACGCCTTGTTTCAGCAAGTCAACCCCGCCAAGATCGACGAGTACCACGCGGCGATCGCACGAGAATTGGATGCACGCGATGACGGCGACCGTTGAGGGGCTGACACCGCTGGCCACCGGCTTCTGCTTCGGTGAAGGCCCGCGCTGGTTCGAGGGGCTGTTGTGGTTCTCCGACATGCTGGGCGAGGCCGTGCACACCGTCGACCCGGACGGCTCGCTGACCACGTTGTCGCTGCCGGGGCACGCTCCCTCGGGCCTGGGATTCCGGCCGGACGGCTCACTGGTGATCGTGTCGACCGAAAACCGGCAGCTGCTTGGCTACGACGGTGAGACCGTCACCACGATCGCCGATCTGAGCGGCGTCGCGCCCGCAGACCTCGGCGACATGGTTGTCGACCATCTCGGCCGCGCCTACGTCGGGTCACAGGCCTTCCAGGGCGGCGTCATTTTGCGGGTCGATCCCGACAACAGCGTGAGCGCAGTGGCGCGAGATCTGGACTTCCCCAACGGAATGGCGATCACCGCCGACCACAAAACGCTGATCGCCGCCGAGTCGATCGGCCGGCGATTGACCGCGTTCAGCATCGGCGACGACGGCGAGTTGTCCGACCGCCGAGTGTTCGCCGACGGTCTCGACGGCCCGCCCGACGGCATCAGTCTCGACGCCGACGGCGGCGTATGGACGTCGATGACGCTGGCGCACCAGTTCGAGCGCATCATCGAGGGCGGTGACGTGACCCATCGCATCGACATCGGCGACCGCGTCGCGATCGCCTGCATGCTGGGCGGCGCCGCGCGCCGCACGTTGTTCATGCTGTCGAGCACCGAGGCCTACCCCAAACGGCTGATCGGTACCCGGCTGTCCCGGCTCGACACGGTGATCGTGGATACTCCCGGCGCCGGCCTGCCCTGAAAGGTGAACCATGACCGACTCCTATTACGAGGTGCTCGATGACGGCGACCCGCTGGGCGAAAAGTTCCGTGCCACAGACTTAGTCAGGAGCACGTGGACGGCCGCGATCCAGCACGCCGCACCGGTGTCGGCGCTGTTGGTCCGCGCGCTGGAACGCTGCGCCGCCCGCGACGACACCCGGCTGAGCCGAGTCGCCATCGACCTGCTGGGTCCGGTGCCGGCCGAGGGCGACATGTGGGTCCGCTCGAAGGTCGAACGCCCCGGCAAGCAGATCGAGTTGATCAGCGCCGAGACGCTCGCCCTGGGCCCCGACGGTCAGCCCCGGCCGACCGCGCGCGCGACCGGTTGGCGGCTGCAGCAACTCGACACTGCCGACCTGCTGCACGCCCCGGCGCCGCTGCCGCGTCCGCTCAGCGAGGCTCGCAGCCGCGATCTCGCCAAGGACTGGGACCGCAACTACGTGCATAGCCTGGACTGGCGCTGGCTGACCAAACCCCTCAACGACGGCCCAGGTGAATCGTGGATCAAGCCGACCACGAACCTCGTCGACGGCGAGCTGATGACGCCGTTGGAGCGGCTGTTCGCGGTCGCCGACTGCGCCAACGGCATCGGCTCCAAACTCGACATCACCAAGTGGACGTTTTTGAACAACGACCTCGTCGTGCACGTGCACCGGATTCCCGACGGCGACTGGGTCGGCATCCGCGCCGAAACCAACTACGGCCCGGACGGTATCGGCACGACCGTCGGCACCCTGTTCGACGAGACCGGCGC
>Ga0335075_10017063_pt1 | contig 10812 bp, 11 predicted proteins | sample Lox_Sample_24_FD_206723 | JGI IMG/M metagenome (GOLD analysis project Ga0335075, IMG submission 206723) | Soil microbial communities from Loxahatchee National Wildlife Refuge, Florida, United States - Lox_Sample_2.4 | ecosystem: Environmental > Terrestrial > Soil > Wetlands | place: USA... | reverse complement strand
GGTCCTGCTCATCGCCTGTGCTAACATCGCCAACCTGCTGCTGGCGCGCGGAGCTTCCCGCCGCGCGCAGACCTCGGTCCGGCTGGCGCTCGGCGCGTCGCGGCAAAGGCTCATCCGGCAGTCGCTGACCGAGAGCATCGTCCTCTCCATACTGGGCGGATTCGCCGGCCTTGCTGTGGCCTACGCCGGCGTCAAGGCCATCGTCGCGCTCACCTTTCACGGAGCAAAATTTGTTCCCATCGCCGCCACCCCATCGCTGCCCGTGCTGGCCTTCGCCTTTGTCCTGTCGCTGGTGACCGGCGCGCTGTTCGGGACCGCGCCGGCGTGGCTCACTTCACACGCCGATCCGGCCGAGGCTCTGCGCGGCGCCAACCGCAGCACCCGCGACAACTCTTCGGTATCGCAGAAGATTCTCGTCGTCGTCCAGGCCACGTTGTCCGTTGTCCTGCTCGCCGGAGCCGGCCTTCTCACCCGCAGCCTGGTCAAGCTGCAGCACCAGAACTTCGGCTACGAAACCGACCATCGCGTCACCATCAGCGTCACCGCGCCCTGGTCGTCTTACTCCGTGCCTCAGCTGGACGCTATGTATCGCGAGTTGCAGGACCGTCTTTCCAGCATCCCCGGCGTGCAGCGCGCCTCGCTCGCACAATACACGCCGCTCCAGGACAACTGGGGCGAGCTTGTCATCCGCCAGGGTCACGCCATGCCCAATATGAACGACAACGTGGGCTCCTCGTGGGATCACGTCTATCCCGGCTATCTTCAGACCATGGGCCAGCAGGTCATTCGCGGACGCGGCCTCACCGATGAGGACACGGCGTCCACCCAAAAGGTTGCCGTAGTCGACGAAACCTTTGTGCACCGCTTCTTCAAGCCGGGTGAAGACCCGATCGGCGCGTACTTCGGCCTGGACCTGCCGGAATACGGCAGCACGTACCAGATCGTAGGAGTGGTCCGCAATGCCAAGTACAACGACCTGACCGGCATCGACCCGCCCCGGCCCATGTTCTTCGTCCCCCTTACGCAACGGATTCACTACGACGCGCCCATCATGCAATCCATTGACGACCGGACGCATTTCATTGAAGGCGCGGTGCTGCAGATCCGCGGCGGTATGGAGGGCCTCGAACCGGAGGTGCGCCACGTCCTCAGCGACGTGGACCCCAACCTGACCCTGCTCGACATTCAGACCATGCAGGAGCAGGTGGATTCGAACTTCGACCAGCAGCGTGCGGTTGCGCAGATGACCGGACTCTTCGGCATCCTCGCGCTCATCCTCGCCGCGGTCGGGCTCTACGGCGTCACCGCCTATACGGTGGAGCGGCGCACCAGTGAGATCGGCGTGCGCATGGCCCTGGGCGCGGACCGCGGCAACGTCATCCGGCTGGTCCTGCGCGGAGCGTTTGCGCAGATCCTCATCGGGCTGCTCATCGGCATCCCGGTGTCGATCGGCTGCTCGCGGCTGATCGCCGCGCAACTTTACCATGTGAGCGGCTGGGACCCGCTGGTGCTCGGCGGATCGATCCTCGCTCTGGGCATCTGCGCTTTCTTCGCCAGTATCATTCCCGCGCAGAGGGCCGCGTCCATTAATCCGGTCAAGGCCCTGCGTGCGGAGTAGCTTGAGGCACGCCCCCGGACCTGGCGCGATGAGCTCCAGAGATGAGTTCCGCAGATGAGTTCTGGAGCAGCGCCGGGAAAGTGTCATGAAGCGCCTCGCCGTTTGAACCGCATTCCTGGAGTGGACCGGCGAGGTGCGGACCGGAATTGCTCCGCCGCGCGGGAATATCGGCTTTCTTCCCGGCTTGTGTCTCGAAAAGGAGATTTTCCGGAACCTCGTCGGCGCTGTGTCATGCTGAAGTGTTGTCCGGAGCCTTCCGCCTTGACATTGTGCTTCAGCCCGGCAATCCTAGTCATTTCCCGTCATCTAATCTGCGTTTATGGAGCACCCCAGTTTGAAGGTTCGCGTTTTCTATCACGACAAGTGTTTCGATGGGGCCTGCTCGGCTTCTCTTTTCGCCCGTTTTCATCATGAGTGCATCTCTTCCAGTGCGGAATACGAATACCACGGGCTGGTCCACCGCGCCGGAGCGCTCTTCAACGAAGCCGACTTCACCGGCGATGAGAATGCCATTGTCGATTTCAAGTACTCGCCCTCGCCGAAAATTACATGGTGGTTCGATCATCACCTCAGCGCCTTTCTTACTCCGGCAGACGAGCAGCAATACCGCCAGGGCATTGCCGACGGCACCTTCACCAACCGCCGCTTCTTCGACCCCGCTTACACCTCCTGCACCAGCTTCCTCGCGCACATCGCCTCGACCAAGTTCGGATTCAACGCCGCGCCTGTCGCAGAGCTGGTGAAGTGGGCGGACATTGTCGATGGCGCGCTCTACCAGAGCCCGCAATCCGCCGTCGAAATGGCTGATCCGGCCATGAAGCTGACCCTGGTCATCGAGTCCACGCAGGATCCTGAATTTATTCCGCGTCTCATCCCGCTGCTCACCGCCATGCCCCTGGGAGAGATCCTGCGCGAGCCCTTTGTCGCCGAACTCCTGCCGCCGCTGCTCGAACGCCATCAGGAATCGATCTCGCTCATCCGCGAGCGCTCGGAATCGAAAGACGGCACCATCTACTTCGACATCAGCGATCACCAGCTCGAGGGCTACAACAAGTTCATCCCCTACTACCTGCACCCGGAGGCGACCTATTCCATCGGCCTCTCCAAGTCCAGCTTCCGCACCAAGGTCTCGGTGGGCTCGAATCCCTGGACCAAGGCCGATCCGAAGAAGATGCTGAACCTGGCCACGATCTGCGAGCGTTATGGAGGAGGCGGCCACGCCCGCGTCGGCGCCATTTCTTTCCCGCCCGACCGCTCCGACGAAGCACGCGAGGCGGCGGCGGAAATCGTTGCGGAGCTTCGGGCTCACGACCCGTCGGCTTAACCATGCGTTGCGCGGCTGTCATTCTCGGCATTACCTTCTGCGCCGCGGCCTTGAACGGCCAGGGCACGCTTGCCCCGCCCGCATCCCGCCCCGCCGAATGGACCATCGCCCCGTTTACACGTCCGGCCCACGGCAACCCGGTGATCGCGCCCGATCCCCAGGCGGTCTTTGCAGACCCCATTCGTAAGGCCCCGGTTCACTGGGAGTCGCTGCACACCTTCAATCCCGCGGCCGTCGTGCGCCAGGGTAAGGTCTATGTCCTCTACCGCGCCGAAGACGATAGCGGCGCAATGCAGATCGGCATGCACACCTCGCGGCTGGGACTTGCCGAGAGCACCGATGGCATCCACTTCACGCGCGATCCCGAGCCGGTGTTTTATCCCGCAGACGATGCGCAGAAGGCGCGCGAATGGCCGGGGGGCGTCGAAGATCCGCGCATTGTCGAATCCCCCGACGGCGGCTACGTGCTCACCTACACGCAGTGGAACCGCCAGACCTACAGCGTGGGCATCGCTACCTCTCCCGATCTCGTCCACTGGACGAAATATGGCCCCGCCTTCGCTTCCGCTCGCAATGGAAAATATGCGGGTCTCAAGTACAAATCCGCCGGCATCGTGACCGGGATCAAAGATGGCCGCCTCATCGCGGCGCGTATCCACGGCAAATTCTGGATGTACTGGGGCGAGGGCGTGATTCGCCTCGCGACCTCACCCGATCTCATCCACTGGACACCTGTCGAAGATGGAAAAGGACAGCCGCGGGAACTGCTCCGGCCGCGCTCCGGACACTTCGACAGCACTTTCCCTGAAACCGGACCGCCGCCCGTGCTGACCGCCAACGGCATCGTCGTTCTGTACAACGGAAAGAACGCGGCCTCGGGCGGCGATCCCGGTCTTGGCGCGGGAGCGTACGCCGCCGGCGAAGCCTTATTCGCGGCCGACAATCCGTCACAGTTGCTGGCCCAATTGGACAAGCCAGTGCTGCAGCCCACGCTGCCCTACGAGAAGACCGGTCAATACGCCGCCGGCACCACTTTCGCTGAAGGTCTTGTGCTCTTCGGTGGCCGCTGGTTTCTCTACTATGGCTGTGCCGATTCGCTGGTCGCCGTGGCCACCGCTCCGTTCACCGCGGCCAGATAAACTATCCACAACATCCTTATCGCCATCGAAAGGCCGAGGAGAATCACCCATGAACGTCGTACTCTACGGAGCCACCGGAATGATCGGCAGCCGCGTACTCAACGAGCTGCTCGCGCGCGGCCACAGCGTCACCGCGGTGGTGAGGGATGCCGCGAAGGTGCCGCAGCTGGACGGTGTCATTGCATTGAAGGGCGATGTGCTCGACGGCCAGGATATCGCCGCCAAGACGGCGCGGGCGGACGCTGTGGTTAGCGCCTTCTCGCCTCCCTCGGCGGAGCCCGAAAAACTTCTCGATGCGGTGCGGGCGCTGATCGCAGGCGTGAAAGAGTCGGGCGCGAAACGCCTGCTGGTGGTTGGCGGCGCCGGCAGCCTCTTCGTCGCTCCCGGTGTCGACATCATCGATTCCGGTCATCTGCCTGAGCAGTGGAAGACCATCGCGATCGCCCATCGCAACGCGCTCAACCTGCTCAGGGCTGCCGATATCGACTGGACCTACTTTTCGCCGGCGGCGTTTATCCAGCCCGGAGAGCGGACCGGCAAGTTCCGGCTGGGCGGGGATTCGCTGGTGGTCGATGAAAAGGGCACCAGCAGCATCTCGGCGGAAGATTATGCCATCGCACTGGTCGACGAGCTCGAGCATCCCAGCCACAGCCGCAAACGCTTCACCGCGGCCTACTGAACTCAGGCCAGAGTGATGAGCCGGGGCTCGATCCGGCCCTTGTGTATCTCCAGAAAGCCCAGCGAAATCGGGAGCGAGAATCGCCGCGGGCCGGCGCTCCCCGGATTGAAATACAGCACGCCTTTTTGCCAATCGATCTCCGGCTGGTGCGAATGGCCGCTGACCACCGCCGCAATGCCGGCCGCCAGCGGGTCGAGGTCCAGCGCATTTCGATCGTGCAGCATGTAGATGCCGCACCCGCCAAATTCCACCATCTCGATCGGCGGCAGCAGAGCGCAAGGGCCGCCGCGGTCGATATTCCCGCTGATCGCGGTGACCGGCGCAATCTGCCCCAGGTCCTCCAGTATCTGCGGGTCGCCAACATCGCCGGCATGCAGGATGTGCTCAGATCCGCGCAGCGCCGCCAGCGCTTCGGGGCGCAGCAGGCCGTGGGTGTCCGAGATCACGCCGATGAGCATGCCCATTCACAATCCGATGCTGAGACGGGTGCGCGGGTCGAGGTAGTCGCGCAACGCATCGCCCAGGAAATTGAAGCACAGCACGCAGAGCATCACCGCAAGCGCGGGGAAGACGACCAGGTGCGGCGCGTCGAAGAGATGCGAGCGGGCTTCGTCGAGCATCGATCCCCAGCTGGCCGTTGGCGGCGGCACGCCCAGTCCCAGGAAGCTCAGCGTCGCTTCGGCCAGCACCGCGCCCGCCATGCCGATGGCCGACTGCACAATCAGGGGTTGAATGATGTTGGGAAGAATATGTAACAGAAAGATGCGCAAATTGCTTGCGCCCAGCGCCCGGGCCGCCTCCACAAATTCCTTCTCTCTTACTGCCAGCACCTGCGCCCGCACCAGCCGCGCATAGCCCACCCAGCCGCCGATGGAGAGAGCCAGGATGAGGTTGACCATGCCCGGGCCCAGGAAGGCCACAAAGGCGATCGCCAGCAGAATTCCCGGCATTGCCATAAAGGCGTTCATTGCAAAAGTGTTAATGGCCGTATCGACAACCCCGCCATAGTATCCGGCAATGCCGCCAAGAATGATTCCCAGGGTCAGCGAGCATGCAACCACAGAGACCGCCACGGAAAGGGAGAGCCGCGCGCCGTAAATCACCCGGGAGAGAACATCCCGCCCCAATTCATCGGTACCCAGCCAGTGAGCGGCGTCCGGTGACGTAAGACGATGATTCAGGTCGATGGACGCGGGGTTCTGGGGCGCCAAATAAGATGCAAACAATGATACAAATAGAAATACAAGCAGCAGTCCGGCGCCGGCCATGGCGAGCGGCTGCCGTTGAAAAGTCGAATATCCGGCGCGAAATTTTGGCAAGGACCCGCACCTTCCGCTTTGCTTCTGGAGTAATTTTCTTTACACTAAGGCTAACAGGGAAGACGCACTAACCGCAGTCGAGTCTTCCTGCCCGGGCTGATCACCGTATACGAAAGAATACAGCTCGAGTTTCCCGCGTTTTTGACAGACATAGCGCCGCATAGCAGCTAAGAAAATAGTCAGCCTACTCATTGCCCTTATTTCCCTGATCCGCGTTGCCGATGCGAAGAGCGTCTCTCAGTCAAACAGCATCTCTTATATCTACAGAATGACCGTCTTCGAATTGGTCATGGTCCCTTACAGGAGGAACCTGAATTTATGGATTTAAAGGGTAAGAAGGTCGCCGTCTGCGGTGCCGGCGGTTTTATTGGGGGTCACCTCGTACAAAGCCTGCTGGATCACGGTGTGGATGTGGTTCGTGCGGTGGATATCAAGCCGGTCGATGAGTGGTATCAGACTTCCCGGGACGTAGAAAATCTGAGCCTGGATCTGAAAGATAAAGAGAGTGCCTACACCACAGCCCGGGGTGTCGACGCAATTTTTCAATTGGCCGCCGACATGGGTGGAATGGGCTTCATCGAAAACAACAAAGCCCTGTGCATGCTCAGCGTGCTCACCAACACTCACATGCTCATGGCCGCTCGGGATTCCGGTGTTGAGCGCTTCTTTTATTCTTCCTCCGCCTGTGTCTACAACGGAGAGAAGCAGAAGACCCCGGAAGTCGTGCCCCTGAAGGAAGAGGATGCGTATCCCGCTCTGCCTGAGGATGGTTATGGCTGGGAGAAGCTTTTCAGCGAGCGGATGTGCCGCCACTTCGAAGAAGATTTCGGCATGCAGTGCAGGGTGGCCCGCTACCACAATGTTTATGGTCCGCTGGGGACCTGGACCGGCGGCCGCGAAAAGGCTCCCGCCGCCATCTGCCGCAAGGTCATCGAAGCCAAGGCCTCCGGCCGGCACGAGATTGAAATCTGGGGCGATGGCAAACAGACGCGTAGCTTCATGTACGTCGACGACTGCACCTACGGAACCCGCGCAATCATGGAGAGCGACATTCGCGAGCCCATCAACCTGGGCAGCAGCGAACTTGTAACCATCAATCAGCTTGTCGATATTGCCGAAGAGATCGGCGGCGTAAAGCTGGAGCGCAAATACAACCTCGACGCCCCAAAAGGCGTCAATGGACGTAATAGCGATAATACGAAGATTGTCGAATACCTGGGATGGGAACCGTCCATTCGCCTTCGCGACGGTTTAGCCAAAACGTACAGCTGGATCGAAAGCCAGATGCTCCAGGGTGTACGTGCTTAAGGGTGATTCTCAGCCGCACGCTCGAACCATCACAGCGAGGTATTGCGAATGAAATCTGGAGCCGGTTATCGACAGATCCTGGGGGTCCGGTTTTACGCAGGCGATGTTGACGGGGCCCTGGAACGAATGAAGAACGGAGGGCTGCTGGTGGTTCCGGCCGCCCCTGCTCTCAAGGATCTTGGCAAGAACGCGGATTATCGCAAGGCGCTCCTCGGAGCCGACTTGGCAATTACCGACTCCGCGTTCATGGTCATGATCTGGAACACGCTCGAACGGGACTCCGTTCAGCGCCTCTCAGGTCTTGAATATCTTCGCGCGTTGCTCGAGCAGCCAGAAGTGCGCGATCCCGGAAATACCTTCTGGATCATGGCTCGTCCATCGAGCGCCAAACTCAATCTGGACTGGCTTCGCACGCAGGGCATTCATGTTCCCGACCGCTGCGTCTACCATGCACCCATGTATGGAGCCACGGTCAGCGATGAGGCGCTGGTGGAACGGCTCAACGCCGAGCAGCCCAAGCACATCGTCGTAACCATCGGCGGCGGCACTCAGGAGCGGCTTGGACTGTACCTCAAGCAGCGCTTGAATTACCGCCCTGCCATCCATTGCATCGGAGCGGCGATCGCCTTTCTCAGCGGCGACCAGGTGTACATTCCCACCTGGGCCGACAGGTTTTACCTCGGCTGGCTCTTCCGTTGCATCGCAGCGCCCCGGCTCTATCTGCCCCGCTACTGGTCTGCGAGGAAGCTGCTTCCGTTGCTGGTCCGCTACCGCAGTCAGCTCCCGGCCGGAGAAGCCTGAGCGTATTCGGGCGCCGTCTCGACGCTTCAAGCGTCCGCGGCGGCGCTCTGTTCCGCAGTCAGCGCTTGATATCGTAGAGTGACTTTATGTATGGGCGGATCGGCGGCTGCGATCATCCCGGCATCAACGCGAAGCGGTCAACGATCTATGCAAACCTCGGAAAGGATTTTTGTCGCCGGCCACCGCGGCCTGGTTGGCAGTGCCATCCTGCGCGAGCTGGAGCGTCGGGGTTATCGGAACCTGCTGCTAAGATCGCATGCCGATGTCGACCTGACCGATAAATCAGCCACGCTCGATTTTTTTGAGCGCGAGCGTCCCCAGCATGTCTTCCTGGCCGCGGCCAAGGTCGGCGGCATTGTCGCCAACGACAGTTACCCGGCCGACTTCATCCGCGAGAATCTCGAAATCCAGACCAATGTCATCGATGCCGCCTATCGCAGCGGCGTGAAGCGGCTGCTTTTCCTCGGCTCCAGCTGCATCTATCCAAAGCTCTGCCCGCAGCCGATCAAGGAAGAGTATCTGCTCACCGGGCCACTGGAACCGACCAACCGCGCCTATGCGCTGGCCAAGATCGCCGGCATCGAGATGTGCTGGTCCTATAACCGGCAATACGGAACCCAATTCCTCGCCGCCATGCCGACCAATCTCTATGGACCGAACGACAACTTCGACCTCAAGAATTCGCATGTGCTGCCGGCACTGATCCGCAAGGCCGCCGAGGCCCGGGCCGCCGGGCAGAAAGGCATGATTGTCTGGGGAACGGGAACCCCGCGCCGCGAGCTGCTCTATAGCGATGACCTGGCCCAGGCCTGCGTCTTCCTCATGAACCTGCCCGACGCCGATTTCAATCAGCTGATGAGCGCCGAACAGCCTCCGCTCATTAATATCGGTACCGGAGAAGACGTGACCATCCGCGAACTGGCCGAGCTGGTGTGCAAGGTCGTGGGCTTCGACGGAGAGCTGGTGTTCGACACCTCCCGCCCCGACGGCACGCCCCGCAAGCTGCTGGATGTGAGCCGCATTAAGTCGCTGGGATGGCGCGCCCGGACCAGCCTCGAAGACGGTATCCGTCTCACCTGCGAAGCGGTCAGGGACCTGTTCGCCGCCGGAGTGCGATAGCCCTGCCATTTCCGCGAGATACAACACCCCGGTGGCTGCCGCAACCCCCTCCGAAGTGTTAAAGTTGCATCGTACGCGCGTACCGGCGGATACGCGTGCTGCCCACCAATTGCATGGGAGCGAGAATGTCTTCTTTTCCGAAAATTACAGCTGGGGTGCTGGCTGCGGCCACCGCCCTGCTATGCCTTGCAGGATGCGAAACCAGCCGCACGAATAAGCGGCACAGCGCTGCAATGACGGTCTCCGACGTAACGACCACCGGCAAGCAGGATCCTGCCTTCGCGTCGAATGGCGAAGGCCAGCCCCCGGTTCCCGGCTCACCCACCGCGGCCGGACCTGACGGCAAACAGCCCTACAACGATTCCGATGCACGGGCCAGTCTGGGCGCGGAAGAAGGAAAAGCTCCTCCTCCGGGCAAGCAGTTGAAGGATGCCTTCCAGCGGCAGTGACATCTGACGGGCTCGCTGCCGCGAGCCCGCGCCGCCCGAATCAGTCTCGCGCAGCGAGCAGCGAGCGCGGTTTCACGTTTTCGCGGATGAACTTCACGGTAGCGTCAAGCGAAGTCCCCGGTCCGAAGATTGCCGCGACTCCCTGCGCCTGCAGGAACTCCACATCCTGTTCCGGGATGGTGCCGCCCAGGACCACGAGGATGTCCGAAGCGCCGTACTCCTTGAGCAGGCTGGTCACGCGCGGAACGATGGCGTTGTGCGCGCCGGAGAGAATGCTCAGCCCCACGCAGTCCACGTCTTCCTGCAGGGCCGCGTTCACGATCATCTCCGGTGTCTGACGAAGCCCGGTATAAATGACTTCCATGCCGGCATCGCGGAGCGCGCGGGCGATCACCTTCGCGCCCCGGTCATGGCCGTCCAGGCCGGGCTTGGCGACCAGCACGCGAATGGGTGTGGTGCGAGTGTTCATAGCAGCGACTGCTGAGAATATCACAGCGTCGGCTTACGAGACCGGCGGCACCTCGACCTCGACAACATCTCCATCGCGCAGATCGTAGGCCTTGCGCAGATGAATCTCCGCAGCGACCTCGATCAGGTTTTTCGGATGCGGTCCCTGTCCCGACTCGTTCAGGTCGGTGCGCAGGATGAAGGCCGGGCAATCGAAGATGCGGCAGGGAATCAGGCTGACCGAAACGCTTCCGCCGTATTCTTCTTTTTCCAGGCGAAGGCATCCGGCCGGGATCGACCAGGAGTGGTCAAGCAGCAGGTTCAGTGTGCCGGGGTAGAAGTGCAGGCCGGTCTTGTCAAAGTAGTGGTTCTCGAGCTTTTTCAGCCAGTAGGAAAAATCACCCTGTCCGCTGACCACCCGCCCGCGCAGCAACTCCCCGCTATTTGTCACGCGCAACGACAAAGTCGGGAACCCAGAGCAAGGCCCGCTTGAAATCGGAGTCCGGTAGCGTGGCAAGCGCGGAGCGCGCCGCATCCGCGTACTGAAACGCCGTGTTCATGGCGTAATCGACCGATCCATGCCGGGTAAGAATAGCCAGAATCTCCGCA
>Ga0335075_10017062_pt1 | contig 10814 bp, 7 predicted proteins | sample Lox_Sample_24_FD_206723 | JGI IMG/M metagenome (GOLD analysis project Ga0335075, IMG submission 206723) | Soil microbial communities from Loxahatchee National Wildlife Refuge, Florida, United States - Lox_Sample_2.4 | ecosystem: Environmental > Terrestrial > Soil > Wetlands | place: USA: Florida... | reverse complement strand
GAGGTGACCGGGCCGGTGGACACCACCGCCACGGTTCCTCCGGATAACTTCCGCCGCTGCCTGGAACTGATCGCGGCCGACGATGGGGTGGACGCCATCCTGGCGCTGGCCGTGCCCACCGCGATGGCCGACCTGACGTCTGCCGTGTGCTCGGCCGACCTGGCCAAGCCGACGGCCCTGGTGCTGCTCGACCAGGCGGATGCGGTGCGCCTGCTGCCCAGCCCGGTGGACGGCCACCGGCCGGTGCCCGCCTACGTGTCCCCCACGGCTGCCGCCTCCGCACTGGGCCACGCGGCCCGGTACGGCGCCTGGCGCGGCCAGCCGCCGGGCCGGATCCCCGAATTTGCTGACCTGCGGCCTGATGACGCCCTGGCGCTGATCCACCGCTTCCTGGAACACCGGCCGGATGGCGGATGGCTGCCGCCAGCTCAGGTCGGCACGCTACTCGAGTGCTACGGGATATGCCAGGTGCCCACGTACCTCGTGGCCAGCGAGCAGGGCGCCACCGAGGCGGCCGGGCAGCTGGGCGGCCCGGTGGTGATCAAGGCCGACGTGCCCGGCCTGGTGCACAAGACCGACGAGGGCGCGGTCCAGCTCGACCTGCACGGCGACGGCGAAGTGCGGGCCGGCTACCGCGCGCTGGCCACCAGGTTCGGCGACCGGATGTCCGCTGCTCTCGTCCAGCCCATGATCACTGGCGGCACGGAGGTGATCATCGGGGTGGTGCACGAACCCGTCTTCGGGCCGCTGGTGGTGTTCGGGCTCGGTGGCGTGGCCACCGACGTGCTGGCCGACCGGACCGCCCGGCTGACCCCGCTCACCGAGACCGACAGCGCCGCCATGATCCGCTCCATCCACGCGGCTCCGCTGCTGCTCGGGCACCGGGGCGCCCCGGCCGCTGATCTGGATGCACTGCAAGACCTGCTGCAGCGGGTAGCCCGGCTGGCAGACGACCTGCCAGAGGTCGCCGAGCTCGACCTCAATCCGGTCATCGCCCGGCCAGATGGCAGCCACGTGGTAGACGCACGAATACATCTGCGGCCGGCCCAGCCCAGCGATCCGTACCTGCGTCAGCTCAGGTGACCGGCTGAGGGCTAGGTTTAGTAGTGCCCACGCGATTCAAGAGGAAGCGGTCCATGGACGAGTCAGCCCCGGCGCAGCGACAGATCGGCGTGTTCCTGCTGGATGATCACGAGGTCGTCCGGCGCGGCGTGAAGGACCTGCTGGAAGCCGATCCGGGGATCAAGGTCGTGGGTGAGGCCGGCACGGCTGCTTCCGCGCTGGCGCGGATCCCGGCGCTGCGGCCGGATGTGGCCGTGCTCGACGTCCGGCTGCCCGACGGCGACGGGGTCAGTGTGTGCCGCGAGATCCGGTCCAGGATGCCCAACGTGGCCTGCCTGATGCTGACCTCGTTCAGCGACGACGAGGCCCTGTTCGACGCGATCATGGCCGGCGCCGCCGGGTACGTGCTCAAGCAGATCCGCGGCACCGACCTGGTCGGCGCGGTCCGCACGGTCGCGTCGGGTGAGTCGATGCTGGACCCGGACGCGGCCAGCCGGGTGATGGCGCGGATGCGCGATCAGTCCGCGCGCGCCGACCCGCTGGCCGGGCTCTCCGAGCAGGAACGCAAGATCCTGGAGCTGATCGGCGAAGGGCTGACCAACCGGCAGATCGGCGAGCGCCTGTTCCTGGCCGAGAAAACCGTCAAGAACTACGTGTCAGCGCTGTTCGCCAAGCTGGGCATGGAACGCCGCACCCAGGCCGCCGCCTACGCCGCCCGGATCTTCGACGAGCACGGCCAGCAACGCCCGCAGTAGTCAGCCCACTAGGCCGGTCACATGGTCGCCGAGGTGGCCGAAGGCAGCGGGACCTCCCAGCGCAGCTCCGTCCCGCCCGCGCTGCCCCCGCCGACCGTGAGTGTGCCGCCGTACGGCTCGGCCCGGCGGGCCAGGTTGGCCAGCCCGCTGCGGCGGGTGGTGTCCTTGATCCCGGTGCCGTTGTCCAGCACGCGCAGGCTCAGCTTGCCGTCCACCAGGACGGTGACGTCGACGTGGCTGGCCCGGCCGTGCCGGGCCGCATTCGACAGCGCCTCACGCAGCGCGTGCAGCAGGTGCTCGCCGATCTCCCCGGGGACCTCCTGATCCAGCCGGTCATCCAGCTGCACGGCGGAGCTCATGCCGTGCGCCTCGGTCATCTCACCGATCACATCCACGACCTTCTGGCGCAGGCTGGGCACGCCGGTGCCGCGGGCCTGCAGGCTGAAGATGACCGCCCGGATGTCGGTGATGGTCTGGTCCAGGTCATCCACCACGCTGTTCACCCGCTCCCCGGCCAGCGGCCGGGTGATCAGCGGGAGCGTGCCCTGCAGTTTCATCCCGCTCGCGTACAGCCGCTGGATCACCTGATCGTGCAGATCCCGGGCGATGCGGTCACGGTCCTGGAAAACCAGCAGCCGTTCCGCGTCCTGGCGGCGCTCGGCCAGTTCCAGTGCGATCCCGGCCTGCGCGGCGAACGTCATGGCCAGCTGCATGGCCCCTTGTGGCAGCGGCATCGCCCCAGCGGCCCGGCCGACGGTGAGCACGCCGCGGACGTTGCCCGCGCCGCCGAGTGGCAGCAGCATGGCCGGGCCCAGGTCCAGCGCGGCCCGGGCCGCCGGCGAGGCCCGCGGGTCGTTCCGGAAGTCCTCCACCGTGACCGGCTGGCCATCGGCCAGCACCTTGCCCGATATCGACGCCTGCGCGGGCAGCCGCAACCCCACCGCGGCCTGCGCGTGCTCGCCCGCCGCGTGGCTGATCACCAGGTGCTGGCGGTCCGCGCCGGGCAGCGCCAGCACCACCAGGTCAGCCGCGGTCATCTCCAGCGTCTGCTCAGTGACAAAACTGAGCACCTCATCCACCGCCGCGCCGGCCAGCAGCCGGCGGGTCACCTCGGAACTGGCCGCCAGCCACTGCTGCTGACGGTGCGCCTCATCGAACAGCCGGGCGTTCTCGATGGCCACCCCAGCCGCCGCGGACAGCGCGGTGACCAGCGTCTCGTCCTCCTCATCGAACGCCGCCCCACCACGCTTGCCGGTCAGGTACAGGTTGCCGTACACCTCATCGCGGATCCGGATCGGCACACCCAGAAACGACGTCATCGGCGGATGCCCAGCCGGGAACCCCGACGACTGCGGATGGCTGGCGATATCCGCCAGCCGCAATGGCCGCGGATCGCTGATCAGCAGGCCGAGCAGCCCACGGCCCTCCGGCCAGTGATCGATCCCGGCGATGGCCGCCTCGTCCAGCCCGACCGGGATGAAATCAGCCAGCCGCCCATCCCGGTCGACCACCCCCAGCGCACCGTAACGCGCATCCACCAGCGCCACCGCAGCCTCCACGATCCGCCGCAGCACCACGTCAAGCTGCAAGTTACTGCCCACCGCGATGACCGCCTCGAGCAGGCCCCGCACCCGGTCACGGGCATCCCGCACCGTCTGCAGCCGGCTCTGCAACTCGGCCAGCAGATCATCGAGCTCCAACTGCGGCAGGACCAGATGCGGCTCAGCTGGTTCCACCCGCGGCTCCCTTCTGACTGGCCGGCACGATCCGGGAGTACGGGCTGGGCGTCACCATGGCGATGTGGCCGTCGCTCAGCCACTTGATCACATACGGCGGGGCACCGTCCGGGCCGAGAACGCGGATGACCCGGCCGGTGCGGCTCTCCGAGCCGGGCACGACCAGCAAGTCACCAACGTTTGCCCGCATCGCCCCAGCATGGCCGCGGCCGGCTGCTGGGGCACCGGCTGATTGGCCCGACTAAACGGGACCTTCGGCCCATGCGGCCAGCTGCCTTTCCGAGCCAATTAAATGGGGCCGGACGAAGGCCCACCCCAACGGTGACTGAGGTCCCGGCCGAGCCAGGTCACGCGGCCCTGCCTGCCGTTACCGGCGAATCGCAAGCTGTTTATAGCAAAGCTGAATAACCGGGCCACGAGCCCGGTGCCAAAAAGGAGGCACTGCAATGCGCCGCAAGACTTTTGACCTACTGGTCAGCACCGGCGGGCTCGTCCTGGCCGCTGTCCTGCTCGTCGCGGGCGGGCTGCTGATGTGGGGCTACTCGTTCGCCAACAGCCAGGTCCACGACCAGCTCATCGCCCAGAAGATCGTCTTCCCCACCACGGGCAACCCCGAGTTCAAGGCCCTGCCCGCCGCCGACCAGACCGCCATGAGCGCCTACGCCGGCCAGACCCTGACCACCGGCGCGCAGGCCAAGACCTACGCCGACCACTTCATCGCCGTCCACCTGGCCGAAATGGGCCACGGCAAGACCTACTCCCAGCTGTCCGCCGCATCCCTGGCCCAGCCCAAGAACACCGCGCTGGCCGGCCTGGTGCAGACCGTGTTCCGCGGCACCACGCTGCGCTCGATGCTGCTGGAGGCCTACGGGTTCTGGCAGTTCGGCCAGATCGCCCTGTTCGGCGCCATCGCCTCGTTCATCGGCGCGGGCCTGATCCTCATCCTGTCCATCGCCGGCCTGATCCACGGCCGCCACGTCACCGCCGAGACCGAAGTGTTCAGCAAGACCGTGCACACCAGCCCGGCCACCGCCTGACCACCGTCCCCACCATCATCCGGCCGGCCGGGCGGCAGCCCGGCCGGCCGGCCGCAATGTGCGGACACATACCCCAGAACGGCACCTTAACTATTCCTTTACCAGGTAGGGACCAAGGTCCCCGTCGGCGGGTGACTGACATCTCTGCCGGCTCCGCTCCAGCCCAGACATTGTTGACCTGTTAGTGATTCTGCGCCATTAGGAGAACCCGATGAAACCGCCCGCAGACTTGGCTTCCGGGGTTGTTAACCTGGATCAGCCTGGCACGTACCTGCACTGGTCGATCTTCACCGTGTCGGTGGCCAATCTGGTGCTGATCGCGGTCATGGTGGTGATCTTCGGCCTAGCCCTGATCCTGCCGTTCCCCAAGGGCCGCACCTATCCGCCGGCCGCTGAGCCAGCGGATCCGGCCGACGGCCGCGCCTACGAGGGCGCGGACGAGGACCGGGACATGTGGACCAGCAAGGTCCGCCGGTTCGCGGTCCGGATCCTGCCGCCGGGCAAGGTGCTGCCCGACCGGCAGCCCGCCTATGTGCGGTCCTGGGTCTACGTGTTCGGCGTGGGCAGCCTGGCCGCGTTCGCGGTGGCCTGCGTGTCGGGGTTCGCGCTGGCGCTGGGCGGCCCGGACTGGTGGCGCTACAACCCGGTCGGGCACTTCTTCAACAGCCTGCATCTGTGGAGCGTGGAGCTGTTCATGGCCCTGCTGGTCATCCACCTGTGGGGCAAGTTCTGGATGGCGGCCTGGCGCGGCAGGCGGGCCCTGACCTGGATCACCGGCATGGTCGCCTTCCTGGTTTCGGTCGTGGAGTGCTTCACCGGCTACCTGTCCCAGCAGAACTTCGACTCGCAGTGGATCTCCACCAGCGGCAAGGACGCCTTCAACGCGGTCGGGATCGGCGCGATCTGGAACGCGATGAACTTCGGCCAGATGCTGATGTGGCACATCGTGCTGGTGCCCATCGCGCTGACCGCCATCATCGGCGCGCACATCCTGCTGGTCCGCGTGCGCGGCGTCACCCACCCGCTGCCGGAAGCGGTCAAGCTCCCCGGGCAGGGCTCAGGCCGCCAGCGCCGCCGGGCCCTGGCCGCGGCTGACGCCGGGCCGTGGCGCGGTGCGACCCGCCGTTACGACATCCTCAAGGAAGGCACCATCGCTGGGGTCATCGTGCTGGCGCTGGTGTTCGGCCTGGCCGCCCTGCTGTCCTCACCCAACGTCCCCGAGCTTTCGGTGCAGACCTGGGCCCGGGTGGCCCCGGCCGACTTCCTGGCCACCGCCTCCACCGAACTCAACGGCACCAGCGAGACGGCCACCTACGGCCCGCCGTACAACACGAACGGGACCCCGCAGAAGATCCTCTTCGCCCCGGCGAACATCCTCGGCGTGACCCAGCCCATCAACACCGCCCAGGACTTCGTCCTCACCCCGCTGCGCTCCGCCGCGGTCGGGAACCCGCGGCTGGCCGCCGCGCTGGCCACCTATCACGCCGCACCCGCCGCCCAGCAGCTCAAGTGGGCCAACGCGTACGCGAGCGCGGTCACCAAGGTCAAGTTCGTGAACGGCACCCCGGTGGTGCCGGCCACCGCCGACGGGCCCGTCCCAGTCATGCTGGCCAACGAGCTGACCATGGCCCGCAGTGGCGCCCTGGACTCCGACCTGCTGGCCCAGAATCCCTTCTACGGCACCAACTACACCCGGCCCCTGCTGTTCATCGAAGACGGCGCCTACTTCGCCAACCAGGCCGAAGCCATGCACCTGGGCGGCGACCAGTGGGGCGTGATGAACGAGACCGGCAGCTACCCCGGCCAGCCCTGGCTCTGGCTCTACACCCTGTGGTACCAGACCAGCTGGGGCAACTCCCCCAACGCCGACCTCATCGCCATCTACATGACCGGCCTCGGCACCCTCCTCCTGCTGCTGGTGCCGTTCATCCCCGGCCTGCGCGACATCCCCCGCCTCGTCCCCGTCCACCGCCTCATCTGGCGCAACTGGAAAGAAACGTCCCCCGACGGAACCCCACCACCGGCGGACACGTCCGGCCCGGTCGGTACGGCAACGGCCGGCAAACCCTGATCCCACCAGGAGGGAACCATGCGATCCGCAGTTGTGCGCCAGTTCGGCGCCCCGCTGGTCATCGAGGAACGGCCCATTCCCGAGCCCGGCCCGGGCCAGGTGGTGGTCCGGATGGAGGCGTCCGGGCTGTGCCACACCGACATCCACGCGGCCCACGGCGACTGGCCGGTCAAGCCGGCTCCGCCGTTCGTGCCCGGCCATGAAGGTGTCGGCATCGTGCACGCGGCCGGCGCCGGTGTGGCCAGCCCGTCGGTGGGCCAGCGGGTGGCGGTGCCCTGGCTGGGTTACGCGTGCGGCACCTGCGAGCACTGCCTGACCGGCTGGGAGACCCTGTGTGTCAGGCAGCAGAACACCGGCTACTCGGTGGACGGTGGCTTCGCGGAGTACTTCACCGCTGACGCGGCCTTCGCCGCGCCGGTGCCCGATGGGATCGACCCGGTCGACGCGGCCCCGCTGACCTGCGCCGGGGTCACCACCTACAAGGCCATCAAGGTGGGCAGCGTGCGACCGGGTGACCTGGTGGCCATCTCCGGCATCGGCGGCCTGGGTCACCTGGCCCTGCAGTACGCCAAGATCTTCGGCGGCACCGTAGCCGCGATCGACATCACCGACGACAAGCTCCAGCTGGCCGAGGACCTCGGCGCCGACCTGGTGATCGATGCCCGCAAGGACGACCCGGCCAAGATCCTGCAAGCACACGGCGGGGCCACCGTAGCGGTCGGGCTGGCGGTGGACGACGAGTCATTCGCCACCGCGTATGCGGGCCTGCGCCGTGGCGGCCGCCTGGTGCTGGTGGCCCTGCCCGCGGCAGGCACGCTGCGCATCCCGGTCTTCGACACCGTGCTCAATGGCACCTCGGTGATCGGGTCCATCGTGGGCACCCGGGCCGATCTGGCCACGGTGTTCGCCCTGCACCAGGCGGGCCGCACCCGCGTGGTGGCCGACACCCGCCCGCTCGCCACGGTCAACGAAGCCATCGGCGAAGTCCTGCACGGCCAGGCGAAGGCACGCATCGTCCTGCTGCCCTAGCCAACAGCTGACCCCGGCCCACCGCGCGGCGCTGGCGGGCCGGGGTCCGTTTGGTCTCACTTCTCGTGCGGGACCACAACAACCGGGCAATGGGCATGATGCACGACCTGGCTGCTGACTGAACCCAACGTCAGGCGGGTGAACCCGCCCGCGCCACGCGAGCCCAGCACCACCAGTTCGGCATCCCGGGACGCCCCGATGAGCTCCTGGACCGGGAAACCATCCACTGCCCGCACCGTCACCGAGGGCGGCTGCGGCGGCCCGATTTCGGCGGTGGTCTTGGCGACCGTTTCCTCCGCGGCGTTGCGGATCTTGTCCACTTCGTCCTTGTCCCCGGACAGGATGATTGGATTGCCCGTCCAGGCGCTGGCCGCGACCGCGTGAACCGCCAGCACCGTCAGCGGGACGTGGCGAATCGCAGCCTCCTTCACAGCCCAGGTCAGCGCGCGATGAGCGTGATCAGACCCGTCGACGCCTACCACAATCCCAGCCATCTCCTGCTCCTTTCAGCATCGGGCCCCGCTGATCGGTGCCCGCAATTTCCCAATTCAATGATCACGTTGTGGCGGTATTTTCTGCAGAGGCGTCCGGGCTGAAAGTCACCGGCCTTTGGTCCCGATCTGGCTAATTCCTCACCTGGCGCTCCCCGGCCGCGCGTGCCGCACGAACAAGCGGCGGAGCTCGTCCGCGCCCCAGACGATGAATGGGAAGGGCAGGACGATGGCCAGTTGGCTGGCCGTGAGCGGTGCGGTGCCGAAGAGGCTGTTCAGCGTGGGAATGTAGATCAGCGCGGCGGCGAAAGCCAGCGCGAACGCGATCCCGCCGAGCAGGTAGCGGTTGCTGAAAACCCCTACCGAACGCAACGACGCGTGGTCGGTACGGACCGCGAACGCGGTGCCGACCTGGCAGGTGACGATCCCGAGCCAGGCGACGGTGGTGGCCTGGAGATAGGCGTGGTGCAGCGGGCTGCCCGCGCCGGTAGGTGCCCCCGGGTACCAGCCGGCGTGCCGCAGGGTCAGGAAGAAACCTGTCATCACCAGAGTGGCGGAGATGAGGCCCAGGAATCCCCATGCCCGGGCGAGCATCGCGCGGCTGATGATGCCCTCGGCGCGGGGCCGCGGCGGCCGGTCCATCAGCCCTGGCTCGGCGGGCTCCCGGCTGAGCGCCAGCGCGGGCAGGATGTCGGTGCCCAGGTCGATGGCGAGGATCTGCATGACGGTCAGCGGCACCGGGATGGCCCCGCCGGCCAGGGCAAAGATCAGGAACGGCAGCACTTCGGGAACTGCGTGGGCGAAGATGTAGCAGATGAACTTGCGGACGTTGTCGTAGATTTGCCGGCCAGCCGCGACCGCCGCCGCGATCGTGGCGAAATTGTCGTCGGTGAGCACCATCGTGGCCGCTTCCCGGGCCACATCAGTGCCCGACCGGCCCATCGCCACGCCGATATCGGCGCGGCGCAGCGCGGGGGCATCGTTCACCCCGTCGCCGGTCATCGCGACGACCTGACCGGTGGCCCGCAGCGCGTCGGCGATGCGCAACTTGGCCTCGGGCGAGCTGCGCGCGAAGACAACCTCGGCACCGGAATTTAGCAACGCATCCAGCTCAGGTTCGGGCATGGCATCCAGCTCGGTGCCGGTGACCACCTGCATCCTGGACGATCCAATGCCCACCTGCCGGGCGATGGCCGCCGCAGTCAGCCCATTGTCACCGGTGACCACGTTGACCCGGATGCCGGCCCGGTGCACCTGGCTGATCGCGCCCGGCACCTCTGGCCGTGCCGGATCGAGCATCGCCACCAGCCCGAGCAGGCACAGGTCACGTTCGGCGTCTGCACGCTGGTCAGGCACGGCGGACCCGGCTGGCAGCTGACGGCGGGCAACGGCCAGCAGCCGCAACCCGCGCCCGGCAAAACCCGTCATGGCCTCGCTGATCGCCTTGCGGTCCATCGCAGTGAGCGGGATATCCCGCTCACCGTGCCGCATCATGCTGGCCCGGGCCAGCACCTCCTCGGGAGCTCCCTTGGTATGCACCACCAGCTCGCCTTCGTGGCCGTCGACCGTGGTCATCAGCTTGAGCCGCGGATCGAAGCGGAAGAGCTGGCGCCGCTGCCCTTTCCGGGTGGCCAGCGACACGTCTTCGCCATGGTCAGCCGCCAGCCGCAGCAGCGCGAGCTCAGTGGGATCTCCCGACGCCGGATGGCTGCCATCACCCAGGTCCGCGTTGTTGCACGAGGTCACGGCCCCGGCCAGGGGCTGGGGGACTGGGGCCTGGCCGTTAACCGTGCCGTCGGGCGTCCAGACCGTGGTGACCCGCATCCGGTTCTCGGTCAGCGTGCCGGTCTTGTCGGTGCAGATCACCGACGTGGACCCCAGGGTCTCTACCGCAGAAAGCCGTTTGACCAGTGCCCCGCGGCGGGCCATCTCACGCACCCCGACCGCCAGGGCCAGAGTGATCGTGGGCAGCAGCCCTTCCGGGACATTGGCCACCAGCAGCCCGATGGCGAAACTGGCGGCCGAGGCCACACCGAGCCCGGCGGCCAGGCCGATCGGCAGAAATGCGATTCCCGCGCCAACGGCGACGATGGCGATCAGCCGGGTGGCCCGTTTGACCTGATGCTCCAGTGGGCTCTCGTCCGGCCCCGCGCGCTGGCTGAGCGCGGCGATACGGCCCAGTTCAGTACGCATTCCGGTGTGCGCGACCAGCGCCTGTGCTTCACCCGCGGTACACGCGGTGCCGCTGAACACCATGTCTTCCGCCTGCAGCAGCGGCAGGCTGGGATCAGCTGCCCCAGCGGTCCGGGCCACCGGGACCGATTCGCCGGTCAGGGTGGACATGTCCACCTCGACGGTGCCGGTCATCAGCCGGGCATCCGCGCAGATGCTCTCCCCTTCCTCGATCAGCAGCACATCACCCGGCACCAGCAGGCGCGCCTCGATCTCCTGACGGGATCCGTCGCGCAGCACAGTGGCCCGCTCAGGCAGGAATGCGGCCAGCGCTTCCACCGCCCGCTCCGCCTGCATCTCCTCGGCGAACGCGAAGCCGGCGTTCAGCACGATCACCACTACGATCGCGATGCCCAGCCTGGGTGTCCCGCTCACCCAGGCCAGCACGGCCGCAACCGCCA
>Ga0335075_10017061_pt1 | contig 10814 bp, 8 predicted proteins | sample Lox_Sample_24_FD_206723 | JGI IMG/M metagenome (GOLD analysis project Ga0335075, IMG submission 206723) | Soil microbial communities from Loxahatchee National Wildlife Refuge, Florida, United States - Lox_Sample_2.4 | ecosystem: Environmental > Terrestrial > Soil > Wetlands | place: USA: Florida... | reverse complement strand
TCTCCGGCTCGCGCACCCTGTCCCAAACGGCGGAGCGGCGGGCTCAGCGCGGCGTTGCATTGTCGTTTTGGCTGACCGCGCCGTATATCGCCGCGGAATCCGTACATCACCTCTTTGGTGAACACCACGCTGACGTCTCGGTGATCGGAATGGCATTGACGGGCGCCTCGCTGGTGTTGATGCCGATCCTGGGACGGGCCAAACAAGTACTCGCCGTGCATCTGGGCTCGGCGGCCACTGCCGGCGAAAGCACCCAGAACTACTTGTGCGGTGCGCAGGCTTCCGCGGTTCTGGTTGGCCTTGCGATCACTGCCGGGTCGCCGAACTCCTGGTGGTTCGATCCGGTCATCGGCCTGGGCATCGCCGCTGCGGCAATCTGGCAAGGCGTCAAGTCATGGCGCGGTGAAGACTGCGGCTGCTGAGAACCCGATTCCGCTGGTGACCTAAGACCTTCGGGGATGGGGGCGTTGCGCCCTAATCGGCGGAGCGGACCTGACGGCAGCATCACAGCAATGACATTGCTGGCAAAAACGGTTCGACGTCTCGGGTTGGAAGCCTGGTCGCTGCTGCTGTACGCGCAGTCCGGCGGGCTGCGGCTGATCCCGGCCGGCCGGGCCTTGCCGGTGCTGCGCGCGCTGGACCGCTACGGCCTGTTAGGGGCGGCGAGGGTGAACCCCCCCGCCCGCGACCGCGACGGGCTGGCGCTGATCGACGAGCGCGGACCTTTGAGTTTCGGTGATCTGGACAGCCGGACTAACGCGTTAGCCAACGAGTGGCGACGGATCGGACTTGGTCCGGGCGCCAGTGTGGCCATCCTGGCCCGCAACCACCGTGGCTTCGTGGAAGCCGTCTACGCCGCCGCCAAGTGCGGCGCAGGTGTGGTGTTGCTCAACACCGGTTTTGGCGGCGTGCAACTCGCCGAGATGGTCGCCCGCGAACGCGTCGACCTGCTGGTCCACGACGACGAGTTCGGCACCGTCGTCGCCTACGTGCACCCGAGGCTTGGTCGGATTCGGGCCTGGGCAGACGCGCCGGGCGCTGACACGCTCGACGCGCTGATCGAGCGTGGTGACACCGCCGCGCCGCCCCGATCCGGCGGTCGGCCCAAGATCGTGATCTTGACCAGCGGGACAACCGGCGTGCCCAAGGGTGCCACCCGCTCAGAACCGTACTCGTTGATACCGGTCGGCGGCTTGCTCGGCAAGGTGCCGTTTCGGGGCCGTGAGGTCACCGAATGCTGTGTGCCGCTGTTCCATTCGCTCGGCTTCAGCCACGCGATGTTTGCGATGGTGCTGGGCTCGACACTGGTGTTACGCCGCGAGTTCGACCCCCAGCAGGCACTGGTCAGCGTGGTCACCCATCGAGCCAGCGCCATGATCGTCGTGCCGATCATGCTGCGCCGCATCCTCGATCTGGGTGCCCAAGCTCGTGCCAACCTCGATTTGTCGGGGTTGCGCATCGTGTTCGTCGGTGGTTCGCAACTCGGACCCGCGCTGGCCACCCGTGCAATGGCGGCGCTCGGGCCGGTTGTCTACAACATGTACGGCTCGACCGAGGTCGCATATGCAACCATCGCCACACCCGCCGACCTGGCCGTCGAGCCGGGATGCGTCGGGGGAGTCGTGCCCGGATCGGTCGTCAAGGTCTTCACCGACGGCCGGCGCGAAGCTCGTGCCGGGACGCCGGGGCGGATTTTCGTCGGCAATGTGATGGCCTTCGAGGGATACACCGGCGGGGGCACCAAGGAGTCGATTCAGGGGCTGATGGCCACCGGCGACGTCGGCCATTTCGACAGTGCCGGGAGGCTTTTCATCGACGGCCGGGACGACGAGATGATCGTTTCCGGGGGAGAGAACGTGTTCCCGGGCGAGGTCGAAGACGCACTTGCGCACCATCCCGACATCATTGACGTCGCCGTCGTCGGAGTCAGCGATGACGAGTTCGGACAGCGCCTGCGCAGCTACATCGTGGTGCGGCCGGGCGCGTCGCTAACCGTGCGCGACGTCAAAGAGTTCGTCCGAAATCGGTTGGCCCGCTTCAAGATTCCGCGAGATGTGATCTTCGTCGAGGCGCTGCCCCGTAACGAGGGCGGAAAGATCCTCAAACGCGAGCTGAGCAGCCGATCAGTCGAAGATCAGGCAAGGTGATGCTAGACATTGTCCTCGTCAGGCGATGCTGAATCGACACCCCAGGTCCCCGGCATCATCGGCATGCGCGGGCCGCCGCCGAACTCGTCGTCGGATAGTGTGGCCAATCCGGTTGCCGCGGTTGCGGTTTCCTTTGCGGCGGTTCCGGGGAAACCGAGCGTTCCGCCGCCCTGGTCCGAGGGCATGACCGCCGGCTCGGGCTCCAGGTCCATGTATTCGTAGCCGCGGCCGAGCATTTCCACCTTGGGTCGACGCCGTCGGCGCGTCTGGTCCGGCGCTTCGGGCCCGGCGGCAGCTGCCAAGGCCGCGGCAGCGGCCGGCTCGAGTGCTTTCGCAGCTGTGCTGGTGCTCGCCGTCCTGCGGGCAGCCGCGGTCAGGCTGCCAACCACGTAGGCAAGGCCCTGCGCAGTGAGCACTCCCGGCGGTGTTGAAGGTGTCGGCGGCGGCCCGGGGGCGGCAGGTGCGGGCGCTGCTGCCGGCGCCGGGACCGGGGCAGGCACCGGCGCCGGGGCGGGGATAGGTGTCGGAGTCGGTGCTAACGCCAACGCCAGTGGCGGCGGTATTGGGGGGATGGGCACCGCGGGGATGCCGGCAAGCCCGGCCAAACCCGCCAAGCCCGCCAAACCGCTCGCACCCAGGGGGAGGGCGGCCAGCGGAGCCAACGGGAGGGTCAACAGCGGCAAGAAGGCCGGGAGCAACACCACCTGCTCGAGCAGCGTCTTCAGCAACGCAATGGTGTCGGTAATGATTGTGCCGATGGCTTCAACGGTGTCCAACACAACGGTCAGACCCATAGCCACCGGATTACCCGAAGCGAACGCAGCGGTGAGATCGCCCCCGATATAGGCGAAGGTCTCCGACAGATAGGCGACGTAAGATCCGATGTCCATCGGATAGCCAAGAGCGAACGCAACGTTGGACGGATCAAGGAAGCTCAGCGGGTTACCGAGCTCGACCAGATAAGGATCGATCCCGGAAAAAAGGTTTATCAAGTAGGTGTTGTTGTCCAAGTCGTTGATCAACGGCTGCAGGACGTTGTTGTAGAAATTGGTGTACCCGATGTTCTGCATGAATTGCAGCCATTGGTTCTCCGTGTCGGTGTCGGCTATGCCTGCTGCCGCATTGGCTTTCACGATCTGCGGCGCCGGCGAGGTTTGCGGTGATGCCGAGACGGCCGCGGTGGCAACAACCTGGTAACCGCCCATGACGGCGGCAGCCTGAACCCACATTCGCGCATAGTCGGCCTCGTTCAGCGCGATCGGAATCGTGTTCAGGCCAAAGAAGTTCGTTGCCAGCAACACCGCATGAGTGGCGTGGTTGGCGGCCAGCTCGCCCAGTGTCGGCATGGCGGCCAGCGCGGCGGTGTAGGCACTCGCGGCGGTCTGGTGCTGGGTGGCGGTCGCGGCGGCGTCGGCACTGGCCTGCATCAGCCATGCCAGATACGGCACATGGGCGGCCACATACTCCTCGGCAGTCGGACCCTGCCAGGCTCCGGCCTGCACGCCGCCCAACACGGTCGCCAGCTCGTCGGCGGTTTCGGTGTATTCGGTGCTCAGCGCGGTCCACGCTCCGGCCGCCGCCAACAGCGAGCCCGGGCCCGGGCCGGCACTCAGCAGCGCAGAATGCACTTCCGGCGGTGCAGCCATCCAGATCGGCGCTGTCATCGGGTCACCTTTCCGCGCGCCGGGGGCCGACGCGTGAGCACACAGTCGCCGCACAACGCGCCGCCGGGCGTGCGGTAGTACAGGCAGCAGCTGGTCCGCCGATAGCCGGTTCCGCTGAAATCACTGAAACGAACTGCGGCCGAGAGCCTTACGTCGGAGCACAACCCGCGGGCCAGTTGCCATCCGGCGCCCGCGTTAGTGTGGCCGTCGAAGACACGCGCGGCGCCGAGCAGCGCGGAGGCCGCGTTGCCCCGCAACAACTTGTCCGAGATGGGTCCGAGTCGGTGCAGCGCCGTGGTAAGCGGCGCCAAGTGCCCCTCGAGCACCATGTCGGCCAGCGTCAGCTCCAGATCGTCACCCGGCCAGACGACGGGATGCTCGATATGCAGCTGAATCTGGCCGCCGCTCTCCTTGAACAGCAGATGCCCAGCGCCCAGGTCTGGCAACAATCGGTGGCCTGCCAGCGCACCGAGGCCGATCGACCACAGCCGCGCGGCGAAGCCGAGGAAAAAAGTCGACGCCGCGACCCGCTGCTCCGCGGCACCCATGCGTGCCTGTACCCGACCGACAATGCCGTCGAGCAGCGCGGTATCGGTGTACAGCTGCGCTACCGGGCGCCAACCGTCGTCGCAGGGTCCGGCGCCCACTGCGAAGTATGGACTGATGGCGGAGAGTTCGGCGAAAAGCGCCACGCAAGTACGACGAGCCATGGACATTCAACAGCTCTCTCGGGGTCGACCGCCCCGGGTAGCAGGATGCGACGACGCGAGTGTCCTGGCTCTCGGATCGCTGCTCGCCTCGCCTTCCAGCTCCCAAAAGGCACGAGCCGTGGCGTTTGAGGTTCGCTCCCCGATGACAGTGGCGGGACCGCGCCGGATTTGCACCGGCTTCCTACATCGTCATCGCCTTACGCGCGATATTGTCGCACGTTGCTTGCCGTGTGACGACCCGCTTCGCCCGGCTTCGCCGCGCTTGCGATCGCCACGGCTCAGTCCAAGCGGTAGCGGATCAACCGAGAACTGTTGGCGACGACGGCGACCGACGACGCGTTGTGCAGGACGGCCGCCAGCACCGGCGACAACGCACCGCCGGCACCGATCAACAGTCCGGCGGCGTTGACGGCGATCGACATCCCGTAGTTCTGGCGGATGACCTCGACCGCCCGGCCGCCCAGATCGCCGACGTCGAGTAAGCGGTTCAAATCGTCGTTGGCCAAAGCGACGTCGGCGGTTTCGACGGCGACATCGGTGCCGGCCAGGCCCATCGCGATGCCGATATTCGCGGCCGCTAACGCCGGGGCGTCGTTGATGCCGTCGCCGACCATGCCGACGATGTAGCCCTCGTCCTGAAGTTGGCGCACCGCTTCGAGTTTGTCCTCGGGCAGCACCTCGGCGCGCCACTCGTCGATGCCCAGCTCACCGGCAACCACCGTGGCGATTTCGGGATGATCACCGGTGAGCATTACGACTCGACGAATTCCGTTGGCGCGCAGCTTTTTCAGCACTTCGGGCGCTTCGGGCCGGACTTCGTCACGCAGGCTGATCAGTCCGACCAACGTGCCGTCGACCGCGAGCAGCAACGGGGTTTCGGCCTGGCGGCGCAGCTTGTCGACCCAGTCGGAGGCCTTCTTCGACACCTTGACTTTCTCCGAGCGCAGCAGCGACGGGCTGCCCAGCAGCAGCGTCCGACCGTCGGCCCAGGTCCGCATACCCAGGCCGACCAGCACCTCGCATTCCTCGTGCGGCGGAATGATGATGCGGCGTTCCTCGGTCGAGCGGATCACCGCCTCGGCCAGCGGGTGACGGGAGTGCAGCTCAGAGCTGGCTGCATAGGCGAGCACCTGCTCGGGCTGCCAATCCTTGTGTAGTGCAATGATATTCGTCACAACTGGGCGCCCGACGGTGAGGGTGCCGGTCTTATCGAAGACGATCGCGTCCACCCGGCCGGCCTGCTCGAGGTGCGAGCCGCCCTTGATCAAGATGCCGCGGCGCGCACCGTTACCGATCGCCGCGCTGATCGCCGTCGGCGTCGCCAGGCCGACAGCGCAGGGGCAGGCGATCAGCAACATTGTCATCGCGCGCCGGACGTCTCCGGTGATCGCCAGGGTGATCGCGGAGACGATGAACGAGATGGGCACGAAGCGACGGGAGAAGTTCTCGCCGACGGTTTGGATCGGCGCCCGATCGTGGTGCGCCTCTTCGACACGGGCGATGATGCGGCCGATCGCGGTCTCGTTGCCGACGGCGCGGGCGCGCACCACCAGGCGGCCGCGCAGCACCACCGAACCGGCATGCACCCTCGCCCCGGCGAGGATGCTGACCGGCAGGGTTTCGCCGGTGATCGCAGACTGGTCGACAATGGCTTCGCCGTCGACCACCTCACCGTCGACCGGTATCGCCACGTGGTCGTGGACCACCACGTCGTCGCCGATCTGGATGGAATCGATCGGGACCTGTACTTCGTTGCCGTCAACGCGAATCCACGCCGTGTCGGCAGTGCCGCGCAACAGATCCGAGATCGCCCGCCGGGTGCGCCGCAGCGTCAAATCCTGAAGGTACTCACCGATATTGAGCAGCCAGAGCACGGTGAGCGCGACCACGTTCTCGCGCAGCACCAGGCTGGCCACCGTCGCCGCGGTCACCAGCGCATCGGTGCCGGCGCGTCCGGACCGCAGCGAGCGCAGCGCGCCGCGCAGGAACGGATAGCCCATGAACACCGTCGCGCCGGTGGCAGCCAGTTGGCCGCTGGGGCCCAGCAGCGGCGGCCGTTTGAAGACGTAGCGGCGCACACCGAGCAGGGCCAGCGCGGTGCCGCCGATCACCATGCGCAGCACCTCGGTGTTGCGGACGTCGGACGACCGCGGTGTGCGGGCCGGGATCAGCTCGGCGGCAACGTGTTCGGCTTCCTGGATGGCCGCCAGCACCGCGTCGCGGTCGCAGCGCCTCGGCGAGTACCACACGACGACGGATCCGGTGTGCGGATAGGCGTGCACGGCCCGCACCCCGTTCTGAGAGCCCACCGCTTCTTCCACCGCGACCGCGCGGCGGGAATTCGAACGCACCCAGGGCACCTGCACCCGCATCCGCCCGGCCGCGTCCGAAAGGACGCGCACGTCAGTGCTCGTGGTCGTGGTTGCCGATGGCCGGAGGCTGCGCCTCCTCACCGACGCGTTCACGGGCTTCGGCCACCACATCGGCCAGCTTCAGCCGGGCGGACTCCGCTGCCTCCTCGGCGCGCCGGGTCCCGCGCAGTCCCCATTCGGTTGCGGTCACCGCGGCGTCGTGCAGTGGCGCCTTGGCCAGGGCATTACGCAGAACCTCATACGCGCTGACCCCGACCAGACCGGTGACCACCGTTCCAGCCGCTTTTCCGAGTAGCCCGTGCACCATGCCCCTACCTTCCGTTGTCGCCGTGCCGCCAACCTAACATAGAAATATTGCGATACCAACATATATCACTCCGCGGCCTGCTCGCGGTAAGCCTCAGGAATATCAACCACCGCTAGCTCTGGGCCAGGACGGTCTCCAGCTTTGTGTCCGCAGGTGATAGCGGCATCGGCGGGTGATATCGCATCCGCTTCGCTTTGCAAAAAGACGTCAGGGCAAGGAGCAGGTACTGCTGTGGCCCTTGGTGGCAAAGTGACCCAAGGACTACTCGAGAACGCGGGTGACCTTTTCGGTCGCGATCCTGCGCGGCAGCGCGGCCGAATCCGGGTTGGCCACCTGCACCAGCGAGCCGCCGACCGCCAGCACCGCCAGCAGGCCGTCGATCACGTCATCGGGGCCATCCCACGACGCTGTTGAGAGCACCCGATCGCCGGCCGTCAAACCCCTCGTTGCCGCGGAGTTCTGGCAAGCAGTCAACACGTCGTCGACCGACCGGCCGGCCAACGCCGGCCCGGGATGGCGCTCGGCGACGATCTGGTCGCCGTGCACCCGCACCGCGGTCGCATAGTCGGTGACACCGACCGGCAGATCGGGCACCGGACGACCGAACGGATCCAGCGAGAGCACCGCCACCTCGTCGGCGCCGGTGGCGTCCGCGTCATCGATGCGGTCGACTGTGCACAACGCGATGTCAGCCGCTGAGCCGTCGAACACCACCTCCGCGCCGATCCACCACACCCCGAACAGCACCGCCGCCGTCTGCCAGTGCGCCGGTAGCAGCACCGCCACCCGGCTGGCCGGCCCGGCCGCCAACTCGTCGCGCAAAAGGTTGCCGGTCTTGGACGCCCAGTTGGCCAGTGTCACCGCGGACAGCTCGATGCGTAAGCCGGTAGGCCCAACAGCATCGTCGTAGTAGGTGATGCGCGGGCCGACCGGGTCGGCGCGCAGCATCGGGTCCAGAATCGCTCCGCTGAGCGTCAGTTGACGCACTCGGGGTGCTCGGAGCCAGCAGTCAGGATCGGCGAGGGCGGCGGAGCGTCGTTGTTGGCCGCCGCGCCGCCGGTCGACGAACTGGCCGCCATGGTGGCGGTCCCGTCGCCCAAGCCCGCGCCCGGGCCGGTGTAGTCGTTGGCCAGCACCACCCGAACCGATCCCGGCGGGACGGATGCATTCGCGACGACGGGCAGTCCGCCGAGATCTTTGGCGACCGCTTGAGCGCCCAGGTCGTCCGCCTTGGCGGCCTGCACCTGGCTGGCGGCCACATGCGCGGTATCGTTGTTGCCCACCATTCCTGTGGCAAATCCCTTGGAGGTCAACACTTCTGACACCGACGCAGCGAGGCCGTTGATATCGGTGTCGTTGAGTACATTGGCGGTGGTCTTATTGGGCGTGTAGGCGAGCTCCTCGGTCTTGCCCTGGGCCTGATCGTGCAGCAGGCCCCCGACCCAGTCCTGGACCTGATGGGGATCGACCCGTACGACGCTGTGCATGCCGTCGTCGCTCCAACCGGACTCGTCGAGCACCGGGATGGTGGCGAAGGCGATCTTGCCGGCAGCGAGCTTCTGCAATTGGTTCACGAAATCCATGATGTCCCAACCCGATGACAGCACCACCGAGCGCTGAATGGCCTGCTGCAGCCGGTTCATGGTCGCCGGGCTCGACAGCGTCTTGCCGGAGATCACCTGGTGGGCCAACGAGGCCATCACCACCTGCTGGCGCACCACCCGGTCCAGGTCGCCGCGGGGCAGTTCGTGGCGCTGACGGACAAAGCTCAGCGCTTGTGGGCCGTTGAGCTTCTGCCAGCCGGCCGGGAAGTCGGCACCCGAAAGCGGTTCGTAAACCGGTGCTTTGAGGCATACGTTGACACCGCCGAGGGCGTCGGTGATCAGCGAGAAGCCCAGCAACCCGATCTCGGCGTAGTGGTCGACGGTGACGCCGGTGAGGTCGGCGACGGTCTTGATCAGCGCCTCACGGCCAGCCTCGGTGCCCTGCGCCTCGGCCTCGGCGGCCGCGACGCCGGATTCGACCAGGCTGACGCGCTTCTCTTCCTTGGTCTGGCCGTAGACGCCGTTGATCTTGGTCTTGCCCAGCCCGGGCGCGGAAACGTAGGTGTCGCGCGGAATCGAGATCGCGGTCGCCGACTTCCCGTTGTTGGGGATGCGCACCAGGATGATGGTGTCGGTGTTGCTGGCGACTTCGTCCCCGGCTCGCAGGCTGGCCAGTTCCTCGGCGCTCAGCGGGTTGCCGTGGGCATCGGTGCGGCTGTCCATGCCAACCAGCAGGATGTCGATGGCCCCGTCGTCGCCGCCGTGACCCAGCGAAGGCGCGAAAACGTGGTAGATGCCGTCCTCGAAAGAGCGGACCTTACTCCATGCCACCCCGGTCACGAGCACGACCATTACGGCAGCCACGGTGGCAATCACACGATTCACGCGTTGCGCAGGCATCACACAAGACTACTTTTGTCACAGCGGTATCGTGGGTAGCCGAGACCTCGGCGTGCCAGACTCGTAACCGTGCGAAACAGGATCGTGATCGCCGGTGCCGGCGGGCAAGCCGGCAGCTGCTTGGCGGCCGAGGCCGTTCGGCGGGGTTATGACGTGCTGGCGCTGACGTCGTCGCAGTGGGACATCACCGACCCTCAGGCCGCCGACCGGATCGTGCGGACCGGCGATGTGGTGATCAACTGCGCGGCCTATACCAACGTGGACGCCGCCGAAAGCGATGAACCGCGGGCGTACGCCGTCAACGCGACCGGCCCCGAGCACATCGCGCGGGCCTGCGCGCGTGCCGGCGCACGAATGATCCACATCTCCACCGACTATGTTTTCAGCGGCGACTTCGGTGGCTCGGCGCCGCATCCCTACGAGCCCGACGACGAGACGGCGCCGCTGAGCGTGTATGGGCGGACCAAACTCTCCGGCGAACAGTTGGTGCTGGCGGCGTTGCCGGAGGCCGTCGTGGTGCGGACCGCCTGGGTCTACACCGGCGGAAGCGGCAAGGACTTCGTCGCCACTATGCGAAAGCTGGCCGCTGGCGATCGCATCGTCGAGGTGGTCGACGACCAGACCGGATCGCCGACTTACGTCGCCGATCTGGTCGCCGCGCTGCTGCAGGTGGCCGACGGACAAGTGCAGGCGCGGGTGTTGCACGCCGCCAATGCGGGCGCGGTGTCCCGCTTCGGCCAGGCCCGCGCGGTGTTCGAAGGTATCGGCGCCGACCCCGAGCGGGTGGTACCGGTGAGCAGCGCCGACCATCCGCGGCCAGCGCCCAGGCCGGCTTATTCGGCGCTGTCCGGCCGGCAGTCGGAGCTTGCGGGGTTGACGCCGCTGCGGCGGTGGCAGGACGGGCTCGCTGAGGCGCTATCTGATGCTCTTGGGGCGGCCGCGCGCCGGTGACCGTTACCCTCTACGCGTGAGCGACGTCCTGCCGGTCGTGACGGTGACCTACTCGCCGGGCCCGCATCTGGACCGGTTTTTGGCGTCGCTATCGCACGCGACCGAGCGACCGGTGCGCGTGTTGATGGCCGACAACGGTTCCACCGACGGGGCGCCGCAGGCCGCCGTCGAGCGCTACCCGGGCGTGCGGCTGTTCTCCACCGGATCCAACCTCGGCTA
>Ga0335075_10017060_pt1 | contig 10815 bp, 11 predicted proteins | sample Lox_Sample_24_FD_206723 | JGI IMG/M metagenome (GOLD analysis project Ga0335075, IMG submission 206723) | Soil microbial communities from Loxahatchee National Wildlife Refuge, Florida, United States - Lox_Sample_2.4 | ecosystem: Environmental > Terrestrial > Soil > Wetlands | place: USA... | reverse complement strand
CACTACGACTACACCAGGCGCCCACGTGCCGTCCGGGTCCGCCCACCTGGGCAGCGCGGGTAACGCGTTGACCAGGGCGGCCCAGTGGGTGAGGTCAGAGGACTCGATTATTTGGATGTTGCCTGCCACGGAGTTGGTCGCGTAAGCGAAATAAGTGTTGCCGACCAAGAGCACGTCGGGGTCCGGGAAGTCGAAGGGGTACACCAGGCCGCCGGCAGAGCCACCTGCGAGAGACACGCACGGGCCCGACACAGAGGCGATGTCTCGAGCGGCATCGTCGTTGTCACCGGCTCCCACCTGCTGGTAGGCGCTCTTGACCCCATCGAGACAGGTCTGGAGAATCGAGATTCGAGCCCCCTGCAAGAGGGCGGAGGCATTAGCGCCGCCCAGGGCCGCGTCGGTCGTCGACAACCGACCGAGAGTGGAATCGATAGCCGATGCCCGCTCCTCGCGACGTTCGGAGGCAAGCACGTGCTCTCGTGTCACGTCGCGCATCTCTGACTGCAAGGTCGCCAGCGTGTGCTGCGCGGCGGCCAAGGTGGCAGCCAACACGCTCAGTCCCGCGACCACCGTGGCGGACATCACCAACCATCGGACTCTGCGCTCAGTCATCGGAGCCGGATGCCCCTTCGCAGCTCGACGACACGGCGTCGAGAGCAGCGATCGCATCCGCTTGGTCGTCGACTGAAAGAGCGTTCAGGGCGCGCTCTATCCCACCAAGGCACAGGTGCAGGTCATCGATCGTCTCGGACTGTTGAGAGACGTGAGCTCTGACATCCGCTAGCGCGCCTCTGGCAGCGTTCAACTCCTGGGTGTCTCGAGCCAGAGAGTCAGAGTCGGTGCCGACCTGCTCCTCGGTCACCGCCAACGCGCTCCTCACGGCGGTGAGGCGTGAGGTCGCGAGACGAATCTGCGTCTCGGTCCCTTCCAGTGTCTGATGGGCCCGTTCCGAGGATGCATTGGCTCGGACTTCGCTCTCCGCAACCCTCACGGTCGACACTCCGATGAGTGTCATGACCGCGAGCCAAACGAACCAGCGAACGGCCAGGGCCCACCGCGACCGTCCGCGGACGGAAGAAGTGTGTCGCCCATCCGCAGCGAGAACGCCTATCGCCACCGGCCCGCCACCTTTCCCGACGCCCCTGCGCTAATCGTTGCACGGACGTGGACCGAATGGTCGGCGAGCAAGGCACTGGGGCCGCACATCCGGACGACCGTGCCGAGCCACGGCTCGGACGGACCGACTCCCCCAACTTCGACCCAATACAAACGTGCCCGCGGGCGGCGGTCATGCGCGATCAGGAGTTTCCATCAGCTGACCCAGCAGGCCCACGGCGTCGACCGGTTGAGTCGCGGCGATCTCCGACCCCACTTCCGGCGCTATGGGCTTCTCTGCTGTGTAGCTCTTGCGGACGGCCCTCTGAGCGATGAGCAACGGAACCACCGTCCCGACGGCGCTGAGAAGGATCGCGTCGGCGGCCCCCGTCACGCCGTAGAGGATTCCGAGCACCGGCAAGGGGACCACCAGTGCCGCGAGCGAGATCACCTGGGAGACGAAGAGTGGACGCGGGCGCTTGGTCGCCTTCAGAACGAGTATCGGTCCTATCGCAAAGCTGTTGATGAACAGGCCAAATGCCATCACGTCCGCCGCCAACCAGAAATGGGCGAACTCCGGCCCGTAGATCAACTTGAGAAGAGCGTGGCTCGCGACGACGACCACCGCAGCCGACGCAGCTGTTGTGATCACTCCGGCCGCCATGACCCAACGTGCGACCCGACTCAAGCCGGCCCAACCGCGTTGCGCCAAGGCTCTCGAAGCTTCGGGGAGCCCGATGCTCCCCTGTGCTTGGATCAAGACCATCGCCGGTCCCGTCACCAACGTCTGAGCGGCGTTCAGGCCGCCTAGCCCCGCCGGGCCCAGGACCGCACCCCCGATGACGGACGTGCATTCAGCGGTCCCTGTGCCCACCACCGCCACGGCGGTGAGCCATTTGATCAGGGCCCACCGTTCCCGAATCAGCGATACACCGCCCCGAAAGGCGGGGGGCACGCGGAACTGAGCGAACCCGAACAGGGCGCCTGCCACTGCGCCCATTCCCCACGAGGCGATCATCAAAGGAGCCGAGCGCACGCCGCCGAGCACGGCGCCGGTGAAGCACAGGCCTTGAACCAGATCGAACAGGGCATCATTGGCGAGCGTCTTACCGGGCTTGCGGATCATGAACCCGACCCGCCGCCAGAAGTCCTGCAGGACGAGGAACGGAATGAACGGCGAAACGGCCAGCATTCCGGTCGCGAAGATGCGCTGACCCGCTACGAGAAGGAGGACGCCTGACAAGGCGAAGAGCACGGCCGCCGCGACACCCAGCAGCAGGGCGGTCGCAAAGGCCCTTTGGATCCTGTTCTTGGACTCCGGACCCACCGCGTCTTCCTCGATGGCCATCGGATCGGTCACCATCGCTCGATGGAGCGCCCCGAGCGTGAGCCACCACGCATAGGCGAGCGTGAAGCCCCCCAGGTTCGCCGAGCCGGTGAGTCTGCCGACGCCTATTCCGACGAACACGTTGGAGATCGAGGCCACGCACTGGTCGAGCAGTGTCAAGGTTGGGCGACGGAGAAACGAGCTGTGCCGTCTCAGCCGGGCGGACGCCCGTTCCGGGATGATCTTCATCGAAGCCGCGTAACCGGGTTCGACATCGCCCCGAGCTCCCCCCACCGCCAGTGCCCGTCCTGGGCGTTTCGATACCGAGCCATCGCTCGGCTAGAGGATACGACCCGTGGTGACGCCCAACTTCCATTTGGCGTCTCCCAGCGTTCGAGCGGTAGCTCGACCAGGCCGTTTTGGACGTCACCTGTCCATGTGCTGGGCCCGGTGAGGTGTCAGACGCCTCCTTCGAGCTCGTGTCCGGCCGAGACTTCCGGAAACGAGACCCGGCCGAGGACCCAGGTCTCCGCCCGGGCCCCTAGAAGAGAACGGGCGCCCCGGAGCTGGTTGACCGGGGACCTGCCCAGGACAAGTCTGGCGATGTCAGAAGAGGAAAATGAGAATCGCCGCCCACCGGGTGGTGGGTGAACCGAGGACCCACGACCAAGCCCCGAAATCCGCGTGCAGCTTCGCACAGCGCTGCGATCCGAGGGTGGATCAGATGTAGTCCCGAGGACTCGACCGCCACCAGGGCATAGTCGAGTCTCTCCACCCGGCGCTTGATCCGATCCAACTGGACGCTAGTCACGACGACCTGCCCGTCGGCGAGGCCGCGCTGGCGCGACCGCTTGCGTGACTGGTATGCCTGCTGGCGGCACGATTGGCTGCAATAGATACGCTTGCGGCCATTCGGGCTGCAGGGCCCGAGCGCTCGAAGGCACCACCGGCAGGTACCGGACGCAGAGGCCGCCGAGACACGGGCCGACCGCTCTCTCTCCTCGCTCTCCTCGGCCGGTTTCAGCTCGGTGGACGCCATCGTGAGGCTGGTCCCCGGGCTGGTCGGGACCAATCGCGCCACAGCTACAGAGTGTTGAACGATCCCTTCGATGTCGCCCATCCCCCGCTCCCGGTGCCTCTCGTCGTAGGCGTCCGGCCGCCGCTGTCGCAAACCGGCACCGACAACTCGAACCCTCTGGGCCAAACCGCGGCGCTCACTGCTCAGCGGAGCCGACTCACAAGCTGTATCCGCTCAGCGTGCAAGTCACGTGCACGAGCCGTGCAGACCTCGGTTTGCTCGCTAACTCGAGCAGGACCTGCCGAGGGCTCTGCGGCTGCGCTCCTGGAATACCGGCGCATCCCACGCCTCGTGAACCTCGACCGCCCTTCGAAGGTGGTCGCGTGCGGAGCCCTCTCGGCCCGCTGCAACCGCCAACACACCGAGGTAGTGCTGGACCGAGCCGAGGGCGATGATTCCGCAGGCGACAGCCATGTGCTGGAAAGGAAGAAGGATCTCGTACAGCCCGGCTGCGGCGTCCGAACTGCTCAGTCGATAGGCAACCTCGGCGTACGAGGCGAGGTAGGCCAGCCAGCTGCAATCGAGCGGGTGAGCGAAGCCTCCCGTCCGGGCGACGTCGAGCAGCTCTGCTGCCCGCCGATCTTCCCCTGCGTCCAGCAGGGCCAAGGCATGAAAGGCTCCAAGGGTCTGAAGGGCAGGGAACGCGTCTGCGAGGACGCCAAGGGGTCTGGCCAGCTCGGCCAGGTTCGTCTGCGCGAACCGCAGACCGAACATCTGCACCAGGTACCAGACCTCGCCGTCGATCGCCCCGGGGCCGAGGAGACCGAGCTGGCGCGCCTCTTCGATGAGAGCCTCCGCGCGTCGGAGATCTCCGCCCAACACGTGCAGCGTTGCCTTGAACATCATCGAGTGCCAACGCAGCGCCGGCTGCCCCAGCTCGTCGGAGATCCTGATGAGCTCGGTGACAGCCGATCGAGCGCGGTCGATGTCACCCGCATCCTGAGCCGACAGGTACTCGGCCCTGTGTGCCCAGCCCAGTCGCTCCAGATCCCCCAACGACGCTGCGGCCTCGACGGCCACCGCCGCAAGCTCACGATCCTCTTCGAGGAAGGGTGCCTCCCACAAGGCGACGTGAGCCATGCACGCCGTGTCGACGACAGTCGCGCGGTCCCCGATCCCGAGCGCTTCGTCCACCGCTCGGCGGGCCAGCTCGTGACGCCGCTCTCGCTGATCGGTCCACACGAGCTCAGCAGAAAGTGCCGCCATCAGCAGACAACGTTCACTCGATACGACTTCGCCCAGCGCGGCCAACGCTGCTTCTACCGCGACGACCCTCTCCGCGTCGACAAGGCCGGCGAAGCTCCAACGCCGGCTCTGATTGGCCAGGGCGGCCTGGGCCATCAACTGCGGCGAGCCCAGGTCCTCTGCGAGGCGTCCGGCTTCGAGAAGGATCTGGCGGTGAACGGCCATTCCCGCTGCTTTGGCAGCCAAGCCGTGACGGATCTGAACCTGACACCTCCCGAGGTCGGGCTGCTCATCGGCAGCAGACCTGAGCTCGAGAGCCTTTCCGAACCATTGCTCCGCCTCGTGGTAGGCGAGGCGGGACATTGCTCTGTCTCCGGCGAGCGCCGCGTGATCCGCCGCAACCGCCTCTGAGCCACCGACGAGCATCCAGTGGCTCGCGATGGCGGCGTGGTTCTCCGGTGAGTGCCTTTCCATCGCCGTTGCGATAGCCGCATGGGTGAGCGCTGCACGCGAGACGCCCCAACGGATCTCCAGCGTCTCGCGGACGACGTCGTGGGTGAAACGCCAGCGATCGATCCCCGTCTCTTCGACGAGCCCCGAGGAGGCTGCCTCTCTCAACGAGTCGAACAGAGCGTCCTGTGTGATCCCGAGCGCGTCGGCCGCGACGCGAGCATTGAACTCGGTCCCCAGCAATGCAGCCACCGACAGCACGTGAACTGCAGCCGAGCCCAAAAGGTCCAGTCGAAGAGCCACCGCCTCGACGACGCTGGCAGGCAGAGTGTGCGACGCCGTATCGAGCCGACCTCCGTCGGAGGAGCCGGCCCGCACGAAGGCGCCCAGCAGATGGTGGATGAAGAAGGGTTCCCCCCCGTCCGGCGCCTGATCGTTCGGGCCGTGCCCACCGAATACTCGGTTCGACCCGTGACGGATAGCCAGCTCGCGATCTCGTCTTCGGTGAGGCCCTCCATCTCGCATCGTGTCACGGCCGGGTGTGACTGGAGCCGCCCCAACCAAGACAGGAGCTCGCTACTCGGTTCAGTGCTCCTATAGGCGCCAACTACAACGAGGCCGGTCGTGTTCCTGTAGTCCATGACGTGCTCCAACAGAGCGAGAGTGGATTGGTCCGCCCACTGCAGGTCGTCTGCGAGGAATACGACCGGCGCGCCGGCACCGGCGAACTCGAGCCACGAAGCGACGGCTTCGAACAATCGCCATCTCTCGAGGTCGTCACTCGCCGTCAGGGGCTGGCGCGGCTGGTGCAGGACCTCCGCGATCTCCGGTACGAGTCGCGTCAGCTCTTCTGGGTATCGTCCCAAACGGCTGGGCCCGTCCTCCTCGTGCTCGACGACGAACCTGGACAGGGCCTGGACTGCGATCCGCAAGGGGTATCCAGCCGAGTGCTTGGCGCCACCGGATACGACGGTCATACCCTCGGAGGGCGCACACTCGGCCAATCGAGCCAGCAGCTCCGTCTTGCCGATACCGGGCTCTCCACGAACGATGAGCATCCGTCGCTCGCCCTTTCGTGCCGCGCCCAACAAGTGGCGGAACAACAAGATCTGATCCGCCCTTCCGACGAACACCCGGGTCCACGGTGGATCGGGCTCGCTCGCTCGAAGCTGCGAGTCTCCGCGCGCACCTGCAGCAATCCGGTCGACGGACCGCGCGACGCCGGCCAGATCCGCGAGACGATCAGGCAATCCCGCAGACAACGTCGGATCGTGAGCCAATACGCGGCGCTCGAGCTCGACGATCCCGCTGCCGGGCAGCATCCCGCGCTGCTTCAACTCCTGTAGATGGACACCGAGCACTTCGAGCGCCTCGGTGTGCCGTCCGCAGCGGTAAAGCGCCAGCCCGACGATCTCCAGGAGACTCTCGTTGTACGGATGCCAGGCCAATTCGGCCTTGGCCACCGCAACGGACTCGAGGGGAGCACCCACGACGAGCTGGCAACACGAAAGCCTCAGGGAAGCCCCCAATCGGCGCTCGCTCAGAGCCGATGCCGCTTCGACGGCCCACATCGAGCTCGCGAAATCGACGAGCGCTTCGCCTCTCCATAAGCCGAGGGCCCGCCTCAGAACATCTACCGCTTCTGCGGTACGGCCTGCCGCGATCAAATCCGATCCTCGCCTGACGCCGCCTTCGAACCGAAGCGAGTCGACCTCCTCCTCGGCGACCGTCAATCTGTAGCCACCGGGCCCCGAACAAACGCGCTCCACGCCGATGGCGAGGCGCAACGAACGCACATGCGAGCGCAAGGTAACCATGGCGGCAACAGGAGGTCTGCCGTCCCAGACGTCCTCGATGAGGGTGTCGTTCGCCACGGGCGACGGGGCACTGAGAAGAAGACGGCACAGCAATCGTCTGCGAACCCACCCACCCATGGGGACAAGGCCTGCTTCGCCCCTTACCTCGAACGGACCCAGGATCGAAAATTCCATCGCGTCCCTCTGGCGACTCCGACTGGGAGGGGTCTTCGCGAAGACGTCCCGGTCAGGCGATGACCGCCGACGAGGAGGCACCTGACCGCGCGGGGAGGTCCGCGCCCCGCTTGCTCTTGCCGCTCGCGAACGGTCCGGCCGTCAAGGTGGGTCCATGTGCGGTCGCCATAGGACACCCAGACGCTATCCCCGGAGATCACGAAACGAACATCGGGCCGCAGCGTCCGCAGGACACCCTCGCCGGAACCCCCATTTCGTAGGGTTCGACAACAGCGAGACCCTGTTGAGAAGAGCTATTTCGTAAACGGTCAGTCGGTATCGCCGCCTCCGACCTCACAGGACGAGGAGTGCTCGACGTGCTTCCCCACAACAGGCGGAGGTGGAACCCTCGACATCACCGAGGACAACGACGCCATCACCCAGAGCACGGGCTCTCGGTCCTCATGCCCAGCCCAGCTCCTCGAGGCGCCGGTCGCTCAGGCCGAAGTGATGGGCGACCTCGTGGATCACCGTCGTGCGCACCCTGTCCGCGAGCTCGCTCTCGTCGCGGCAGTGAGCAGAGATGGTGTCCTGGAAGATCGTTATGCGATCAGGCAGAACGCCGCCGTAGCTGAGAGGGCCTCGCTTGGTGAGCGGCACGCCCTCGTAGAGGCCGTAGAGCGGGCGCCCCTGCGCGGACGCCTCGACGATCACGACGACGTTCTCCATTGCCTCAGCCAGATCTTCGGGAAGGTCGTCCAGAGCGTGGCGAACCAGCTCGTCGAACCTCTCTGCCGAGACTGTGATCACGACGGGCTCGGCGACGATCCGGTCACGGAGACGACGTCGAGTGGGCCACCCTCAATCGCTTCTTCGAAACGGCCATGATCTACCCCGAGCTGAGCTGGTCGGCAAGCTCCGATGCTTCCGCGACTCCCTCGATCAGTATGCACCCTCGCCGGGGTGCTCTAAGCTTTCCGGCTCGCCGGTAGCCTGGAGGGGTGCAAGTGTCTCTTCGTGGCCTGAGTGGACGACGCCGGTCCTCGGGTTTCCTGGGTGGCCTCCTGTTGGTGGTCGTCGCGATAGCGGTACTCGTCTTCCTGGCGGTCCTCGCTGCCCTGAGCCTCTTCGTGATCGCACTGGTGGGAGTCGTTATGGGAGTCGAGCGACTTGTCGGGCTGCTCGTCCCGGCTTACCGGCGCAGGCGACGCGATCGCTACGTCAGCGTGCCCAGGGGACTTATCCGCACCATCCGCTTCGGTTCCGAGCCGACACAAGTGATCGAGGCCCACTCGTACGAGCTGCCCCACAAAGGGGACTGAGGCCGGCGACCGCCCGGGGACCTCGTGAACGCAACCCGAGTCCGGTACGCCCGTCGAGGAGCTCCCGGGTTATCTCGAGGTGCCCGGAGTGCGCGGCCGTCTCTTCGATCATGTGCAACACGACCCAGCGGACGTCTGGGGCCCCGGGGTCGGCCTGCGGACCGACAGGTGGCGCCGAAAGCGAAGCACTTGCCAGTATCTCGTCCGAACGCCGGCACTGGTCGCGGTAGTAGGCGACCACATCGACCGAGCGCCGGTTGATCCGGGGGGTCGTTTCCACTTCACGCTGCGACAACCCATCGTCCCAAGGAAGGTCCACCTCGGTTCCCGCCACGACCTGCTGGAACCAATGCCGCTCGGCGTTGCCGAGGTGGCCGACCAAACCCGCCGGAGTCCAGCCCGAAGGCACCGCGCTGCGGTGCCAGTCCGCCTCCTTCAGCCCGTCGACGACAGAAATGACGGAATCTCGCTGGCGCTGGAGAAAGTGCAGGAGCGTGCCCTTTTCGTCCGCATGTCCGCCCGTCATCGTTCTCCCTCCTGCACCGGCAACCCTGACGCGGGACGCCGCAACCAGCTTCGACCCGCGGCACTCCCGTAACTCATCGGTGATGGGAGTGTCGATCGTCGCCGCGACAGCTCGATTGCCACAGCGGGTGTATAACAAGGTCAGTGCGACCGGCTCGTCGTCCGCCGGTGCGGTTCGTCCGGCTCGTGACTTCTGGCCGCACGCTGTTCGCAATAGCGGTGCTCGCTCTGCTGGGCGCTTGTGGAGCAAGCAATTCCTCGAGCGACACGACCACCACTTCGCGCCCAGCGCCGACCACGACCACCACGGCGCCCACTGACCCGGACGGTTCGGAGGTCGACAGACTGCCGACGGTTCCGAGCCCTTCTTCGACGCCCTCTTCCCCGAACCTTTCGACCGCAGCGGCGCAGTCGGCGTTTCTGAACCGGGTCTTCGCCGACATCCAGGCAGTCTGGAAAGCAGACTTCTCGCACGGCGGAGTCGCCTACCAACCCGCCCGCCTCGTCATCTTCAAATCGGCGATCTCGACCGCTTGCGGCACCGAGACCGCCGAGGTCGGGCCCTTCTACTGTCCGGCGGACCGTACCGTCTACCTCGACACGATCTTCTTCACCGCATTGGCCGCGCGGTTCGGTGTGATGGGGGACTTCGCCGAGGCTTACGTGGTCGCGCACGAGATGGGGCATCACATTCAGAACCTGCTCGGAATCAGTGCGAGGGTGGCCGCATTGCAGGCAGCCAGCCCGCCGGAGAAGAACTCCCTTTCAGTGTCGCTCGAGCTGCAAGCGGACTGCTTCGCCGGAGTCTGGGCACACACTGCCTACGCCAGGAACCTCCTCGAACCGGGAGACATCGAAGCGGCCCTCGCAGCCGCCCAGGCAGTCGGCGACGACTTTTTGGCTCATGCGTCGGGAGCCACCGTCGATGCCGACTCCTGGACACACGGGACATCGGCTCAGCGCCAACAGTGGTTCACGACCGGGTTCGAAGACGGGAACGCGCCGGCGTGCGACACCTTCAAAGAGGCATGAGGTTGGGCTTGTATTCGCCCTCAGGCCGCGCTGGGCCGGTGAGTTGGCGTGGCCGTCTGCTCGAACACGCTCAGCACCGTCGAAGAGGTAGTGAGCAACACGATCCCGACCACTGCAATAGATGCGGCAAGTAGCTCGGCCGCCAATAGAGGAGCCGAGAGCTGGATCTGTTCGTTGAGGATCGTCTCTCCGATCACGACGGCGACCATGGGTTCGAGCACACCTACGAAAGGCATGGAGTAGGCGAGAGGGCCGGCCTGGTAGGCGCTCTGCGACACGACCAGCGACACGATCCCGACACCTATGGCCACGTACGGCTGCCAGCTCGTAAAGATGTGCCCGACTCCCGTACTGATGATGTAAGTGGTCGCCTTGGTGAGGGCCGACAAGATTCCGAATGCAATTCCCGCAGCGGCACCAAGCGCCATGGCACGCTGAGGCCCCCGGCTGGAAGCTCCGAGAACCGCAACCGCAGCAGCCACGACTCCGACCGGGACCAGCGCCGCCAACCACTGCGGAGCGCTCGGATCAGGAGTCCCGGCGGCCGGGGAGGAGATGAGTAGGAACAGCGAGACCCCGCTGCATATCGTCAGTATTCCGAACCACTCCCTCCACCCGGCTCGCTTACTCCTCCTCGCTATGCCGAGCGGTATCGCGAGGGCCAGTTCCATGGTCACAATCGGTTGCACCAGCGCTACTGGTCCGTTGGCGAGAGCAAAGGCCTGAAGCCCGAAGCCGGCAAGCATGAGCGCGAAGCCTGCTATCCATTTCGCACGCCTGAGCAGATCGAGCAAGAGCCGGAAGGACATCGCCTTTTCGGGTTCCACCAGT
>Ga0335075_10017059_pt1 | contig 10815 bp, 8 predicted proteins | sample Lox_Sample_24_FD_206723 | JGI IMG/M metagenome (GOLD analysis project Ga0335075, IMG submission 206723) | Soil microbial communities from Loxahatchee National Wildlife Refuge, Florida, United States - Lox_Sample_2.4 | ecosystem: Environmental > Terrestrial > Soil > Wetlands | place: USA: Florida... | reverse complement strand
AGAGTTTTTCGTCGGTGTGTCAAGTGTGACACTGTGTCGCTAATCTCAAGAGACTTTAAGTCATCGTAAAGGGACCACAATGTTTCCATCCTTCGAGATTGGCCGTGTGATAGCCTGTTACATTTTACACCAGCCTTGAGGTACCGGATGTTCGGCGTTCTCCTTTAGCGACGTACGGTCCTGCACAATCGCTTGGTTACCCTGACACTTTTGTGCATCAACTCCGGGCCGTGCACCAATTGACTACCACGAGGCTGGCAAGCCAATATGCAGCCATGCAAGATGAAGCCAGACTGGGACAAGCACAAGGTTGCCATATTTCATTTGTATCAAAACGAGAAAAAGCCACTCCGGGATGTGATGCATATCATGATCCAGAAACACAGCTTCGTGGCGTCGTAAGTTCATGTGGTACCGTGAAATTATCTCGGCCTGCTAACGGGTTCCCAGAATCAAGCAATACAAAGACCAGTTCAAGAAGTGGGGAATGGTTAAAAACCTTAACAAAGTCGACGTGGCGATCTGTCTCTACGCGCTGGACGACATTGAACGGGAGAGCAGACAGCAGGTCGTTCTCCTGAGAGGGCGTGTAATAACTCGTGGAGACATAAACACCTACTTGAAGAAAACCAAAAAGAGAGAAGAGAATCTGCGAGCAACAATTCCACGGCCGACAGAATGGCCAGCTCACATTGTTTTCAGGCCTTCTCACTTCCAGATGCAGACACCCCCGAACTCTCGGGGCCACAACGTGCTGAGTTCAGGGCCTAGTCCTTCTCAGCCACCTGAGCAGACGACGCCTTCTTACACAACGACATCGTCCTGGAATGTATCCTCAAGTCCAACCAAATTGTTGACTCCTAGGTCATCACTCAGTCAGCGAACGTCGTTCAGTTCAAGGCACGTTGCAGATTCCGGTTTTGCGAGCGACGCCGAAGACGAGGACCCCGCGGAACACATGCACTATGAGCCGCTGGACAAAGACGTACCGATGGAAGAGGTCGAATTTTTGGAGGAAGACGAGGTCTCCGACCGCGACAAGGCCAAAATCTGTGTCGGCCTTGCGGAAAGCGATAACTTTGGGGCAATGGTCCGTCAGACTATTGCTCCAAAACCACTTTCCGGATTCGAGCGAGCCAATCCACTGTTCTTCAGCCTTCTATCGACATCGGCACCTGCAATCTATCGGCAAGATCAAGGTGTAGTACCAGCTGGACAGGCACAAGCAAGCGAGTCGACATTTGCAAAGGCGCTGAAATATGATCGTGAAATGCTCGTCAGGTCTTATCCAATCCAAATGACTCGCGGGACAGGACATGAGGCTGCTGTGTCCGTGGAGCCGTCAGTTTCCTTCCTGAGAGAGTGCCTGAGCGCGTGCATTGTCGGTGGTCAAGGATTCCGAGACACTGCAGATATTCTGATGCATGGCGCTGTACAGGACTTCAGGAACATGGTCAACCGACGCGATTCTTACGCCTTGACGGCGCTGAACCTGCTTATCTCACTCCTAGAAAGTGTCGGACAGCGTCCCTTGGCTGAAAAAATCCTGCGGAAGATCTTGGAGACTGAGAGTGACCGACTTGAAAGCGAGAGTCCCATTGGCGTCACGATTCGTTTTTTGTTGGATATAGTCTGCGGCCGAGCCAGACAGTCGAAATATCAAGCGGATAGGATGCGGCAAGTCCATCACGAATTATGTGCGCTTTGGGGCGCAGACTCGCCCTCTGCACTTGCAGGCCTTTACCATGTGGCGTGGACTCTTGCGTTGGTCGATGACACCAACTCCCGCAGAGAGGCATGGGTCATCCTCGAGTCCCTGAACGTCACATGTGAATTGACGCTTGGTCCATGCCATTTCCAGACCATTACCAGCATGACCACGTCGGCTCGGGTCCTGTACCATCTGGGAGAGCATTGGATGGCTGCACTCATGATCAACAGAGCCATCCAAAGACTTGATCTGATGTATGAGGACTTTCATCCATACCGTCTTGAGGCACGGTCTCGACAGGCTAGGCTTCTCATGAAGTTGGACGGATCACACGATGTCGAGGCAATTCTGCAAGACGTTGTGAGACGTCAAGCTGCAGTTCTGGGCCTTCAAAACTCTCGAACTCAATCGACTCTTGAATTACTGAAAAATTTTCTCACAAGCAAAGGTCGAAGTCAAGAGGCAAACAATCTTCCGGAAGTTCTGGAACAAATCAGCGACAATGGGTTCTTCGAGAACTGACGGATCCAGGCATACCATAAGATGGGCTACAAACAACATCATAAGAGGCTCGACTATTGATTCGGACGGCAAATCCTGTCTACCTTCGACGATAGTCAGAGCTTTGGTGGCTACTGCGAGGACTCGCAGGGACTAGTCCCATCCGTCAGCAGATTAAGAAGCTCGCTTATCTTCTCAGACTTACAGCCAATAGAACCTGGTGAAGTTACAGAACTTCTGAAACCATATGTGCTGTCGAAACTATCGTCAGATCTGACCGAGAGGGTGGAAGGTCGCCGCTGAGTGATCGCAATGGGTTGACTGCCTCCAGAGGAAGCATACGGAAACCCTCCGGCGGAGCGGTCTGACGCCGGATATTGTTCATACGTGTCATACCTCGAGCTCTGTCGAGAGAGAGACTCCATTCCTGCCGCATGATGTGCTTCATTTGTCCTCGGCGACACGTCATAACTTAGCAGATTCGACCTTTGCGGTGAATCGTACGCAGCGTGCCGGCCGACGTACGCAGCGGTGGAACTGATGGTTGCTTGTTGAGAATACAAATGAGGTGAGGGCGAAGAAGAGTATGTCTCTGCTGTATCTTGACTGTACGAGCGACTAACTATGTCCAATTAGTGCCAGAGCCTATCACACTCGAAGCTTACACTCACCTTGTGGCCGACCTTGTCCGTGCTCTTGGCGCTGGCGTCCAGCTTTCAGCGCATTGATCTTCTGCTGAGGTATCTTTCAGTCGAGCCTACGGAAAAAGCGGTGACAGGGGACAAACCTTCACCGCAGTACAATAGGCTGTCTCGACAAGAAAACCATACTCTCCCTATGGAGTGGTTAGGCCTGGGCCAAGGATCCCCGTAGCTTTTGGGGTGGCTATACCTGACAATCCGCTTCTTTCACGATAACCTCTCCGCCAAGGTACCCCCCTAGGGTCACCGCGTTGTATCCTGGTACCATTTCGGACGATACAAAAAGCCTGCTGCGACTGGACATGATGCCTTTTGAATCAGGCTCGGGAGAGCCTTTCACAAGACTAAGGCTGGCACCTCAAGATTTCGGAATTTGCCAATGTTCTGGAAAATGGGTAAAATATTATCGAGGCACTGATCAGAGACGACAGCTAGTCGATGGATGTTGATCTATTAGACAAAGCTTGAAACTTACGCAGCGGGGATGGCTTGCATGAACGATGGATCTGAACGAGGGGGAGCTGTGATCGAGGGGAAGTGGCCGAACGTGTTATCTAGGAGGCAGCTGAGCGGGGTCGCTGCACGTTTATGCATGGGAGAGCCTCATCTCGAGACTGCGGCATGCTCACAAAGCTCACAACTGGTCAGTGTAGCGAGGCCAATAGACGAGCACTGAGCATGCTGCCAAAGCGTGTCCAGTAGCAAAGACCGGCTCCGATGCAGAAAAGGTCTACATGTCTTGTATGTGGACGATCAGTGGGATCTGGACTATCACTCACTTCTTCATTGGCGCACACACAGAGCAGAGCTCAGCGGAGCCAGCGCACGGACTGACTGCCTCACCTTCATGATTAGAGCGAACTGCAGCGTGATATGCAACCCCTTCTAAACCGCTACAAAACGACGTGGTAGTTTCGATAGGTCTGCAGCATTTCACCTTGATGCCGGCGTCTGTCGTCGCAATTGCCCCAAGTCAGCAAGATTCGCTCACGGGTTCCTATTTCGATTTGTGGTCATTAACGCATGCCAACAAGTAATGAACACATCGAGAGGGAGATCGAAAGAAGTTGGTGGTTTGATACTGGAAGCTATGCGCAAAGTGGGGCCATTCTGTTTCGGTGGCAAAAGTACAATAATCTCTAGACGTCTACGAAGTTGCCTAGGCCAACCCCAATATCACACAGCAAGCCATCAAAATGCTAGCGCTCACCACATACTCCAGCCAATGTATGACAAGCCTATGGAGAGACATCAGTAAAATGCGCGAGTCTCGAGATCAACAACCCAATCCAGGCCAACAGCGGACGGACAAAGGTCTTCCACCATGATAACGAACAGCCCGGGAAGGCCTGCCTGGCGACCTCATCTGGGAGTGGCAAAATTCCCAAAAATCATGGCTTTACCTGAAGTGTTCTTCTGCTCTTCTAAAGAAGTCTCCACTGCTAGCATCAGATGTGTCGTTCTCACTACCAGTTCTGCAAGACATTATGTTAGTTTGAGATAAAGCCGCAAGAAAACACTTCCACCAACCTTTTATTTCGATAGTGAAGCTCATGGGTAAGCCATCGGCGTCAGCGGACGTGGCTGCGAACCTCCTTTGTGCATCCCTTACCGCGACTCGCAATCCAATGTTTCTCTTATGGCCCTGCCATAGTATTGTTTTGTCTGCACCTATAGAAGGCTCGAGTTCTGACGCTGAAGCAAACTGAGCCTCTTCTTCGTTCCTCAAATCATCCGCCCTGGTTTGCAACCATTTTTTCCATACCCTCATCCAACCTGCCCTCTCTTTCACCATGCGTACTGTGTTGAAGAAGACTCCACGGCGAGGGCCGAGAGTTACGAGACTTGCATAGGCGCAGAATTGGGTGAAGAGCTCACCGGCATCGAAGTTGAGTGAGTGTACAATTTTTTCACTACCCCCATCACCGCCGTTTGCGTACACTGGCTGCGAGGGAGCACTGCCATTGGCTTGGGATGGGCTTCCTCCTGCGGGAAAAGCTCTTCTCGGTATGGTGCCCTCTACGCTGGGCTTCTCTGGCCTGAACCGACTGTACAATGCGCCGAGCTTTGCCAGGCGACCCCCCGGTCCTGGGCAGTCCACGTACAAGCTACCCTCTCCCTCAATCTTGGGGCTTAGTCCATCTGTGCCAAGGTATGTGCAGAAGAGGTAAGGGTCGTTATACCGATTGGAAGGGTGGTACGCTTCGAGAATGAGTTTGTATTCGGGCAGCGCTGCTGCAAGTAGCAGGCGATAATGCAGGATACGAACAATGATGGAGTGGAAGCGGCGCGACACGAGGACGAGAGGTAGCAGGGCTTCGGTGGAGAAGGAAGTGAGCAGAATAACTAGGATCTGCCCGTTGCATCAGCCTTTCCATCATTCAATTGAATCAATTTGACCCCGACATACTTCATTCGGTAAGTCATACAGACACAACGCTTTGGAAGCAGCCATCGTGACTTGATCTTTCGCAACCCTTAGAGCAGGCCGATGGAAGAACAGCTCGGCACGGTTTTGCACGGGCGGAAATGACTTAACGGTCCTCTCGATGTCTAGCCGGCCTCACCAATCTATTCCAACAGTGCTGCTTGTTCTCTGGCAGGGATATAAGTCTCATGCCGAGAAAAACAATGTGAATATACCCCATACAGTCATGGGATGCCGATGCATTGCTGATAACCGAATTGGCCGCGCCGACCGATAAGCCGGGAATGACGCAAAGCTCTAGGCCCTGTAAAGATAGATCTGTGGGGCCCAACCCTCTGGTACTGGGCGCGAGCAAAAGTTACAATGCCCCTTGAATCCCTGCTGCGGGACAAAATATAATCGTTGAGAGTTCTACAGATACTTGCAGCTGGTCAAGGTCAGCGGCTGGCTCAATCAATGAATTTCCTTCATACTTCAGGACATTTCCCAAAAAAAATCCGTTCTTCTTCCACTTCGGTCAATTGGAGCGTCTTAAAAAAGCTGAAAGATGCCCGACAAGATCCTCGATGACATCTCTCATAGGAGATATAACCCACTGAGGGGCAGTTGGGTACTGGTCTCTCCACATCGCACGAAAAGACCGTGGCAGTAAGCGCACGATCAACCACTTCACAACCTCACTAAAACCCCAGCCAGAGGGCAACAAGAAGCTCCCACGAAGATTGATCTTCCAACTTACGACCCGAAATGCTACCTCTGTCCAAGAAACAAGCGAGCCTCTGGCGATGAGAACCCAGACTATGAGAACACGTTCACTTTCGTGAACGACTTCAGCGCGGTCAAAGAATCACAAGCAGCCTACACCCCCCCGGATGCTCCTCCTAGCCTACCAGGCCTCCTGTTGAGAGCAGAACCAGTAACTGGAAAATGCTACGTCCTAACCTTCTCCTCCAAGCACAACCTCACGCTTGCCGACATGACAGCAAAAGAGATCGTGCCCGTTGTAAGAACATGGACGTCAATTTATACTGCACACTTATCACCCTCATCTCCTCTTGCCAAACTTGCGGCGCCAACGCACCTCCCGCCATCGAACCCTCATACAGATGTTTCAAAGCCGACGGAGCAATACAGATGGATGCAGATTTTTGAGAACAAGGGGGCAGCCATGGGTTGCTCGAATCCACACCCACACGGTCAGATCTGGACGACAACTACCCTTCCTGAAGAGCCTGCGCTGGAGTTGGAAGAACTAAAAAAGTACTATCGAGAGCAAGGCGGCGGTCACATGCTGATTGACTATGCCAAAATGGAGCGGGAGAGGAAAGAAAGAGTCGTCTTTGAGAACGAAACATTCCTAGTGCTTTGCCCTTGGTGGGCCACATGGCCGTTCGAGACGATGATCGTTCCCGTGAAGCAGCTTCGCTCACTGGTTGATCTGACCGGTCCAGAGCAAGAGCATCTAGCAGAAGCCATCTCGGACATCACTCGCCGATACGATAACCTGTTCGAGACCTCATTTCCGTACAGCATGGGTATCCATCAGGCACCATTGGATGCCACAGACGAAGAAGTCGAATGCAGCACCTTGCACTTACATTTCTACCCACCTCTCCTGCGAAGCGCGACGGTCCGAAAGTTCTTGGTCGGATACGAGATGATGGCAGAGCCCCAAAGAGATATCACACCAGAGCAGGCTGCTGAAAGACTAAGGAATTGCGGTGGAGAGCTGTACCGGAAGAAGCTGGGTGGCAAGACACTGGAACCACAAGATGAAAAGTTCACGGATCTCTGATTCTCACGGAATGTATATGCCATTCATTTAACGTACGACCCATACTGCGCAATCAACCACACTAGACTTGTTACTGCAACGGCGGTCGGAGCCAGCCAAGGCCCTTGTGGTCTCGCAGTCTTGAAGACAAAGGCCTCACTCATGAAATGAGCAAAGCCTACCAAATACGTCCACATCGCCAACTGGTACCACGGTTTCTCGTCTATGTGGTATGCTGCGTATATTCTGACGATGCCGACGAGAAATGTCCATGTGCCAAATGTGCGTGCCGACAGTGGCGTTACTGGAGAGCTGTGCGACTCGGCGGTACTAGACTCTTTTACTGTGGGTCTGCTCGCAGCCGGCGTAGAGATCGCTTCCGACACAGTCGTTGTAGTCTTTGTGGTTTTCGTGGATGAAGAGGCAGAAGTAGGTTGTTGACCGGCGTAGAGTCGGCGAGTGTAGGAAAGCGTGGTGTATGCTTGAATAGCATTGCCCATGGACGTGACAGCAACCTTAGAAAAGTTCAAGTCAGCAGTTTGTCCAATCACGAAATACTTGAAAGGGATAGATATACTGTAAGCAGCCACAACGGGAGTAATCCCTCTTGCTTTGGCAAATAGGAGGACATGATGCCCATGCGCAGACCAAGGGTATTGATTCCCGACAATGGTACGGTTGATAGAGTCAGGCTGGTGTAAATTCTTCTGCCACCTCTTGTTTACGGAGAGCATCTTCTTCCGCATCAACATACCCTGGAAAGACCGCTAGCGAAACCTTGTTCTTCCCCCCTGAGAGGCGGGCCCAAGCACCTATGACGATCCCCTCAACAAGCGTGCGGCTCCAAAGGGCATGTCGCATCTCAATCCATTTCGTTCAGCAAGCACTACTACTCACTTTCAGCAATGGCTAAAGCAACGGATTGCTCATGCTCACAGAGTGGCATTCTCGGTCTTTGTTTCCGTTCAGATGACCTTTCATCCACACAAGTAGGGCTTGTTCTCCTCGCGGCCACAATTGGCATCGTTACATTTCTGTCACTCCTCTACCGCGTCACACGAGTTCTCCTCAGTCTCTTCATCCTGCCCGGGAGATCAGTATGCCCATCCCTCCACATGCCCTACTAGGGACTGTCTCGGCTGACGCCCTCTACAGCTCCGGAGCTTTGGCCCTCGCGGCTCCTGGGCCCTCGTAACTGGTGCCAGCGATGGCATTGGCAAAGAATTCGCCGACCAGCTTGCAAAAGCCGGCTACAACCTCATCCTTGTATCACGAACGGCCTCTAAACTCCAATCAGTCTCCGCCGCTATCACACAGTCCCATTCCGGCGTCCGCGTGGAGACCTTACCTATGGACTTCAGCGCGAACCTGGATTCCGACTACGACAAGCTCGCGGCGCTTATTAAGGACAAAGATATCGCTGTTCTAATCAACAACGTGGGCCAGAGTCACAGCATCCCTGTCCCTTTTGTGGAAACGCCGGAATCTGAAATGAACAACATCATAACCATAAACTGCACAGCCACGCTACGGGTCACTAAGCTTGTCCTACCGACTCTACTCGCTCGGAAGTGTGGGCTCGTCCTCACAATGGGATCCTTCGGTGGCCTCCTACCTACGCCTTTATTGGCCACATACTCAGGTTCAAAGGCCTTCCTGCAGCAATGGTCTAACGCTCTCGCATCCGAGCTCGAACCCTCTGGCATTACCGTTCACTTCATCCACTCCTACCTTGTCACATCAGCTATGTCGAAGATCCGTCGCTCCAGCCTTTTTGTTCCAAGTGAGAAGCCTTTCGTAAGATCGGTGCTTTCTAAGATCGGCCGAAGAGGTGGGAGCATTGGGTATGCGTATAGTGGGAGTCCGTACTGGAGCCACGGACTGATGATGGCCGTGATTATATCAGTATTAGGAGTGTACAGTGAGTGGCTGGCAGGTATAAATAGGAACATGCATGTGGACATTCGAAGACGGGCACTGGCGAAGGCGGAAAGGGAAAAGGCGAAGGGAAAGAAAGAATCATGATCTGGGCGTATGGTACACTTGCGAGTCATTATGGTGATGTCTGGGCCCAGAAAAGGAAAGCCTGGATGTTGTCAAGATGACTGCAAATGTACTGCAGCACAGAATGCAGGGTCTGAGAATTCTGCCTCATCTCTGCACTGTCTCAACAATGCGGTGACAACAATTGATGGGTTGGCAATTTGCCGTGCAGTGTATCTGAGACTGAGATGGCAGATTGAACACAATACCTCTTCGCCAGTCGCAGAGGTCACCTGCGTAGCGAGTCAAGCCTTTCCAGCTCTACATCTCTCAACCTCTTTGGATACATCTAACAATTTACGGTAGGAAGGCAAGAAGATTCCGCCATCAGACATAACCTTTCTTTTCTCCTGTTGCTTGAGTAAGAAAAATCGCTGTGCAGCAGGCTGGCACTCTCAATCGAGGTCACCCCCTTTAAGTCATTGACCCCTTTTGAAAGTTGAGATTTCTCCCTTACCTTGCTTAATCCTTGCTTCAGAAATCTCACTCCTGAGCGTTTGTTCGTAAATTTTCGGCGGCATTTCCGGTTTCTTCAAAAAGCAATTACGTTCCCCCAGAGACGGGTGCAACATTCGGACGGACGTAGCTTTGTGACGTTGATCCGAGGAAACGCGATGAAACCCACATCGATCTTGTGGAGATTTCAAACGGGGCAACCCCGAAAAACATCCAAAAATCGACGGTTTACCGAGATTGTGGTTCGGAAAAGAGAAGGAGCTAGTCAGTATGACCGCCGTCGCTCGTTGCACGCCCCCCAAAGTGGCGCCCGGGTCTACCTCCGCGGTTGATGAGACTGAGCCGGACGCCGTCCCAACATTTCCATCCACCCAAAACTTACCACTACCTGTGATCTTTCCATACAGCGATATCCCCAGATGAATCGATAGTGCTGGCTGATGGCGATTTGTATTGGTATAAGTTCTGTTCAGACAACTTTTGTCCCAATCACCCCCTAAAAATAATCCACCGTGTCACCCAGGGAGAAGGTCTCGGCGAGGACCTCTCACCCGAGTTTCTGGGATCCAGCGGGACGGTTTGAGTTCAAAGCTAGGGCAAGAGTGTGGAGCAATGCCCAGTTTTTGTCTGTCTTGGCAGCAACAATGTATGGCATTTCGGCCCGTACCGATCGAAATCGTCATTTTTCCTTCCCAAACTAGCTGGGCTTGTCCACGCTCTAGGATGCTGGATCGAATAGGAGACTGATAAGCGCACTGCACCATACAAGCCTGCTGTTTCAAGTCACGATGGATCGACAAGTGTTCTCTACTAGTGTGACAGCGTTAAAAGTAGTCGCATAGCCTTTTGTGCTCCGCTTCCCAAAAAATATTGCGCGGTGCGTTGAAAAACGATTTTGGAGATTCAAAGCTTCAGAGATTGTCGGACCTTTTCCCCGAACCCCCGGTTGGCGCTTCAAAACTCCAAGTCATCGTTGGCTTTATCAATATTCAATCGCATGGCATCATTGGCCCTAAGTGTAGGGCAAGGACGTGGTCACGAAACACTTCTAACAGCCTAAGCCGAGGTGCGGACCCGACGTACGACAAGGCGTAGAACTGAAGTTTGACGTAACTTGCGAAGAACATTAGGGCAGTCTCTCTGGCTTAATTTGAGCCACGATAGTTTTGGCTTTTCGGAGCACCTGCCCTTCTAGTACTCC
>Ga0335075_10017058_pt1 | contig 10815 bp, 8 predicted proteins | sample Lox_Sample_24_FD_206723 | JGI IMG/M metagenome (GOLD analysis project Ga0335075, IMG submission 206723) | Soil microbial communities from Loxahatchee National Wildlife Refuge, Florida, United States - Lox_Sample_2.4 | ecosystem: Environmental > Terrestrial > Soil > Wetlands | place: USA: Florida... | reverse complement strand
CTGGCTGAGTGCGCCGACATTGCCGACGATGATGGTGATGGCGGCGATGGTGGCCAGCGCCGGCGCCCACGTGCTGTGGACGTGAATGGCGGCGACGTCGAAGAAGCGCAGGAGCACGCCGAGCGCGGCGGCCTTGGTGGCGGTGGCCATGAAGGCGGTGACCGGCGTCGGCGCGCCCTCGTAGACGTCGGGGGTCCACTGATGAAACGGAGCCACCGAGGCCTTGAAGGCGAACCCCACGATGACCAGGCCCAACCCGGTGAGCAGCAGAGGATCGCCCAGCAGCCCGTTGCCGCCCTGTCCGGTGAGGATGGCGTTGGAGATCCCCGCGAACTGGGTGGACCCCGTGGCGCCGTAGACCAGCGCCAGCCCGTAGACCAGCGTGGCCGAGCCCACCGACCCGATCACCAGGTACTTCAGCCCCGACTCCAGCGAGCCCTCGCGGCGGAACTCCGAGGCGCACAGGACGTAGAGCGGGATCGACAGCAGCTCGAAGCCCACGAACACCGTGACCACGTTCTGGGCTGACACCAGCACGGCCATGCCCAGGACGCTGAAGAGGATGAGCGAGTTGTACTCGCCGTGCCCGGCGCTGACCGGTGCGCGGTCGCGTAGCGAGAGCACGACGGCGGTGATGGCCGAGACGGCAAAGATCATGTCCAGCACCAGCGCCAGCCCGTCGATCTGCAGCGCGCCGGCGATGATCGAGGCTGGGTGGTGCAGCCGGGTGGCCGCGACGACGATCGTGGCGATCAGCACCCCGATGGTGACCACCGGCACGAGCACGGTGCGCGCCACCGCGCCGAAGAGGCCGATGAGCAGCACCACCAGCGCGCCCACGCCGAGGATGAGCAGCGGCATGAAGGACGCCCAGTCGATGTGGGGCCCCTTGAGGTGGGCGGTGGCGAGGATGAGCGTGCTCATGGGACCTGCGCCACCTTGTGCCCGGATGGGTGGGCCTGGGCGAGCTGCACCGCCTGCGCCGGCGCCACGGAGGCGCGGACCGTCTGCTCCGAGCGCCGCAGCCCGAACTGGGGATAGAAGGCGAGCACCAGGATGACGGCCAGCAGCCCGATGATCGGCAGGGCGTCGCCGATCGAGATGTCAAACGAGGTCACGCGCGGGCCGACGCGATTGTGCATGCTCGAGATGAAGGCGCGTAGGGCGTAGGCCGCCGCACCGACCACTCCCAGCGAGGCCACCACCGCGATCGGCAGCTTGGCGTTGAACACGCCGAGCAGGATCATGAACTCCCCGACGAAGTTGGCCGACCCGGGCATGGCCAGCCACACCAGCGTGGCGACGAGGAAGAGGCTGGCCAGGACGGGGGCGCGGAAGGCGATGCCACCCATGTCGGCGAGCTTCTCGGAGCCGCCCGCGCGGACCGCCAGCGCGGCCACGATGAAGAACAGCGGCGCCGTGACCAGGGCGTGGTTGACCATCTGCAGCAGCGCGCCCTGAGCGCCCTCGGGCCGCAGCGAGAAGATGCCGAGCAGGATGAAGCCCAGCTGGGCCACGCTGGAGTAGGCGATGACGAGCCGCGCGTCCGAGGTGGTCATGGCCACCAGCGTCGCCCAGATGATCGAGACCAGCGCGATGAGGAGCATCAGCGTCTGGAAGTGGACCGCGGCGTAGGGGAACAACGGCAGCACGATGCGCAGGAAGCCGTAGGCGGCGACCTTGGACAGGATGGCGGAGAACACCGCCACCGCCGGGATCGGCATCGCCTTGTAGCCGTCGGGCAGCCAGCCGTGGAAGGGGACGAGGGGCATCTTGACCAGGAAGGCGACGGCGAAGGCCAGGAACACCCAGGTCTGGGTGGTGTGCGAGAGCGGCAGGCCGTGCAGCGAGGACAGCACGAAGGTGATCGGCGTCCCATGCTGGCTGGAGGCCAGCGCGCCGGTGGCGATCGCCGCCACCAGCATGAAGAAGGAGCCGACCAGCGTGTAGATGACCAGCCGGGTCGTCGCGCGCACCCGATCTGGGCCGCCCCAGATGCCCGACAGGAAGTAGAACGGGATCAGCATCAGATCGAAGAAGGCCACGAACAGCGCGAGGTCCTGGGCGCAGAAGGCGCCGAGCACGGCGCTCTCGGCCAGCCCGAAGTGGAAGAAGAAAGCGCGGGGCCGCTCCCACTCGTGCATCGAGGCCCACAGCAGCGCGGCGCAGAAGATGATCGTCGTGGTCATGACCAGCGCCACGTTGAGCCCGTCGAGCCCGAGCTTGTAGTGGATCCCCAGCGCGGAGATCCACACCTTGTCGGTCACGAATTGCAGGCCGGCGTGGCCGGTCTTGAAGCGCGCCAGGAAGCTGATGGCCAGGCCGACGGTGATCGCGCTCCACACCACCGCGGCGCGTCCCGCCAGCCGTCCCGGCAGCAGCGCGGACACCAGGGACAGCGCGAGGGGGACCCAGATGAGGATCGAGAGCGTCATGTGGCAGAGATGAGGAAGTACAGGGCCATGCCGGAGATACCGACCAGGATGGCCGCGGCGTAGTAGCGCAGGTAGCCGGTCTGGGCTCGGCGCACCGCCGCTGAGGCGGCGCGGACGATCCCGGTGGTGCCGCCGGTGACGCCCCCCGCGATCACCCCGCGCTCGAGCACCGAGTCATTGAAGCGGCCCAGCCACTGCGTGGGCCGGACGATGAGAAAGTCGATGAGCTCATCGAAGTACCACTTGTTGTAGAGGAAGGTGTGCAGGCGGGGGAGCCGGGCCTCGAGCGCCGACGACGCGCCGGGGCGCAGCACCCATGTGCGGTAGGCGATGGAGATGCCCGCGATGGCGATGAGGGCGCCGATGATCAGGCCCACCCACTCGGTGCCGGTGCCGGCCTCCAGGTTGTAGAGGTGCGAGGTGGCGAAGGTGGGCTGCAGGAACTTGGTGAGCGCGTCGTCGACGCCGGGGATCTGCAGGGCGCCGCCGATCACGGCCAGCACCATCAGCCCGCTCATGGCGAACCGCATCGGCCAGTCGCGCTCGGCGATGTGGTGGTCGACGCCGGGGAAGCCGACGTCGGTGTCCTCGGCCTCGCCGGTCTGCGGGTTGGTGGGGACGTCGTGGTGGACGAGGTGGCCGTGCTCGAGCTCGCGCGCCTCCTCGCAGGGCTCGCCCCAGAAGGCGCGGAAGATCATCCGGAAGGTGTAGACCCCGGTCATCAGCGCGCCGACGTAGCCGAGGATGCCGAGGATCTCAAAGCCGCCCCCGCGGTTATCGAGGTAGCCGATGATGTCGTCCTTGGACAGCCAGCCGGAGAAGGGCGGCAGCCCCGAGAGGGCCAGGCCGCCGATGATGAAGCAGATGAACGTGAAGGGCAGCGCCTTGCGAAAGCCGCTCATCCGGTCCAGCGACTGCTCGCCGCCCATGGCGCTGATGATCGAGCCGGCGGCCATGAACAGCAGCGCCTTGAAGAAGGCGTGGGTCATGAGATGGAACAGGCCCGCGGAGTACGCGCCCACCGAGACGCCCATGATCATGTAGCCGATCTGGCTCATCGTCGAGTAGGCGATGACGCGTTTGAGGTCGGTCTGGACGATGGCGATGGTGGCCGCGATGAGCAGCGTGAGGCACCCGACGATCGCGCCCACGTCGGCCGCTGTGGTGGCGATCTCGAAGAACGGGTGCATGCGCGCGATGAGGTAGACGCCCGCGGTCACCATGGTGGCGGCGTGGATCAGCGCGGAGACCGGGGTGGGCCCCTCCATGGCGTCCGGGAGCCAGGTGTGCAGCGGGACCTGGGCGGACTTGGCAAAGGCCCCGACGAGCAGCAGCAGGCAGCCGGCCACCAGGTCGGTGCTGTTGTGGCTGAACACGTGGGGGGCGGCGGCGAAGGCCTTCTGGAAGTCGAGGGTGTGGGTGTGGCGCAGGATGAAGAAGGTCCCGAGAACGAGGCCGACGTCGCCGAGCACGTTGATGACGAAGGCCTTGATGCCTGCCTTGGTGGCGGTGCTGCGCCGGTACCAGAAGGAGATGAGCAGGTAGGAGGCGGCGCCGACGAAGGCCCAGCCGACGATGAGCAGCAGGAAGTTGCCCGCCAGCACCAGGACCAGCATCGAGAAGACGAAGAAGTTCAGGTAGGCGAAGTACCGGCTGTATCCGCGGTCTGACTTCAGGTACGCGATCGAGTACATGTGGATCAGCGTCGAGACGCCCGAGACCACCAGCGCCATGAAGATCGACAGCGGGTCCACCAGGATCGAGAGCTGGGCGTCGACGCCGATGCTCACGTCGTAGTTCCACAGCTTCGAGGTCAGCTCCCGGTGGGTGGTGGGGTCGCCGAGCAAGGAGAACAGCGCGCCGAGCGAGGCCGCGAAGGCCAGGGCGATGGCGAGCGTGGCCAGCCACCCCGCGCTGGTGCCGGGCAACCGCTTGTAGTTGAGCGCGATCAGGATCGTCCCCACCAGGGGGAAGAGCAGGATCAGCCAGCCGAACGTCGTTGCGCTCACGCCCGCCTCACCCGTTGAGCTCGTTGAGGTCGTCGACGTTGACCGGCAGCTGGCGCCGGTAGATGGCCACGATGAGGCCGAGCCCCACCGTCACCTCGCAGGCGGCCACCACCATCACGATGAGCGCGAAGATCTGACCGTCCTCGTGGCCCCACATCCGCGAGAAGGCCACGAGCGCCAGGTTGCCCGCGTTGAGCATCAGCTCCAGGCACAGGAGGATGACCAACGGGTTGGGGCGGGTGATGACGCCGACCGCGCCGATGCAGAAGATGAGCGCCGAGACGGTGAGGTACCAGCCGATGGCCACCTACCAACCCCCCTCGCTCGGCTCGCGCTCGCCCGCGGCGTGCGCGCCCACGGGCTCGGTCTGCGCCTGCGTCTCCGGAGCCGTGCCCGCACCGCCGCGGAAGCCGGCGGCCTCGGCCATGGTCCCGGTGAACACCCCGCGGGGGATGTGCAGGCGCGCCTCGAAGGCGTCGTCGGGCTCCAGGCCGCGGCGCCGGCGGGCCAGCACCACCGCGCCGATGGCGGCCACCAGCAGCAGCAGTGAGGCGACCTCGAACGGGAACAGGTAGGTGGTGAGAAAGAGCTTGCCGATGTGCTCGGGGGTGCCGAAGCCGGGGACGTAGGGGGCGCCCTTGGAGGAGATGCCCTTCAGGGCGGTGCCCAGCATGGCGATACACAGCTCGATGGCCACCGCCAGCCCGAAGAGGGGCGCCAGGAACTTGAGGCTGCTGCCCGGACGGTGCAGGGGGTTGTCGGCGCCGCCGATGTAGGCCACCACGAACACGTAGAGCACCATCACCGCGCCCGCGTAGACCACCACCTGCGCGGCGGCCACGAACTCCGCGCGCAGGAGCAGGAACAGCGCGGCCAGCGCGATCAGGTGCGACACCAGCGACAGCACGCTGTAGAAGGGGTTGCGGATGACGACGACTCCGATGGCCCCGGCCAGCGCGCCGATGGCGGCGATGAAGAAGAGGACCGCGCTCACTCGCCCTCCCTTCGCAGGGGGGTGCGCTCGATGGCCTCAGAGAGCAGCATCTCCTTGGTGAAGATGAGGTCTGAGCGCGTGTAGTCCGACATCTCGTAGTCGTGGCCCATGGTGATCGCGTCAAACGGGCACGCCACCTCGCAGTAGCCGCAGAAGATGCAGCGGCTGAGGTTGATCTCGTAGACGGCGGCGTAGCGCTCGCCGGCCGATACGCGGTTCTCCGGCGTGTTCTCGGCGGCGACGACGCGGATGCAGTCGGCGGGGCAGGCGGCGGCGCACAGCGAGCAGCCGACGCACTTCTCCAGGCCGGTGTCCTCAAAGCGGTGCAGCTTGTGGCGCCCGCGGAAGCGTGGGTAGACCGGCGTCTTCTCCTCGGGGTACTGGATGGTGACCGGGCCCTCGACGATGCGCGCGAAGGTCGTCTTCAGGCCGCGCAGGGTCTCGCCGAAGATGCGGTAGGCGCCGCGCATCGGGCCGGTGCCCGGGCCGCGAACCACCTCGACGACGTCAGCACCAGGGTTGTACGGAGTCATGTGAGCCTCCCGTGGGTCATGACACCACGATGATGGCCGTGACCAGCAGGTTGAGGGTCGCCAGCGGCAGCAGGATCTTCCAGCCGAAGGACATCAGCTGGTCGTAGCGCAGGCGCGGCAGCGTGGCGCGAATCCAGATGAAGAAGGTGATGACCAGCAGCATCTTCACGATGACCACGATCGGGTCGACCCAGCCGGGCGGATGGATCCCGAAGGGCAACAGCCAGCCGCCGAAGAACAGCGTCGTGGCCAGCCCCGAGACCACGATGACGTTGGCGTACTCGGCGAACTGGTAGGCCACGAAGGCCAGGCCGCCGTACTCGGTGAAGTAGCTGCCCACCAGCTCGGCGTCGGCGATGACGACGTCGAACGGCGCGCGATTGGTCTCGGCGAACGACGCCGTCATGAAGATGAGGAAGCCTGCGAACTGCGGGATGAAGTACCACATGCCCGCCTGCGCGTGGACGATCCCGGTCAGCGACAGGGTCCCCGCGGTGATGAGCACGCCCACCAGCGCCAGCCCCTGCGAGACCTCGTAGGAGATCAGCTGCGCGGCCCCGCGCATGGCGCCGAGGAACGAGTACTTGGAGCCCGAGGCCCAGCCGCCGAGCATGATCCCGTAGAAGGAGATCCCGCTGAAGGCGAAGACGTAGAGCGGCCCGATGGAGACGTCGATGCCGTACAGGCCGATGGGGCGCCCGAAGATGTTCTGCACCCCGCCGAAGGGCAGGATCGCCATCGACGCCACGGCAGTGATGATCGCCACCATGGGCGCGATGCGGTACAGCGAGCTCACCGCGGTAGCGGGCCGGAACGGCTCCTTGACCGCCAGCTTCACCGCCTCGGCCAGCGGCTGGATGATGCCGAAGGGACCGACCCGGTTGGGCCCGTAGCGGCCCTGGAAGCGGCCGAGCAGCTTGCGCTCGTAGATGATGATCATCGGCAGCACGGCGAAGATGACGCCGAAGATGACCAGAGCCTTGATGATCTGGATCCACCAGGGCTCGATCAGGTTGACGTCGGCCATGACCAGGCTCACGGCTTGATCACCTCGATCAGCGACTCGGTCAGGACGTTGGCCGATTGCACCGACAGCCCGTCGGCCAGGAACGCGCTCCCGGCCGGGACGGCCGAGCGCACGAAGGCCTTGGCGGCGAGCCGCGTCCCGTTCTGCGCCACCAGCACCTCCTCGCCGTGCAGTACGCCGAGGCGCCGGGCGTCCTCGGGCGAGAGCTCAACCTGCTGCTCGGGGATGAGGAACTTCAGCGCCGGCGAGATCTCGCACTCGGGGGAGGCCCAGATCGGCCGGTAGGTGCCCAGGCGCAGGTGACCGTTGGTCAGCGCCGCCGGCTCGGATTCGGAGGCGCCGTCCAGCGCGACCTCCTCGGGCAGGCCACCCTCGGCGCCCGGCGCCAGCGATTGGGCCTGCGGGCGCTCGGGCCAGCGCACGCCGTGCGCGCCGATCTCCTCGAGCGTCAGTCCCTCGTAGAAGGGGACCGCGGCCACCAGTTGCGCGAAGGCGTCGCTGGGGCGCTGCACGCCGGTGTCCAGTCCGCAGGCCGCCGCGATCTCGGTGAGGACCCACCAGCCAGCGCGCACCTCACCGGGGAAGGCGATGGCGATCCGCTGACGCTGCAGCCGGCCGTCGGGATGCACGAGCGTGCCCTCCTTCTCGGCGTGCGACTCGGCGGGGAAGATGACGGTGGCGTGCTCGGCCAGGCCCTCGGTCAGCACCGAGGCGTGGGCCACCACCAGCGCGGCGGAGTGCAGGGCTCGCTCCCAGAGGGCCCGATCGGGCTCGTCGCGCACGGGGTCGGTGCCGAACAGGTGCAGGGCGGTGATGTCGCCGGCGGCGGCCGCCGCGCCGATCTCGGCGGCGCTGCGCCCGGGGCTGTCCAGCGCGCTGTGGCCGGGGCCGGCGTCGGGGACCGCTCCCGCCTCGCGCAGGCCGCGGCCGTTGGCACCGGCGGGCAGGGCCAGCAGCCCGGCGCCCTGGCGACCGGCGAGCCCGAGGCGGCGGGCGATGCGCTGAAGCGTGGCCGCGGCAGCGGCGCCGATCCGCTCGCCGAAGAGGATCACCACATCCTCCCCGCCGTCGCGCAACAGGGTCGCGAGCGCGGCGATGTCCTCGGCGACGTCGGTGGCCCCGTCCAGCGCGCGCTCCAGTGCGGCCGCGAACTGCGCGTCGCCGCCGGGGGCGTAGCGGAGCGAAGCGGTGGCGTTGGCCTCGAGAGCCGTGGGTCGCGCGGTGGCGATGGCGAGCTTGACGCCGTTGCGGCGCACGCCCTTGCGCACGCGCAGGTCCAGGATCGGCGAGTCGTCGCGCGGGTCGCACCCGAAGACCAGCACCGTGTGGGCGAACTCGATGTCGGGCACCGAGGCCTGCAGCTCGGGGGCGGCGAGGACGCGGGCGACATCCGCCGGCAGCGGATTGGGTCCGCGAGAGTCGATGTCTGAGCTGTCGAGGGCCTCGCGGGTGAGGCGCTGGAGGAGGAAGCCCTCCTCGTTGGAGGCCTGCCCACCGACCAGCGTGCCGACGCGGCCCTTGTGGCGCCCCAGTCCCGCCGCGGCCTCGAGCGCCCGCTCCCAGGAGACCTCGCGCAGCTCGCCGCCGTCGCGCACCAGCGGTCGCGTGATCCGCTCATCGACGTGGATCGCCTGATAGGCGAAGCGGCCCTTGTCACACAGCCAGCCGTCGTCGACGTTCGGGTTGCCGTCGAACTGCCGCGAGAGCACCCGCACCACGCGGTCGTCGCGGACGGTGAAGGTGACGTTGCACTGCGACGAGCACAGGGTGCACACCCCGCCGGCGCTCTCGTTGTCCCACGGGCGCGCCCGGAAGCGGTAGGGCTGGGAGGTGAGCGCGCCCACCGGGCACAGCTCGATGATGTTGCCGCTGAACGGCGCGACGTAGGGGTGGCCGTCGTGGGTGCCGACGAAGGTGTGAGCGCCGCGCTCGGTGAAGATGAGCTGGTAGTCCTCGGCGATCTCCTGGGAGAAGCGCACGCACCGGTAGCAGAGGATGCAGCGCTCGCGGTCGATGGCGATCAGCGGCGAGAGGGCGAGCGGCTTCTCGAAGTGGCGCTTGGGCTCGATGAAGCGGCTGCGGCCCAGGCCCCAGCCGAAGGTGATGTCCTGCAGCGGGCACTCGCCGCCCTTGTCGCACACCGGGCAGTCGAGCGGGTGGTTGACGAGCAGGAACTCCACCACCGCGTTCTGGGCCTTGCGGACGCGCTCGGTCTGGGTGTGGACGACCATGCCGTCCTTGACCGGGGTCGAGCAGCTGGTCTGCAGCTTCGGGATGCCCTCGACCTCCACCAGGCACATCCGGCAGGCGCCCACGGGCTGGCCGAGCTTGGGCTCATAACAGAAGTAGGGGATCTCGACGTCGCCCTGCTTGGCGGCGTCGACGAGCATCGCGCCCTCGATGGCCTGCACCTCGCGGCCGTCGATGGTCAGCTGAATGGTCTTGCGCTCTGGACGTGGCATGGGGGCGTGGGGGTCAGTGGACGGGGATCGGGCCGGCGTGCTCGTCGGCCACCCCGAGCGCGACGACGTCTTCGGACGCCGCGCCTTCGGCGCGCTCGCGCGCCGCTTCGATCTCGGCCTCGAGCTCGGGGCGGAACTTTGCCACCATCGAGCCGATCGGCATCGCCATGGCGTCACCCAGGACGCACAGGCAGTTGCCGATGATCTGCTCCTGGACCGAGGCCATGATGTCGAGATCCATCGGCGTCGCCTCGCCGGTGTAGATGCGCTGGACCATCTTGTGGGTCCAGTTGGTCCCCTCGCGGCACGGGACGCACTTGCCGCACGACTCGTGGGCGTAGAACTTGGCGACCTTGAGCATGGTGTCCAGGATCCGGCGGCGCTCGTCGGCGATGATGATGGCGCCCGAGCCGAGCATCGTGCCCGCCTTGGCCATGCTGTCGAAGTCGTAGGGGATGTCGAGGTCGTCGCCGGTGAGCAGGGGCGAGCTCGAGCCGCCCGGGAACCAGAACTTGACCCGATGGCCGTCGTGGGGGCCGCCGGCCAGCCCGTAGATGATCTCCCGCGACGGGATCCCGAGCTCGATCTCGTAGTTGCCGGGGCGCTTGACGTCACCGGAGATCGAGACGAGCTTGGTGCCCGTCGAGGTCTCGGTGCCGATCTTGGCGTAGGCGTCGCCGCCCATCCGCATGATGTAGGGGACGGTGGAGAGCGTCTCGACGTTGTTGATCAGCGTCGGCCCGGCGTACAGGCCCTCGATGGCCGGGAAGGGGGGCTTGAGCCGCGGGTTGCCGCGCTTGCCCTCCAGCGAGTCCAGCAGCCCGGTCTCCTCGCCGCAGATGTAGGCGCCGGCGCCGCGGTGCAGCACCAGCGACATCGTGAAGTCGGAGTCCAGGATCCGCTCGCCGATCAGCCCGGCGTTGGCTGCCTCGGCGATGGCCGCCTCGAGGATGTCCGCCTGCAGCTGGTACTCGCCTCGGATGTAGATGAACGACTTGTTGATGCCGCCGGCGTAGGCCGCGATGGCGATCCCCTCGATGAGCGCGTGCGGGATCTTCTGCATCAGCTCGCGATCCTTGAACGTGCCCGGCTCGGACTCGTCGGCGTTGCAGACCAGGTACTTGACCATGTCGCCGTGGGGCAGGAAGGAGATCTTGCGCCCCATGGCAAAGCCGGCGCCGCCGCGGCCGCGGATGTTGGAGCTCATGATCTGAGCCAGGACGTCCTCGGGGGTCATGGTCAGCGCCTGGCGCAGCATCTCGTAGCCGCCGCGGCGCTGGTACACGTCCAGCGTGTTGAGCCCCGGCTCGTCGATGTGGTCGAAGAGGATCGGCTTCATGTCTCGCTCTGGTCTT
>Ga0335075_10017056_pt1 | contig 10816 bp, 12 predicted proteins | sample Lox_Sample_24_FD_206723 | JGI IMG/M metagenome (GOLD analysis project Ga0335075, IMG submission 206723) | Soil microbial communities from Loxahatchee National Wildlife Refuge, Florida, United States - Lox_Sample_2.4 | ecosystem: Environmental > Terrestrial > Soil > Wetlands | place: USA... | reverse complement strand
TGCTCCGGCAAGCCTCAGTGCCTTCACACGGGCCATGCTAGCGGCCACAAGTGCCATCGGGGTGAACACGCCGTTTGCATCCGCGGACCCCACGGATCCGCCACTTGAGGTCCGGTCGGCTTGCTGTCACGACTTCTGCCGGCATCGCGGGCTGGTGGGCGGCGGTGTGGCTGTGGTGCGGGCCAGCAGCAGGGCGATGTCGTCGCGCGGGCGGGGGCGCAGGCTGGCGAGCACGCTGTCGCATAGCGCGTCTGGTGATTGGGCGGGGCAGGCGGCCAGCGCACGGGCGAGCCGGGACATGCCGGTGCCGATATCCTCGCCGGGCTGCTCGATGAGCCCGTCGGTGTAGAAAGCTAGCACGCTGCCCGGGGGGAGTTGCACGTCGATGGCCGGATAGCGGCCCGGGCCAGCGCCGAGCAGCAGGCCGGCGGGCAGGTCGATGAGCTCGGCGGTGCCGTCGGGGTGGCGCAGGGCGGGCGGGGGGTGCCCGGCGCTGGCCAGCCGGCACTGTCGCGAGGCCGGGTCGTAGACGGCGTACAGGCAGGTGGCGCCGGCCTCCTCGCCGTGATTGGTGAGCAAGTCGTTGAGCTGGCGCATGATCGGGCCAGGCGGGCAGCCCTGGCAGGCCAGGGCGGCGATGGTGGTGCGCAGCTGGCCCATGATCGCCGCGGCGCGGATGCCGTGGCCGGTGACGTCGCCGACGACCAGCGCGACCTGGCCCCGGTCGAGCGGGATGACGTCGAACCAGTCGCCGCCGATCTCCGCGGCCTGGCTGGCCGGCTGGTAGCGGTAGGCGATGTCCAGGCCTGTCACCGGCGGGATGTCGCGGGGCAGCAGGCTGCGCTGCAGGGTCACCGCGGCGTCGTGCTCGCGGGTGTAGAGCCGGGCGTTATCGATGTGCACCGCCGCCCGCTCGGCCAGGTCGCTGGCCAGCCGCATGTCGGCCGCGTCGTAGGCCCCGGGATGCTCGGCCCAGTAGAACCCGGCCGCCGCCAAGGTGACGCCCCGGGCGGTCAGCGGCACCATCATGAGCGTGTGCACGCCCCGGTCCAGCAGGGCCTGCGCGTAACCGATCGCCGGGTCGGCCTGCCTGATCTCGGCCGGGTTCCGCGCCAGCAGGGGCTCCCCCCGCAAGAACGCCGCCACCGGCCGGCTTGCGACCTGCAGGGTGATCAGGTCGCCCACGGCGAAGTCGAACCTGGCCGCGGTTGCGGCGTCGTGCACCGCAACCCGGCGGAAACGCAGCGTGCCCGAGTCGGCGGTCAGCGGATCTTCCCCCCGCAGCACCGATTCGAGCAGGTCGACGCTGACCCGGTCGGCGAGCTTGGGCACGGCCAGGGCGGCGAGCTCGTCCGCGGTGCGGTAGATATCGAGCGTGGTCCCGATCTGGCTGCCGGCCCGCTGCAGCAGGTCAAGCCGGGCGTTGGCCTGCCGCAGGGCCGTCGCCGCCTGGACCGGGCCGGTGATGTCGGTGAGGGAGGCCACAGCCCCGAAGACCTGGCCGTTGTCCGTCACCCGGTACGCCGACCAGGCGAAGACCCGGTGCCTGCCCGCCAGGATCCCTTCCATGTGCATGTCGATCACGGGAACGCCCGCATCCATCACCTCCTCGGCGAGGATGCGCTCGATCAGGCCCGTGTCCATGATGCGGCTGGCCACATCGACCTCTGAGGGGCGGCGGCCGATGATCACCTCGTCCGGCACGCCGGTCAGCTGGCGGAACGCCGTGTTGGTCCGCTGGGCGCGCAGCTCGCGGTCGTTGAACACCATGGCGACCGGTGACTGGTCGAACAGCGCGTCCAGTTGGGAGCGGGAAAGCTCCAGTGAGTCCATTAACGCACCACTTGACCCCAACATGTGAACTATCAAGCGAAAATACCTACTGACCAGCAAGTTTACCGGACGCCGGCCTACTGCCATGATCAACTAGGTCCCGCCGGGGCAGGTGCAGCCGGCCCAGGCCGAGCGTCTCGCGGACGGTCACGAGTTCCTCAACAAACCTTTCGACCGTCCAGAACGTTACGTCCGCTGGCCGGCCGGAGCGGCCGCAGCCGAGTGATGCGCCAGAGCCGGGGCGCCGTGGCCGGCTAGCCGGTAATGGTCACCCTGATGGGCTGGATGACCGCCACGCAGCGCTGCCCGGGCTGGCCGGAGCAGCCGACCGCGTACTCGGTCCACACCATCGTGGTGACACCGGCCGCCTTGGCCAGGAACGTGTACCGCCGCGGCACCGTGCATCCCGCCTTGGGCGGAGAACCGCACGAGCCGACCGGGGCGCTTCCCTGCTTGGCCACGATGGCTGGGTGGCCGACGCTGGTCAGCTCCCAGGCCTCCGGGCCGTCGGTGGTGCCCACCGTGACCGAGAACGTGCTGCCCGCCGTCACCCGCGCCAGCTTCGGCTTGAGGGTCACCGGGTGCTGTGGGTATCCGTTGGTCACCTTCAGCGAGGCGACCGCTCGCGGGGCGGCGGGTGATGCGCTGCTGCACCCGGCAGCCAGGAGGGCGGCAGGGAGGGCGGCAGAGAGCAGGCAGCCCAGAACGGCCAGGCTGGCCTTACGCATCACGATCGGCGCCTTCGGGTCCGGACCGGGCCGACCGGCGCACGGCGAGCAACGTGGCCACCATCTCCAGCCACCGGGAGAAGACGAGATCCGCTTCCATTGTGCCGCCCGCGGCCAGGGCGGCTTCGAGCCAGCTGCGGGCGAGGATGGTGGGCTCGGCGCCGATCAGCGGCTCGGGAAGCCGCAGCGCGCCGACGACGCCACCGGCCCGCACCACCCTGGCCAGGATCGCCACCGGATACGGGCCGATCCCGCGGGCCTCGGCCTCGATGGCCGCGGCGATCGCCGCGTCGGTGAACATGACCCGGCGCGACACATCAGCCGCTGTGATGCCGCGGCTGATGGCCGCCGCGACGTCAAGACCGGCCAGTTCGGAGTCCGGCCGGACCATCATCGCGTGCTCGGCAATGCCACCGAGCGGATCCGGGACCATCACCGCGGTCACGAGGACGGCAGCTCGATGGCGAAGGCGGTCGGCATCCAGGACGGCGCCTTGCCGGTGAGGGCGCCGAGCTGATTGCTGAGGAACTGCTGGTTGCTGACCCACATGCTGTACCCCCATGGATTGTAGATCTCCAGGTTCCCGCCATTCGAGCCGATGATGACCATCTGGTGGCTGTCGTTGCCGTTGGTGACGTCGATCGGGACCGGCTGCCCGGAGTCGACGGCCTGCTCGACCTGGGACAGGGCGGCCTGGTTGTCACCGGTGCCGTTCAGCGACACGTAATGGTAGGGGGTGCCGGTGGCCGTGCCGAGGTCGGAGTTCGCCAGCACGTTCTCGCCGGTGCTGCCCAGCCCGCCGTCGACCTTGGGGTACACCCCGGGGTCCCCGTCGGCGCGCTGGCCCGTCTGGTAGTTGGAGATAAACGCCTGATGCAGCCGGCTCTCGAATGACGACAGGCTGTCGGCACCGGGAACCCCGGGCTGGTCGCCTGTGGTCAGCTTCAGCATGAAGACGGGATCGAGGTTGGCCAGTGCGGTCACGGTGGAGGCGGCCACGCAGTCGTTGATGCCTCCCTGCGAGTAGGTGTCATAACCGTAGCCGGGTTGCAAGTTCGGCCAGTGAAAGAAGTCCACGCCGTCGTAGGTGCCGCTGGCCAGGTCGGGCGCCAGGTGCTGGGACAGCCAGGCAAGATCATTGCCGTAGGGGTGGATGAGGGCGTCGAAGCGCTCGATGACCGGCACCGAGTTGCCCGCCGCCAGCGCCTTCATCAGGTACGCGGCCTCCTCCGGCGACTTGGCATCGGCCAGCAGCCGCTCGAACTCCTGCTGCTGAGCGACAGACATGCCGGTCATCAGCTCCGAGGCCCGGGTCAGCTCGGCCGCGGTGAGGATGTCACCGCCACCGTCGGAGGCGGCATTCTGCTGGCTGGCGAGCACCACCGCATCCAGCGGATCCATCCCGTTGGATTCGGCCCGCTCGGCCCTGGCCTGGTCGGCGAGATAGGTCAGCAGGCTGGCGGTGGCCTGGCCCGAGTTCTGGGCCAGGGCGGCCGCTGTCACCATCGACGCGATACCGGTCCGTGCCTCTTCCACCGCGATCACAAAGTCGCCTGGGTCGCTGAACTCGATGAAGCTCGACAGGAAGCCACCGAGGGGCCCCAGCCGGCTCTTCGCCGAGTGGAGCATGTCGCGTCCCGAACTGTCCCCGCGCTGCGCCGTACCGAGATTGTCCGCCCAGGCCTGCAGCGCTTTTCCAGCTTCAACCAGAACGTTCCCGGCCGTCGTCGCGTCGTCCGACAGCGCGCTGATCGCCTGGCTGGCGGTCTCCGCCACGTCACCGCGCCAAGCGGCGGGGAGCTTGTTCTTGGCCACGTCGTTCAGGCGCTCGGCGACCTGCCGGCAGGTGGCGCCCGTCTTCAGGTAGGCACCACCCTGCGCGCTGATCGCCGCGGGCGACCCATCCGGGGCGGGCACGCCCAGCGCCGAGTCGATCGTCGCGGCCAGCAACGGGGCGGCGACGATGGACCAGGCCGAGTCGATGGTGGACTGGCAGCCCTGGAGATCTGACAGCGCGCTCATCAGTGCGCCAGGCCGTCGATGTCGCGGACGTTGGTGGACTCCGCGGTCGCGTAGTTCGTCCCGACGGTGTGGACCTTGCTGGCCATCTCGGTGATGGCCAGGCCCAGGACGTTGAGCTCCTGCGCCCACGCGCCGTCAAAGCTGGACCAGGAGCCCGCGACCTGGCTACCGAAATCCCCGGCGGATGCAGACTCCTGCCCGTACTGGTCGATCGCCGTGGTGAGGTCGTCATAGGCCACGCCGATCTGGCCCGCTACGCCGCCAAGCTCGGCCAGGTCAACACTGAACCCGCCATCCGGGACAACCACCATGGTGAACTCCCCGCCCCTAGGGAAATGGACCACACGATCTTAAGGGGGTTCCGGCCATTAAACGCCTATGTCCGCTATATGGCTAATGGGGCAGCCACTGAAACGACTGGATCAGTGCCGCGGCAGCCGCTATGCTCGTCACTGAAACAGTCGTGTCAGTACCGGGTGAGGAGGTCGGTGCGCGGTGAGTGCGAAGGGTGGGGCGGGGCGGGCAAACGCAGCCACGATCAGGCCGCTGGGACGTCCCGGGGACCTGGGCTGGGTGGTGATGGCGCACGGCGAGCTGTACGCCGCGGAGTTCGGCTGGAACACCGAGTTCGAGGCGCTGGTCGCGAAGATCGTGGCCGACTACGCGGCCGACCCGGACCCGCAGCGGGACGCGGCCTGGATCGCCGAGGTCGGCGGCCAGCGGGTCGGCTGCGTGTTCCTGGTGGCCAAGGATGCGGACACGGCCCAGCTGCGGATCCTGCTGGTCGACCCGGCCGCCCGGGGGCATCACCTCGGCCAGCGGATGGTCGGTGAGTGCCTGGCATTTGCGCGGCGGGCCGGCTACCGGCGCATGGTGCTGTGGACCAACCATCCGCTGGCCGCCGCCCGGCACATTTACATGGCGGCGGGGTTCTCGCTGGTCAGCGAGGAGGCCCATCACAGCTTCGGGGTCGACCTGATCGGGCAGTATTACGAGCTCGACCTGGCCGCCTCGCTATCCGCCGCACCGCGATGACGGCGCCCGCCCGGACGCCGTCGCCGCGGCAAGACGAACTGCTCGAGCTGGCCTACCAGTACGTGCTCGTCCACGGATTGGCCGGCATGTCGCTGCGGCCGCTGGCCAAGGCGATCGGTTCCAGCCCGCGGGTGCTGCTGTTCCTGTTCGGCTCGAAGGATGCGCTGATCCGGGCGCTGCTCGACCGGGCGCGGGCGGAGGAACTCGCGGCGATCGCCGCGTTCAGGGAAATGGAAAGTCCGGCCGACCTGATCGATTCCGCGCGGCAGGTGTGGCAGTGGCTGTCCGCGCCCGGTCATCGGCACCTGCTCGGGCTGTGGGTCGAGGCGTACGCCCGGTCCCTGGTCGACCCGGCCGGGCCGTGGTCCGGCTTCGCGGCGCAGACGGTGCAGGACTGGCTCGGCCTGCTGGCTTCCCGCCAGCCACCGCGGTGGCGCCGGACCGCGGCCGCCGCCGCGGAGCGCACCGCCGTGCTCGCGCTGCTGCGCGGGGCCATGCTCGACGTGCTGGCCACGGGCGAGGAGGCCAGGACGACCCAGTCGGTCACCTTGCTGCTTGACGCCCTGCCGCGAAGGCCGCGCGGCGTCACCGCAGGATCTGCGCGTTAACCCCCAGTTTCCCGGAAGCTTTCCAGGACTTCCGGCCGTGCCCGTAGTGTCGTCGCGGGCCCGCCCGTCCGGCGCTGCGCTGGCGGGAGGTGGGCGCTCGCGGGAGGCGGCCATGACCAGCGGGCATGATGCCCCGGCTGGGGCGGACCCGGACCCGGCGCACCGACCTCCTCCCGCCCCTCCCGCCCCTCCCGCCCCTCCCGCCCCTCCCGCCCCGGCCGCCCGCCGGGGGGACGCCGTGGTCGTGCTGGTGCTCGGCAGCGTGCTGGCCGCCGCTGGTGCCGCTTTCACCGTCGGCTTGTTTCTGTGGGGACCGGTGTCCGGGCATGGCCTGGACTCGATCGCCGGGCTGGCCGTGCTGCCGCTCGGCCTGTGGATCGCGGCCAGCGGGCGAGCCAGGCTCCGCGAGGCGGCCATGATCACCAGGCTTTCCGAGGCCGGGACGGCCACCGTGACCGCCGTTGACCTGACCCGTTCCTGGGCCAACGAATATCCCCGGTGCCGGATCCGGTTCAGCGTCGCCGTCCCGGGCCGCCCGGTTTACCCGTTCGAGATCGACAAGCCGATCCCGGGTTACGACGTGCCGCATTACCGGCCGGGCGACCAGCTCACGGCCTGGGTGGATCCCGGCCACCCGGACCAGGTGGCCATCGTGGACGACTGGGGCGAGGATGGCGGCCGGGGCGCCGAGTTGCTGGCCAGCGGGCTGCCCGGGACCGCCGAGGTGAGCCGGGTGTTCGACGCCCCGCCGGCGCTCGGCAGGAAAACCTCACGGCTCGGGCTGGCACTGCGGGTGACGCTGGCCGACGGGCGGCCAGCATATGAAGCAGAGCTGGCGATCGTCGTCACGCCAGCCAGGCCGGGGCCGCGCCGCCGGGAGCGGCTCGCGATCCGGGCGGACCCGGACGACCAGCGGCTTGTCGTGATCGACTGGGACTCCTCGCCGCGGGCGCATCCACCCGCCGAGCGCTAGCCTCGGCCGATGAACGGCATCTTGGTGGCCATCAGCGTCATGAACTGGACGTTCGCCTCCAGCGGCAGGCTGGCCATCTGGACCACGGCGTCGCCGACCAGCGCCACGTCCATCATGGGCTCGGCGCGGGTGCTGCCGTCGGGCTGCAGCGCGCCAAGGGAGAGCTGGCTGGCCAGCTCGGTGACCGCGTTGCCGATGTCGATCTGCCCGCAGGCGATGTCATAGGCCCGGCCATCCAGGGACGTCGACCTGGTCAGCCCGGTGACCGCGTGCTTGGTCGCGGTGTACGGCGCCGAGTGCGGCCGGGGCACGTGCGCCGAGATCGAGCCGTTGTTGATGATCCGGCCGCCGCGGGGCTCCTGCTCCTTCATCACCCGGAACGCGGCCTGGGTGCACAGGAACATCGCGGTCAGGTTGACCGCGACCACGGACTGCCAGTCCTCGAACGAGATGTCCTCGAGTGGCACCGGCGGCAGGTTGCGGCCCGCGTTGTTGAACAGCACGTCCACCCGGCCGAACTGCTGCCGCGCCCGGTCGAACAGCCGCTGCACGTCACCCGGGTCGGTGACGTCGGCCACCACGGCCAGCAGCCGGGACCCGCCAGCCGCGCCATCGGCCACGGTCTGGTCGAGCGGGCCGGGCCGGCGGCCGGCGATCACCACCGAGTAACCCGCCCGGCCGAGGGCCAGGGCCGCCGCCCGGCCGATGCCGGTACCGCCGCCGGTGACGATCGCGACCTTGCCTGCCATGGGCCGGAACGTAGCACAGGCCGTCACCCCCTGGCCCGGGGCGGCCGTTTCACGGCTGGGCGGTTCGGCTCCCAGCGAAACAGGACGACCGCGGCGACCAGGCCGGCCACAACCCAGGTCGCCAGCACGGCCACGTCGCGGCCGGGCAGGAACGGCCCGCCAGCGGTGTGCCGCAGCGAGCTGGTCAGCGCGCCGACCATCGGCTGCGCGGGCAGGTCGCTGGCCAGGCTGGTCAGCCAGCGCGGCAGGACGCTGGTCGCCCCGAGCGCGCCAGAGATGAACACCACCGGGAAGTAGACGAGCATGAAGATCGGGTTCGCGGACTCGGCCGTGGGGATGAGGCCGGTGATCGCGGTCGCCGCCGCGGACCAGGCCAGCGCGCCGAGGATCATGGCGATGAGCATGGCGGCGGCCGCCACGGCGGTGACGTGCCCGTGGTACACGAGCACGCCGACGGCGATGGTGACCGCCCCGGCCGCGGTCGAGAACAGGGCCGTGGTCACGATCCGGCCCAGGAAGTAACACCACCGGGGCAGCGGGGTGGCTCGCCAGCGCTTGAGCACGCCGGCCTCTCTGGCCTGGATCAGGCGGATCCCGTGGGTGTTCCAGGCGGTCACGGTGAGGCCGAAGACGGCCACGCCGGCCACGCTGGCCGCGGGGAAGCTGCCGCGCTGGGGGTGGAACAAGATCAGCAGCAGGACGGGCAGCCCGATGCCGATGAACAGCGCGTTGGGCGTGGCCAGGAGCAGGCTGAGCTGGTAGCGGATCTGCCCCGTGAGCAGCAGGCCGACGCTGGGGAGCCGGGGCCGGGCGGTGGCGACGCCGCCGGGGGCGGGGACGGTGCCGGGGGCAGCCGGCTGAGTCATTGGGGATTCCTTTCCGGGTGCGGCAGCGGCTCGCCGGTGGCGGCCAGGTACGCCTCTTCGAGGCTGGGCGGCCCGACCTCGAGCCCGGCCAGGTTGAGGTGGTGCCGGTCGGCCCAGGCCACCAGGTCGCGCAGGACGGCGGTGACGTCCGGGCTGCGGATGACCAGGGCACGGCGGTCGGCATCGAGATGCCGGGCGAGCGCTTCCGGCAGGCCGGCCGCCAGCGCCCGGTCGCTGAGCCGGTAGCGGATCGTGGTCAGACCGCCCCGGCTCCTTAGCTCGGCCGGGGTGGTGTCGGTGACGACGCGCCCGCCGGCGAGCACGATCACGCGGTCGGCGAGCTGGTCCGCCTCCTCGATGTAGTGGGTGGTGAGCACGACCGTGGTGCCGGCCGCCGTCAGGTTCTGCACCCCGGTCCAGGCCCGGCGCCGGGCCTCGGGGTCGAGCCCGGTGGTCGGCTCGTCGAGGAAGAGGATGTCCGGCCGCCCGATGACGCCGATGCCGACGTCGACCCGGCGCCGCTGGCCGCCGGACAGCACCCCGACCTTGGTGCCCGCCTCGTCGGCCAGGTCGACGAGCTCGAGCACCTCGTCGACGGGCCGCGGGCTGGGATACAGCTGCGCGAACACGCTGAGCGTGCCGCGGACCGTGAGCGCGGCGTCGAGGCTGGTCGACTGGAGCACCAGCCCGATCCGGGCCCGCCAGGCCCGGCCGGCCCGGTGCGGGTCGGCGCCCAGGACCCGGACGGTGCCGCCGGTCGGGGCCATGAAGCCTTCCAGGATCTCCAGCGTGGTGGTCTTGCCCGCGCCGTTCGGGCCGAGCACCGCGAGCAGCTGGCCCTCGGGGACCTCGAAGCTCACGTCGTCGACCGCGGCCAGATCCCCGAACCGCTTGGTCAGGTGGCTGACCTCGACGGCGGTCATCGCGGCCCGCCCTCCCGGGTCTCCCCGGTCTCCCCGCCTTCCCCGCCTTCCCCGCCCTCGCCGCTGTCGCCGCCTCGGCCGGCGTTCCGGCCGCGGTTGCGCCGGGCGCCGATGACCGCGTAGAGGCCCCACACGACCAGCACCGCGCCGACCAGCGCGAATATCGGCTGGTGGATGACGATCCCGATGATCACGATGACGAGGCCGAGGCCGAGCCGGGCCGGATCCTTGAACCGGCCGAACAGAAGCAGCATCACGCTCTCCTTTGCGTCGCGGAACGGGGCGCTCAAAGCGTGCGCGCAGCGGGCCTGGGTTCTCATCGGCGCCGGGTTAGAACTTCACCGGGGCGCCGCGGCCCACCTCCGGCCAGAGCCGTCTCCACCCGTGGTTAGAGGCCCGGGCTCTAACCGGCGGGCGATGTGGCCCGGCGCATCGGGCCGTACATTCCAGTTTGTGAGCCCGGACCCGGCGACCACCGCTTCGCTCGCGGCGCTGCGCCAGACGCGGTCGCGGCAGGAGGCGTTGCTGCGGCGGCTGCGTTATATCGGGCCGGTGGTGCTCATCGGCGTGACGGTGGGCGCGATCCGTACCCATCCCGGCCCCGGGCTGGACGGCCGCGGGCTGGCCATCTCCGCCGCCCTGGCCGCGTTCGCCACCGGCGGGCTGAGCGCGCTGGCCACCCGGGAGCGTCCCGGCACGGTGCACGTCGCGTCGCTGCTCGTGCTGCTGGCCGGCTCGGCCGCGCTGATGTGGCTGCAGCCCGACGGCGTGGCGATCATCGGCATCTTCACCGGGGTGTTCCTGCTCTCCCGGCAGGTGCCGCGGCGGTTCGAGATCGCGCTGTACGCCGCGGCCACGGTATTCCTGGCCCTGCTCGCGGGAACCAGTCACATCGGCACCGCGCTCTCGGGGGTGCTGGGCTCGGTTGCGGTCGTCGGGTTCTTCGGGATGTCCCTGCTCGCCCACCGGCTGCGGAAGGCCAGCCAGCAGGCCGATGAGCTGCTGGCCGAACTGGAGCGGACCCGGGCCGCCGAGGCGCGAGCGGCCGGGCTGGCCGAACGGCACCGGCTGGCGCGGGA
>Ga0335075_10017055_pt1 | contig 10816 bp, 7 predicted proteins | sample Lox_Sample_24_FD_206723 | JGI IMG/M metagenome (GOLD analysis project Ga0335075, IMG submission 206723) | Soil microbial communities from Loxahatchee National Wildlife Refuge, Florida, United States - Lox_Sample_2.4 | ecosystem: Environmental > Terrestrial > Soil > Wetlands | place: USA: Florida... | reverse complement strand
GAACTCACCGCGCGGGGGGCTTCAGTCTGACGGTCGTCGCTGGAGAGGTGTCGAGAGCGGTTCCTTAAAAATCCTTGTTTCAACTACTTAATTTGTGGTAGTAATGCTCCCACGATGGGGGGAGCGGCAATTCTTGATGGACGGGGATGGGCGCGGCGCACGGTGGGATTGTCGGCGCTTGCGGCCGCCTTGCTGCTCCTGCTGCTGGTGCCGGTCGGGGCGGGCGCCACGGGAGCGGCGCCCGCCTACGAGGCGCATGGCAGCGTCGAACAGGTCTACGCGACCGGCGTCCCGGCGGGCGCCCAGGTCACGCTTTACGACGGCGGCGGGAACGTGGTCGGGAAGAAGAGCGCCGACGGGCTTGGCGGCGTCCTCTTCCGCGAAGTGAAGCCAGGCAGCGGCTACCGGCTCGAAGTCGGCTCCGGCGGCAAGCGCTCCGAAGCGCTGACCGTGCTGACGCAGAGGTCGGCGCCGCCGAACACCTCGATCTACGACCAGAAGATCGAACCGCACGGCTACCAGTACCTGACCACCCGTGACGGGACGAAGCTGGCGATCGACGTCCACCCGCCCCAGGACGTGCTGAAGATCCTCACCGGCCTGGTCCCGAACCCGGGCGAAGCCGGCTCCGCCGGCCCGGAAGCGCCGAAGCTGCCTGAATTGCCGCTCGGCGAACTGGAAGAAAAGCTGAAGGAAATCCCGGGCGTGGGGGAAGTCCTGGAACGCCTCACCAGCATCGCCGCCAAGCGCTCGGTCAAGTCGCTTGCGCTCAGCAACGCCACCGAAACGACCAACGCCTCCTCCAACCCCAAGTCCTCCGCGGTCGAACTGCCCTACGTCCCGACCGGCCCCACCCCGACCCTGATCGAGTACGGCGGCTACGGCTTCGCCAACCCCGCCGGCCCGGAAAACGGAATCTCGCTGATCGCCAACCTGCTCGGCTTCACCGTCGTCGACGTCAACATGCGCGGCACCGGCTGCAGCGGCGGCGCCTACGACTTCTTCGAGCCGCTGCAGAACCTCGACGGCTACGACGTGGTCGAGACGATCGCCCACCAGCCCTGGGTCCTCCACCACCAGGTGGGCATGATGGGGATCTCCTACGGCGGCATCAGCCAGCTCTTCACCGCCGCCACCCGGCCGCCGGACCTCGCCGCGATCACGCCGCTCTCGGTGATCGACAACACCCAGACGACGCTCTACCCGGGCGGCATCCTCAACACCGGCTTCGCGCTCGAATGGGCGAAGGAGCGCGTCCACGACGCCGAAGCGGCGGGCCCGTCGAGCGGCCAGGCCTGGGCCTACAAGCAGATCCAGGAAGGTGACAAGACCTGCAAGGAAAACCAGGCGCTCCACCCTGAAGCCGTCAACTTGCTGAAGAAGGTCGAAGAAAACAGTCACTACAAGCCGGCGGTCGCCGACCCGCTCGCGCCGATCACCTTCGTCAAGAAGATCGACGTGCCGACCTTCATGGCCTGCCAGTGGACCGACGAGCAGACCGGCGGCCACTGCCCCGACCTGGCCGAGCACATGAGCGGCACGCGGCAGAAGTGGTTCACCTTCACCAACGGCGCCCACATCGACTCGCTCGACCCGGCCACCTTCGACCGCTGGCTCGACTTCCTCGAGATCTACGTGGCGAAGCAGCCGCCGCTGGCGGCGGGCGTGGTCGCCCACGCGGCGGCGCCGCTGATCTTCCAGGAAGCGTTCGGGATCAAAGGCCTGACCCTGCCGCCCGACCCGGTCCAGCTGCTGCCGACCTACGAAGCGGCGAAGTCGGCCTTCGAAGCGGAGCGGCAGATCCGCGTCCTCTTCGACAACGGCGCCGGCGGCGCGTCGCCAGGGCAGCCGTACCCGGCCTTCGAAGAATCGTTCAGCGAATTCCCGATCCCGGGGACGAAGGCGAGGGCCTGGTACCTGGCGCCGGGAGGGAGCCTGGCGGCGAAGCCGCCGAGCGGCTCGCACGCCGACGAATTCACCTGGGACGCGAGCGCGCTGCCGCTGCAGGACTTCACCGGCGACACCGGCTCGGCCGCAAACGGCCTCTGGACCGAGACCCCGGCCTACCACTGGGAACAGAGCCCGCCCGGGTCCGCGGTCTCCTACCTGACCGCGCCGCTGGCCGAAGACACGACCGTGATCGGTGGCGGAGCGGTGAACGTCTGGGTGCGTTCCTCGACCCCGAACGTGGACCTTCAGGCGACCGTCAGCGAGGTGCGCCCGGACGGCAAGGAGACCTTCGTCCAGAACGGCTGGGTGCGGGCGGACGAGCGCAAGCTCGACGCGGCCAAGTCGACCCGCCTGGAGCCGGTGCTGAGCCTGCGCGAAGCCGACGTCGAACCGATGCCGGCGGGCAAATTCGTCAAGGTGACGATCCCGCTCTACTACGAGGGCCACGCCTACCGTGCCGGCTCCCGCATCCGGGTCACGATCGCCGCCCCGAACGGCACCCAGCCGATCTGGGACTTCGAAGAGACCGAACCGGCGGGCAAGGCCGACGTCGCGATCGCCTACTCCAAGGAAGATCTCTCGAACCTGCTGCTGCCGGTGGTCCCCGGCGTGAACGTGCCGACCGGACTGCCCCCGTGCCCGGGCCTGCGCGGCGAGCCCTGCCGCGACTACGTCCCGTTCACGAACCGCCCCGCCCGGCCGTGAGTTCGCAGTTCTCGCCGGATACCGGCGAGAACTGCGAACTCACCAGGGTGCCGGGCTAGGCGACGTCGAAGCGGTCCAGGTCCATCACCTTGGCCCAGGCGGCGACGAAGTCGGCGGCGAACTTCTCCTTCGCGTCGTCGGAGGCGTAGACCTCGGCCAGGGCCCGCAGCTCGGAGTTCGAGCCGAAGACCAGGTCGGCGCGGCTGCCGGTCCACTTCAGGTCACCGGCGGCGGTGCGGCCCTCGAACGTGGTCGAGTCCTGCGAGGTCGGCTTCCACACCGTGTCCATGTCGAGGAGGTTGACGAAGAAGTCGTTGGTCAACGTCTCCGGCCGGTCGGTGAGGACGCCCACCTGGGAGCCGCCGCTGTTGGCGCCGAGCACCCGCAGCCCGCCGACCAGCACCGTCATCTCCGGCGCGGTCAGCGTCAGCAGGTTGGCCCGGTCGACCAGCAGGTACTCACCCGGCAGCCGCCCCCCGTCGCGCAGGTAGTTGCGGAAGCCGTCGGCGGCGGGCTCCATGTGGGCGAACGAGTCCACCTCGGTCTGCTCCTGGGAGGCGTCGGTGCGGCCCGGGGTGAACGGCACCTCGACCGCCAGCCCGGCCGCCTTCGCCGCCCGCTCGACCGCGGCGTTGCCGCCGAGCACGATCAGGTCGGCGAGCGAGACGTCGCCGTCGAAGTCGGCCTGGATCTGCTCCAGCACGGTCAGCACCTGGGCCAGCTCGGCCGGGTCGTTGACCTCCCAGTCCTTCTGCGGCTCGAGCCGCACCCGCGCCCCGTTGGCGCCGCCGCGTTTGTCGCCGCCGCGGAAGGTCGAGGCCGAGGCCCAGGCCGCCGAGACCAGCTGGGAGACCGAGAGCCCCGAGGCGAGGATCCGCTCCTTCAGCGCCTCGATCTCGGTAGCCCCGAGCGGGTCGCCGCTCGGCTCCGGCACCGGGTCCTGCCAGATCAGCACCTCCTCCGGGACCTCCGGGCCGAGGTAGCGCGCCCGCGGGCCCATGTCGCGGTGGGTGAGCTTGAACCAGGCGCGCGCGAAGGCGTCCTGGAGCGCCGCCGGATCGTCCTTCCAGCGCCGCGCGATCGGCTCGAACTCCGGGTCGAAGCGCATCGCCAGGTCGGTGGTCAGCATGCGCGGCTTGTGCTTGCGCCCCGCGTCGATCGCGTCGGGGACGGTCTCCTCGGCGTCCTTGGCGACCCACTGGTTCGCCCCCGCCGGGCTCTGCTCCAGCTCCCACTCGTTGTCGAAGAGGATCTCCAGGAACCGGTTGTCCCAGCGGGTCGGGGTGTCGGTCCAGGTGACCTCGAGCCCCGAGGTGATCGTCGCCGTGCCGTTGCCGCTCTCGTAGCTGTTGATCCAGCCGAGGCCCTGGGCCTCGAGCGGCGCCGCCTCCGGCTCCGGGCCGACGTACTTTTCCGGGTCGGCGGCCCCGTGCGTCTTGCCGAAGGCGTGGCCGCCGATGATCAGCGCGGCCGTCTCTTCGACGTCCATCGCCATGCGCCCGAACGTCTCCTTGATGTCGACCGCCGCCGCGAGCGGATCCGGGTTGCCGTTCGGCCCCTCCGGGTTGACGTAGATCAGCCCCATCTCGGTGGCGCCGAGCGGCTTCTCCAGCACCCGGTCGCCGGTGTGGCGCTGGTCGGTCAGCCAGACCTGCTCAGGGCCCCAGTAGACGTCCTCGTCGGGCTCCCACACGTCGACCCGGCCGCCGGCGAAGCCGAAGGTCTCGAAGCCCATCGACTCCAGCGCGACGTTGCCGGCGAGGACCAGCAGGTCGGCCCAGGACAGCGCCTTGCCGTACTTCTGCTTGATCGGCCAGAGCAGGCGCCGGGCCTTGTCGAGGTTGCCGTTGTCGGGCCAGGAGTTGAGCGGCGCGAAGCGCTGCTGGCCGGCCCCGGCGCCGCCGCGGCCGTCGGAGACCCGGTAGGTGCCGGCGCTGTGCCAGGCCATGCGGACGATCAGCGGGCCGTAGTGGCCGAAGTCGGCGGGCCACCAGTCCTGGGAGGTGGTGAGGACCTCCTCGATGTCCTTCTTCACCTGGGGAAGGTCGAGCGATCCGAACGCCGCCGCGTAGTCGAAGTCCTCGCCCAGCGGGTTGGCCTCGGCCGGGTTCTTGGCGAGGATCTTCAGGTTCAGCTTCTGCGGCCACCAGCCTTGGCTGCCGCCCCCCTCGACCGGCTCCGGGGCGCGGCCGTGGACGGGGCACTTCTCGGCCGCGTTGGCCTGCGGCTCGTCCATCTTGCCGACGACGGCGTCGGGGGTCTCATGCGTGTCAGACACGGGGTTCCTTTCCTTGCGGGCTTTCAGTTCGTGGGTGCGCCGGGGGAGGGCGCGGCGGCGCAGGCGGGGCAGCGGCCCCAGTAGATGACCTCGGCCTCGTCGATCGTGAAGCCGTGGGTCTCGGACGCGGTGAGGCAGGGGGTTTCGCCGACGGCGCAGTCGACGTCGGCGATCGCCCCGCAGCCGCGGCAGATGATGTGGTGGTGGTTGTCGTCGACCCGCGACTCGTAGCGGGCGACCGAGCCGGCGGGCTCGATCCGCCGCACCAGGCGGGCGTCGGTGAGCGCGCGGAGCACGTCGTAGACGGCCTGCGGCGAGACCTCGCCGAGGTCTTCCCGGACCGCCTCGATCAGCGAGCCGGTGTCGGCGTGCGGGTGGTCGTGGACCGCGGTCAGCACGGCGAGGCGGGGCCTGGTGACGCGGAGGTCGGCCCCGCGCAGCATCTGCTCGTAGTCGACGGTCGTCGGCACCGGCAGCAGTATGCCGCTTTTCTGGAATCGATCAAGTTAAGGAGTCGAAAACGAGACCCACCCCGGGATGGGCTCGCGCTCACCGGGGCGGATCGGGGAACCGCCAGCCGTGGCGGCCGGCCGCCGCGAGCACCGCCCGGCGATCGGGCTCGGCCGCCGGGGAGGCGGCGCCGGCCTCGCGGAAGAACTCCTCCATCCCGGCCGGGCTGAAGACGAGGAGCCGGCGGCCGGGCAGCTCGCCGACGTGGCGGCCGGAGTGGACGACCCCGGCCGGGACGTGGAGGGTCTGTCCCGGCCCGAGCCGCACGGTGCCGCCGTCGACCGTGAGCTCGAACTCGCCCGCCACCACGTGGATCGTCTCGGCGGCATCGACGTGGATGTGCGGCGGCAGCGCCCAGCCCGGCAGCGGCTCGTCGACCAGCAGGCAGAACGCCCCGCCGGTGTCCTCGCCATCGAGCTGGATCTCGGTGCGGACGCCGCCCGGCATCCAGACGACCTGCCGCTCGTCCGCCATGCGCGAGACCCTATTCGGCGCCGGCCGCGCGCCGCCGGACGGCGCCGAGTCCTATTGTTCGGGCCATGCCGATTCGCGACGATCGGCGCCGCGAGGCGTTGACGGCGATCGCGGTCCGAAGCCTTCTGGCGCTGCTCGTCCTAGCGGCCGTCTTCATCGCCGATACAAGCAACCCGCCGGAGGGCGACCGATGAAACAGGCCATCGACACCTTCTGGTCGATCATGGAGTTCGCGGTGCCGCTGGCGCTGGCGCTCGCCTACGAGGCGCGGGCGCGGAAGCTCGGCGCCGAAGGCCGGCCGGTGCCGGTCTGGCGCCAGGTGATGTTCGGCGCCGGGCTGGTCGTCGTCTGCGCGTCGCTCTTGGGGCCGATCGACGACCAGGCGGACAAGCTCCTCTGGGTCCACATGATCCAGCACCTGCTGCTCGCCGACGTGGCCTCGCTCTTCATCGTGCTCGGCTTCACCGGCCCGCTGCTGCAGCCGCTGCTCACCTTCCGCGCCGGCCGGCCGCTGCGCCGCCTCACCCACCCGGTGGTGGCGATCAGCCTCTTCACCGCCAACCTCTACCTCTGGCACCTGCCGTTCCTCTACCAGGCGGTGCTCACCGACACGACCCTGCACGTGCTCGAGCACCTGCTCTTCCTCACCACCGGGATCCTGCTCTGGATGCCGCTCTTCGGCCCGCTGCCGAAGCCGCAGTGGTTCGGCAAGGCGGCCCACGTCATCTACACGGTGGGCATCTGGCTGCCGGGGATGGTGCTCGCCAACGTCTTCATGTGGTCGGACGTGATCTTCTACCCCGACTACTCGAAGACCGCCGAAGCCGCCGGGATCACCCCGATCGCCGACCAGTCGACCGCGGGCGCGATCCTGATGGGCGAGTGCACGATCCTCGCCCTGGCGATCTTCGCCTGGGTCTTCCTCCGCTGGGCCAAGGAGGACATCGAAAAACAGGACCTGCTCGACCTGGCGATCGACAACCACTTCGAGCTGTCCTCGGCCCGTGCCGCCCGCGCCGTCGCCGCCGGCCGCGGTCCCGAACTCCGCGCCCGCATCGAAGCCGGCCGCCGCCCCGAGGACCCGCCGCCCGCCTCGCCGGGCTAGCCGACGAGCCCGGGGACGTTCCGCCCGCGCTCGCCGGCCCAGCCGACGAGCCCGGGGACGTTCCGCGCGCTCGACGGGCCAGCCGAGGAGCCCGGGGACGTTCCGCGCGCGCTCGCCGGACGGGCGCCGCGGTCTCGACCCTCCCGGCGCGGGCCGGGCGCGGCCTCAGGGATCGACGAGGGCGGCGGGACGGCCGCGCTCACGCAGCGTCCGCGCGATCGCCGCGAGTTCGGCGACCAGCTCACGCTCTCGCGCCACCGACATCCTGCCGCTGCCGCAGGCCGGGCTGAGGAGGCTGCGGGAGGGATCGGCGTCGAGCTCGGCAAGGGTCGACCCGAGCCGGCGCAGCGTCTCCTCGCGGGGCAGCGGGCGATCGACCGGGAGCGCGCCCCAGGCGATCCACGACCCGCGCCCGAGGAGCCCGTCGAGCACCGCGAGCGCCTCCGGGCCCGGCTCCTCCAGCCCCAGGTCGAAGGAGAGCAGGTCGGGCGCGGCCCGCGCGACCAGCGCCCACGGCACGTGGCAGCAGAGGTGGAGGCCCCAGGCCGGGGCGACCCGACGCAGCGGCTCCCAGGCCCGCTCGATGCCGTCGGCGCCGAACACCGCCAGCGCCGGCTCGTCGACCACCAGCACCGCGTCGAGGCCGAGCCCGCGCAGGCTCTCCACCTGCCCGGCGGCGTTCGCCGCCAGCCAGCGGGCCACCTCCTCGGCCAGCGCCAGCGCCTGGCGGCGCGAGGGCCGGCCGCCGTCGTGGCGCTCGAGCGCGCAGGCGAGGGTCGCCGGGCCGGTCACCTGCAGCTTCACCAGGCCGTGCGCCGGAGGGTGGCGCCGCAGCTCGGCGAGGAAGGCGTCCCAGGCGCGCGGCCGCTCGCGATCGCGCTCCGCCGACCAGCCGCAGCGGCCCGGGTCGGCCCCCAGCCACTCGCTGATCATGTCGCCCTCGAGGCGCGGCAGCTGCGGGCAGAACGGCAGCCCGTAGGCGAGCGCCGCGTGCGCGGCCGCCTCCGCCGCGGCGGTGAAGGGGAGGCTGCCGACGCCCGTCGTCGTCCAGGGATCGAGCCGATCGAGGGCGCCCATCAGCCCACCGGGACCGCCGCCCGCCGCCGCTGGGCGGCCGCGACCATGTTGGTGAGCGCCGGCCGCACCTCCTCCCAGCGCCGCGTCTTCAGCCCGCAGTCGGGATTGACCCAGAGCCGCTCGCGCCCGATCCGCCGCTCGGCCAGCTCCAGCAGCTCCTCCATCTCCTCCACCGAGGGCACCCGCGGCGAGTGGATGTCGTAGACGCCGGGGCCGATCTCGTTCGGGTAGGAGACCCCGTCGGTGAAGGCGTCGAGCACCTCCATGCCGGAGCGTGAGGCCTCGATCGAGAGCACGTCGGCGTCGAGCCGGATGATGTGCTCGATCATCTCGTTGAACTCCGAGTAACACATGTGGGTGTGGATCTGGGTCTCGGCGCGGGCGGGCGCGGTGGCGAGGCGGAAGCAGTCGACCGCCCAGCGCACGTAGTCGTCGCGCTCGCGCGCGCGCAGCGGCAGGCCCTCGCGCAGGGCCGCCTCGTCGACCTGGACGACCGCCGCCCCGGCCGCCTCGAGGTCGACCACCTCGTCGGAGATCGCCAGCCCGATCTGGGTGCAGGTCTCCGCCCGCGGCTGGTCGTCGCGGACGAAGGACCACTGCAGGATCGTCACCGGCCCGGTCAGCATCCCCTTCATCGGCTTCTCGGTCCGCGACTGGGCGTAGCGCCACCACTCGACCGTCATCGCCCGCGGGCGGGAGACGTCGCCGAAGAGGATCGGCGGCTTCACGCAGCGGCTGCCGTAGGACTGCACCCAGCCGTTGGCGGAGAAGGCGAAGCCGGCCAGCTGCTGGCCGAAGTACTCGACCATGTCGTTGCGCTCCGGCTCGCCGTGGACGAGCACGTCGAGGCCGATCTCCTCCTGGAAGGCGACCACCTCGTCGACCTGGGAGCGGATGAAGGCGCGGTAGGCGTCCTCCTCGATCTTGCCCTCGCGCAGGTCACGGCGGGCGGCGCGGATCTCGTTCGTCTGCGGGTAAGAGCCGATCGTCGTGGTCGGCAGCTCCGGCAGCCCGAGCCGCTCCGCCTGCCTCGCGCGGCGCTCCGGGAAGGGCGCCGGGCGGTCGTAGTCGCCCGCCGCGAGGGCGCCGACCCGCTCGCGCACCGCCGGGTCGTTGGTGTGGGACGAGGTGCGCCGGGCCGAGGCGACCGCGCGGCCGTCGGCGAGCAGCGAATCGCGGTCGGCGCCGGGCGCGGCGGCCCGCCGCAGCACCTCCAGCTCGGCCAGCTTCTCGACGCAGAAGGCGAGCCAGGGACGGACCTCGGCGTCGATCCCGGTCTCGCCCGCCGCCGCCCCGTAGGGGACGTGGAGGAGCGAGCAGGAGGGGGCGATCGTGACCCGCTCCTCGCCCAGCGCGGCGACCGCGGCGTCGATCCGGTCGAGCGCCAGGTCGGGATCGGCGGCCCAGACGTTGCGGCCGTCGATCACCCCGAGCGAGAGGCGGGTCGGAGCGTCGGCGAGCGCCTTCAGCGCCGGCGCCAGCCCGCCGGGGGACCGCACCAGGTCGAGGTGCAGCTCCGCCGGGGCGAGCGCCGCGACCCGCTCCAGCACCTCCGGGTCGAGCCCGGTGAAGTAGGTGGCGAGGCAGAGCTCGGTCTCCCCGGCGGCGTCCGCCAACGCGTCCCAGGCTTTGGCGAACGCGGCGAGCTCCGCCGCGCTGCGGTCGAGCGCCAGGCAGGGCTCGTCGACCTGGACCTCGCTCGCCCCCGCGGCGGCCAGCTCGGCGAGCAGCCGCGCGTAGACGGGGACGAGGTCGTCGAGCAGGTCGAGCGGCCGCTCGAGCCCCTTCGAGAGCAGCAGGAAGCTGAACGGGCCGAGCACCACCGGCCGCGTCGCGATCCCCAGCGCGGCGCCCTCGGCCAGCGGCCCGGTCCAGTGCGCGGCGCGCAGCTCGAAGCTCATCCCCGGCTCCAGCTCCGGCACCAGGTAGTGGTAGTTGGTGTCGAACCACTTGGTCATCTCCAGCGGCTTGCGCGCCTCGTCGCCGCGGGCGAGCACGAAGTAGTCGGCGAGCGAGTCGCGGTCGAGCGCGCCGAAGCGGGAGGGGATCGCGCCCAGCGCCCAGGCGGTGTCGAGGACCTGGTCGTAGAGGCTGAAGTCGCCGCAGGGGATGACGTCGACGCCGGCCGCGGCGGCGCGCTTCCAGTTCGCGGCGCGGAGGCCGCGGGCGGTCTCGGCGAGCTCCGCGGCGCCGGTGCCTCCGGCCCAGTAGGCCTCGAGGGCGAACTTCAGCTCACGGTCGGGGCCCATGCGGGGCAGCCCGAGGACGGCAGTGCGTGACATCGGTGACTCCTTTTTCCGGGCGGCCGGGTCGCGAGCCGCTGTTTTCGGTGCCGCGCGGTATCCCGCGGGCAGAGTCGACAGGTCTTCGGGCTCGGACACCTTTCGCTTGACGACGGCCTTCCCAGGCGCGTGCCCAGTGGTCGTCATCGTCTCTCGTGTCCCTACCGCTGCGCGTCAGCCCCGGACTTTGACCGGATTCCCTGACCCGAACCTCGGGTGCGATCGACTCCAGGCTGGACATTAGCGCGGCCGCTGCCGAACCGAACGCGTCGATCATCCGTGCGGGGAATGCGGCCGGCGTACGCCGCGCCCGGTTGCGGCTTCGGGCCGGGGGAGCTGGCGCCCGGTGGCCGGCGCCGGGGCGCGGACGGCTTCGGGCCGGGTCAGGCCCGCGCCCGGGGTAAGGGACGCGGCCGTCTCGGCCAGGGCCCTGGC
>Ga0335075_10017054_pt1 | contig 10816 bp, 8 predicted proteins | sample Lox_Sample_24_FD_206723 | JGI IMG/M metagenome (GOLD analysis project Ga0335075, IMG submission 206723) | Soil microbial communities from Loxahatchee National Wildlife Refuge, Florida, United States - Lox_Sample_2.4 | ecosystem: Environmental > Terrestrial > Soil > Wetlands | place: USA: Florida... | reverse complement strand
TGAACAGCAGCGCGGCGACTATGCGCAGGATGCTGAGGACGTAGGGACTTCTGCTGTCCAGTCTTGCATAGAATGATCTCATAGCCACCTCCGCTGCGACCTCTGCGTGAAGCGATTCCGCCTTCAGGCAATGCGGGTCATGGCTGGGCTGCTCCCCGGACAAAACCGACCTCCGCCCGAATGACGGTCGAGTTTGCCCAATAAAACAGCAGAATACCGGTCTCGGGATAGGCCATCTCGATGGTTTGATCGAGTTTCATCTGATCATGCCATCGGCACCACCGGGCAAAGCTTAGACGAGGGCACCGCCTTCGGCGGCGGCAAGGGCAAGTTCCGGTGTCGGCCGTTCCAGCGGCTTGGCGGCTTCGGACAAGGCGCATGGCTGAAAGACGCCGCTGCCGCGCGCGGCGGCGAGCGTCCCATCGTCAACGACGATGCGGCCGCGGCTCAGCACGGTGATCGGCCAGCCACGCAATTTGCGGCCTTCATAGGGGGTGTAGCCGACATTGTCGTGCAGCATGCCGGCGGTGATCGCGGTCTCGCGGTCCGGGTCCCAGATCGCGAGGTCGGCGTCGCTGCCGACCGCGATCGTGCCTTTCCTCGGATAAAGCCCATAAAGCTTGGCGTGATTGGTCGCGGTCAACGCAACAAATTGGTTGAGGTCGAGCCGACCCTGACCAACCCCCTCAGAAAACAGCAGCGGCAGGCGCAATTCGATGCCCGGCACGCCATTGGCGATGTCCTTGAATGTCGTCCGCTCGCCGTGCGGCAGCTTGCCCGAGGCGTCGAAGCGATAGGGGGCGTGGTCCGACGAAAACACCTGGAAGGTGCCGTTTTTGAGCCCGGCCCACACCGCCTCCTGGGCGGCATGGTCGCGCGGCGGCGGGCTGCAGCAGAATTTCGCCCCTTCGAGCCCGGGTTTGGCGATGTCGTCGGCGGTCAGAAACAGATATTGCGGGCAGGTCTCGCCATAGATCTTGAGACCTTTGGTCTGAGCGTTGCGGATCACCTCGATCGCCTCCGCCGCCGAGACATGCACCAGCAGGATCGGCACGTCGAGCAATTGCGCGAGATTGACCGCACGGTTGGTAGCCTCGCCCTCAGCCAGCCGGGCATGGCTTACCGCGTGATAGCGCGGCGCGCCGAGCCCACGCTGCAACAGCTGCGCCGTCAGCCATTTGATCATGTCGTAATTCTCGGCATGAACCATGACGAGGGCACCTTCGCGCCGTGCCAGGGCCAGGATGTCGAGCATCTGGCCATCGTTCAGCTGCAGCAGGTCGTAGGTCATGTAGACCTTGAACGAGGTATAGCCGTCGCGGATCAATGCCGGCAATTCCTGACCCATGACCTCGGCGGTCGGGTCCGAAATGATCAGGTGAAAGGCATAGTCGATGACCGCCTTCGGTCGCGCCGCCTGATGGTATTCTTCGACCACTTGCCGCAATGACTGGCCGCGATGCTGGGCGGCAAAGGGGATCACCGTCGTCGTGCCGCCAAAGGCCGCCGCGACCGTGGCACTGTAAAAATCATCGGCACAGACAACCCCGGCCGAGGAGCGCTGTTCGATATGGCAATGGCTGTCGATGCCGCCCGGCAACACCAGCCTGCCGCTCGCATCGATCTCGCGCGTCCCCGCTGCGAGGTTGCGGCCGAGCGTCGCGATGACACCGTCCTTGATCCCGACATCGCACGCATACGTGTCGGCCGCGGTCACCACCGTGCCGTTGCGGATCACCAGATCATATTCGGGCATGTCGTCCTCGCGAGTTGGGTCAGTCGCCGTGCGCGGCGCCGCGTTTCTCGCCGGCTTCGAACCCGGCGATGACGTGGCCGATCCGTTGCTCCGCGTTTCGTTTGCGCGGTTGTCGTCGCGAACAAGCCTTATCTCATCGGATGGGGCGCGCCTAGACCATGATGTTGGCGGCTATACCTGCCGGATCAGACGCGCCCGCTCGCCGCGGCAGCATAAGCCATCCTTATCGGCAATTCCCGCCCGCCGGCGACATCGCCTCTTCTATCGCCGGCCGGTCAAGCGTTACTGTAACGCGACATGTCGTTGCCGAGGGCCATCCCATGACCGAGCCATTCGCCCATCGCCCGACGATCGCCGTGACCCGTCATGCGATCGCCGCCGGCCATTACCTTGCCGCGACCGCCGGGTTCAACATTTTGCAGGCCGGCGGTAACGCGATCGACGCCGGATGTGCGGCGGGCATCGCCCTTGGCGTGCTGCAGAGCGATCTTGTCGATGTCGCCGGGGTGGCGCCGATCATGATCTATCTCGCCGGGACCCGCGAGGTTGTAACGATCGCCGGGCTTGGGACCTGGCCCAGGGCGCTCGACCCTGAATTGTTCTTGCGCGAGCACGGCGGCAAGATCCCAAAGGGTGTGCTGCGCACGGTTGTCCCGGCTGCCCCCGATGCCTGGATCACGGCTCTGAAGCGCTATGGCACGATGAGCTTTGGTGAGGTCGCCGCAGCCGCGATCCAGCTCGCGGGCGAGGGTTTTCCGATGTACCCGCTGATGGCCGCGAGCCTCGAGCGCCATGCCGAGGCGCACCGCGGCTGGCCGTCTTCGGCGGCGATCTTTCTGCCCGAGGGGCGCGTGCCGCAACCGGGCGACATCTTCCGCCAGACCGATCTTGCCGCCTCGTTGCAATACATGGCCGACGAGGAACGCGGTGCCGGTGGTCGCGGTCGCGAGGTCGGCCTGGAAGCGGCGCGCGATGCGTTCTACCGCGGCGACATCGCCAAAAAGATCGTCGCCTTTATGAAGCAGGAGGGCGGGCTGCTGTCGGCCGCGGATCTCGCCCAATACCATTCGCCGGTCGGTCCGGCCGAGCGTCGCCGGTTTGGCGATCTCGAAGTCTATACCTGCGGCGCCTGGTGCCAGGGGCCGGTGCTGCTGCAGACCCTGGCCTTGCTCGAAGGCGCCGATCTCAAGGGCCTCGGTCACAACAGCGCCGACTATGTCCACTACCTGGCCGAGGCGCTCAAACTCGCCTTCGCCGATCGCGAGGCCTATTACGGCGACCCGGCGATGGTCGAGGTCCCGCTCGCGACCCTGATATCCGAAGAATACGCCGCCGAGCGCCGCCAACTGATCCGCCCGGACCGCGCCTGGCCCGAGATGCCGCCGCCCGGCCAGCTCGGCAGCCAGGCCGGCCGCGGCTTTGGCCACTTCCCCCGACCATCGGGCGACCCCAACCCCGAGCCCGACACCTCCTATGTCTGCGCCGCCGACCGCTGGGGCAATGTGTTTTCCGCCACCCCGAGCGACGGCTCCTACGGCTCGCCGGTCGTCCCCGGGACCGGGTTGATCCCATCGAACCGGGGCTCGCAATCGCGCCCCGACCCGCGCCATCCGGCCGGGGTGGCGCCGGGCAAGCGGCCGCGGCTGACCCCGAACCCGGCGCTGGCGATCCAGGGCGGCGATCGGTTCATGCCGTTCGGCACTCCCGGCGGCGATGTCCAGACCCAGGCGATGCTGCAGGTGCTGCTGAATCGGTTTGTCTTTGGCCAGGACCTGCAAACCGCGATCGAGAGCCCGCGCTTTGCCAGCTACAGCTACCCGTCCTCCTTTGCCCCGTTCGACTACCACCCGGGGCGGCTGGCGATCGAGGCTCGAATCCCCGAACCGGTGATCGCCGAACTCGCCCGCCGCGGTCACGAAATCCAGCGCTGGCCCGAATGGATCTGGACCGCGGGGGCGGTATGCGCAATCGATGTCGACCGCCGCCGCGGCCTGATCGAGGCCGGCGCCGACCCGCGCCGCGCCGCCTACGCCCTGGGCTGGTAGCCGACATCCCGCCATCCTGACCCCCGGCGCGCCACACCCAGCCGCGGCCGAAATAAGGTGTGACCGGGAAAATTTCGGGAAGCGAGGCGGAGCGGACGCGAATGCTCCGAACTTCTTGCAGCCATTGAGCCAAGGCCGACGCAACTCGGCCCGCACTCGTTCGCGCCGCTTCCACACAGCTCCAGCCGAGGATTACCATAGACTGGCTTCTTGGCCGGACCACGGTGACGAAAGTCGCTTGCGGCTGGGTCAGCGTCCGGTTGGGGTACGAGGGAGCTAAGCGGCGCAGCCAATCCCCCGGAGCGCAACCCACACTGCGGCTCGCATCGTGCCGACCGGCCCTTGGCTTACTTCCGCTCTTCCGGTTGCGACCAGAGGCTCGGGTGGTGCCCGACCATTGGTTGGCGACCGAAAACAGGAAAGGGAACATCAAACGAAACGGCTCACAGCTGCCATCGATCCGGTAAGCATGGTCAGGGTCAGCCAAACGCCTTCAATCCGTCCGAAAGCCGTACAAAAGATCGTCGGAGATTTTTACATCCTGGGATGGCTAGAATAATCCCATAAGCCGCGGAAGCTGCGAAACTTTCCGGACTCCTCCCGAGATTAACCTCCTTAACCCCGTCGGAGCCTTTTACACTTTGCGCGATCGTCAGACCGCCATTCGCCGACCTGGCGAAAATGCCCAATATTAATCAAAAGTATATACGGTTGGCATTAAATTTGCTTCTGCCGTTGTGGAGGTTGCAAATTTGAGGGAGGAACAAGATGAGAAACTTGGTCAGAACCATTATGGCGGGTGCGGTGATTGCGCTCGCGGCGACGGCCACCGGGGAAACGGCGAATGCCGCCGCGTGCGCGGCCACGACGCTGGATAACTATCTAACGCCCGGCTTCAGCTGCACGATCGGCGACAAAACTTTCTCGGGGTTCTCGTATACTCCGGGTACTATGGGAACCGGCGTTGCGTCGCCGGCTACCAGCGTATCGGTGATGCCGCTTGGGGCGCCGGCGTATGGCTTCACGTTCACCGGAATCTGGAATTCCGGGACCGATGGCACGGGCGATGCCGGTCTAGACTACACGGTGTCGACGACGAGTGGTCTGCCGCTGATCAACAGTGCGGCGCTGTCGCTGGTCGGCGCTTTGACCGGAACCGGCGCTACGGGCACCGTCGGCGAAACCGTATGCGAGACGCCCGGCTGCACGACAGCGGATCTTCTTAGCGTTAGCCTGGCTGGACCCGCCTCCGACTCGGTTGACCCGTTGAGCTCCGGCCCGGTGGCGAGCGTCATGATCATGAAAAACATCGATTCGATGTCGGGTGCTGGTGGTAGTACTGCGTCGATTTCAGTGGTGAGAAACACGGTGGATCAAACGACGATCCCCGAACCGGCATCGATGGTGTTGCTGGGTTCTGCTCTGCTTGGCCTTGGTGCGATGCGCCGGCGGCGCAAATCCGCGTAAATCCTCGATCGGTCTACCTTCCGCTGACAAAACGGCGCCTAGGGGCGCCGTTTTGTTTTGCCGGAACTGGTCCGCAACGGCCCCTCGCGGTCTGTTGGGAGCCACCGTGTTCACCGACAGCCCACCCAGTTGTAAGAGACGCCGACGTGGCGGCGAGGCGCGCGGCACATCGGGCCGGCCGTTCGACGCCACGCGATCGGCTCTAGCGCCGCAAAACGTTGCGCCATGGCACCTCGCACAACGCCGGCGGGTGATGAAGACGGGTACCGGCAACTTCGGCCTCGCGACGCCGTGCGATGACCATCTGCCAAGACACGGCGCTGTGTGCGGCTGGGTTGGCGGACCGGGCAGGCGAATGGTGCGGCAGACCGGCACGGATCAACGAGAGCCGCCGATTTCGAGATATTATCACAAATTGTGAATATTACTCATCATATATTTGCTAATCTGCGCACTGGTGAATAATCATCTCAAATATAATACTTGATACCGGTGGTTTTGCGTGGGCTTCGCGCTTGGTTCCCGGGGCGGGCGCAGCCTTCGACCAGAGGCGAAGCCACTGTGCAGCCGAACGCGGCGGCGGAAAGCCTTACCCGCCGGCAAGCGTGCAAATTTCGATTTTAAATGATTGGTCATCATGCTGCTGAAAAAATCTTTACCGATAAAAAATTATTTGGCAGAATCCTGACGAGTGCCGTGACGAATAAATGCCACCTGTAGTAAAATTATGTCTTTTAATGTACCAAATGGCAGTATCCAATGATGAACCCTAGGATCGCTCGACCGCAGTTCATCATATTGGCGCGAGGAATGCACGGGTTTAGAGGGCTTTGCCACCATTCCGCAAAATTCGCCGCTGAACCCTGCGACCCCTTTGCAGCGAGGGCCCCTCCGACCCGCAGCTTCTGGAGTTAGTTATCTAATTTACGTCTGTTGGACAGGCTGAACGTCCGTCCAAGCCAAAGTTCTCCAGCATCAAGTTCTCCGTCATCGCCGCCAACCCGGCGAGCAGGGAAATTCTGCGTCATTTAAGAGAAAACTCGATCAAGGGAAACGTCGCCATGATCAAAAAGCTCTTGTTTGTGGCCATAGCTTGGCTCGCCGCCTCTCCTGCGCTTGCGCAGACCCAGACATTGACGATCGGCGTCGCCGGGAAGAGTACCGTCGCCAACACGGCTCCCTATGGAACCGTCGTCGATGCGCTGATGGCATCGAATTCAAGCGGCACCCGGGTCCAGGGCGTCACCTGGACGATCAGCAACCCGGACTTTTATATCGACGCCCTCGGCGACCTGCATACAGCGTGGTCCAGCATAATCGCCCCCGGGCCGCAAACCATGACGATCACCGCTGCGGCGTCAGGATACACTACTGCCGCTCTGTCGCTGACGGTGACGGTGACGGGCACGATGGCGCCGCAGACCATGCTGATCACGCCCGTTCAAGTCGCGACTGCATACGACAATTCGCCCCGCGGCACGATCGTCTACTCGCTGACCGTATCACAGCCGAACGGGACCTTGGGAAACCTGTCCTCGGGGGTTACCTGGACGGTCGATAACCCGCTTTTTGCCGTCGTGGACACGACGACCGACGCCGGAATCTACTATTTGACCACGACCTGGACCGGCCAGATCGCGCCCGGGTCGCAGATGGTTAATCTGACCGCCTCCGCTCCGGGATACACGACCGCGACCCTGTCTTTGACGATCGGGGTCGTCGCTGCCGCCAATCCGACGATCACGATCGCCGTCAATGGGGCCAGTTCGGTGCCGGATAACGTGGTCTCGGGGACCGTGGTCGATACGCTGACAGCGACGAATTCGAGCGGCACGGCGGTCCCGGGCGTGACGTTCTCGGTGAATAATCCGAATTTCACGGTCTCCGGCGGAAATCTGACGACGACCTGGACAAGCCCAATTTCGGAGGGGTCCCAGACCATGACGATTACCGCCTCGGCTCCCGGATTTACCACCGCGACCTTGCCTCTGACGGTCACCGTGACCGCGCCCTGTCAGTAGGGGGCGCCCGCAAAACTCAAGGCCTCGAGGCCGCCGTGGCGCGGCCTCGTCCTTTTGCGACTTGCGCGTCCTTGCAAAACTTGCGCATTGACCATTTCTGCTTTGGCGAGCACAGACGCCGGCGGGCAAACCCCGAGAAACGCCAGTCCCGACAAAGATAGGCTGGCAAACGGCTCAGCAAATCTCTGGTGCCGCGCGACCGCTAAATTCTGGGCCCCATCATTCGCCGTTGCTGACCGCCGCTGCGTCCTTCCTCGATATCGGGATCATGTCGCGAGTGAGCGGGACGGATTCGATCGTGACGGTTCAAGTCGATCCGGTGTTTGCGTGTGAGGCTCGGGTTTTCTAATCGCTTCTCGCGGGGTCGACGCCATGGCGCTATCGGTGCAGGATTTTTATCGCAGTTCGAACGGGGATCGCTGGCAGCTGGTGCATGACCCGGCCTCGGGGCGGTCGTTTGTCAGACATGAGCCCAATCTCGCCTCGGGCGGGCGGATCAGCGAATTCGAGGTCGACGAGTTTCTCGACCGGACCGGTACCAGCCCCGAAAACCTCGCTCTACGGGCTCTGCTGGAACGAGAAAGCCGGTAGTGGCGAGGATACTCGACGCGTCCGGCCGCGGTGCCCGAAAGTCGAACTGGCGGCACGGTCACGGCCGATCGCCTTTTGGCGGGTCCGGAGAAATTGACGTCTGACTGTTCGCCCATCAAGATTGATCAAATGATCAACCTCGACCGATGTTGCTGACGGCGCGCGAGGCGGCCGCACGGCTCGGCATCAAGCTCGACACGCTCTATGCCTATGTCAGCCGTGGCCGGTTGCGCTCGGTCATGGTGCCCGGCAGCCGCCAGCGCCGCTACCGCGCCGCCGAGGTCGAAGCGTTGCGCGCCACCGCGGCACCATCGCCGCGCGCCGCCGAACCCGAAGCGCTGACCCCGGTCATCGCCTCGTCGATCTGTCTGATTGAAAACGGCCGGCTCTACTACCGCGGCGAGGACGCGCTGGCATTGGCGGAGACGGCAAGCCTCGAAGACGCGGCCCGGCTGCTGTGGCAGGCCGAGGCCGCAGATGGCGAGTTCGCAGCACTCGGCGAGGCGGCCGAAGGGACCCGATCCGTCGGGTTGATCGCGCGCTGCCAGATGCGGCTCGCGGCCTTGGCGGAGAAGGATCTGCCGGCGCTCGATCTCAGCCGGGCCGGGGTGATCCGCACCGGCCGGCTGATCCTGCGCGAGCTTGCCGCCTGCGTCGCCGCCGCCGCCGGACCGACGGCGGCGCCGGTGCATCGCCAGCTTGCTGCGGCCTGGGCGTTGGACGAAGCCGGCGCCGCGGTCGTGCGCCGCGCTCTGGTCCTGCTCGCCGACCATGAACTGAATGCCTCGACCTTTGTCGCGCGCTGTGTCGCCTCGACCGCAGCCACACCTTATGCGGTGGTGATGGCGGCGCTCGCCGCGTTATCCGGTCGCCGCCATGGTGGCGCCTCGGCCCGCGCCGAGGCATTGTTGCGCGAGCTTGCCGGCGGCGGCGATGCGCTGGCGCTGATGGCCTCCCGGCTCGCGCGCGGCGAGGAGCTGCCGGGCTTTGGCCAGTTCCTGTATCCCGACGGCGATCCGCGCGCTGCGGCGATCCTCGCGGCGGTGAGCGAGGCAGCGGCTCCGGCCGCCGGTAAGGCGATCGCCACAGCGGTCGCGGCCGGGACCCGGCTTGGCGGCCAGCCGCCGAATGTCGATTTCGCGCTTGCCGCGGCGACGACGGCACTTGGCTTGCCGCCCAGCGCGGCACTCGGGTTGTTTGTCGTCGGTCGCACTGTCGGCTGGATTGCGCACGCGATCGAGCAATACGAGAGCGGCGGGTTGATCCGCCCGCGCGCCCGCTACACCGGCCGGCGCCCCGGGGTGTCGTGAGACCGGCGGCCGCCGGTCTGTCGGCGAAGACGAGGCCGGGCCGCGGCGACAACCCGACGGCCGTTATCGGGTTTGCCGGGTTCGCCGCTGATCGGCCTTGCCGTGGCAACGGAACAAATTCAAGCAGCCGGGCGATCGTGATAGGTTTGGGGTGGCAATTAAAGGAGACGACGGTTGAGCGGGCGCGCAGCAGCTTTGCCGGTATCGGACTGGCGCGACGAGATATTCGCGGTTCTGAAGCAGGCGCGGATCGCGCAGGTCGGCTATGTGCCCGATGCCGGGCATGCTCGGCTGATCGATCTGGTCCGCGCCGATCCCGAGATCGACGCGATCCCGCTGACCACCGAAGAGGAGGGGATAGCGCTTGCCGCCGGCGCCTGGCTCGGTGGCCAGCGGGCCGCGCTGTTGATGCAGTCGAGCGGGGTCGGCAATTGCGTCAATATGCTCTCGCTCGCCAAAAACTGCCGCTTTCCGCTGGTCATGCTGGTGACGATGCGCGGCGAATGGGGCGAATTCAATCCGTGGCAGGTGCCGATGGGGACCAAGACTGCGGCGGCACTCGAACTGATGGATGTGATGGTGTACCGCGTCGAGCACACCGAAGCTGCGGCCGAGACTGTCGCCGCCGCAATCGACATCGCCTACAACAGCGATCTTGCGGTTGCCGTGCTGCTGGCGCAGCGGCTGATCGGCGCCAAGCGGTGGACGAAATGATTGGCAACGACCGCCGCCTCGATCGCCGCCTGGCAATGCGGATTCTGCTCGACAAGCGCGACGATCTGCTGGTCGTGACCGGGCTTGGCTCGACCACCTGGGATGCCGCTGCCGCCGGCGACGACCCGCGCAACTTTTATTTGTGGGGGGCGATGGGGTCGGCGGCGATGATCGGGCTCGGCCTCGCGCTCGCCCAGACGCAGCGCCGGGTGCTGGTCATTACCGGTGATGGCGAGATGCTGATGGGGCTGGGCGGGCTGGCGACGATCGGCATCCGGCGGCCGGCGAACCTGGCGATCGCGGTTTTCGACAACGGACGTTATGGCGAGACCGGCATGCAGGCGAGCCACACCGAGGCCGGCGTCGATCTCGTCGCGATCGCGCGTGCCTGCGGCATCAAGGAGACGTTTGACATCACCGACGAATTGGGGGTTCGCGACTTTGCCGCCCGGGCCCACAAATCGGCGACAACCCTGTTCGCCCGGCTAATGATCCGCGCCGACGAGCCGCCGCGGGTTTTGCCGCCGCGCGACGGGGTCCATTTGAAGAACCGGTTCCGCCGCGCCATCGGTCTCGAATCAAGTTAATCGGTCCCGGTGTCCTGGACCCTGAACTTCGCAACATTACCCGCCTCGCCCATCCGGCTCGCCCATCCCGACAAAAGTCGGGACCCATTCCTGCCGGGCACCGGCCGGAGTTGATCCTCGGGCCAGCCGATGGCGGGACCCGGGAGCGGTATGGACGAGAGAAAAATCCCGGAGACAACTCTGACGAACTTCTGAACCAGGACATTGGAAAGCCACCGCGCCGGATCTTTTCAGACTGCTTCTCGCCGATCCCGATTTGAGATCGGCGCTGAGCCGACACCAAGCCTTCGCTTGTTCAGCCTGTTCGCAGGAAGGTCGGACGCTC
>Ga0335075_10017053_pt1 | contig 10816 bp, 8 predicted proteins | sample Lox_Sample_24_FD_206723 | JGI IMG/M metagenome (GOLD analysis project Ga0335075, IMG submission 206723) | Soil microbial communities from Loxahatchee National Wildlife Refuge, Florida, United States - Lox_Sample_2.4 | ecosystem: Environmental > Terrestrial > Soil > Wetlands | place: USA: Florida... | reverse complement strand
TCCACTCCGCGCTTTCGGCGGCGCTGTCGCCGGTGCCCGATGGCAGGGTGGCCGCTATCGGCGTCACGAGCATGGCCGAGACAGGTGTGCTGCTCGGCGGAAAGGGCGGGCCGGTCGCTCCGCTCATCGCCTGGCATGACGCCCGTGACGGTGCCGAGCGCGACAGGCTGGGCGCCGAACTGGGGGCGGAAGCCTTCTCGCTGACCACCGGGCTACCGTTGAGTACTCAGTGGTCTGTAACCAAGCACCGGTGGCTGCGGGATCACAATGCCGCGACGACCAAGGCCGTCCGTCGGCTGAACGTCGCGGAATGGGTTGTGCATGCGCTCGGCGGCGAGCAGGCGGCTGAGTACTCGCTTAGCTCACGGACCGGATGGCTGTCATTGCGCGACCGGACGTGGTGGCCCGCTGCCTTGGAATGGTCGGGCGCCACGCAAGACCTGTTCCCGCCATTGGTGCAGGCGGGAATACCCCTCGGCCGCGTCAGTGCCGACCTCGCCTCCAAGCGGCTGGCCGGTGCCCTGCTCACCGTCGCCGGACACGATCACCTCGCCGCCTCCGTCGGCGCGAGCGCGGCCGGTGACGGAGAGATCCTCGACTCCTGCGGCTCCGCCGAGGCACTGGTGCGCACGGTGCGGGCGCCGCTGCCGGACTCTGCCGTCGCCCACCTCACCGACCATGGCGTGACGGCCGGATGGCACGTGCTGCCGGATCGGCTTTCGGTCCTGGGCGCCACCCGCGGCGGGCTGCTCATGCGCCAGGTACTGCAGCTTCTTGGGGGTGAGCTGGCCGAACTGCCCGACCTTGACCGCTCCGCCATGCGGCTGGAGACCAGATCCATGTATGTGCGGTTCGAGCCCGACGGCACCGCGACGCTGTCCGGCATCGGTGGGGACGCCACGCCGGCCGCCGCCTGGCGAGCGGCACTGGAGGCCGCCACCGAGGAGGCTGTGCGCATGGAGGCGATCGTGTCGAGGGCTGTGAGCAATCAGCGCAAGGTAGTGATCACGGGGGGATGGTCGCGCAGCGAGGCGGTGGTGGCACTGCGCCGGCAGGCGTTCGGAGACGCTGAGCGGTCACCGGCGGTGGAGGCCGGCGCCCGGGGCGCGGCACTGCTGGGCGGCTGCGCGGCAGGCGTGTTCGCGAACCCATTTGAACTGCCGGCACCTGTTACCGTGATGCGCGCATGATCGTGACCGTTACCGCCAACCCCAGCGTCGACCGCACTCTTTCGGTCGACCGCTTGACCCGTGGCGCCGTGATGCGGGTAGCCAGTAGCCGGAGCGAGCCAAGCGGGAAAGGTGTCAACGTGGCCCTGGCCCTGCACGCACACGGTCTGGACAGCCGCGCGGTACTGCCAGTGGGCGGCGTCGAGGGCGGGCGTTTGGAATCGCTGCTGCGTGCCACGGGCCTGGACTTCGTTGCCGTCAGAATCGGTGGCGAGATCCGCAGCAACGTCACCATCATCGAGTCAGACGGCACGGCCACTAAGTTCAACGAGCCTGGCCCGGCTATCGACGAGCGGGAGATCGAGGCCCTCACCGAGGCGGCGATCCGGGCCGGGGAACGGGCCGAGTGGCTGGTGGGCTGCGGCAGCCTGCCCGTGGGGGCACCTGCCACGTTCTACGCCGAGCTGGTCGCGGCCAGTCGACGGACGTCGGCCCGCATCGCGGTGGACACCTCAGGCGCCGCGCTGGCGGCCTCGTTGCCGGCCGGCCCCGATTTGATAAAACCGAACGTCAGCGAGCTCGCCGAGGTGGGCCGGGGACCCATCGAGACGCTCGGCGACGTGCTCGCCGCCGCCCGCCACCTACAGGAGCTTGGCGCGAGGTCGGTTCTGGCCAGCCTGGGGCCCGACGGTGCGGTGCTGGTGGAAGAGGGCGGGGACGCCGTGCACGGGGAGGCCCACGTGGCCGACCCGCGCAATACGGTCGGCGCCGGCGACGCGCTGCTAGCGGGTTTCCTCGCTGGCGGTGCCAGCGGCACGGGGGCACTGCGCACCGCACTCACCTGGGCCGCCGCGGCAGTACGCCTGCCAGGAACGGTGCTGTCCGCCGACACCGGCGTCGTCCCCGCAAAGGTCGTCGTGCACGACCGGCTGGAGGTGAAACGCCGCCTGCGCCATGCCTGCCTGGCTTAACCTGCGTAAAGGCATGTCAGCGGAGCGGGATGACCCGGTACATGGCCACGCCCTCGGCGGGGACTTTGGCACTGAGGTTTCCGGCCGCCGATGTGTCGAACGTGGCCTTACCGCCGGACACCACCGATTGTGATCCCCACAGGTTCTGTACCAGGTAACCATCCGGATCGGGAGGCAGCCCGATGGCGGCGGCCGTGGTGGAGATCGCGACCGGGGCCGAGCTGAGGCTGGTCGTGGTGTTGAACAGCCCGACGATCGCATCGCCGCTCCGCTCCACCTTGGCGAACACCTGGTCGCCGGGCTTGCCTCCGGGAGTGCCGGAATCCGCTATCCGTGACGCGTCGATGGAGTCCTTGTCGACGTCGATGACCTGCCTGTTCGTCAGGAGCCGCAGATCCCGCGAGGTGAGGCCGGCGCTTGTGCCGAAGGCGTTGGTCACAGAGCTGGTCAGGTCGGAGCCCAGGATGAACGGTGCCGAGCCCAGCGCCCACAGGCTCAGCTGTGACTGCGAAGCCGCGAGCGACATCCCCGAGTCCTGACTGCCGTCGCCGACCTCGATCGAGTCGTAGTCGTTGAAGCCTCCCGGCCCGCCGTACGGCTGCCACTCGGCGACATCCGCGAACCGGTCACTCCAGTGGGAATAGCTGGTCAGCGGGAAGACGCTCAGGCAGCCGGTGAACGGCGGGGCGTTACAGCTGTTGGCTGAGCCTTCGTCGGGGCCGTTGATCTCGATGTCAGGCGCGAACTCCCACTGGTTGGAGTATTCCTTCAGCAGCGGGGCGAGCTTGATGGTGTAGCTGCCCTGGGTCGTGTCCAGCACCATCGGGCGGCCGGACTGGTGGATCGCGGCCTGCCAGGCCTCGATGTCGGGGCCGTTGCTGTTGGTGATGCCGTCGAGCTTGATGTAATCGACGCCCCAGGACGCCAGCTCGTCGACGATCGAGTCCACGTACGCCTGTGCGCCAGGCTTGCCATAGTCGATCTTCAGCATGCCGCCGCAGTTGTAGTTGTTCTGCTGCGTTTTGGTGGCTATGTCATCGGCGGTGTAGGACGTGCCCAGGATCGGGGTGTTCTTCTTGGCGGCCTGGCTTGAGATCCCGGCCGTTTCGTAGATTCCGAACTTCAGCCCGAGGCTGTGCACATGGGCGGCCAGGGCCTGCACGCCGTTCTGCGAGCCGACGTTCGGGTAGCTTGAGCTGTTCACGACCCACCGGCCGTAGGCGTCGACGTTGGGACCCTGCGGCCCCGGGCATTGGTACCAGCCGTCGTCGAGGTTCACGTACTGGTATCCGGCTGCGGCCAGGCCCGTGCTCACCAGCGCCTTTGCTTCTCCCTCGACCTGAGCGGAATCCGCACCGAGCCGCAGGAAACTCCAGCTGCTCCAGCCCATCACGGGCGTCTGGTCGGGCCCGCCGGGCGGGTACTTCGTCGCGGCCCGGGCGGCCGGGCCGCCCACGACGGCGCAGACCGCGAGCGGCGCCGCGGTCAGCAGGGCCAGCGACGCGCGTGTCAGCTTGTTCATGAGCCCTCCATACGGCCGTTCGTCAGCCTGCCCACGTGGGCTTGTGTGCGGGTCGGTTCAGTTGAGTCCGCACCAACGCCGTCATGAACGCCATCATGCTGCCGGCTGACGGCAAAAAACAAGACTGATCACCAATACATGTCCGAACTCGCGTGTATGAGCGCAACAACGAGCATGATAGGGCGCGGATCACGCGCAACTGGCCAGTTCAGGTCCATTTTCTTGGGCCGAACGGGCCGTGGTACTCCGCCCAGGCCACCGTGCGCGCGGGGCAACCGCGACTTCCTCTGCCCGGCATGTTCGCCGTGACGATGGTGTTCGGAATCGGCGCCACCCTGACCGCCGTCAAAGCGCCGACGCCGCCAGCGGGGTCACCGAACGGTTCCGCTCCATGCCCATGACCGCCGCAGCCGTCATCGCCGGGCGGGCCGCCGCGGACATGCTCAACTCGGGGGCGGCGCTCTTTGTGCTGGCCGGATGCGGATTCCTGGTGGCCTGGCACCCGCACCGCGGGGCGATCCGCGCGGTCGCCGCACTCGGCCTGCTCCTGCTGCTGCGGTTCGCCTTCGTGTGGATCGGCGTCTACCTGAGGCTGATGTTCTACCCCAACCCCGAGGCAGTCACAGCCGTGCGAACCCTCGAGTTCCCCATCGGATTCCTGGGGAACCCGTTCGTCGCCGTCTCCACCATGCCCGCATGGCTTGCCGCCATTGCACTGTGGAACCCGCTCTCGTCAACCGTCTCGGCCGCCCGCCAGCTCTTCGGCGACCCCACCGGTGCCCGCCCTTCCTGGATCACGGAACACGCGGTCCTGATGGCAGTCGCCTGGCCACTGCTGCTCATCGCCGTCTTTTCCCCGCTATCCCTGCACCGTTACCGGCGCCTGAGCCGCTGAAGGCGTTACCAGTGAGCTGGGGCGAACGCGGCTTCGCCCTGGTTGCGCAGCGGTGGCGCACCCTGCAGCGCGTCACGCTCGGCCCAGGCAAGATCGGCGACATCGCCAAAGCCGCGTTCGTCCTAGTCCATTTCGAGCAAAAATGGTCACCTGAAAGTCGCTGAGAAAACCTCACTCAATATGGGATTTGCGGTCGAACTCTCCGTTGTGGACGCCGCCGATGAAAGCATCCCACTCTGCCGGGGTAAAGTTCAGGACAGCCCCTCTAGGGTGCTTGCTGTCGCGAACCCGGATCCTGTCGCCGGTCAGGCCCGCGACCTCTACGCAGTTACCGTTGTACACGCTTAGAGAGCTTTTTATCCAAGTAGTGCTAGAATCACCATGTGAATGACGAATAATCAATATATCACACATTCCCATTAAGCCCGTGTTTCCTGTTCCTATGTAACTCGGCCAGCGATACGTCATCGCTAGCCAATAAATTGCAGCCGCCGTCTGGTCGGCCCATAGAGTACCTGGATGTAGCTCGCTATTAACTGCCGGAGGATTCCACGAGGCGCTCGCTACGACAAACAGGTTGTCGGACTCAAGCCTCGGCTCTTGTTCTGGGACGCCGACGGGAGCGTTGGCTAGGCGATAACCTAGCGGAAAAATCATGACCATACGCGCTCGATGGTGGTAGCGATCAACTGCCGCGACTTGATCTGGGACAATGAGGCCTTGGCCACGGCTTGGAAGAACAACCGGTACAGGTGGGTATCGGTCTCTCCCCAGATGTACAGCTCAGTGTTCAGACTCTCGGTGCTGACGACGTCGCCGAGGCTGGTAGCCTCGGTCGTTGATAGGGAGCCGAAGCTCATGATCACGAAGGAACTTCCCAGCAACGCGATCTCCCGATCCAATGGCATGACCCGCAGGTCGACGTTGGGCATGTCGGCCGCTTCCACCAGACGCTCTAGCTGAGCGCGCATGACCCTCCGATCGCCAACCCGTCTCAGAAGCACGGCTTCGTCCAGGACCACGTGGAGTTGAAGTACCGGCTCGTGAGTCAGCCGCTCTTGCCGACGCATCCGGACTTGTATGATGCGGTCAAAGATGCCAGGAGGAGTGGTAGGAACCACAGTCTGGTAGGCAATACCCAGTTGCCGAGCGTACGCCTCCGTTTGGAAGAGACCGGGGATGGAGTCGGCCTGCCACTGGAGGCTCGACACTGCCTCCGCCTCCAGCCCGACGAACTCCATGTACTCCGGAGTAAGAGCGTCGGCATAGTCCTCCCACCAGCCGCGCTGTGTTGCGTCCTCGGCAAGGTCGAGCAAGCGGCCGCGGAGCGGATCTTCAACGCCGTAGAAGTCGAGGAGTTTCTCGACTTCGGCCGACGGGATGCTCTCGTGTCCGGATTCCGCGCGGCTGATCTTCGTGGGTGACCAGCCGATGCCCCGCGAAACCTCGCCCCCAGTGCGTTTGCCGCGGATCCGACGCAGTTCCACCGCTAGCCGCCTTCGCCTCACCGTGGGACTCAGGGACGGAGCCATCTCACCCTCGCCTGTTACTGAGGCTGTGCACGGGACCAGTGTGCCACTTAAACGTGCTTGAGGTCAGCATATCCACCGGGCTTTTTTCTAAATGTCATGTCAGGAGTATTGATGAAAATTTTGCCAGGACTCACAATCAAGGTGACGGACAGGGCTTCCGGAACGTTTAGGAGCTGCCATGGGGACCAGACGGGAGAACCGACGGGTCCTGATGACTGCGGCTGGCCGACTGTTCACGCTAGGCACGAGACTTCCCGGTGCCTGGTCGGCGAAGCCTTGTGCGCGCGATCCGCCTTCGCCGCGCCTGGGAGTTACCGACGCTACCAGCAGGGCCTGCGGCGAGCCTGCCACGGCAAACCACCTGTGGAAGGCCTCCGCACCCAAGGCCGCAAACGGAAAGAGGCGATGCGCGAACATCGCCTCTCCCGAACGCCGGACTCAGAACAGCTAGTCCAAGTTACAGCTAGCTACGTTACCTTGGAGATCCACTCTCTGCTACCCCTACTCCCGCTTATCTGGCAGGTCAGGATCATCGGGACGGGTCGGTAGGCAGGTATCCCCGAAGTCTCCGTGATCCGGCGCTCATCCATCCACGGTGAACCCGTCCGGAGATACGCATGCCAGTCCCACCTAGTAATCCGCAAGACACTCACGCCGCCATCGCTGTCCTCGTCGCCATCGTCGCATGCCTCTGCGTCGTTTACTGGCGCGCGGCACTGCGACTGATGCTCGTCGTCCTGATAGCCCTCGCCTTCTACGGCGCGGTCGTCGGCATCGAAGGCGTGACATCAGTTATGGCCTCGCTTCACCGCTAAAGCCGCTTGTAGTCCTGCCGCCCCGATGCCATAGCGTGGCACCGGGACGGCAGAGACGATCGAGCTCGCGCTTTGTGCAGATCCCAGAACCGCCGAGACCGCGCCGGTAGAAAGCCTCGTGGCCACTGAGGCCGAGGGCCAGCAAGGGAAATGGCTGCCGACAAAGCCGCAGCCAGGTTAGCCAGGAGAACCCGGGGCCGACGGGTTATCTCTGAGTGAGCAGATCGTCGATGGCGGCGACCGCCACGGCGTCGCGAGCTGTGGCCGCGAGGCTCGGGTCCACCGTAACCAGGGCGTCAGCCTGCAGCCGGGTGATCGCCAGGTACTCGGCGTCCCTGAGTGTGTCCCAGTTGTGCTGGCGTGCGAGCCGCCACGCGGTGCGGCGCGAGACCCGGTCACCGAGCAGCCGCATCTTTATCTCGGTCATCCGCTCGTGTGTTTCCAGGGCTGCCGCTTCGGTGCGCTTACCTGCACGGACGTCGTGCAGCAAGAGTTCGAGCGCCTCCGAGCGGATCGAGTTGGGCGCGACCAGCTGGTGGCCCAGATCGACGTGAAGTTCGGCGTCGACGATGTGGAGCAGAGTGGGTGCGTCGATCACATAGCGAGCCACGGACTCAGCGTAGCTGGGGCCCGATTGCTGAAACTGAATTGCCGGGGTCCCCGGCGGCACCGGACGCTAGGCGGCGGCAGACGTTTCCGCGGAAACGGCTTGTGAAAATCTGTACAAAGCGCTTCCGCGTAAACGCCATGGCCGCAGCAAGGCTGGCGCTAGAAGTTTTCCGTGGGGAGTTCGACGGCGGTGTCGCCTACGGGGATGGACAAGGGCTCGCCGAACTTGACGATCTGATGGACCGAGTACTCGCCGGCCTTCGGCTCGGTAAACAGGGTGCAGGTGCCCTCACGTCATCCAGGATAGTGAATTGGTTGTTCACAGCAGGTGGCGTCATTGTCGCGTTGCGCGGCGGATGGGTTCACCGGGGTTACTCGCTTCTGGCGGTCTCCGGGCCGGTGACGCGGCTCAGCAGCGGGAAGGTGGCCACGATGAGGCTGAGGGCCAGCACGATCCCGGCAGCGGTCAGGACGAAGTAAGCGGCGCCGGGCGCCACGAGGGCGAGGTGCATCTCCGTGGTCGCGTACATCGCGGCGGCGGCGAACCCGATGCCGATCGCGACCACGGCGACGGCGAGCAGCGGGACCGCGCTTTCCAGGGCGACGATGCGGCGCAGCATTCCGAGCCGGGCTCCGGTGAGCCGCAGCAGGCTGAACGGGCGCTTGCGGTCGGCCAGGCCCCCTGCCACGCCGGTGGCCAGGGTGCAGCCGGCGACGGTCAGGCTGGTGAGGATTACCACGTCGGCGAGTTGCTGGTAGGCGTTGTCCGCCGCGTTGTTGACCCCACTCGTCTCGCCGATCGTTTGCGGCGGCGGCGAGCCGGTACCGGTCGGGTAGGCGTTCTCTAGTATCGTCCTGGCCTGCTCGATCACGGGCTGCGACCCGTTGGTCGCCACGTCCAGGCTGCCCAGCGGGAGGCTGTCCAGCCGCCGGGCGGGGATATCCGCGGCCGGCCACGTGACCTCCGCCAGGTTGCCGTTGAGATAGGTGAGGGAGGCGGGGACCTTGGCCGCTGCCGCCCCCGTCGGGCAGCGACCGAGGCCAGGGGCGCTCGCGAGCTGGGCGCATGACACCAGCGCGGCCGGGAAGTCCTGGAGCTGCACCTGGGAGCTGGTGATGGTCAGCCCCGGGTTGGCCCGGACCTCGATGATGGCCTGGACGCCGGAGATCTGCCGCAGCCGGGTCAGCACCGTTGCGGACGGAGGCGGCGCGGATCCCACGGCTACTTGGTGGCCAGGACTGATCTCGGTGATGTTCGAGAACTGGTCGACGAGGGCGTTGTTGGCCGCCGCGCCGTCAAACGCCGGGACGGCCTGAGTGTTCTGCGTGGCGAGCAGCGCGGCGGCCACGGTGAAGATGAACAGGGCCAGGACCAGGCCGCTGACCGCCCGGAACGCGGCCCGCGGGTCATCGGCCAGCCGCCGCGCCGCGATCAGCGCGCCGGGGCGGCTGGCGCGCCGGGCCAGGACCCGCGCTCCCTCCATCGTCAGCCACGGCCCGGCGATGATCAAGCCGATCATGATCAACGCGAAGCCGGGCACGAAGACCAGGACCTGCCCGGCCGGACTTCCCGGCTTGCCGTGCGCGACGAAGACCCCGAGGTCGGCCAGGCCCGCCAGCAGCGGGAGCACCCGCCAGGCCCGCGGCGGCACCGGGGTCACCCGGCGGGTGACCCCGAGCGGGGAGATGTTCACCCGCCGCAGCGCCAGCCGGGCCGCGAGGGCAGAGGCGGCCGGCACGGCGAGTGCGACCACGAGGATGTCGGGCAGACTGAGCGACAGCTCGGCGGAGAAGAACGACTGGCCAGTGAACGGGATGGTGGCCAGCGGCATCCGCAGCAAGAAGAACAGGCCGAAACCGATGACGACGCCGGCCACCGCGGCCACCGTGGACTCCACCGCCGCGATCTGCGAGATCTTCCTGGGCGTCGCGCCGACCAGGCGCATGGCGGCGAACCGCTGCTCGCGGCGGGCCGCGGACAGGCGGGTGGCGGTGCCGATGAAGATCAGCACCGGCAGCAGTAGCGCCAGCGCCACCACCGACAAGACAAGGTCGATGCCTTTCGGGGTGAGGCCGCCCCGGATCACGCAGGTGGCTTGACTACCGCAGCCGCTGGGCGGCGTGGTGTTGAGGCTGGTCACTTTCGTGGCGCCAGGCAGGTGCGACATCTGCGCGGCCGAACGGCCGACCACGATAACGAGCGAGTCAGGGGACGGCAGGCCCGCCTGGCCGATCAGGCCCGCCTGGTGCCCGGGGTAACGGTCCGCCAACTCGTCCGCCGGGGCACTGCGCAGGAGCGCGGCCAGCGCGGGAGAGATGTAGTAGTGGCCCGGCGCGGGGTCGCGGGGGATGCCCGGCGGCACCGGTGAGGTGGGGCCGGTGGCGGCGACGTCGACCCGGTAAATGTTCTGTCCGTCGAATAGGTCGGTGGTGAACAGCAGCCACAACGGGTCGCGGCTGGTCACGGCCGTCGCCTCGCGCGGGTGCTTTGGCCGGACGTAGGTTGCCGAGGCTGCGGAGCCCGAGGCCGCTGGTGCCCCAGTGTTCAGCCAGGCGTAGCGGTCGTTCTGCGCGTTGACGGCGTTAACGGCCGAGATGACGGTCAGCAGCAGGCCGACGCCGATGCCGACCGCGACGGCCACGATGACCAGGCGGACGATGGCTTCGCGGCCGCCGCTGACCGCCAGCCGCAGGCCGAGGCGGATCACTGGGCCGCCCCTGAGGACGGGGCCGCCCCCGTGAGCGAGGTGACCGTGCCGTCGCGGACGATGACCTCCCGGTCGGCGTAGGCGGCGACACGCGCGTCATGAGTCACCAGGATGACCGTGGTGCCGTGCTCGCGGGCAGCCCGGGTCATCAAGCTCATCACCATCTCACCCGACACCGAGTCCAGCGAGCCGGTCGGCTCGTCGGCGAACAGCACCTGCGGCCCATTGACCATGCCCCGGGCCAGCGCCACCCTCTGCGCCTGCCCGCCGGACAGCTCTCCGGACCGCCGCTGCCCCAGCCCGTCCAGACCGAGCCGACCAAGCCAGGCCCTGGCCTCGGCCAGCGCAGGAGCCCGTCGGGTCCCGCCAAGCAGCAGCGGCAGGGCGACGTTCTCCTCGGCCGTCAGCTCAGGGACGAGCTGGCCAGACTGGAACACGAACCCGAAGCGGTCTCGGCGCAGCTCGCTGCGCTCGGTCTCGCGCAAGGTGTCAAGCCGCTGCCCGGCAAACCAAACCTCGCCCTGGTCCGGGGTGAGAATGCCGGCCAGGCAGTGCAGCAGCGTCGACTTACCCGACCCGCTCGGCCCCATCACCG
>Ga0335075_10017052_pt1 | contig 10817 bp, 10 predicted proteins | sample Lox_Sample_24_FD_206723 | JGI IMG/M metagenome (GOLD analysis project Ga0335075, IMG submission 206723) | Soil microbial communities from Loxahatchee National Wildlife Refuge, Florida, United States - Lox_Sample_2.4 | ecosystem: Environmental > Terrestrial > Soil > Wetlands | place: USA... | reverse complement strand
GGTGCCGTGACGCGCTCGGCGCGCGCATCGGAAGCGCTGCGGGCCGCGGTGCGAGAACACTACGGCACGATCGCGGACGCGAACGGCGCTCGAGACCGGCCGCTCGGTCCCGGATGCTGCGGCTCGGCGGACGGGCCGGGATCGGGGACCTGCGGACGGGCGGGGTCGCCGTGTTGTGCCGAGCCGGCCCGGGCGGGGTCTCCCGCAAGGGCGGGCGACTTCGTCGCGCTCGGCTACACGGCGGAAGACCGGATCGGGCTCCCGCCGGAAGCGGACCTCGGGCTCGGATGCGGCAATCCGTCGGCGTTCGCCTCCCTCCGTCGGGGAGAGACCGTCCTCGACCTGGGCAGTGGGGCGGGCATCGACTGTTTTGTCGCCGCCCGGAAGGTCGGACCGCGCGGACGGGTGATCGGGGTCGATATGACGCCGGCGATGGTGGAGCGGGCCCGCGCGAACGCCCGGCGCGGGCCGTTTGGCAATGTCGAGTTCCGGCTCGGGGAGATCGAGCACCTCCCGGTCGCCGACCGGTCGGTCGACGTCGTGGTCTCGAATTGCGTGATCAACCTCTCGCCCGAAAAGGAGCGGGTGTATCGCGAAGCGTACCGTGCGTTGCGGCCGGGGGGGCGTCTCGCCATCTCGGACGTCGTCGCCGCTCGCCGGAGCTCGACGCGGGAGCGCGAGGACGTTGCGCGTTGGTCGGGCTGCGCCGCCGGAGCGATACCGGTCGGCGCCCTCCGACAGCTGCTGCGGCGGGTCGGGTTTGCGAACGTGCGGGTCGACCGCCCGGCGCCGGGCGCGTCGGCCGAACTGCCGGTGGGGCCGGCTTCGATCGTAGCCACGAAACCGGGACGGTGAGCCGGGGTGGTCGAGAGAGTGGTCCTGTTCATCTGCATCGAGAATGCGGGCCGCTCGCTGATGGCCGAAGCGATGTTCAACGCCCACCCCGCTCCCGGTTGGACCGCGACATCGGCCGGCACCCGGCCCGCGGGGGTGCCCAACCCTCGCACGGAAGCGATGCTCGCGGAGATCGGTCTGCGACTGCCTCCCCACCCGCCGCAGTTGCTCACGAACGACGCGATGGACCGCGCGGGAGTGCGGGTCACGATGGGCTGCCTGGACGACGCGAGCTGCCCCGCGCATTTGAGGGGCCTCGAACTCCGGGACTGGGCACTGCCGGATCCCGCGAAGCTGGACGACCGCGGGTTCCGGCAGGTCCGGGACCAGCTCGCCGGGTTAGTCCGGGGACTGCGCACGGAGCTCGTTCTGCAGGACCGAGTCGCGGCGGAGCGCCTTCGGACCACGGCCCCGTGAGCCGTCCCTTATGGACTCGGGCGGCGGCCGAGCTCCTCGGCACCGCCCTCCTGGTCGGCATCGGCACCGGGACCATCGTCGCCGCGAGCGCGGCGCCGGACTTTCCGCAATGGGCGATGGCCCTCGCCTGGTTCGCGGCGGTCGCGGTCCCGATCGTGATCTTCGTCTCGATCTCCGGCGCGCATCTGAACCCGGCGGTCTCGCTCGCCCTCGCGCTCAGCGGCCGGGTCGCGTGGAGGGAGCTGCCCGCGTACTGGGCCGGGCAGTTCGCGGGCGCCTTCGTGGGGAGCGCCGGCGTTTGGCTCCTTCTCGGGCGAGCCGCGCATCTTGGGGCCACCGTTCCGGCCCACGGGGATGTGGTCCGCGCGTTCGCCGCGGAGTGCGCCTTCACCGCGCTGCTCGTGGGGGCGGTCTTCTATCTCGCGGACCTCGGCGAAGGACGGGGACGGTGGCGGCTGGCGCTTCCGCCGGCGGCGGTCGGGCTCTCCACGTATGTGATCGGCCCCTGGACCGGTAGCTCACTGAACCCCGCACGAACGCTCGCACCGGCGGTCCTCTCGGCCACCTACACCGACCTCTGGGTGTACTTCGTGGCCGTGCCGCTGGGGGCGATCCTGGTCGCCGTGCTCTGGCGGCCGAGGTCGGTCGACGTGGCGGACCGAGGACCCGGCCGTCGGGACGCTCCGCCCTCGCCGGCGCCGAAGAACGGCTGATCGGGGGGGCCCGGGGATGTCTCTCCTCGGGTCGTTCCGCTGTTGTCGGGGCGTGGGGGACCGCCACCGGATCGACGCCGGGGCCGGAACTCCGAAGCGTTTTGTGCCATCGTCGCTCCAGAGCGGCGACAGGCTGCCCGCCACCGCTCCTCGGTGCGCCCGGTCTTCACGGCTCGCGCCGTAGGCCGTCCCCGCTCCGTGCCCGAGGGTGCGGGTAGCACCGGGGGCAACTGATGGTCCAGCACCGCACGGCACGTCCGCCAGGCGCGGAACGCCGGCAGCGCACTCTCCCCGGTACCCCCGGGAGCGGAGGACCCGCTCGCTCGGCGCGACCGAGGACCCTCGGAGCCCGCCGATGATCGCGTTCCCCTCCTCGATGACCCTGCTGTTCCTCGCCGTCGCGATGGCCGCCGCCGGCGGCGTCGTCTGGCTCCTACCCCTCGGTCTCCTGCGTCGAACCCGATGGTCGGAGCGGTCGCGAGCCACGCTCCGCTCCGTCTTTCGAGGGCCGGTCCTCGCAGCCGTGCTCGCCGCGGGCGTGTTCGAGCTCGACCAGTCGTTCTGGGCCGCGAACGGGGGAGCGCTCGATCCGGTCCTCTCCCCCGCGTCGGTCGCGGTCATCCTCGAACTGATCGTCGTCTGGACGATCGTCGCGGCCGCGAGCGTTGCGGTACGGCGGCACATCGTGCCGGAACAGGCGCAGTCCGGCCGGTATCTGCAGTACGGGCTCTACGCGGCCGGTCTCCTCGGTGTCGTCCTGATCCTGCTCTCCTCGCCCGAGGTCCCCCGCCTCGCCGGGGGCATCTGGGCGGTCATCGGGTTCCTGACCGGTCTCCTCGTCACGTATCTGGTCGTCCACATCGTCAACGTGATCGCCGAGCGGTACTTCGCCGGACTGGCGAGTCGACAGCCGCAGCTCGAGACCGTCTATCGCTTCCTCCGCCGGGCACTGCTCGGGATCATCGTCCTCGCGGGCGTCGCCGTGTCGACCTACGCCAACTTCCCGGTCGCGGCCGGCGCCGTGACCTCCCTCCTGCTCGCCGCAGGATTCCTCTCGATCGTGGTCGGTCTCGCGGCGCAGTCCACGCTCTCGAACGTGATCGCCGGAGCGATGGTCTCGCTCGCGCAGCCGTTCCAGATCGGCGATGCGGTGGTCTTTCCGTATCCGAACGGAGACTGGTGCATCGTCGAGGACATCCGGCTGACCTACACCGTGCTGCGCACCTGGGACCTGCGTCGCCTGATGGTGCCGAACGCGCTGTTCCAGTCCGGGGTGGTCGTCAACTACACCGCGGTCGACCCGACGATGCTGGTGATCGTGTACATGGTCATCACCTTCGAGTCGGACGTCGATCGAGCCCGGGAGATCATGCTGGAGGAAGCCCGGCGCCACCCGGACTTCAAGCCGCTCGGCAACCTTCCCGTCACGCACGTCATGGACTACCAGGGCGGAGGAAACCAAGGAAGCGGAATGTACGGCGGCGTCGACCTCCGTCTCCTCAGCGCCGCCCGGGACCAGTCGACGGCATTCCAGGTCGAGAAGGATCTCCTCTACTCGATCCGCCGGCGCTTCGAGCAGGAGGGGATTCGGGTCGCCTACCCCACGCAGCGCGTCATCCTGGACCGGCGCGACAGCGACGGGCCGGCGACCCCGGCGGACCCGTCCCGCCTCGGCGGCGCGCGGCGGACGCGCCGGGCCGGCGACCAACCCCGATCGGCCTAGGGTCGCGCGGGTACCGCCGACGCGCGCCCTCGGGAAGGGGATCCGCCGCGAGGCCCCCTTCCCGGCGGCAGAACGAAATCCTGAGATCCCGGTCCCCCAGGCAGGCCGCGAGACGCTCGAGTTGGAGCGGGATTCTCCCGTGCGGGGGCCTCGACCGCCGGCGCCCGCTCGCGGCCACGATCGCGGGGAGCCGCTTGCCACCAGAGGGGGCCAGCGTGAAAGGGGGCCCGAGCTTGGGGGACCCTCAGCGGAGTGGCGCCGATTCCGTCCCTCGGGCGGCGCTCCAGTGCAACGAGGGCGAGGATGGAGTGGGACTCCTACGACTCCCTCCGGGTGCTGGCACATGCGTTCGTCGGCGTCGGTCTTCTCCTCGTGGCACTCGTGACCACCCCCTCGATCTTCGGCCTCAGAAGCGGGGGACCCTGGGGGCTCGAGCAGTTTGCGCTGTTCACGCTAGCTCTGATCCTGGAGGTTGCGGCCTTCACGATTTACTGGATACTGCGGGAGGACAGCGACTGAGCTCGAACCGAAGACCCCGAGGTGGAGAGCGGAGGCCTCGTTCGAGCCGCCTTGGTCCACCGCGGCTCCTCGGCGGGGCGGTTGGATAGTTTCGGGGATATCTCATCCCCCGAGAGCGCGGCCAGCTCTTGGGGGGTGCCGATCCGGAGCCGCGGCGCTCCCGCCGGGGGGTCTCCCGGGGCGGGCCCACGCCCGCCGAGGGGTGCGCCGGCTCGCTTCCGCCGCCCGACCGGTCGCGCGAGTAAAACCGACTTCACGAGCGCCCCAAATATCCAGAGCTCCAGCTCCCTACGGGGGCAGACGATGGCGAGCGCAGCGCATCCGGTAGCGAAGAGTACCCTCGAGCCGAGCACGACGACGGGAGGCAAGATCTTCGTGCCGCCGGGGCATCCCGGCAGCATCGTCAGCGTGCGGCCACAGTACGACAACTACGTCGGCGGCCGCTGGGTCCCCCCCGTGAAGGGGGAGTACATGGTGGACCTCTCCCCCGTTGACGGGAAACCGATCTGCCACGTCGCAAAGTCGACCGCCGAGGATATCGAGGTCGCGCTGGATGCGGCGCACGCTGCGAAGAACGCCTGGGGGCAACGCTCGCTCACCGAGCGCGCGAAGGTCCTGAACGCCATCGCGGACGCGCTCGAGGAAAATCTCGAGATGCTCGCCGTGGCGGAGACCTGGGAGAATGGCAAGCCCGTCCGGGAGACGCTCGGGGCGGACCTCCCTCTCGCCATCGACCACTTCCGCTACTTCGCCGGGGCGACGCGCAGCCTCGAAGGGACGACCACCGAGATCGATCAGGACACCGTGGCGTACCACTTCCACGAGCCCCTCGGGGTCGTCGGACAGATCATCCCGTTCAACTTCCCGCTGCTGATGGCCTCGTGGAAGCTGGCCCCCGCGCTCGCCGCCGGGAATTGCACGGTGATCAAGCCGGCGTCTCCGACGCCCTGGTCGATCCTGAAGATGGCCGAGGTGATCGGGGGGGCGATTCCGCACGGCGTGATGAACATCGTGACCGGACCCGGTGGGGAGATCGGCAAAGCGCTCGCCTCGAACCCCCGGATCGCGAAGATCGCGTTCACGGGCGAAACCGTGACCGGCCGCCTGATCATGCAGTACGCCGCCCAAACAATCATCCCGTCGACCGTCGAGCTGGGAGGGAAGTCCCCGAATCTCTTTTTCGAGGACGTGATGGACCACGACGACGACTTCCTCGCGAAGGCGGTCGAAGGCCTCGTGCTCTACGCATTCAACAAGGGCGAGGTCTGCACCTGCCCGTCCCGCGCGCTGATCCAAGAGTCGATCTACCCCCGGTTCATCGAGCGTTGCCTCGCTCGCATCCGGGAGATCAAGCAGGCGAACCCTCTCGACACGTCCACGCAGATGGGCCCGCAGGTCTCCCAGCAACAGCTCGACAAGGTCGCCTCGTACGTCGAGATCGGCCGCCAGGAAGGGGCGCAGGTGCTGATCGGCGGCCATCGGACCGCGATGGACGGAGACCTCGCCGGCGGCTACTACTACGAACCGACCGTCCTCAAGGGCGACAACAAGATGCGGGTCTTCCAGGAGGAGATCTTCGGCCCGGTCCTCGCCGTCACGACGTTCCGGGACGAGGCCGAAGCGATCCGCATCGCGAACGACACGCTCTACGGGCTCGGCGCCGGCGTCTGGACCCGGGACGGAAGCCGTGCCTATCGCGTCGGACGCGCGATCAAGGCCGGTCGCGTCTGGACCAACTGCTATCACGTCTACCCGGCCGGAGCGGCGTTCGGCGGGTACAAGATCTCGGGGGTGGGGCGCGAGAACCACCGGATGATGCTCGAGGAGTACTCCGAGGTCAAGAACCTGCTCGTCAGCTACAGCCCGAAGCCGCTGGGACTGTTCTAGGAACGAGACGGTGCTCGAGCCAACCCCTTCCTCCGAATCGGGCCCGCTCCCGCGGGTGACGGCCACTCCGGCCGCGCGCGAGGCGATCCGGCGGCTGGAACGGTCGCACACCTCGATCGAGTTCTACCTCTCGGGCGGCTGCTGCGACGGCAGTTCCCCGCTCTGCTTCGCGGACGGGGAACTGGTCGTCAGCGATCGCGACGTCCTTCTCGGCGTAATCGAGCGCGCGTCGGTCTACATCGACCCCCGGCAGTTCGAGGTGTGGCGCCACAGCCAGCTCATCCTCGACGTCGCCGACGGGGACCCCGAGGGCTTCTCCCTGCCGGCGGGTCCGGCTGAGCACTTCGTCGCCCGGTCCCGGATCTGCTCGTCCGGCTCGCTCGTCCCCGAAAAGCACTCGCCGGCTCCGGACGGAACCGTGCCGAAGGCGCCCCTCGCCTAGTCGCCGAGTCCGGCGCGCGGATGCGCGGCGCGGGTCCGGGCGCGGCGGCGAAGCGCGTGCACACTTCTAACTGAGGTGCGGCGGCCGCGTCCCGGACTTCCGTCGCTGAGTTTCGCCGTTCCCGACGGCGAGCCCCTCCTTGAGCCAGGCAGCAAACCGGGAGTCCAGGTCCCCCCGTCGGCGAACTACGTACCGGTGAAGGACGAGCGTCGCTGTCAGCGGTACCGACCGACGGATGCGCCGGTCCGTGATCTGGCGGGGAAGATTGAGGATCCCCTCGACTCCCTGTGGGGTCGGAGCGGCCGAAGCGAAGATCCTGCGGGACCCGCACAGAACGACCGAGTGCCGTTGCAGTTCGAAGGTCACGGGACCCGCGGCCCGAGCCATCGAGATGAGCCGGGAGAACAGCGCGGACGTCCCTGCGGGCATGCCCCGGAGATAACGGTCGAAGTCGCGATCGGATTTCGCCGACGGCCACCGACTCTTCCGGGTCACCCGTGCTCCTCCGAACCGACTTCGCCACGAGCCTCGACGAGCTTCAGCTCTCGGGGTGCCCCGGCTACGGCGGACGGTTCGGCGACTCGGCCGCTCCGCGTCGGACCTTGCGGGGTCCGTACGACCCCGAGTTCACGGCCGGCGCCGCCGCCCTCGGCGTCGGGCGGAGGGTCGGACCGAACGCCCCGAACCCGCCGCGAACGCACGCGGAGGGGGACAGGGGGGAGCGAGCGGCGGGCAGGGCCTGCGGTTTGTTAACCTCCGGGTCCCTCCGCCGTTCCGTGAGCGAGAAGTACTACGCGGACCGGGTCTCCCGAGTGATCGCTCGAACGAGCGGCGGGCCGATCACTCGAGCCCGACTCGTCGACGACCTTCGCGCCCTGGGAGTTCGAGAGGGGATGTCCGTGCTCGTCCACTCCTCCTTGGCCTCGCTCGGGTGGGTGGTCGGCGACTCCGAGTCCGTGGTGCTCGCGCTGGAAGAGGCGGTCGGCTCTGAGGGCACGTTGATGATGCCGGGGTTCTCCTACGACGCGCCGGAGCCCTCCGGGTGGAAAAATCCGCCCGTCCCGCAAGCCTGGTGGGAGACCATTCGCCGGGAATGGCCCCCGTTCGACCCGACCTGGGCGCGGAGCCAGCACGTGGGAGTGATCGCGGAAACCTTCCGCACTCAACCCGGAACTCTGCGGAGCCCTCACCCCGCCCTGTCCTTCACCGCGCGGGGGCCGCACGCTCCCCAGCTGGTGGAAAGGCACGGACTGGAGAACGCGGCCGGAGAGAGCTCCCCGCTCGCGCGCCTCTACGAGCTCGATGGACGGGTCCTCTTGCTCGGTGTGGATCACGGCTCCAACACTTCCCTACACCTCGCCGAGACCCGCGCACGGTGGCCGGGTCGGGAGAAGATGGCCTCTCGTACGGCGCGATGGGTCCGCCTCGGCCGGGTGGAGACGGTCACGCTGAACGACTTCGAATGGCACGAGGAGGAGTTCGCGGAGCTCGGGAGGGACTTCGAGTCCCGGGCCGGCAACGTTGCCGTCGGTCCGGTGGGCATGTCGACCTCCCGCCTGATGCGGCAGCGGGACCTCGTCGACTTTGGGGTTCGGTGGATCGAGTCCCACCGAAACCAACCCGCCGGTCCCGAGTCGCCCTGACCCCGCGCCGCCCTAACCCCGGCCCGCCGGAGCGGCGTGTCGGCGCTGCGAGCTCCTTCGGTCGTCGCGTGCGCACGCCGTGCCTACCCCGGCCGTCGGCCGCGAGAGCCCGGTCGAGTGAAAATCAGCCGCGGGAGGGATTTGAACCCTCGGCCTGCTCCTTACCAAGGAGCCGCTCTGCCAGCTGAGCCACCGCGGCGTCAACCTCGACCGGACACGCCGCCCTTCTTCCGCTTTCCGCCCGGGGGGCCGGCGGCCGACTCGCGGGACCAGGGGAAGCCGGCCGACGCGCGCTCCCAATCGTCCCGCGGAGCGGGGACGAGCGCGCGCTTGGCGAGGAACGCCTCCATCCCCTCCTTCTGCCCCCGTGTTCCGAAGAGCCGCGCCCAGAGGTCGAGCTCGTAGGCCAGCCCTCGGTCGACGTCCGGATCGATCGCGTGGAGCAGGGCGTACTTCGCCGCGGCGAGGGCGAGCGCGGGTTTCGCCGCGAGCTCCTCCGCCAGCGCGAGGGAGCTCGAGAGGAGCTCGGAGCGGGGCACCACGCGGTCGACTAGCCCCGCGGCCTCGGCCGCTTCCGCGGTCACCGGTCGGCCGAGAAGGACCCAGCGGCGGGCCGCGGCGAGGCCGATGCGTCGGGGAAGGCGACGGGTGCCCCCCCATCCGGGCATGATCCCGAGGTTGATCTCGGGCTGCCCGAACTGTGCGTCCGTGCTCGCCAGCACGAAGTCGCACGCCAGCACGATCTCGCAGCCTCCCCCGTAGCTGACCCCGTGGACCGCCGCGATGACCGGCAACGGCAGCCGCTCGATCTTCCGCGTCAGCGACTGTCCCCGGCTTCCGTGCTCGAACGCCTCGGCCGGTCCCATGGGCGCCATCTCCCGGATGTTCGCACCGGCCGCGAACGCCTTCTCCGCCGCGCTGACGAGGACCACGGCGCGGACCTCGAGGTCGTCCACCGCCTCGTCCAAGCGCTCGGAGAGCGCGTCCAGAACGATCCGCGACAGGACGTTCACCGGGGGATTGTCGATCGTGAGCACCAGGGCGTGATCGATCCGCGCCGACCGCACGACGTCGCCCGGTGCGTTCATCGGGGCGGCGACCCGTGCCGTCCTATTTATGGCCCGCGCCCTGCACCGGCGCCGGGGGGGACGAGCCGATGGCGAAGAGCGTGGTCACGACGTGGTACGGGACGTTCCTCCTGGACGGCGAAAGCGTGGTGCGTCACGCGGTCGCGCCGGCGGAGGAGAACGGACAGACCACGCGGGCCCGCGCCCGGCGCGCCGGCGCCCTGACCCCCGAGGAGCAGGAGATCCTCGCGCTCCGGGGCGGGGAATCCTGGTCGACGCGCGACCGCCGGTTGGCCGAGCACGGGCTCCGATGGGACCCGCGCGCACCGGCGCTGCCCCCGCCGACCGAACGCCCCGGACCGACCGCTGCGCGGAGAGCCGCCCTCCTGGCCGCCGCCGAGGCGGGCCTCGCAGAGTCCTGGGACCCCTCGATCCACGTGGAGGAGGCCGTGCGCGCGGTCTCGGACCTCGACCGGGTGCGGAACCTGGTGGGGGAGCGCCTCGGCAGCTGGGTCTCTCGGGACTCGCCCGACCTCGACCCCGGCGACCACGCGGGCGCGGTGCGCCGGGCGCTCGGAGCCTCGGGCGACTCCCCGTTCGCGCCGAACGACCCCCGGGTCCGTCAGGCCCGGCGCCGGCTCGCCGAGCTCTACGGCGCCATCGACCTCGCTCAGAAGGAGCTCTCCGCGGCCGTGGAGGGGGCCGTGCCGATCAAGACCCCGAACCTCAGCGCGCTGCTCGGGCCGGACCTGGCGGCACGACTCCTCGCCCAGGCCCGCGGGCTCGACCGGCTGGCGCGCCTTCCGGCGAGCACGATCCAGGTGCTGGGCGCCGAGCGGGCGTTCTTCGAGCACCTGCGCGGTCGCGCGCCGCCGCCGCGGCACGGGCTCCTCTTCCTGCACCCGGCGCTCCAGTCCGCGACCCGCTACCAGCGCGGAAAGCTCGCCCGGGCGCTCGCGGGCAAGGTCGCGATCGCGGCGCGTCTCGACCGGTCGGGCGCCCCTCTCGCTCCCGAACTGGGGCGCGCGTTCGAGGCCCGGCGGGCGCAGGTCAAGGCCCAGCGCGCACCGGCCCGTCGCGCCGGGCGCCGCGGGACGTCAGGGAAGCCACTTCACACTGCACCCCGCGACCGGTAGTTCGGCGGGGTCGACGCGCTCGCCGCGCAAGGCCTGGTCGAGCGCGCGTTCGAGGTACTTTTCGTTCGCGCGTTCGGGGTGCTGGTGGTCGTTGTCGATCCGGCCCTGGAAGAGCAGCTTGCGGTCGCGGTCGAAGAGCATCGGGTGCGGCGTCACGAGCGCGCCGTAGGCGTGAGCGACCGCCTGGGACTCGTCGTGCAGGTAGGGGAACGGATAGGCGTGCTCGCGGGCCCGCTGGACCATCGACTCAAACCGGTCCTCCGGGTAGGCTCGGGCGTCGTTCGAGTTGATCAGGAAGATCCGAACGCCCTTCGGCCCGTACTTCCGGCCGATGGCGATCATTCGGCCCTCCCACGCCTGGACGTACGGACAGTGG
>Ga0335075_10017051_pt1 | contig 10817 bp, 11 predicted proteins | sample Lox_Sample_24_FD_206723 | JGI IMG/M metagenome (GOLD analysis project Ga0335075, IMG submission 206723) | Soil microbial communities from Loxahatchee National Wildlife Refuge, Florida, United States - Lox_Sample_2.4 | ecosystem: Environmental > Terrestrial > Soil > Wetlands | place: USA... | reverse complement strand
AGAACACCGGGTTGTCCTTGGTCTGCGCCACCACCGCGTCCAGGTCGAACTCCATCTGCGCGTCCGCCTTGCGGGTCAGCATGGTGAAGCGGACCGCGTCCTTGCCCACCTCGTCGATCAGATCGCGCAGGGTCACGAACGTGCCGGCACGCTTGGACATCCGCACCGGCTGGCCGCCCTTGACCACGTGCACGGTCTGGCACAGCACGGCCTCCAAGGCGGTCTCGCCATGCGATACGGCGCGCACCGCCGCGCTGATGCGCGGCACGTAACCGCCATGATCGGCGCCGAGCACGTCGATCAGCAGCTTGAACCCGCGCGCCACCTTGTCGGCGTGGTAGGCGATATCGTTGGCAAAGTACGTGTTCGACCCATCCGACTTGCGCAGCGGCCGATCGATGCCGTCGCCAAACTTTGTGGCGCGGAACAGCGTCTGTGGGCGCGGCTCCCAATCCTCCGGCAGCTTGCCCTTGGGCGGGTCGAGCGTCCCTTCATATACAAGGCCCTCGGCGCGCAGCCGCTCGATCAGAGCATCGGCGGCGCCGCTTTCGACCAGCACCCGCTCGGAGGTGAACACCTGCTGATCGATGCCGAGCTCGTGCAGATCTTCACGGATCATGCGCAGCATCGCTGCGACGGTGAAATCGCGGACCGTACTTAACCAGAGCTCCGGCGCGGCGATGCCGAGGTCTTCAGTGGCCAGTGACGTGCCGTATTCAGCGGCCAGCACGGCCCCGACGGGGATCAGGTAGTCGCCCAGATATTGCAGGCCGCCGGGTACTTCCTTGGCGAATTCCTCTTCGGTGAGCGGCGTGCCGATTGCCTGCAGGTAGCGCCAGTAAGCGGCCCAGGCGAGGGCGGTAACCTGCGCGCCCGCGTCGTTGACGTAGTGCTCCTTGGTGACTGCGTAGCCGGCTTTCTGCAACAGGTTGGCCAAGGCGTCGCCGATCACCGCGCCACGGCAGTGGCCGATATGCATAGGACCGGTGGGATTGGCGGAGACATACTCCACGTTCACTGCCATCCCGGCACCGACTGTGCTGTCCCCATAGTTGACACCGGCACGCAGAATTGTCGGCAGGATGCTCCGCCACGCCGTCGGCTGCAGATAAATATTGACGAACCCCGGGCCGGCGACAACGGCATCGGCGATGAGCGGCGCGGCACGCAGGGCCGTTGCAATCGCGGCTGCCAGTTTTGCCGGAGGCTGTCGCGCTGCCTTTGCCGCCACCAGCGCTGCACTGGTCGCCATGTCGCCATGCGCGGCATCGCGGGCCGGCGTGACTTCGACGCGTGCAGCGACGTCATCCGGCAGGTCGGGCAAGGCCGTCAGCACGCCCTCGCGTATTTGAGCGAACAGATCGGTCATTGGTCTTTGCTGACCTCTCGCAGCATGACCCGCCGCGTGTGGCAGCGTAAGAGATTTTCAACCGCAGATGAACGCGGATGAACGCAGATGAAACGGATCAATTCGCTATCCGGGCAAATCATCGGCGGTCAGGACGCTGGACAGCGCTCACGCCGCCCGACGCACTAACTACGCCAATGATCGTTGAAGCGGCGCGATATATCGGCGACCATCTGCGTTCATCTGCGTTCATCTGCGTTCATCTGCGGTTGAAATTGCTTGCCTGCTAGCATGGCAGTTCGAACGGATCGAGCACCGGGACCCCGATCGGCGCGAAATGCCGTGTGTTGCGCGTCAGGACAGTAAGCCTGCGGACATCAGCGGTCGCTGCGATCGTGATGTCCGCAAGTCCCGGGCTATAGCCGGCCGCCTGCACACTTTCCGACATGGCTCCGGCAGTACGTCCGATTTCGGTGTCGAGCGGGATGACCCTATCTCCGTACACATCCAGAATCCGCCCAAACCACTGCCACAGATCATCGGCCCGACGGCGGGCTCCCGTGCGCCGAAGTTTGCAAATGCCGGCCTCGATCTCGATCACCGATACGACCGACAGGAATAGGCGATCTGCCTGATTCTCGAACCAGGCCGCGATTCTCGGCGACGCCAGTTGCTTCCCCGGCGCGAAGGCGCTGACGACATTCGTATCAAGCAGGTAGCCGGTCACAAATCGACCTCACGTACTGGGGCATTGTCGCGCTCCGTCTCCAGCTCGTGCGGAATCGCCATGAGCAGGGAGGCGAACGACGGCCGGGCAGACGCATAGATGCGCCGCCCTTCTTCGACCGGGACAATCATGGCGACAGGACGGCCATGCTTTGTAACGGTCGTGGCCTCGCCCTTCTCTGCGGCGTCCACAACCGCTGACAAGGTCGCCTTGGCGTCTCGAAGATGAAGGGTCTGCATGGCTCGCCTCAAGATGGCAGATCGTGACCACATGTAGTCATATCCCCAACCCCCGTCAAGGCAATTCCGCCAAAGCATCACCCCGACACCGCCAGATCGGTCAGCCGCCGATGCTCGTCCATGGCATATCGGTCCGTCATGCCGGCAACGTAGTCGCCCACCGTGACCGCCGCCCGCGACAATCCAGCCTCCCCCGCCCGCGCCCGCCAGTCATCGGGCAACAGCGACGGGTCGGCCACGAGCAGGCGGAACAGCTCCTCGGTCAGCCGCCGGGCCTTGGCGGTCATGCGGTTCACCCGCCAGTGCCGGTACATGCGAGCAAACAGGAAATCCTTGATCGCCTGGTTGGCCTCCGCCATCCGCTCGCTGAACCCGACCATCTTGCGCTTGGCGCGCCGTATCCCATCCGCGTCCTTCGGCCCGAGCTTCGCCAGTCGCCGGCCGGTTTCCTCGATCACGTCAGTGATCATGGCGTCGATCACCCGGCGGATCGTCTCGTGGCGGAGCCGCGGCGGCGGCACATCCAAACTCGCTCGGCGAGCCGCGTTCAGCGCCTCCCCGACAACCGGCAGGTGGGCGATCTCGTCCGGCCCGAACAGCCGCGCGCGCAGCCCATCGTCCAGGTCATGGCTGTGATAGGCGATGTCGTCGGACAGCGCCGCCACCTGCGCCTCGGCGCTCGGGTGGGTGTTCAGATCGAGCCGGTGGCGTTCGTTGTAGTCGGCGATATAGGCGGGCGGCTTGGAGAGCGGGCCGTTGTGCTTCACCAGCCCTTCCAGCGTCTCCCACGTCAGGTTGAGCCCGTCGAACCCGGCATAGCGGCTCTCCAGCAGGGTGACGACGCGTAGCGACTGCGCGTTGTGGTCGAAGCCGCCGAACGGCTTCATGGCGAGGTTGAGCGCTTCCTCCCCGGCATGCCCGAAGGGCGGATGGCCGAGGTCATGGGCAAGCGCCAGCGCCTCGGTCAGGTCCTCATCAAGGCCCAGGGCACGGGCGATCGAACGCGCGATTTGCGCGACCTCGATCGAATGGGTCAGGCGGGTGCGGAAGAAGTCGCCCTCATGGTTGACGAAGACCTGGGTCTTGTATTGCAGGCGGCGGAAGGCAGAGCTGTGGATGACCCGGTCGCGGTCGCGCTGCCAGGGCGAGCGCATGGGCGCCTCCGGTTCCGGATGCAGCCGGCCGCGGCTCAATTCGGGCCGCACGGCATAGGGCGCCAGGGACGCAACGCTCATAGCCGCGGGGCTTACACCGCCGGCCAGAGCGCTTCAATTCGAGGGGAATCGGCCTTATGTTCCGGGCATGGACACCATGCCGGAATTTGCCCTGACCGATCGCGCCGCCCAACGCATCGCCGAGATCGTCGCCGCCGAGGGACGCTCCGCCGCCCTGCGGGTCGCGGTGCTGGCCGGTGGCTGTAGCGGCTTTCAATACCGCTTCGAGCTGGACGAAACGCCGCAGCCCGACGACCTGCTAATCGAGCGGGGCGCGGCCAGGGTGCTGGTGGATGCTGCGAGCCTCGACCTGCTGGCGGGCGCCGAGCTCGACTACACCGACGAGCTCATGGGCAGCCATTTCGCCGTGCGCAACCCGAACGCGAAATCGGCCTGCGGCTGCGGGACCAGCTTCTCCGTCGATTGATCAGGGCACGCGCAAGGCACGCCGTGGGTCTATAAGGGAGAGACCCGCCCGGAGCGGCTCCGGAGGAGGAGAGTGAACCTCCTGTGACACCGCGGTCTTGAATGGCGTCGCCGTCCGGCTTTTGCCCAGCTTCCCCAAGGTCCGGGTCGTATGCGGGGGAGGCCCATGGCACTTGAACTGGATCCAGTCACAACCGGCATTGGCGCTGTCCCTGACGAGGATGCGAGAGCCGCCGACGGGTTTGCCCAGGCCCTTGATGAAGTCCGGGCCGACGGACAGCCGGTCCAGCAGGCGCAGTTGCTTCTGCCCATGCTCGCGGCTCCCGGAGCACCTCCTGCCGTCGGAGGCACGCCAGATGACGCGGCGGTGGACGGGCTGGCGCGCAGCATCCAGCACGGCATGGACAGCACCGTCGAGGGCGTGGGCAATGTGCTCCATGACGGTGTCGAGCAGTGGCGGGCGCTCGAATATCGCGGGCAGTTGCGGACCAACACGCTGTCACTGCTCGGTAAGGCCGACCCGGCGCTCAAGTCGGGGCTGAATGGGCCCGACCAATCCCGACTGGAGATCCACCATACCGTGCCATACGCCGATCCAGACGCGCAACGCGCCAGAGACATATTGGCTAAGTGGGGTGTCAGCATACACGACCCAGCGGACGCCGCGATCCTGCCGGCCAACTACCATCGCGGCGAGAATGTGCACGGCATGGCAAACCCTGAATATGACGCCTGGATCACCGATCAGATGGACCGAGCTGACGCGACCGCAACCGAGGCAGCAGAGCACGGCGGCCGCAGCGCCGGGCGGGCGGCCGTGCTGAATGATCTGCGCGACGCCTCGGATACTCTCGTGCAGGGGTCGGGCGATCCACGAGCCATCGCCCTGGAGCAGACCCTGCGGGCACTCGAACGGCACCTGCCCAGGCCTGATCTGAGCGGCGTGTATGACTGGCGAGGCTACGGGCCATGAACGTCTATCGGATCACCGCCGATTGCGCCTATGGCCTTCTGCCGATCGTCGAGGAATCGCTCGTCCGTCTCTGGGGCGAGGCTGCCGGCAAGCCGAGTGCCGCCAACTGGCGGATTCCGACCATGCTGGTCGAGCCCGACCGCGACTTCGTTCCGGTGGATTGTGTGTGCTCGGCGATTACGCCTGGCCGCGGTCTGTTGCTCAACCGCCGCGCACGCGAGGCTATCGGTGAGCTGTTGGCCTCCTGCGGCGAATTCCTGCCGGTTCGGCTCGGCAGTTTCGACTACCAATGGTTTAATTGCACCGTGCAGATCGACGCCGTCGACCATGAGAAGATCGAGGGCGTCCAGGCAGCACCGCCCGCTCCGCCAGGGCACTGGAGGCGGATCACCCGCTGGGCATTCAAGCCCGAGGCGCTGGTACAGCCGCCCGCGATATTCGGCCTGCCTCGGGACAGGCCCACGCTGCTCTGCACCGATGTGCTGAAGGCCGCGGTCGAGCGGGCCGATCTGCTCGGCTTCGAATTCCAGCTCCTTTGGTCGTCGGAGACCGGTGGGGTGCCAGTAAACCCTGGCCCACCGCCGATGTTCGGGGAGGCGGCCCGCGAGCGGCTCGAGCTCAACCGGCGCGAGTGCGAGGCAGCGTTGGCCCGGCTGGCAGAAGCCTCGTAGGTCCCCTCCCGCACGCTCGGTGTCCTCCGAACGGTTGTCAATAAAGTTGGTAACTTCAGGGGAGCAGGAGACCCTGGCACACGTGCTGCGTGACAAGGCCGTGCCAATATGAGGCGACAGGCCTGTGGCTGGGGGACAGGTATCTCGATCGAGTAATTTCATTTGCTATGCGGCGCGTCGTTCGACAATTCGCTTAAAAAAATACGCCGCCGTGTGGCCCGCTTCATACATTGCCCGGCGCCGGTTACCTACCTCACCGTGCGATAGCGGTTGGACAGGCCGGCAGGCACCGATGACCGACGCACTGAACAGCGAAATCACATCTGTTGAAGAGGGCGCGGATGCGAGCCTGCCCGAGCCGGCCGTATTGGCGCGCCCGCAGCACCTGGTGCGCCCGACCAGTATCCGACAGTACGTCGTGATCCTGTGGCATGCCGGACCCGGCTTCGCCCTTACGCTGTCAACGATGATCAGCTTGGTTCTTCTGGCGGCACTGGCTGGTCTGCTGCTGCAGGAGCTGACCAAACGCACCATCACGATCACGCCGATTTCCGTCTCTAAGCCGAACTTGGCTAGTGCCTACGTCACTGATTCTGCGGTGAAGCTCTGAGTCCGGGGGGCGTGGGCATTTCGACACGAAGGACACGAAGAGCCCGAAGGTCGCGAAGGATGCTTTCAGGTCGTAGCGAGGCTGGTCCCCGCCGTTTCTCCTGCGAATGCGCCACAGCTCTTCTTCGTGCCCTTCGTGACTTGGTGTCCTTCGTGTCGAAATGCCCGTGGCGCGCCCCCGCACTTGCCCATCCGGGCACGAACCTGGCGCCGTCGATTTCCGAACCCGGCGCCGAAAGTTCGGGCCGTGCGAAGGCACCGACACCACGTGTTCACTCCCCGACCCGAACCGGCTGTTCCGGACATTTCATGGCGCGAGACCGGAGCGGCTTGCGGTAGCCCGGCTCAGGCCAACCACGGGAGGGTCCATCACCCAAAGAAAAATATCTGATGGTCCCCTTGAAACAGGATGTCATACCTATTACCCTAGGCCCCGATGCCAATTGCGCTCCACCCACCAGGCCTTCCCTCCCAATCCCACCAAGGGGTTGGTGCGCGCCTCGTCCGCCGCATCGGCGGCGCGGTCCGCAGCGCTATTGGCAGCGGCATCAACCTCGCCGGCGCCCTGCGGCGACCGGCCGTCTCGCAAACCAGCCAAGACCACGCCGCAGCGCAGCAGCCGCGAGCCCCCGCGCCCGGCCGGGTGCGTGTGCCGCGCCGGCCGCCAGCCGCTCGCCCTCTCCCGTTCCTCCTGCCGCGCTGGCTCGCGCCTCTGCTCGCTCGCCGTCAGCACCGCCCCGCAGCCGCGAGACGCCTCAACCACGCCGACATGCTCTTCACCCCGGAGGTATTCCCTCAACTCAGCCCCAAGGCCTGTGCGGTTCTCAACACACCGCTCAAGGACTGCGATCCCAAGACCCTGGATCTGGTGGTGTCCACCTTCACCCAGTACGTCAATCAGGTCATGTCGCCCGAAGCGGACATCACGAACCGCGCGGCAACGCTTCCCGACCTGTGGCACCGGCTGAGCACCGCCCTCGGTGACACCGATGCCGACACTTCGTTGCCCGCAACGCCGGAGCCAGTACCAGCCGCGCCTGCGGATACGCTGCCGGATGAGCCGGCTGCATCGACCCAACCGCAGGTGCATGCACCGCCGACCGGGCCCATCATGTCCTCGGCAAAAGAGGCGCCGCGTGTGTCGCCAGTACCGCCGTCCGGCCCACCAGCCTCCGACCAGCGGGCCGACGCTGCGATCACGGCCGCCGCACCAGAGATCACGCCGGACATCGCCGCCCGGTCCGCACCTGTCGTGCATGGAAGCCGGCCATTGTCCAACTCCGCCCGATCGTTCCGGTGCTCCACACAACCGTTTGCGCGCTGGCGCCCCTTCCGCCGCCGCGCGCTTTTCCCTCCAGGTGCGCGCGACCGCCTGCAATGCGTGCCGCCGCCGTGGAAACTGCATTACGCCGCCTGTGCCGGGCCCGCCCAGAGGGATCGCGTGGCGTATGTCCGAAGCAATGAACGGGGCCGCCGCACGGCAGTCCCGCCGTCCTGATTCGCGCCAGACGAACCTCGCCGAACCTCACTGCCAAGACGGCGAAGCGGTCGCGTGACAGGCCCCTACGGTTTCGTTGCCAGCCAACAGAAAGTGCCGCCCTTCTCGACCAGCTCCGGAGCCATGAACCCCGCCGCGGTCAGCGTTTCGGCTTGGCCGCTCTTCGACTGCCCCGCATCGGCCGAGAAGGCAACCGCAATCCTGCCCGCTACCTTCAGCACCCGTCGCATCTCACGCAGCGCAGCCAACCGGTCCGGCCAGTGGTGCATCGCGTCGATCGCCAGCACCGTCTCGAAGCTTGCATCCGCAAACGGCAGCCGATCAGCGGAACCGAGTTCCAACCGCACACGCCCGCTGCTGATCGCCTCGCGGTTGCGCGCCGTTGCCTGCCCGAGCATTTCCGGCAAGGCATCAATTCCACTGATCCGCCCAGCCGAGGCCCGCTCCGCCAGAAGTTGGATGCCGACACCCCGGCCGAAGCCGATTTCCAGTATCCGGTCCGTAGGCCTGATATCGAGCAACCCGATCACCCAGGCGGCGGCCTCGCCGTTGCCCCGCGCCACGGTGGTACCGCCTGGCCTGCTCTGCGACCGGCCGAACATGCGACTGAAGAGCGATAACATACTGGCCATAGCTTTATTCTCCGGCGACGTTTGCTCCTCTCAGTCCCGGCGCGCGGCCGCTCGATGGCTTTCAGTGCCCCGACTGCGCGCCCGAAAAATCCGGTGCCTGCAACCCGCTCGCCTCAAGGTGCCGCACCAGCTCCGCCTTCAGCCGCTCCAGCCTCTCGGGACTCGTCGCCTCGGCGCGCGCCACCAGCACCGGTTGCGTGTTCGACGCGCGCAGCAGCCACCATCCGTCGTCGGTCAGCACGCGCACCCCATCGATTTGGCTGACCTTGGCGCGTTCCGCGCGAAGCCGCGCGGCAATTTCCTCCACCACCGCGAATTTCCGGCTGTCTTCGCAGTGGAAGCGCAATTCCGGCGTGTTGACCACCTGCGGCAACGACGAGCTGACCGCCGACAGCTTAGTACCCATCCGCGCCACGATCCCAAGCAGCCGCACCGCGGCATACAGCGCATCGTCGAACCCATACCAGCGATCGGCGAAGAAGATATGGCCCGACATCTCGCCGGCCAGCGGTGCGCCGATCTCCGCCATCCTGGCTTTGATCAGGCTGTGCCCGGTCTTGTACATCTGGGGTTTACCGCCGGCCCGCGCGATCTCGTCGAACAGCACCTGGCTCGCCTTGACGTCGGCGATGATTGTCGCACCGGGGCGCTGCGTCAGAACATCGCGCGCCAGCACGATCAGCAGATGATCGCCGAACAGAATCTCCCCGCGGTCATCGACCATTCCGATCCGGTCGGCGTCGCCATCCAACGCGATGCCGACATCGGCGCGCCGGGCGAGCACCGCGGTCTGAAGCTGCTCCAAATTCTTCGGCACGGTAGGATCGGGATGGTGCGCCGGGAAGCGTCCGTCGATCTCGCCATTCAGCACGAAATGCTCGCCCGGCAACGCGGCAACGAGCTGGCCCAGCACCTCGCCGGCCGCGCCGTTGCCATTGTCCCACACGACGCGCAGCGCATTATCGCCGCCGTCCCAGTCGCTCAGCAGGCGGGCGACATATTCGCCGCGGAGATCGACGCTGCGCTCACTGCCAGCGGCCTCGTCCACCACATCTCCGGCCGCCGCCTGCTCGCCCAGCTTGCGGATCTGCTCGCCGTAGAACGGCTTGCGTCCGAGCATCATCTTGAAACCATTGTAATCGGGCGGGTTATGGCTGCCGGTGACCATCACCGCGCCGTCGGTCTCCAGCGTGGTCGCGGCATAATAAAGCATCGGCGTAGGGCCGCGGCCGACGCGCACCACCTCCAGCCCGCAGGCGACAAGTCCCTGCACGAGCGCCGCTTCAAGCTCCGGGCTCGTCAGCCGCCCGTCGTAGCCGACTGCCACCGTCCTGCCCCCGCCCCGGCTGACAATGCTGCCGAACGTGCGCCCGATCGCGAACGCGTCCGCGGGGAACAGACTGCTGCCGACCGTGCCGCGAATGTCGTACTCGCGCAGCACGGTCGGATCGAAGCGATGCGAGAACCCCATCGGCCGCCCCTATGTGAGATACTTCTGCAGGAAGGCACGCACCGCCGGACCGAGGTCATCGCGCTTCAGCGCGAAGGCGATCTGCGCCTCCAGGTACCCGATCTTATCGCCGCAGTCGAACCGGCGGCCTTCATAGCGCAGCCCATGGAACGGCTGGCGCCCGATCAGCCGCGCCATGCCGTCGGTCAATTGCACCTCGTTGCCGGCCCCACGCTCCATCCGTCCGAGCTCCGCGATCACCTCCGGCATCAGCACATAGCGGCCGATGATGGAAAGGTTCGACGGCGCATCCTCCGGCGCCGGCTTCTCGACCAGCCCCAGCACCTCGACCAGCCGGCCGTCGTTGCGCCCGGTCCTCAGAATGCCGTAACGGGCGGTCTGCTCCCGCGGCACCTCCACGACTGCAACAACGTTGCCGCCGGTATCACGATACGCATCGGCAAGCTGACGCAGGCAGGGCGTCTCCGACAGGATAAGGTCGTCGGGCAGCAGTACGGCGAACGGGTCGTCGCCGATGAACGCTCGGGCGCACCAGACCGCGTGCCCCAACCCGAGCGGCACTTGCTGGCGCACGGTGACCATCGACCCGGGCTCGACCTGCGTGTCCTCCAGCAGTGCCAGCGCGTCTGTCTTGTCCCGCTCGCGCAGGGTGGCCTCCAGCTCGAAGGCGATATCGAAATGCTCGACCAGCGCGGTCTTGCCGCGGCCGGTCACCATGCAGAACTGCTCGATCCCGGCCGCCCGCGCCTCCTCGATCGCGTACTGGATCAGCGGCTTGTCCACCACCGGCAGCATTTCCTTGGCCATCGCCTTGGTGGCGGGCAGGAATCGCGTGCCAAGGCCGGCGACCGGCAGGACAGCTTTGCGCAGCGGCTTCATCGCGTCGGGACCCCTCGCGGCGACCGGATGGATGGGATGCCACGGGTAGCATCGCGGCAATCAGGGGGAAATGTGCCACGGGAGGCTTGCCGGCGGGGTGATGACCGCTCTTTCTCACGCGAAAGTCAGG
>Ga0335075_10017050_pt1 | contig 10817 bp, 8 predicted proteins | sample Lox_Sample_24_FD_206723 | JGI IMG/M metagenome (GOLD analysis project Ga0335075, IMG submission 206723) | Soil microbial communities from Loxahatchee National Wildlife Refuge, Florida, United States - Lox_Sample_2.4 | ecosystem: Environmental > Terrestrial > Soil > Wetlands | place: USA: Florida... | reverse complement strand
GCTGCCCGGCGCCGGCCAGCACGTAGATCAGCACGTCGAGGTCGGGACCCGGGTGCGCGCCGATCGCGGCGCCCGGCGGCAGGGCGATGATGTTCGAGTCCAGGTCGCGCTCGCGCATCTGGAGCTTCCAGACCGCGCCCGTCGCGTCGCCGGAGCCGGCGCCGAGCGCGTCAGCGTCCGCGAGGACGCGCGGCAGCGGCGTGGCGGCGAGCTTGGTGATCTGGATCCGGTAGGCGCCGCGCTCCCTGGTCACGTACTCCCAGCCGTACCCGCCGGGATACTCCACGTCGAACTCGTCGCGCAGGTGCCGGGGATCGTGGTCGTTGACGAGCACGAGGGACTCGCCGACACCCAAAGCGTCGTACGCCCGGAAGATCGCGGGGTGCTTGCCTGGCTTGGGCAGCGGCCGCACGTCCAGTTCGTGGGGGCCCATCAGAGAAACCTTCCTCCCTTATGCGGTGATTTATACCATCAGAAACTGTATAAACTGTAGCGCGTGCACAGGGCATCCTCGTGACCGCCGCCTACGCCACCGCGACCGCCACGGTGTTCACCTGGCTCGGCATGGTCGTCGCGATCTCGTTCCTCGAGGCGCCGCTGAAGTTCCGGGCACCCGGGGTCACGGTCCGGATCGGGCTCGGCATCGGCCGCCTCGTCTTCCGCGGCCTGAACACAGCCGAGGCGATCCTCGCCGCCGTCCTGGTGATCGCGGGAGCGCTCGCCGCGCAACCGCCCCCCGCGCGGTTGCTCGCCGCGGGAGCGGTGGCCATCGCGGTGCTGTTTGTCCAGCTCGCGGCGGTCCGGCCGTTGCTCACCCGCCGCTCGGACCGCGTGCTCGCGGGCGAGGACGCGGATGCGCCCCGCTCGCACGCGCACTACGCGTACGTCGCCTTCGAGCTGATCAAGGTCGCCGCGCTCCTGGCCACGGGCATTTTCCTGCTGAGCACATGATCGGGGGTACTTACCGGGCCTCTAGCGCCGGTAAGTACCCCCGCTGATCAGGAAGCCGGCGGCCGGGTGGTCAGCCGGCGGCGACCGTCTCCGCCGTGGCGCCTGTGGCGAGCGGGTGGCCGATGGACAGGCCGCTCTCGGGGTCGAAGAAGTGCAGCCGGGAGGTGTCGACGGCCAGTTCGAGGGTCTGCCCGGAGCGGGCGGCGGACCGGGAGGAGACGCGGGCGGTCCACAGTGACTTGCCGCCGGACAGCGCGGCGACGGCCTCGTCTTCTTCGTCGTGCCCTTCGGTGGCGCTGGTGATCGCGGCGTGCTCGACCGGCGGCGCGTCGATGGTGAAGATGACGTGGATCTCGGTGCCCAGTTCCTCGGTCACCCCGACGGTCACCGGCAGCCTGGCCCACGAGGAGTCGCCGAGCGCGGCGTCCTCGAAGTCCGACGGGCGGATGCCCATGATGACCTTCTTGCCCAGATAATCGGCCAGCCCGGGCTTGGCGTCGAACACCGTCGCGGGCACCGGCAGCCGGTGGCCGGCGAACGCGGCGACGGTGCCGCCGTCCCTGGCCAGGTCGGCGAGCACGAAGTTCATCGCCGGGGAGCCGATGAACCCGGCGACGAACAGGTTGACCGGTGCTTCGAACAGTGTCTGCGGGGTGTCGACCTGCTGCAGCCGCCCGTCGCGCAGCACGCACACCCGGTCGCCGAGCGTCATCGCCTCGACCTGGTCGTGGGTGACGTAGACGGTGGTGATGCCGAGCCGGTCATGCAGCTGGTTCAGCGCGGCGCGCATCGAGACCCGCAGCTTGGCGTCCAGGTTGCTCAACGGCTCGTCCATCAAGAACGCCTGCGGTTCGCGGACGATCGCGCGGCCCATCGCCACCCGCTGCCGCTGCCCGCCCGACAGCGCGGCCGGCTTGCGCTTCAGATACGGGTCGAGGCCGAGCATGGCGGCCGCGTCGCGGACCCGCCGCCGGATCTCGTCTTTGGGGGTGTGCCGCAGCTTCAGCCCGAACGCCAGGTTCTCCTCGACGGTCATGTGCGGGTACAGCGCGTAGTTCTGGAACACCATCGCGATGTCACGGTCCTTGGGCGGCAGGTCGTTCACCACCCGGTCACCGATCGAGATGGTGCCGCCGGTGATCTCCTCCAGCCCCGCGATCGACCGCAACGCCGTCGACTTCCCGCACCCCGAAGGCCCGACGAGCACCATAAACTCGCCCTCCCTCACCTCAAGACTCAGGTCGTCGAGCGCCTTCACGCCGCCTGAGTAAACCTTTTCCACGTGATCGAGGACGATCTGCGCCATGCGGTGACTCCCTTGGTGTGCCGTCTAACAGAGCCTAAAGCACATGCGTCGCGGCCGTTAAGACCTGCTTCCCGCGACACGGCCCTGAAACGTGAATTATGTCGAAATTTGTTCGCACTGTGAACCTAATCAAGAAGATCGTGCACCGATACAGGTGTGTCAAGGACCCGGTCGCCGCGCACCGTACGCGGCGGCCCGCACAGCGTGAACGAGCCGGTCAGCGGCAGGCTGTCCGACGCACCGCCGACGGCAACGGTGATCTCGCCTGGCTCGACGATCCGCGTGCCGGCCCGGCCGGTGAACGATGTCCGGTCGGCGTGTACCCGGAACACCACCCGGCTCGCCTGTCCCGGCGCCAGCGGCACCCGGGCGAATCCGGCCAGCCAGCGCACGGGCCGCACTACCGAAGAAACCGGATCGCCGAGGTACAGCTGCACGACCTCGGTGCCAGCGGTGTCGCCGGTGTTGCGGACGGTGCACGAAATCTCGACCGCGCCGTCGACCGGTACGTCGCCCGCCGACAGCATCAGGTCCGAGTAGCCGAACGTCGTGTACGACAGCCCGTGCCCGAACGCGAACAGCGGCGTCGGGTCGACGGAGCTATTGCCCGCGGCCGCCGCGTTCCGGGACCGCAGGTAGGTGGACGGCTGCGCGCCAGGATCCGCGGGCAGCTCGACGGGCAGCTTGCCGCTCGGCGTCACCCGCCCGGTGAGCACCCCGGCGATCGCGGGGCCGCCCTCCTCACCGGGGAAGAACGCCTGCACGACGGCGGCGAGCCGGCCGGCCACGCCGCCGATCGCGTACGGGCGCCCGGTGACGAGCACGGCGATGACCGGCTTCCCGGTGTCGGCGAGGGCGTGCAGCAGGTCTTCCTGCACGCCGGGCAGCCGCAACTCCGTGACGTCGCAGCCCTCGCCCGAGGTGCCCCGGCCGAACAATCCCGCCTCATCACCGACGACTGCGACAATCTTTTCCGCTGAACGTGCGCTACCGACTGCCGCGGCGAACCCGCTCCTGTCGGCGGTGCGCACGTCGCAGCCGCGCGCGTGCACCACGTCAGGCAGCTCCGCGCGCAGCGCGCCGAGCAGGGTGGTGACCTCGACGCCCGCGCCGTCGGTGGGGCTGGCCAGGTGCCTGGGCATGGTGTAGCAGCCGAAGAACGCGAGCGGGTCGTCGGCGAGCGGGCCGATCACCGCGACCCGGCCTGTCTCTCCGCCAGCGGGGGCCAGCGGGAGCGTGCCGCCGTCGTTGGCGAGCAGCACGACGGACTCCTCGGCCAGCCGGCGGGCCAGCGCCCGCTGCGCGGGCGGGTCGAGATCGATGTCTTCTTCCTCGCTGTCGGCCGGGCCTTCCGGGATGGCGGACCAGCCGGGGTCGAGCATGCCCAGCTCGGCCTTCTGCCGCAGCACCCGGGCGACCGCCCGGTCCACGACGTCCAGGTCGACGGCGCCGCCCTCGACGGCGCTGCGTAGCGGCTCTCCGTAACAGCGCACGGCGGGCAGCTCCACGTCGATGCCCGCGGCGAGGGCCAGCGCGGCAGCGCCTGCCTGGTCGGCGGCGACCGCGTGCTGGAGCTCGAGGAACGAGACCGCGTAGTAGTCGGAGACGACGAGGCCGTCGAAGCCGAGCCGGTCGCGCAGCAGCGTGCCGAGCAGCTCGGGGTCGCCGCTCGCGGGCACGCCGTCGATGTCGACGTAGGACGGCATCACCGAGCGGGCGCCGCCGAGGCTGATGGCCATCTCGAACGGCGGCAGGATGACGTCGGCGAGCTCTCGCGGGCCCATCGACACCGGTGCCATGTTGCGCCCGGCGCGGGAGGCGGAGTACGCCGCGAAGTGCTTCAGCGTGGCCTGCACGCCGGCCGCCTGCAGCCCCTGCACGTACCCGGTTCCGATGCTGCCGACCAGGTAGGGGTCCTCGCCGATGCTCTCCTCGGTCCGGCCCCAGCGCGGGTCGCGGGTGACGTCGAGGACGGGGGCCAGGCCCTGGTGAATGCCGACGGCGTGCATCGCGGCGCCGATCCCGGTGGCCATGTCGCGGACCAGCGCCGGGTCGAAGGAGGCGCCCCAGGCGAGCGGGGTGGGGAAGATCGTGGCGGTCCAGGCGGCGAACCCGGTCAGGCACTCCTCGTGAGCGACCGCGGGGATGCCGAACCTGCTCGCCTCCATGATCCGCGTCTGCAGCGCGGCCAGCGCGCGCACGCCTTCGGCCGGCGCCACGGGGCGGGAGCCGAATACGCGGGTGAGCTGCCCCATCCCGGACTTGATCAGCTCATCGAGCGATGGCCCGTCCTGGGTGTAGAACAGGTCCTGCATGGGGGCGACGCCGCCGTCGTCGCCCGCGGCGCCCATCCAGACGCTGCCGAGCTGGGCGAGCTTCTCCGCCAGGGTCATCCTGCCGAGCAGGTCGGCGACTCGCTCGTCGACTTGAGATCCGGGGTCTCGCCAGGTGTCGACGTCGGTCTGGGTCACGTGCTCTCCTCTGCGCGGATGGCCCGGGCTGCCGGGTTAGCGGGACTGCCGGGGCAACTGGATGCGGTCATGGCCGGCGGGCGCGGTCGACTCGCGGACGATGAGCTCGGTCGACAGCTCCACGCGGTTCGACCGCAGCGGCTGCCCCTCGATCAGCTCGCCGAGCATCTGCGCGGCCGCGCTGCCCATCTCGGCGAGCGGCTGCCGGACCGTGGTCAGCGGCGGCGACGCCCAGCGGGCGACCGGCAGCTCGTCGAAGCCGACGACGCTGAGGTCTTCGGGGATCCGCAGGCCGTGCTGGCGGGCCGCCTCGTAGACGCCGAAGGCCTGCTGGTCGCTGCCCGCGAAGATCGCGGTCGGCCGGTCCGGCAGCTCGAGCAGCTCGACAGCGCGGGCGAAGCCGCCCTCGTGCTCGAAGTCGCCGTACCTGACGAGCGCCTGGTCGAACGCGACACCCGCCCGCTCCAGCGCCGAGCGGTACCCGTCGACCCGCGCCAGGCTGCACAGGAAGTCGGCAGGCCCGGTGATCGCCGCCACCCGCCGGTGCCCGAGGCCCAGCAGGTGCTCGGTCGCGGCCAGGCCGCCGGCCCAGTTGGTCGCGCCGACACTCGGCACGTCCGGCGGCGGGGTGTTCGCCGGGTCGATGACGACCAGCGGGGTGCCGGCGCTGCGCAGCTGCCCGAGCTGCGTGTCCGTCAGCCGGGTGGTCACCAGGATCACGCCGTCGGTGTGGTGGCTGGCCAGCGCGCTCGTCCAGCTCGCCGGGCGGGCGTTGCCGTGCCGCACCGACGAGACGGCGACCGCTGTCTCGTGCTGAGCGCCCCAGTCCTCGATGCCGCGCAGGATCTCTACCGCCCACGGGCTGTCCAGCCCGGCGAACACCACGTCGATGAGCCCGGACCTGCGGTGCCTCCGCAGCCCGTTCCTCGCGTACTGATGCTCGTCGAGCAGCTGCTCGACCCGGGCGCGCGTCGCCGGGGCGACGTCGGGGCGGCCGTTCACGACCTTGGAGACCGTGGGCAGCGAGACGCCTGCCTCCGCGGCGATCGCGGCGAGCGTGGTCCTCCGCTCGAGCAGCCGGGCGCCATCGCGCCTTCGCGCGGCACCGGCCTGCTGCTGCCGCGCGGTGCTATCTTCTTGATGCCGCACAGCGCCTACCTTTCGATTCTCAACCCGAAAACTTTCGGCCGTTAGGAGCGCGCCCCAAGGGCGATATCCATGGTGCATCGTACGCGAAGAGCGTGGTCATGGGAATGTCCTGATGGCCTGCAAGCTCGTCACGGGCGGCCACAAGGAAAGTCGGTAACATTGCGGAAACCAGGGGTTGACCATCACTCCGCGGCGATTCTACGATTGCGGCACCATCGAAAGTCTTCCTAAAACTTTCGGAAACGGCCCTCTGGCCGCTACCCCGTGGGGAGATGACACAGCATGCATAGAAAACGCGTGGTTCTCGGCGTTGCGGTGGCGGCGGCAGCGGCGACCGTGCTCGCCGCGTGTAGCAGCAGCGGCGGCTCGAGCAGCACGTCGACGAACTCCAGCACCGCCAAGGTGACCCTCTCCTGGTGGAACAACGCCAACACGCAGCCCCTGCTCGGCGTCTTCCAGAACGTCATCAAGCAGTTCGAGGCCGCGCACCCGAACGTCACGATCCAGAACGTCCCGATGCAGAACGAGCTGTTCAAGACCAAGATCACACCCGCGCTGCGCGGCAACGCCCCGCCGGACATCTACCAGCAGTGGGGCAGCGGCCAGCAGGCGACCCAGGTCCAGTCGGGGAAGGTGGCCGACATCTCGAGCGAGGTGTCCTCGTGGATCAGCTCGCTCGGCACCCCGGCGACCGAGTGGCAGACCAACGGGAAGTGGTACGGCGTTCCCTACGACCTGCACGTGGTCGGCTTCTGGTACCGCAAGGACCTGTTCCAGCAGGCCGGGATCACCGCCGCGCCCACCACGATTCCCCAGCTTGAGTCCGACGACGCCAAGCTGCGCGCGCACGGCATCCAGCCGATCGGCCTCGGCTCCAAGGACGGCTGGCCGGACGCCTTCTGGTGGGAGTACTTCGCCATCCGCGAGTGCTCGCAGTCGACGATCACGTCGGCCATGTCCAGCGTCAACCTGAGCGCGGCGTGCTTCACGAAGGCAAGCGCCGACCTCGACGCGTTCGTCAAGACCAACCCGTTCCAGACCGGTTTCCTCGCCACCCCGGCTCAGTCGGTGCCGAACAGCTCGGTGGGGATGCTCGCCAACGGCAAGGTCGCGATGGAACTGCAAGGCGACTGGGAGCCCGCGGCCGGTTCCGGTCTCACCTCTGACAAGAACTTCGACGACCAGCTCGGCTGGTTCCCCTTCCCGGCCGTGCCCGGCGGTGCCGGGGACCCCAAGGCCGTGCTCGGCGGCGGTGACGGCTACTCCTGCACGACCGCCGCGGCAGAGCCGGCCTGCGCGCAGTTCCTCCAGTTCCTGACCACTCCGGCGGTGGAGAAGCAGATCATCGGCGCCGGCGCGGGCCTGCCGGCCAACCCGGCGGCCAACGGCGACCTCTCGGTGCCGGCGGAGAAGGACGCGGCAGCGGCGAACTCGGCCGCCCCGTACATCGCCGAGTACTTCGACACGGCGCTGCCCACCACGCCAGGCCAGAACCTGGACAACGCGGTGGCGAAGTGGTTCGCCAGCCCGGACGCCAGCGGCTCGGGCATCACGTCGTCGGTCACCACGCCGTGATATGACGCGGAGCACAGCGGCTGACGCTGGGCTGACCGGCCCGGGTGCGGCGGATGACATCGCCGTGCCCGGGCCGGGCGCCGTCCGGCGCGGCGGACGATACCGGCGTCGCAGGAAACTGCGTAAAGGGACCGAGCTGACGATCCTGCTCGGTCCCGGGCTTGTGCTGTTCCTCGGCTTCGTGCTCGCGCCGATCGCGATCGGCGCGTACTACAGCCTCTACAACTGGGACGGGCTCGGCCCGCTCACCAACTTCACCGGCCTGCACAACTACAAGATCGCGTTCAACGACCCCGCGTTCGTGTCGGCCATCGAGCACACCCTGATCCTCACGGGACTGTCGCTGGCGATTCAGGGCCCGATCGCCCTGGGCATCGCGCTGCTGCTGAACCGCAAGTTCCCCGGCCGCACGGCCATGCGGCTGGTGATCTTCGCCCCGTACGTGCTGCCGCCGGCCGTGACCGCCGTCATGTGGTCGCTGCTGCTGCAGCCAGGCGGCCTCGTCGACCAGGTGATGAAGGCGGCCGGGCTCGGCGGGCTCGTGCAGCTGTGGCTCGCCAACCTGCACATTGTGCTGTACTCCGTCTTCGCCGTGCTCACCTGGCAGTACCTCGGCTTCGGCATCATCTTGCTGCTCGCCGGGCTGCAGGGCATCCCGGCCGAGCTCAAGGAGGCCGCGGCGATCGACGGCGCGACCGCCTGGCAGACGACCAGGCAAATCACGCTGCCGCTGCTCGGCCCGACGATCCGGATCTGGGTCTTCATCACGGTCATCGGCTCGCTGCAGGTCTTCGACGTCATCTGGCTGATGACCCAGGGCGGGCCGGCGGGCGCGTCGGATTCGATGGCGACGTACATGTACCGCACGGGCTTCCAGAACGAGGCGTTCAGCTACGGGACGGCGATTGCGATCATCATGTTCCTCTTCTGCTTCGCGTTCGCGCTCGTCTACCAGCGGTTCGCGCTGCGCCGGGACACCAGGGGCGCGCTCACGAGGGCGGTGGGATGATGACGGCCATCACGGCGGCCACGCCAGCAAGGGCGCGCGGCGGCCGGCGCCGGTCGAGCAACTGGACGATCATGCCGGCCACCTATCTGGTGTCCATCGTGATCCTGGGGCTCACGGTGGTGCCGCTGCTGTACGTGTTCCTGGACGGCGCGAAGAGCACCGCCCAGATCAGCGCCAACTCGACCGCGCTGCCGAACCCGTGGGTCTGGTCGAACTACGGTCAGATCCTCAGCAGCGCCGCGTTCTGGGAGTTCCTCGGGAACAGCGCGCTGATCGCCGCAGTCGCGACGGGGCTGGCGGTGGGACTCGGCTCGATGGCGGCGTTCGCACTGTCCCGGTACGTCTTCCGCGGCCGGGAGGCGATCTACACGCTGTTCATCTGCGGCCTGCTGTTTCCCCTCCAGATAGCCGCGCTGCCGCTGTTCCTGCAGCTGCAGCTCATGGGCCTGCTGGACAATCAGTTCGGGGTGGCACTGCCGGAGGCGGCGTTCTCGCTGCCGATCACGATCCTCATCCTGCGCCCGTTCATGCGGGCCATCCCCGGTGACCTCGAGGACGCCGCCATGGTGGACGGCGCCAGCCGGCTGCGGTTCTTCGCGCAGATACTGCTCCCGATGTGCAAGCCCGCGCTGGTCACGGTGGGGCTGCTGGCGTTCGTCACGAGCTGGAACCAGTTCCTGCTCCCGCTGCTCGTGTTCAGCACGCAGTCGCACTTCACCCTGCCGCTCGGCGTCTCCACCTTCCAGTCGACGTACTCGTCGAACACGGCTGTCGTCCTGGCGTTCACCGCGCTGGCCGCGGTGCCCGCCCTCGCCGCATTCCTGTGGGGCCAGCGCTACCTGGTGGCCGGTGCGTCCGGCGCGGTCAAGGGGTAAGACTGTTCCCGGATACTGAAGAAGAAACGGAGTGAGCGATGACCGCGGATCGGTACGTCCCGGCGAGGGAAGATCACTTTTCATTCGGGATCTGGACGGTGGGGTGGCAGGGCGTAGACGTGTTCGGCGGGGCGGTCCGTCCCCCGATGCCAGCCGACCGGGCCGTTCGCAAGCTCGCCGAGATCGGCGCGTACGGCGTCAACTTCCACGACAACGACGTGTTCGACTTCGACGCCTCGCCGGCGGAGCGGGACCAGCGGATCTCCGCGTTCCGCAAGGCGCTCGAGGAGACCGGCCTGGTGGTCACCACGGCCACCACGAACCTGTTCGGCCACCCGATGTTCAAGGATGGCGCGTTCACCGCGAACGAGCGCGAGGTGCGCAGGTTCGCTCTCGCCAAGGTGATGCGCAACCTGGACCTGGCCGCCGAGCTCGGCGCGCAGACCTACATCTTCTGGGGCGGCCGGGAAGGCGCGGAAAGCGGCGCCGCCAAGGACATCCAGACCGCGCTGTCCCGGTACGCCGAGGGGATGAACGTGCTGTCGCAGTACGTGCTGGACCAGGGCTACCAGATCAGGTTCGCGATCGAGCCGAAGCCGAACGAGCCGCGCGGTGACATCCTGCTGCCGTCGGTCGGCCACGCGCTGGCGTTCATCAGCTCCCTCGAGCATTCCGAGATGGTCGGGATCAACCCCGAGATCGGGCACGAGGAGATGGCGAGCCTGAACTACGCGCACGGCATCGCCCAGGCGATGTGGCACGGCAAGCTGTTCCACATCGACCTCAACGGCCAGCACGGCCCGCGCTACGACCAGGACCTGCGCTTCGGCGCGGGGAACGCGCGCGGCGCGTTCTGGGTCGTCGACACGCTGCTGGCCGGCGGCTACTCCGGCCCGGTGCACTTCGACTTCAAGCCGCCGCGCACCGAGGACGACGAGGGCGTCTGGGTGTCGGCTGCCGCGTGTATGCGCAACTACCTCATCCTGCGGGAGAAGGCACGGGCGTTTCGCGCGGACCCGGAGGTCGCCGACGCGCTGCGCGCCGCCCGCATCCCCGAGCTGGCCGAGCCGACCCTCGCACCGGGGGAGACCTGGCGCGACGTGCGCGACGTGCAGGTGGACACCGAGGCCCTCGGCCGCCGCGGCATGGGCTACGAGCGCCTCGACCAGCTGGCCCTCGAACACCTCTACGGCGTCAGATAGCCGCCAAGGGGGCACCCGCCCCGCCGCCGAGCCGAATCCCCTCCCGGCCGGCGGCGGGGCTTTGACCACCCCGGAGCACCCCCCCCCGCTCGCGCCCACGACACCCAGCTCGCGCCCGCGACACCCACGATCCCGTCCCGAGGCGCGGCACCGCCGCCGCACCGCGCTGATAACAGCAAGAACTGGCGAAAAGCCAATGATAATGGGCCGTTAGGCACACCATAGATGCTGACGGTTAATTCGGCTGGCTCTCCGCTTCTGCACTCGCGTCCAGCCCGG
>Ga0335075_10017049_pt1 | contig 10817 bp, 8 predicted proteins | sample Lox_Sample_24_FD_206723 | JGI IMG/M metagenome (GOLD analysis project Ga0335075, IMG submission 206723) | Soil microbial communities from Loxahatchee National Wildlife Refuge, Florida, United States - Lox_Sample_2.4 | ecosystem: Environmental > Terrestrial > Soil > Wetlands | place: USA: Florida... | reverse complement strand
CAGGTGAACGCCTGCGCCTGCTCCGACGCCGGCCGGGCGTGCAGATGCGACTCGTGGTGGCTTCTAAACTGCGTGGATGCCTGGCGAGTGTTCACGAGCAACCGTGATGCGGTCGCGAGACGGGAGTACCTGGCAGATCGGGACAGTCGCTGACGTTGATTGGATTGTCAAGGGAACTTCGACGGGCCTCTCCATCACCTCTGCCATCCCACCGGTGTTTCCTGCTTACGCCACTGTCGTCGTGCCGGACCCAGACATCCAGCGGCAGGCGCGTGACCGCGCCCTGCTTGATGTGCTCAGTCGCCGTTCGACACAAGAGCGGTGGTGGCTGGGGTATCTGGACACCGGCGGCTCCGACGTCGTGTTCGCCGACGCGCCGATGGTCACCCTGTATGCAGACTGGCGATACGTCCTCGTCTCCGCCGGTTACGAACAAGCCGCGCGATGGCGTGCGATTGACCACTGGAAGGGCTGCCTGCCTGATCTGATGTTCCCCGGGGACCGCTCGTGGTTGGTATCGACGTTGTGGGATGACGACTGGACCTGCGTGGGTGGATCCGAGCGACTGATCGCCGAACTTCTCAGTCACCCCTATCTCGAGGGCCACGCGAGGCGCGTGACCGTCGACGAGGACGCCACCCCGCCCGGCCACCGGGCTCTCTGAGAGTTCGGACCGGAGACGTGGTCGCGACTGCATTCGACACCCTTGCGACGTCCCCTCGACCCCGCCCCAGCACCAGCCCGAAACGGAATCAATCATCTTAGGGGGCGCGCCTGCTTTCTGCGCGACGCGAGAGAGCTGCGCCGACGAGTATTGAGGGTCACACCACGCGAGGGTCAGTCGAGCGGTCCCGGCAGGTAGTCTCGGACCCCAGACAGACCGATGAGCAAGAAAGCCAAGCAAATCGAATTTCCCCGTGGCTCGGAATGGCGCCGGTGGGACCTGCACGTCCACACCCCGCTGTCCGCGCTGAACAACGGCTTCGGCAACGACTTCGACGCCTACGCCAAGGAGCTCTTCGAGAAGGCGCTCGCCCGCGAGATAGCGGTGATCGGCGTCACCGACTACTTCACGATCGACGGCTTCAAGGAGCTTCGCGCCCTGCAGAAGGACACCAAGCGCCTACAGGAGCTGCTTGGCGCAGAGCTCGCCGCGCGCGCCCAGCAGATCCGCCTGCTGGCGAACATCGAGTTCCGGCTCGACGTGATCGTCCGGGTCGGGGGGAAGGATGCCCGGGTCAACGCGCACGTGATCTTCTCCGACGAGGTGTCCTCCAGGGAGATCGAGGAAAACTTCCTGCATCGGCTTGAGTTCCTCTCCCAATCTGCGCCGGGCAACAGCGACGACGCAAAGTCCCTGACCGTCGCCAACCTGACGGAGTTCGGAGCCTGTCTGCGGGCCGAGCACCCTCCGTTCGCGGACCTGACCGATCTGGAAGTCGGGATGAACCAGGCGGTCGTTTCGCACAGCAAGATCTCAGACGTCCTGGCGAAGAATCGCGCCGCGTTCGAGCGCCGCTACCTGTTCGTGATTGCCGCCGACGAGGACCTCTCCAACGTCCCCTGGGACGGGCAGGGACACAGCACCCGAAAGTTCCTGATCCAGAAGTCTCACATGCTGTTCTCCTCGAACGCGGGCACGCGCGCCTTCGGTCTCGGGCAGCGCTCCGAGTCGGTCGCCGCCTTCGAAGACGAGTTCGGAAGCCGTAAGGCATGTATCAACGGCTCCGATGCGCACCGCCCGCAGGATCTGTTCGTGTTCGCCGAGGGCCGGCAGCTGTGGGTCCGCGCGGACCCCACCTTCGACGGGCTCGTACAGCTCTGCCACGAGCCCGACGGGCGGGTGTTCATCGGCGCCGAGCCGCCGGCCCTGCAGCGGGTCAGGGAATCGGCGACCAAGTCGATCCAGGAGATCGCCTTCAAGCGCGATACCCGCGCTGGCGCAGAGGCCAGGTGGTTCTCAGGATCGGTGCCCCTGAACGCGGGCCTGGTCGCGCTGATCGGCAAGAAGGGGAGCGGCAAGAGCGCGCTGGCCGACGTGCTGGGGCTGCTCGGTGATGCCCGCACCGGCGGGGAGTTCTCGTTCCTGAACACGGAGCGGTTCCTCAACCCGAGGGACAACCTCGGCCGCTTCTTCGGCGCGACGCTGCACTGGCGCTCCGGAGACACCAAGGAGCGAAACCTCAACGAGCCACCCGATGAAACCGCGCCCGAACGAGTGCGGCACATTCCCCAGCACCACCTCGAGAAGGTATGCGCCGAGATCCGGCAGTCATCGCGCCCGACGCTCTTTGACAGGGAGCTCGAAGCCGTGATCTTCTCCCACGTCCCGCGGGCCGACCGGCTCGGGCAGACCTCGCTGGAGGACCTGTTCGCCCACACGACCGAGGAGACCGAAGCCGGGATCGAGCTGCTGCGAAAGAAACTCGCGCAGGTGAACCGCGAATACGTCGAGCTGCGCCAGCGCGGCTCCGAAGAGTCGCGCCGGCGGCTTGAGGGAGAGCTCGAGCAGCGCCGCTCCGAGCTCGAGGCCCACCACAAGGCCAAGCCCGCGCCGGTCAAAGACCCCGGCAAGGAGCCGGACGCGGACCCCGAGACCCAGAAGGCCGAGAAGGACCTCGCCGAGGTGGTCGCCGCGATCGAGAAGCTCGACAAGAGCACCAAGGAGCGTCAAGACGCGCACGCCCTCGCCAAACGACGGTTGGTCGCGCTCGAACGCACGCTTACCCGAATCGCCAACCTGGCGACGACGGTCGAGGAGTTCTACGCGCAGAGCGCGGAGGACGCAAAGCTGCTCAATCTGGATCCGAGGAAGCTCGTCCGGGTTGAGACTCAGGAAACCGAGCTGAAGGCGCTCCACGAGCAGACCCTGCGCGAGGTCAGCGCGCACGCAGAGGCCCTTGACGAGGAGCGCGAGGGATCGGATGCGCGAAAGCGAAACGAGCAGTCAAAGCGCGCAGAGGATCTGCGCAGGAAGCTCGCCGAGCCGCAACGGCGCCACCAGGAGTACCTGCGTGCCCTGGCAAACTGGGAGAAGCAGGAGGCGGAGATCATCGGCGCCGCGAGCGAGCCGAAGTCGGTCAAGGGACTGCAGGCGAGGGTCGCCGAGCTCGACAAGCTCCCCGAGCGCGCGAGCGCCAAGCGGGAGGAGCGCGAGGGACTCGTGCGCGAGATCTTCGCGGCCAAGTCGAAGCTGCTCGACTCCTACCGCGAGCTGTACCGACCCGTGCAGCGTTTCGTGGCCGAGCATCCCGTGGCGCAGGAAGTCAGCGAGCTCTCCTTCGACGCGGTGATCGCCGTCCAGGGCCTTGAGGACGGGGTCCTCGAACTAATCGACCAGCGAAAGCGGGGAAGCTTCCAGGGCGATCAGGAGGGACGCGAGCGGCTGCGCGCGCTGATCAAGGAGTACGACTTCGTGAGCGCGGACAACGTGGTCGAGTTCCTAACCGAGATCGGCAAGCACCTGGCTTCCGACCTCCGGGGCGATCCGCCCCAGCCGGTGATCGTCGCCACGCAGCTGATGCGCAGCCGGAACGAGGAGGACCTTTACGACTTCCTGTTCGGCCTTGAGTACCTGAAACCGCGTTTCAAGCTCTTGTGGCGCGAGAAGCCGCTTGACCAGCTCTCACCCGGCGAGCGCGGCACGCTGCTCCTGCTCTTCTACCTGCTCGTCGACCGCGAGGACGTGCCGCTCGTGATCGACCAGCCCGAGGAGAATCTCGACAACGAGACTGTCGCCGAGCTGCTCGTGCCGGCGGTCAAGCACGCCAAGGAGCGCCGGCAGATCATCCTCGTGACCCACAACCCTAACCTGGCTGTCGTGTGCGATGCCGATCAGGTGATCCACGCGAGCATCGAGAAGACCGAGGGCAACCGCGTGACCTACACCAGCGGCGCGATCGAGGATCCGACGATGACCCGGCTGATCGTCGACGTGCTGGAGGGCACGAAGCCCGCGTTCGACATCCGCGATGCGAAGTACGAGGTGCTCGACCGCGCCGGAGATCAAGCGGGATAGCACGCTCTTCCTGGCGGCCCTCCGACGGGCACGAGGTTCGTATCGAGGTGGCCTGCGACGGGATTGGCCTCACCTCGGCGCGAAACTGGCTAAGCACAAAGACTCCGTCATAGCCCAGGTCGGCACTGCTGCATTGCGAGCAAGGCAGCACTGCCGAGCAGCTACCGCAGTAGTGCCTCCTTGGGACGAACAGCAAGCGCGTGGGACCAACGCCCGGCGTGCTGTCGTACGCGAGCAAAGCGGGTACGAGAACTCAAAAGCAGGGTATCGGCCCGCGCGCAATCAGGCCGATACCGCCGCGCCCTCCTGAGCCTCAGACATAAACGCCGCGGTGAACGCCTGCGCCTGCTCCGACGCCGGGCGCGCGTGCAGATAGCGGCTCGTGGTGGCAAGTGTGCTGTGGCCCATCGCCTTCTGAATCGTCACGACATCGACCCCGCGCATTGCCAGCAGCGAGCCGAACGTATGGCGAAGGTCATGAAAGCGCAGCGGCCGGACGCCAGCAGCTGCCTGCGCGCGGCGGTAGCGGCGGCGCAGCGCCGAGTCATCGAGCGGTCGACCGAGCACGTTGCAGAACACCAGGTCGCTCGGGGTCGTGAAGTGCTCGCGTCGACTCATGCGATCCAGCGCGGCTGCCGCCTGGTCGGCCAGCGGCACTCGCCGCACGTGGCCGGACTTTGTGGAGGACTCCACGCCCGCGCTCATGGCGCGGGCGATGGTCAGCGCGGACCCGGCGAAGTCGACATCTCGCCAACGCAGCGCCAGCAACTCTCCCTGCCTCAATCCCGCATAGGCTGCAACCCGGACAATCTCGGCGTCCTGTCGGTCCTCGGCGCGTAGTGCCTCACGCTCCTGATCGCTGACGCTCAGCGCCGGTCGGTCCCGATGGAGACCATCCGCGAGCGCGCGGGCTATCGCCTCGATTTCCTCCGGCGAGTAGAACACGAGCGCGCCGGGGTGCGGCTCGCGGCGCTTGTCTGCTCCCTTCGCTGGGTTCGCTGGCAGCGCGTACGTGGACGGCTTGCATCCGTAGCCGAACACGGCGGCGATCACGTTCCTGTGCTTGTTCACGGTGCGCGGTGAGGCGCCCGTCTCGCTGATCGTCGTCAACACGGCCTCGATCTCCCGGGTCGTGATCTTCGCGGCCGGCCGATCCCCGAGCGCGGCCATGACGTGCCCGAGCGTGAACCCACGGCCGCGCTTGTACGGCATGCCCGGCTCGGCGAGCACCGAGCGATGACCGGCCAGCGTAGAAGGCTTCGCGCCGCGCACGCCCTCCAGCCATCGCAGGTAGGCGTGGGCGACCTCGCGAAAGGTCACGCCCCGCGTGCGGCGCTCGCGCTCAACGCGCTCGATGTCGGCGGCCTCGGCGACGTACTCGGACACGAGCTGCGCGGCGGCCACGTGAGCGGCTCGTTCGTCGTAGGCGCCGGCGGCGACGCGTCCGCGATGCCGGCGCCATCCATCGCCGTCAGGATCGCGCTCGAGCCACGCGGGGCCGATGCGGCGCTTGATCTGGCGACCGTCGTGACGGAACTTGGCCTCGTAGAACGGCTGGCCGTGGTGCTCGCGGACGATGATGCTGGCCGTTGGATTCGATGCTGGCATCGAGGCATCTCCGGTGTCCCGTCCCCCGACAACAACCGCTCGCGGGGGGACTTCTCATTGGTGCTGAGAGTCAGCTTAGCACGTGGGTACCACGTGGGTACCATCCAGACCGTGGGTACCACTTTGGGTACCAAACCAGCCCAAACCTATGTCTCTAAGCCACGTTTAAGGCTATCAAACTGCCCAAAACAGCGTGGTTCGGGGCACCTATAGGGGCCTCTTAAGCCCAAGGTTGTTGGTTCGATTCCAACACGGCCCATCGTCTGTACGATCGTTCCGGAGCGCTAGCTCTCGACCAGAGCGTCCGTCAAAGGCTCGATGCCGGCGAGCGCGGCGGCGAGCTCCTCGCTCAGCTCGTAGCGGGCGGCGAGTGTGCTCGGCGCTGTGTAGCTCACCTTGGTCCGCTCGCCGTCTGCCCAGACGAGGATCTTGAGTGGCAGGTCGAGTGCCACGAGCGGCGTTGCCACCATCACTGGGGTTCCGGCTGTCGGGCTGCCGAATATGACGAGTTTTGTGTTGCGCAGCTGCAACCCCACGCGCTCGGCCTCGCCGCTGTGGTCGATCACGGCGAACACCTTCATCCCCTTTGCTTGCACCATCCCGATGAGACGGTCCACGGTGTCGGAGACCGGCCGCGGGCTCACCTTTGTGATTACACCCTCAAGCTCTGCACCCCCGATCTCGTGCGAAGTCGTGCCGTCCTGGCTCTGCGTGCCTCCGGTGGTCATCGCGGAACTCCTTTCCTTTCGGATCCTCGTGTCGCGCTCGGCGCGTGCGCTCGGTTCGGTGACGGCGACCCATTGTGCAGCAGCCGCCGTGTCGATGTAGGCTGGGGCAGGTGCAAAGGCTCTCGTTGTGGTCTGAGGCATCGTTGCTGTCGGTGGGCTGCCAGGGCTCGTTCCTCTCAATCGGGTCCGTGGGGTCGGCGTTCTCGATTGGGTCGGTGGGTTCCTTCGCTTCGGCGTTCTCGATCGGTTGCGCCGGCTCGGTCGGATCTGTGCTTTCGGCCGGGGCGAGCGCGTCGGTGCTCTCGGGGGGAACCAGTCGCGCCGTTCTCGGTGAGACCGGACGCGGGGGAGCCGGAGCGCTGTTGACGGGCGCGCTGCTGGCGGTCGGCGCCGGCGCGATCGTCTGGCATCGTCTGGTGAGCCCGGGCCCCGCCGAGCCGGGACGCACCGAGCCGGGCTCCGCCGAGCCGTCAGGTTGATACGGCTATTGCACTGCCGCGGCGGCGTCCGCGGTGTCCTCAATCCGAGGACCGACCGGAGATCGGCCGGTCGTGCATCCGATGATCGTCGCCCGCCCGGCGTTCGTCCAGATCGTCTGCTCGCGGCCCGGACCGACCCCGATGAGCGCGACGGGCGCCCCGACGTGCTCTGAGATGAACCGCAGATAGTCCTGGGCGGCAGACGGCAGATCCGAAAACGAGCGGCACTCGCCCAGGTCCTCCTGCCAGCCCGGCAGCTCAGTCAGCTCGGCGGTGGTGTGGTGGAGGACCGACTGGTGGTAGGGGAAGTCGTCGAACTCGGCGCCCTCGGCCCCGCGGTAGCTGGTGCACACCTGGATGCGATCGAATCCGGACAGCACGTCGAGCTTGGTCACGGCCAGGGCGGTCATCGTGTTCAGTCGGGCGGCATAGCGCAGCGCTACGAGATCCAGCCAGCCGGTGCGCCGCGGGCGGCCGGTGGTCGTGCCGAACTCCCCGCCGCGACGGCGGATCAGCTCACCGGTGTCGTCGTGCAGCTCTGAGGGAAACGGGCCGGCGCCGACGCGGGTGGTGTAGGCCTTGGAGATGCCCCAGATCTCCTCGAGGTTCTTGGGACCCACGCCTGTGCCGACGGCAGCGGCGCCCGACAGCGGGTTGGAGGAGGTCACGAACGGATAGGTGCCGTGGTCGATGTCCAGCATTGCCCCCTGGGCGCCCTCGAAGATCACTCGCTGGCCGTCGTCCAACAGGTCCCACATCAGCCGGGCAGTGTCGGCGATGTGCTGCTCCAGGCGATGGCCGTAGGTCAGGTACTCCTCGGTCATCGTGTGCAGGTCGAGCGTCGGGTCCTTTTCGAACGGCCGCAGCGACAGTCGCTTGGGCTCCATCGCGGCGACGATCTTCTTCTTGAGGATCTTTTCGTCGAGCAGGTCCTGCACGCGGATGCCCAGCCGCGCGGCCTTGTCGGCGTAGCACGGGCCGATGCCGCGGCGGGTCGTGCCGATCTGCAGGCTGCCGAGCTTGGCCTCGCCCGCGGAGTCCAGCAACAGGTGGTAGGGCATGATCAGGTGTGCGTTGGCGGAGATGCGCAGACCGCTCACGTCCACGCGGCGCGCGCGCAGCGCGTCGAGCTCCTCGATCAGCACGCGCGGATCGATCACGACGCCGTTGCCGATCACGCAGCGCTTGCCGGGATACAAGATCCCCGAGGGGATCAGGTGCAGCTTCCACTCCACACCCTCGCGCACGATCGTGTGCCCGGCGTTGTTGCCGCCCTGAAACCGCACGACCGCGTCGGCCTGCTCGGCGAGCAGGTCGGTGACCTTCCCCTTTCCCTCATCGCCCCACTGGGCGCCGACTATCACGATGCCGGGCATTGGCGTCTAGGAGTGTAGGAGGGTCCTCGCCCGTGCCCTCAGGCGGTGCGCGCCGGCATGGGCGAGCGCGGGCGTTTGTCCTCGACGGTGTGGCGCTTGTCCGGCCCGTACAGCGGCAGGGGGTCGCCGCATATCTCGACCAGGCGGGACACGATGCGCTGGCCGACGACCTCGCTGGAGTCATCGGAGGTGACGGTGCGCTCTCTGCTGGTCTGCCCCGCATCTCCCTGCGAGACGGTCGTGAGTATGCGCCAGCCCATCTGCTCGGCGAGATCGTCGGGCATGAGGTTTGTCGTCGCGACGATTGCGCGCTTGGCCTGATACCGGGCATCGACGATCGAATAGAGCTGCTCCAGGCGCCACGGCGTGGTGTGCTGCGCGCCGAGATCGTCGATGTGCAGCAGGTCGACCGAGCAGAGCCGATCGAGCAGGTCGAGCAGGCTGTTTTCTGTGTCGATCTCGTCGCGGATCAAGTTGAGCAGTCGTGGCAACGAGTAGATCGCCACCGTGCGCCCGGCGTCGATGGCGGCCTTGGAGACGATCATCGCGAGGCTCGTCTTACCGGTCCCAACATCGCCGGTCAGCCACAGTCCACGGCCTTCGTCCAGGCGATCGTCGAGGTTGCGCACGTAACGACGCACCTCCGAGACGACCGGATCGGGCATGCCGAGAACCGGAGGCCGATCGAAGGAGACTCCCTGGTACAGGTTCGGGATACGACCCTCGAGGCGTGCGGTGCGCCTCGCGGCGATGCGCCCGCGGCGACACTGGCAGTCGCTGGCGGTGTTCGTGGCCTCGTCGATCACGAACCCGCTGCCGTCGCACAGCCCGAACGGACAGGCGACCATCAGAAGTCATCTCCGGCGGGCAGGGCCGGGACGGCGCTCGGCGCGTCCAGATCGTAGCGGTCCTGTTTGGCGTAGCTCAGGAACTTGGGGTACTCCTTTTGGAACGTCAGCGTGACTTTGCCGACGGCGCCGTTGCGATGCTTGGAGATGATCAGGTCGGCCTCGCCGGGGCGTTCGGACTCCTCCTCGTAGTACTCGTCGCGGTAGATGAACATCACGAGGTCGGAGTCCTGCTCGAGGTTGCCCGACTCGCGCAGGTCGGACAGCTGGGGAACCTTGGGGGAGCGCTGCTCGACGGCACGACTGAGCTGCGAGAGCGCGATCACCGGCACGCCCAGCTCGCGTGCGAGGATCTTCAGGCCGCGGCTCAGCTCGCCGACGGCGGTAACGCGCGAGTCATAGCGGCTGTCGGTGCGCATCAGCTGCAGGTAGTCGATGATGATCAGTCCCAGCCCGCCCTCGCACTGCGAGTGCAGGCGCCGGGCCTTGGCGCGGATCTCCAGCAGGCCGACGTCGCTGGAATCGTCGACCCACAGCGGCGCCGCGGCCAGGCGCTGGGAGGCCTTGAGGATCTTCGGCCAGCGCGCCTCGGCGACGCGGCCCTTGCGCAGCTCCTCGCCCTTGATCCGTGCCTGGGAGGCCACGAACCGCTGCGCCAGCTCGGCCTCGGCCATCTCCAGGCTGAACAGCGCGACCGGCCGGCCGTGCTCGACCGCGGCGTTCTCGGCGATGTTGCACACGAGCGCGGACTTGCCCATCGCCGGGCGCGCGGCGATGATGATCAGGTTGCCCGGCTGAAACCCGCCGGTGATCTCATCGAGATCCTTGAACCCCGACGGCGTGCCCGTCAGCGCGGTGCCTTCGATCGACAGCCGGTGCAGCTTGTCGAGCTCCTCGTGCAGCACGTCCTCGATCGCGCGGAAGTCCTGCTGGCGATCGTCGCGGGCGACCTCCAGCATCGCCTTCTCGGCCTGCTCGACCAGCTCGCGCGGCGCCGCGGAATGCTCCAGCACGCCCTCCTGGATCTCGAACGTCGCGCTCAGGAGCCGTCTGAGCAGCGCGTTCTCGCGCACGATCTGCGCGTACCGGCGCGCGTGGCCGGCGGCGGGGACGACACCCGTGAGCTCGTCCACGGCGGCCGGTCCGCCGATCTCTTCCAGCTTGCCCATTTGGCGCAGCCTGTCCGTCACCGTGAGCACGTCGACCGGCTCGGATTCGTTGTACAGCGCGAGCATCGCGGCATAGATGGCGCCGTGGCGCTCGCGGTAGAAGTCCTCGGGGCGCAGGCCCTCCTCGATCACCAGCGCGTACATCGCCCGATCGGACAGCAGGATCGCCCCGAGCACGGACTGCTCGGCGTCGAGGTTGTGCGGCGGGGCGATCACGGCGCCGCCTTCGCCCCGGCCTGGGCGTGCGGAACCGTTGCTCGCACCGTTGGTGGTGGCGAGAGGACTCATCGTGACTGCTCCTGCGAGTCTAGATTGGAGCGGTCCGCGAGCTGAGAGGACTCCCCGCTATATCGGACTAAATCACGCTCACAGCGTCCCACGAACAAATGTTCGCGCGCGCCCAGGACGGAACGGGCGCTCAATCAATCAAGAAAGGAAGGTTGGGTATTCGTTCTAGAAGCTCAGTGCAGCCTGCCGGTGTGAGTCCGGTCCGGGGAGATGCCAGGGTCCCTGGTAGTGAGGCCCCCGTGCGTCGTCGAGAGGCGGGGTGCGAAGCGGGGTGGAGCGACTGGCTGGTCCGCAGCATCAAGC
>Ga0335075_10017048_pt1 | contig 10818 bp, 9 predicted proteins | sample Lox_Sample_24_FD_206723 | JGI IMG/M metagenome (GOLD analysis project Ga0335075, IMG submission 206723) | Soil microbial communities from Loxahatchee National Wildlife Refuge, Florida, United States - Lox_Sample_2.4 | ecosystem: Environmental > Terrestrial > Soil > Wetlands | place: USA: Florida... | reverse complement strand
AGACCACCGCGATCGTCGCGTCGTAGGCCCCGTCCATGCCGGCCTCGAACAGCAGCGGCACCTCCACCACCGCCGCCCTGGGCGGCGGGCTGGCGGAGCGCGCCCGCTCCAGCCACGCGGCCACGCGCGCGCCCACCAGCGGCCACACCAGCCCCTCCAGCCACGCGCGATCCTCGGCGGTGGCGAACGCGCGGCGCGCCACCGCTGCGCGATCGACCTCGTCGCCGGGCGCCACCTCCGCCCCGAAGCGCGCGACCACCGCATCGCGCAGCTGCTCGCCTTCGTACAGCTCGTGCACGACCGCGTCGCTGGAGATCACCTCCGCGCCCAGCCGTCGCAGCGCCTCGAGCGCGGTGGACTTCCCGGAGCCTAGGCCGCCGGTGAGGCCGACGAACGGGACCGCGGGCTCATCCGGCGAGGAGGAACTCAGGGCTGCTTCAGTCCTGCTGTGCCGACTCGGCGGTGGGAGCGCCCTCGGCGCCTGCGCCGTTCTCGCCCGCCTCGGCGGCCGTCTCGGCCTGGCCCGCGCCGTCGCTCGCCGCGCCTTCTGACGCCTCAGGCGCGCCGTCGTCCTCCGGGGCCTCCACGGCCGCGGGCGCCTCGGCCACCTCCGCGCTCGCCTCCGGCGCCTCGGCCGCCTCCACGCTCGGCTCCGGCGCTTCGGCCACCTCCACGCTCGCCTCCGGCGCCTCGGCCACCTCCGCGCTCGGCTCGGGCGCCTCCGCCGCGGCCTGCAGCGGCTCGGTCTCGGCCGCCTCGGCGGCGGCCTCTGCCTCGATCTCCGGAGCGGCCGCCTCGGGCGTCGCCTCGGCGGGGCGCGACACGGGCAGGATCTGGTCCTCGACGCGCTTGGCCGACAGCGACAGGCGCCGGCGCTCGGAGTCGATCTCCAGGATCTTCACGCGGATCTCGTCGCCGGGGTGGACGATCTCGCGCGGGCTCTCGACGTGGTGGGGCGCCAGCTCGGAGATGTGCACGAGCCCCTCTACGCCGTCGAGGATCTCCACGAACGCTCCGAACGTGACGACCTTGGTGACCTTGCCCTCCAGCTCGTCGCCGACGTTGTAGGTGTCGACGATCCGCTGCCAGGGGTCTTCCTGCGTCTGCTTGAGGCCCAGCGAGATGCGCTGGCGGTCGCGGTCGATGTCCAGCACCTTCACCTTCACGGTGTCTCCGATTGCGAGGATCTCGCTCGGGTGGTTGACGTGCGACCACGACAGCTCGGAGATGTGGATCAGGCCGTCGATGCCGTCGAGGTCCACGAACGCGCCGAAGTCCACGATGTTGGAGATCTGCCCTTCCACGACCAGGCCCGGCTGCAGGCGGTCGAGGATCTGCTGGCGGACCTCCTTGCGCTCCTCCTCCAGCACCGCGCGGCGCGAGAGCACGACGTTGTTGCGCGAGCGGTTCAGCTCGATCACCTTCGTCTCGATCTTCGTGCCCATGTACTCGTCGAGGTTGGGCACGCGGCGGATGTCCACCAGCGACGCCGGCAGGAAGCCGCGCACTCCCAAGTCGATGATCAACCCGCCCTTGACGACCTCGATCACGGCGCCCTCGACCGGCTCGCCGGACTCGGCCGCCGTTTCGATGCGCCGCCACGCTTTCTCGAAGCGCGCGCGCTTCTTGGACATGATCAGGCGGCCGTCCTGGTCCTCCTTGGTGAGGACGATCGCGTCGACCTCCTCGCCCAGATGGACCTCCTCGTGCGGGTCCACCGCCTTGCGGATCGACAGCTCGTTGGCCGGGATCACGCCCTCGGACTTGTAGCCGATGTCGACCAGCACCTCGTCCTTGTCGATGCGCACGACGTGGCCGGTGACCACCTCGCCCTCCTCGATCGGCCTGAACGTGGCGTCGTAGTTGGGGACGATCTGGCCGTCGACCTCCAGCAACAGACCATTCGACCCGTCGACCACGCGGGCCTGAGGATTCTCCATCACCGTATGCACCCGCCGAAGCGTAGCGCAGCCGTATCATTGCTGGCCATATGCCCGTTCGAGCGACGAAGCGGGGCGCGCAGCGCACCCGCTTGCAGCGCGACTGCGACGTGCTCGTCTGCGGCGCGAGCTTCGCGGGCCTGGCCGTCGCGCGGGAGCTGGCGGGCTCTGGCGCACGGGTGCTGATGATCGACCGTTACGAGCTGGGCGAGCGCCAGACCTCGGCGTGCGCGATGCCCACGTCTTGGATGCAGGCGCTCGAGGTGATGGACGCGTGGCTGCAGAGCTTCGACGAGATGGTCGTGCACACGCCGTATCGCAGCGCCCGCTGGCCGCTGCCGTGGTCGTTCTCGACCTTCGACTACCGCGAGCTGTGCGCGCTGCTGTGGGCGCAGGCGGCCAGCCAGGAGCTGGAGCTGGAGACCGCGACGGTGACCGGCCGCGACGGGCTCACCGTGCACACCGACCGCGGCGACCTCAGCGCGCCGCTGGTGGTCGACGCGCTGGGCTGGCGGCGCGTGCTGTCCAACGCGGGCACGATCCAGCCGCCGAACGCGAGGCTGTCGCGCGGCCTGGAGGTGCACCCCCACGGCGAGGGCCGCGAGATGGAGCTGTGGATCGACCACCGCTACGTGCGCGCGGGCTACGGCTGGAGCTTTCCCGCCCGCGACGAGCTGCGCGTGGGGATCGGCTCGTTCTGGCCCTCCCACCACGTGAAGGAGCCCACCGTGCGCCTGGCGCGCGACCTGCGCCTGCCCGCGGAGGGCTACCAGGGAAACTGGATTCCCCACCAGCTGCGCCCCGCGGTGGAGGACGGCGTGTTCTTCGTGGGCGACTCCGCCGGGCACTGCCTGCCGCTGACCGCGGAGGGCATCCGCACGGCCCTGTACTTCGGGCTGGCGTGCGGGCGCGAGCTGCGCGCGGTCCTCGCCGGGCAGCGCACGCGCGCGCAGGCGCTCGCGCGCTACGGCGCCTTCTCGGACGCGCACGCGCGCAAATTCCGTTGGCTGTTGAACGTCCAGCGCGCCGTCGGCCAGATCACGCCGAGCCGCGCGATGACCCAGATCGTCCGCGCGTTCGAGAGCCGTCGGCTGAGCGCGTGGGTGTTCGCGCACTACCTGGCGATCGCGCCGCCGTCGTTCGTGGGCCACGCAGGCGCTGCGCGGCCCGCGCGGGCGCGGTCTTTGGCCCCGGCTGCCACGCCCTGAGCGCAGCGGCGGCGCTCATCGGCTGAATCACACAGGTCCCGCGAGGGCCGTGTAGGTCACGCGGTCACGCAGCGCTCACGCCACCTCGCGCAGCCGCGGCTTGCCCGCGCCCGCGGCCCGCAGCGCGAGCGTTCCCGCCTGCACCCCGCTCGACCACGCCACCTCCGCGAGCAGCCCCGGCGCGGCGACCATGTCGCCCGCGAGGAACACGCCGTCGCCGCGCTCGATCGCAGGGCGATCGCGCCAGCTCGTGCCGGGCATGTCCAGCGCGCCGCTGCGGGCGTCCATGACCTGGCGCCTGTGCCACGTCTCGCGCTCGCGCCAGTCGGGCATGGAGGCGTCCAGCAGGCGCTCCAGGCGCGCGGCCGCCAGCGCCGGGGCCTCGCCCGGGCGAATCGGCATGTGCGCCTGCACCAGCTCCTCGCCCGCGGGCGCCAGCGAGCGGTCGGGCGCGGTGAAGCGCTCGATCCACCCGGCCTCGTCGAGGTCGGAGACGACGTACGGGTCGCCGCGGCGGTGGCGGACGGCGAGGTCAAGGCACAGCGTGTGCCCGCTGGTCCAGCGCACGTCCTCGTCGTCCAGCAGCCGGCGCGCGTCGGCCAGCTCCGTCGCCACGATCACCGGCGGCTCGGGCAGCCGTTCGACGGGGCAGCCGGTCTCGACGCTCACGCCCAGCTCGCGCGCGCGTGTCTCCAACGAGTGCACAACCGCGCTCCAGCCGCCGAGCGGGTAGCGGGCGACGGGCGGCGGGCTGAGCAGAGTGCGCACGGTGCGCGTCCACACGAACGCGGCCGACAGCGCGCCCGGGTCGTGGTGGAAGCTGAACACGCCCGCCGCCGCCGACAGCATCTCAGCGGTGCGCTCGCCGGCGTGCGCGGCGGCCCACGTGCGGAAGTCGAGATCGACCGGCGCCTCGTGCCCGCGCAGGCGCAACACCGACGGCAGCGCGCCGAACGGCGGCGTGCGCCTCACCTCCCCCTGCCAGCGAAAGCGGATCGGCGCCAGCGGAATGCCCGCATAGCGGGGCAGCAGCCCACGCTCGGCCATCCAGCTCCAGAACGGGCCGTCCTTGTACAGCGCGTGGGGGCCGAAGTTGGCCTTGTAGGGGCCGTCGTCGCTGCGCGCGCGACCGCCCGGCGCGGCGTGCGCCTCCAACAGCGACACCCGCGCGCCGCCCTCCGCGCACGTGATCGCCGCGGTCAGGCCCGCGAGGCCCGCCCCCACGACGGTGACGTGGCTGCTCGACGTGGCTGCATTGCGGCGCGGCGCGTTCATGGCAGTCCTCCTGGGGTTGCTTGCACGATCACCCTACGCCGGCACTGGTCCGAGATACAGTTCCAGTAGTGGCAGTCGCAAAAGGACCAGTTGTGAGCCCGGAGCTGCTCGTGGAACTCGACCGCGCGGCCGAGCTGCCGCTGCACGAGCAACTCGAGCGGTGGCTGCGGGAGAACATCCGCAGGGGGCGGCTGCCGGCAGGGACGCGGCTGCCCTCCACCCGCGCGCTGGCGCTCGAGCTGGGCGTCTCGCGCGGGGTCGTCACCGAGGCCTACGGCCAGCTCGGCGCCGAGGGCTACCTGCAGACGCGCCAGGGCGCGGCCGTTCGCGTCGCCCGGGCCGTGCGCGCGGGCGCCCCCCGCGCGCCCGCGCGCTCGCTGCTGCCGAGCTTCCCCTACCACTTCCACCCGGGGCTGCCAGACCTCGCGGGCTTCCCGCGCGATCGCTGGCTGCGCTCGCTGCGCGCCGCGCTGGGCGAGTCGCCGCTGGACGCCGTCGGCTACGGCGACCCGCGCGGCGTGCCCGCGCTGCGGGAAGCCCTCGCCGACTATCTCGGGCGGGTGCGCGGCGCGGGCGCGGACCCGGAGAACATGCTGGTGAGCACGGGCTTCATGCAGGGCTTCTCGCTGGCCTGCCGCTGGCTGCACGGGCAGGGCGTGGAGGCGATCGCGATGGAGGACCCCGGATGGCACGTCCACCGGCTGATCGCCGAGCAGGCGGGCATGCGCACGATCCCCGTGCCCGTGGACGCGCACGGCCTGGACGTGGACGCGCTGGCCGCCACCGACGCGCGCGCCGTGCTCGTGACGCCCGCCCACCAGTTCCCCGGCGCGCGCAGCTGATCGAATGGGCCGAGGAGGGCGAGCGCCTGGTCATCGAGGACGACTACGACGCCGAGTACCGCTACGACGGCGTGGCCGTGGGCGCGCTGCAGGGGCTGGCGCCCGAGCGCGTGCTGCACATCGGCTCGGCCAGCAAGCGCCTGGCTCCGGCGATGCGGCTGGGCTGGATGCTGCTGCCCTCGTGGCTGGCGTGGCAGCTGATCTCGATGAAGGCGGTCGAGGACGGCGGCTCGGAGGTCGTCGGCCAGCTGGCGCTGTGCGACTTCATCGCCCGCGGCGAGCTGGACCGCCACGTGCGCCGCATGCGCCTGCGCTACCAGGCCAGGCGCGAGGCGCTGCTGGCGGCGCTCGCGCGCTGGCTGGCGCAGGGGCAGCCGAGCGGCGCGGGAGCGGGGCTGTACGAGCTGGTGCGGCTGCCCGACGGCACCGACGAGCCCGCGCTGCTGCAGGCCGCCGCGGCGCGCGGCGTGGGCGTCGAGGGCCTGTCCTGGCACCGCTTCGCGCACGGCGGGCGCCCGGGCGTGCTGCTCGGCTACGGCAACCTGTCAGAGCCGGCGATCGAGCACGGCGTGCGCCTGCTCGGCGAGGCGCTCGCGGAGGTCGCCGCGACCTCCTGATCGCGCGAATTGGCACCGGCAGGCTGCGCGCAACTGGACCTTCTGCGCCCCTGCGCCGCGGCATATGGTGCGGCTCTGTGTCGGCCGTCGATCAGCACGCGGATGCCATCCGGGCGCGCGAGGCGCCGCCGTCGGTGGTGGCGGTGGGCCTCGCGAGCTTCGCCGCCATCCAGCTCGCCCTCGCGCTGTTCATGGCGCTGAGCCCGCACGGCTTCTATGAGGCGATCGGCCCGTTCGGCGCCTTCAACGCGCACTACATCCGCGAAGTCGCGAGCTTCTACGGCGCGATCGGCGTGGGCCTGGCGCTGGCGATCGCGCGCAGCTCCTGGCGCGTTCCCGTGCTCGCCGTGACCACACTGCAATACGCGCTGCACAGCGTCAACCATCTCGTGGACATCGGCAACGCCCACCCTGCCTGGACCGGCTACTTCGACTTCTCCTCGCTCGCCGCCGCGACCCTGCTGCTGGCGTGGCTGTGGCGTGCGGCGCTGCTGGAGGCGAGGACGGCGCGGGGAGCGGCGGCGTGAGGGTGTTCGTCGCCGGCGCGACGGGCGCGATCGGGCGGCCGCTGCTGCCCGCGTTGCGGGCGGCCGGCCACCAGCCGATCGCGATGACGCGCTCGCCCGAGCGCGCCGCGGCGCTGAGCGGGCAGGGCGTGGAGACGGTCGTGTGCGACGCCTACGACGCCGCCGGCCTCACGCGCGCGGTCGCCGACGCGCGCCCCGAGCGGGTCGTGCACCTGCTGACCGACCTGCCCGAGCACATCGACATGCGCCGCTTCGAGCAGCAGACGGCGAGCACCGGGCGGCTGCGCAGCGAGGGCACGCGCAACCTGATCGCCGCCGCGCAGGCGGCGGGCGCGCGGGGGATCGTCGCGGAGAGCATCGCGTTCGTGTACGCGCCGAGCGGCGAGCCGGTCAAGGACGAGGACGCACCGCTGGCCATGGCGCAGGTGCCGTCCGTGGCCGGGCCGGTCGCCGACCTCGAGCGGCAGGTGCTCGCCGCCGGCGGGACCGTGCTGCGCTACGGCTGGCTGTACGGCCCCGGCACCGGCTTCAGGCACGACGGCGCGTGGGCCGCCGATATGCGTCGCCGGCGCCTGCCGGTGGTAGGCGCCGGCGCGGGCGTGTTCTCGTTCGTGCACGTCGAGGACGCGGCCAGCGCCACTGTCGCGGCGCTCGCGTGCGAGCGGCCAGCGACGTACAACGTCGTCGACGACGAGCCCGCGCCGATGCGCGAGTGGGCGCCCGTGTACGCGCGCGCGGTGGGCGCTCCCCGGCCGTGGCGCGTCCCCTCCTGGGTGGGCCGCCTCGCCGCCGGGCGGACCGCGGTCGAGATGATGGCCGAGCTGCGCGGCGCGAGCAACGCGCGCATCGAGCGCGAGCTGGGCTGGCGGCCAAGGCATGCGAGCTGGCGCGAGGGGTTTCGCACGGCGCTCGGCTGAACGCCGCCTCGCGGGGCGCGCTCGCGTGCCCGTGCGCGCGCGGGCACGCTGTACAGTTGGCCCAATGGGGAAGCGGGCTGCGAGGACTTCGAGGGGAGGCTCGGCCCCCCGCCCGATGTCCGCGCTCGGCCCTGTCGAGCGCGCGCAGCTGAGGCTGAAACGCACGTGGCACTGGCTGAAACACGACAGGTTCACCAGGCGCCTGGTGGACGAAGACCTTCCGCTGAGCCTGGACATGCGCAGCGAGTCGCGCACCCTGCTGCTCACCTTCGGCGGGATGGTCAGGGACACCGGCATACCGCCCTTCGAGTTCTTCCAGGCCACGCGCGAGATACCGACGAAACGGATGTTCGTTCGAGACATGCGCCAGGCCTGGTACCACAAGGGCATCGAGGGCTATGGCGACACGCTCACGCAGACCGCCGACGCGCTGGCAGAGCTGATCGCCGGCTACGACGTCGAACGGCTGGTCACGGTGGGAACCTCCGCGGGCGGATACGGCGCCTTGGTGTTCGGCACGCTGCTCGGCGCGGACACGGTGCTCAGCTTCGCCCCGCAGACGCTGATCGCGCCCGAGCCGGTCGCCGCGATGGGCGATCGCCGCTGGTACGAGCCGCTCAGCGCGCTCGACGCCGCCGGGGCGCTCGACCACGAGTGGACGGACCTGCGCGACGCGCTGCCGCGCGCCCGCCACAGCCCTGTGCGCTACGAGATCTATTTCTGCCAGCACAACTCCAAGCCGGGCATGGGCCCCGGCCGCGACCGCATGCACGCCGAGCGGATGCGCGGCCTGGACGGGCTGCGCCTCTACCGCTTCGGGCGAGGCGGCCATCTCGTCGTGCGCACCCTCCGCGAAGCGGGCGCCCTGGAGCGGGTCCTGCGACGCGCGCTGCTCACCGAAGCCGCCGACCGGCCGCGCGAGCGGCACAGCGCGATGCACGGCGGCTGACGCCTCACCTGCGCACCACGAGCACGACCCCCGCCACGAGCAGCACCAGCCCGACGATGCGCGACGCGTCGATGTGCTGCTTGGCGATCCCGAACAGCCCGAAGCGGTCGATCGCCACCGAGATCGCGAGCTGGCCGGCGATCACCACCGCCGTCAGCCCGCTGGCGCCCAGCGAGCGCACCGCGACGAGCGCGACCGTCACATAAACCGCCCCCAGCAGCCCGCCGACGAGCGCCCACCACGGCACGGAGCGCACCTGCCCGAGGCTGCCGAGACCGCCGTTGACGAACGCGGCGATCACAAGCAGCAGCGCGGTGCCCACCAAAAACGAGAAGCTGGCCGCCTGCACACTCCCCACGCTCCTGCCCAGCCGCGAGTTGATCGGCGCCTGCATCCCCACCAGGCACCCGGCGCCAACGCCCACGAGCACCGCCAGCCCGCGGCTCACTTCGCTTCCAGCCAGGTACGCCCGGCGCCGATGTCCACCGCGAGCGCCGGCTCCCGCGGCTCCCACACGCCCACCATCTCGCGCTCGATCAGCGCGCGCGCGTCATCCACCTCCGCGGGCGGCCCTTCGTAGAGCAGCTCGTCGTGGATCGTCAGCAGCAGCCGCGTGGCCAGCCCGGACCCGGCGAGCGCGTGGTGGCAGCGCACCATCGCCAGCTTGATGATGTCCGCGGCGGTGCCCTGCACGACGGTGTTGACCGCCAGGCGCTCCCCCAGCGTCCTCACCTGGTAGTTGCGCGCGCGCAACTCGGGGATCTGGCGGCGGCGGCCCCACAGCGTCTTGACGTAGCCCTCCTGCTTGGCCTGCTCGATCGTCGCGGCCATGAACTCGGCGACGCGGGGGAAGCGCTCGAGGTAGGCGTCGATGAACTCCTTGGCCTCCTCGCGCGGGATGTTCAGGCGGTCGGCGAGGCCGAAGTCCGACAGCCCGTAGACGATGCCGTAGTTGATCATCTTGGCCTTCGAGCGCATGCCCGGGTCGATCTCGTGCGCCTGCACGCCGAACACGCGCGAGGCGGTCGCCGTGTGCACGTCCTCGCCGCGCTCGAAGATCTCCATCAGCACGGGCTCGCCGGCGACGTGCGCGAGTATCCGCAGCTCGATCTGCGAGTAGTCGGCGGAGATCAGCATGCTGCCCTGCTCCGCCTCGAAGCAGCCGCGGATCTCGCGCCCGAGCGGCGTGCGGATGGGGACGTTCTGCATGTTGGGGTTGGTGCTGGACAGGCGCCCGGTGGTGGCGACCGCCTGCAGGAACGTCGTGTGGATGCGCGAGCGCTCGTCGGCCAGCTCGGGCAGCACGTCCAGGTAGGTCTTGATCAGCGTGGACAGCTCGCGCCAGCGCTCGATCTTGGGGATGATCTCGTGCTCGTCGCGGATCGCCTGCAGCACGCGCGCGTCGGTCGAGTAGCCGGTCTTGCCGCGGCGCTTGCGCGAGAGCCCGAGTTTCACGAACAGGATCTCCCCGAGCTGCTGCGGCGAGGCGATCACGAACTCCTCTTCGGCGAGCAGGAAGATGTCCTCTTCCAACCCCGCGATCTCCTCGCGCACGCGCTCGGTGATCTCCGCCAGGCGATCGAGGTCCAGGCGCACGCCCAGTTGCTCCATCTCGCGCAGCACCGCCACCAGCGGCAGCTCGATCTCCCCCATCACCGCCTGCAGGCCGCGCTCGGCGATCTGCTCGCGCTGCCAGTCGGCGAGCACGCCCAGCAGCACCGCCTTGCCCGCCACCGGGTCCTCGACGTCGCTCGCGAGGCCCCGCTCCTCGCACAGCTCCGCCAGCGGGTAGCCGCGGCGGGCGGGCTCGAGCAGGTAGGCGCCGAGCAGCGTGTCGTGCACGAGGCCGGGCGGCACGAGCCCGAGCGCCTTGGCGTCGTGTGCGATCACCGGGCGCTCGCCGCAGGCGCCGGCCACGTCCTCCGGGCGCGCGCACTCCCCCGCGAGCGCCTCGCCGCCGGCCGCGACCGCGAAGCGCCAGGGGGCGCCCTCGATGAACAGCTCGCCCTCGGGGGGCTCGACGGCGGCGACGGTCACGCACAGCTCGGCGTCGGCGTCGGCGAAGCCCGCGATCGCGGCGGGGGAGCCCTCGCGCACGCGCGCGGTCAGGCGCACCTCGGCGGCGGGCGCGGGCGCGGCCACGTCGGGGTCGCCGAGCGCTTCCTCCAGGCGCCGCAGCGGGTCGCGCAGCTCGTACTCGCGGAAGACCTCGCGCAGGCGCGAGCGGTCGGGCTCGCGCGTGGCCTCGGCGGCGACGTCGAAGTCGACGCCCACGTCGCGGCGCACGGTGGCCAGTCGCTTTGACACGCGCGCGTCCTCGGCGTGCTCGATCAGGTTCTGTTTGCGCTTGGCGCCTTTCACGTCGTCCACGTGCGCGAGCACGTCCTCGAGCGTGCCGAAGCTCTGGATCAGCTCGCTGGCGGTCTTGTCGCCGATGCCGGGGATGCCGGGGATGTTGTCGGAGGTGTCGCCCTTCAGCCCGTAGAAGTCGGGGATCAGCTCCGGCGGGATGCCGTAGCGGTCGACCACCGCCTGGCGGTCGT
>Ga0335075_10017047_pt1 | contig 10818 bp, 14 predicted proteins | sample Lox_Sample_24_FD_206723 | JGI IMG/M metagenome (GOLD analysis project Ga0335075, IMG submission 206723) | Soil microbial communities from Loxahatchee National Wildlife Refuge, Florida, United States - Lox_Sample_2.4 | ecosystem: Environmental > Terrestrial > Soil > Wetlands | place: USA... | reverse complement strand
GGGGGTCGTCAGGCCGGGACGAAGAAACGGCCCCTTTCAGCCGAACAAAGAAACATCAGCAGGTGGTTGGAGTGGTTCGGCCAGACAAGAGGAAATCGTAACTACCCACGCCAAACAGCGAGGAGGCTTCTTTTACGACGCAGCCGTCGGCGATCGCGGAAAGACGCCGATGCGCTGAATGGTTTGTTGAGGAACTGCTCGGCATTGGATTCAGCGCGAGCGTCCGCGATATGCCTGGCCCCCCAATCGCAGTAGCCCATGGCCGCGGCCTGCAGGGACCCAAAGTGCTGTTTTGCGGACATTACAGCACGGTGCCCGTTGGCCTGCCGCACGAAGAGGCCGGGTCCTCAGCTTCGCCAGCTACCGCCCAGGCGCGGAGTATCGACCAGCTAACCCAGGCCATGGCCTTCGTCGAAGCCTGTCGCGCGTGGAGGGCAGTCGCAGGGCAATTGCCGACACCGATCTCAGTGTTGATCGCCGGCGAGGGACGATCTGGATCAGCTAGGCTACGGTCGTTCATGCGCATGTATGCCGACGAACTGAGGGCCGACATTGCTCTCGCGCCAGGCCTTCGGATATCGTGTTGCTCCGTCCCGGTGATCAATAGCAAACTGCGTGGCCTGTGCTGCGAGGAATTTGTCGTCGTGGCAGCCCGCGGCGGCCGATTAACCGAGGCCCTCGGTCCGGTCCTAGCGAGCCCAACCCAGATCCTCGCCCGTATCCTCGGCGATCTGCACGACCCATCCGGTCGTGTGACGATTCCGGGTTTTTATTCCGATATCGCCGCGCCGCTTCGACCGCCAACGGATGAGCCGGGAGCCAGTCTCGACTGGACAACGGCGGTGTGGCCGACCTGCGAGATCGAGACCGTCGGTAGCAGTCGGGACAGCGGCACCGCGCGCGCCTTCGCCAGATTGTCCTTCCACCTCGTCTGCGACCAGGATCCGGATGCCGTCCGCCGGAACTTTCATTGCTTCGCGCGCTCGCGTGTACCTCCAGATTTGCGGATCGAATTTGCGTCAGGGACCTTAGCTCACACCGTTCGGTTTGCCGCAAGCTGGCACTTGTTCCGTAACGTGCAGGACGCACTGACCGCCGAATGGGGGAGGCAGGCCGTCTTCGCATACGGCGACGCGGCTCCCGCCGTCCACGGCCTAAGGGATGCGCTCGGCATGGAAGTGATCGTTACGTCATTTCCCGAGCAGCAGGATGGCTGCCGCGGCCCGTGTGACGCGCCAGAACTGGCGAACTACCGGGGCTGCATCCATTCCTGGGCGCGCATTCTGGATGCCGTGGCACACTGATCAAACCGGTGGCCGATTGTTGGATGCTATGCGCATCAACGGGACGTCGTGCCAGGACACCGTTGCGGTTGCACTGCTCCCGGGTGTGCGCGACGCAAACGCAAAAGCGGGTATTTTCAACCTGCGGCCAAGGTGCTGACAGGCGGCACGGCAGAGAAGAAGCGGTCTGTTCATGCGCACAGTCCGTTCAGTTTTCTTGGTTTGGGCCATGGGTTCCGTCGGCCCATTCGGTGCCACAGCGGCAGGCACGCCATCGCGCCGCTGGCGAGCAACTAAGTGATGATCGTGCCCGTCGATGCAATCTCGGGAGCTCGCCGGCGCTCATGTTCATGCACGTCATTTTGGGTATTGGACTAACCCGCTACGCGGGATTTGCGCGTGCCCGGACATGATCGTCACGATCGGCAAGACGGCTCGACCGGCAAACCAATCAGCACCGAGTCATCGGACAACTCCATGTGCGGCAGCATAAGGCCGGCGCCAGGTGATGGCGCTGTCCCTGTCGCAATGGAGGCTATCCATGACCGCTCTTCGCCAGCGCATGCTCGAGGATATGCAAGTCCGGAACCTGTCACCTAACACCCAGGCCTCGTACTGTCAGCAGGTTTCTCAATTTGCACGGTACTTCGGCAAGTCACCCGCGCATCTCCACCCCGAGCACATTCGCACCTATCAAGTCTACCTAACCAATGAGAGGAAGCTGACGCCGGGGTCGATACTGATCGCCGTCTCCGCGATCCGCTTCCTCTACAAGGTCACACTCAAGAAGGATTGGGTCTTCGAAGAGGTCATCCCAACATGTAAGAAGCCGCAGAAATTGCCGGACGTCCTCAGCCCCGAAGAGGTTGTGCATCTGCTCGCTCATGTGCGGAGCCTCAAGCAACGCACGATTCTGACAACCTGTTATGCGGCCGGTCTGCGGGTCTCCGAGGTGGTCAGCCTGAAGGCGGCTGCGATCGACAGCCAGAGAATGGTCATTCGCGTGGAGCATGGGAAGGGGCGCAAATGTTTTGGACAACATTTCTGCCCTTATGTGTCCGAAGGATTTATGTTGTGCAAGGCTGCGCAACGCCATTTGATACGCGTTGCGCAGGTCCTTGATGCAACATAAGTTTTGGGTCTGGGTTTGTCAGAGTGCTCTTAGGAATTCCATGAGCTTTGGATCGGAATGCCACGGTTTTGCCCCCGCATAATTTGGTAGATCGCAGAGAGCGAGGGCTTTCTCTTTCATCTTTATGTCGACCTCTGCGTAAATGTGGGTGGTGTCAAGAGAGACATGCCCAAGCCAGGCCCGGATGGTGTTTATGTCCACGCCGGATCGGAGCAAGTGCACGGCGCATGAATGGCGCCTATGTAGTGGGCCACATAGGCGCCACGCCTTCGCTGTGCATCTCCTCGAATCCGGTACCGATGTGCGCACCATCCAGCTGCTGCTCGGACACAGGGGCCTCTCCACCACCGCTCGCTACTTACGGATTGCCACGAGCAAGGTCTGCTCGACATCCAGCCCGCTCGACCTCTTGCCTCAGCCGATAATCCCCACCCCACCGCCGCCTCCGCCACAGCACTTCTAGACGCCGATCCTCATGCAGGGCAGCTCCCTGCAGGTGGCGGACGTGTTCCGTCGCCACGGTGAGGATTACCGTCAACAGCACGGTGCTTCGCTCTCGACGGCGCAGCGCCGTGCCATGACCGCGATCGAACTCTGCCGCACCGCGGCCCTCGGCGGGCACGTCGAGCGGTGCGACAAGTGTGGCCATCAGCGCGTCTGGTACAACAGTTGCCGGTCGCGCTGTTGCCCATCCTGCCAATCACTCGCCCGCGCTGATTGGCTCGAAAAGCGCCAGACAGAACTCCTCGACACTGAATATTTCCATGTTGTCTTCACCGTCCCGCAGGAGATTGCCAGCATCGCGTATCAGAATAAGGCGGAAGTCTATGAGATACTGTTCCGCGCGGCGGCCGAAACCCTTCGCACGATCGCCGCTGATCCCGCGCACCTGGGTGCCGAGATCGGTTTTTTCGGTGTCCTCCACACCTGGGGGTCAAACATGCTGTTCCACCCTCATATCCATTTTGTCGTGCCCGGTGGCGGCATCTCGCCCGATGGCGAACGCTGGATCTCCTGCCGGCCAGGCTTCTTCCTTCCGGTTCGTGTCCTGTCGACCCTGTTCCGACGGTTGTTCCTGCAGTACCTCGGAAACGCATACATTGCCGGACGGCTGAAGTTCTTTACCTCCCTGCAGCACCTCAATGAGCACGCGGCCCTCCTGCGCTACCTGGCGCCAGTCCGAGCCGCCAAATGGATCGTCTACGCCAAGCCGCCGTTCGCCGGCCCCGAGCAGGTCCTCGACTATGTCGGCCGCTATACCCATCGCATTGCCATATCCAACAATCGCCTGCTATCCATCGACGGCGGCAAAGTCCGCTTTCGCTGGAAAGACTACCGCAATGACAACCGTCTCGGCACGATGACCGTCACCGCCGAGGAGTTCATTCGCCGGTTCCTTCTGCATGTCCTTCCGGAGGGCTTTCAGCGCATCCGCTACTACGGCTTCCTCTGCAACCGCTATCGGGAGCAGAAGCTGGCTCGTTGCCGCGAGCTACTCGGGATGGTGACGCAAGCGTCTTCGCCCGATACATGGACCAATGATCACCATGAGCAATGTGAAGCCGCCATGGAGCATTCCGTCCAGGAATGCCCCGCTTGCCATCAAGGGCGCATGCTCGTTGTCGAGGTCATCCCAAAATCCATAAATCCTCCTCGACCGCGTTGGGATACCTCATGACCACGCATCTCACACCAAACAGTCAGGTTCGCCGCGTCATCAGCTCGATGCCTCCGTGCACCGAGCGGCGCAACTGTGGTTCATCATCCCAACTTCCGCACACGAATTCGGGACATTCTGTTCGACTGTGGCGACTCTGCACACCAATCACGTCGGCAACTCGTGGCATTTGCCGGATCCGCCGCTTCCATCGTTTGATCTGCAGACCTTCCGACGCGCACGATCGAGCAGATGGAGTCATTCAATACCCATAGCGCGGCTGCGCGCTGGTACGCTGTACGTGGCTGAGTGCCGGCGGGTTAGTCCAATCCGTTTTTAGCTTACCAGCGCAGCCCCCATATTGGTGCCTGCTCTCCGGCCATGTGCGCCGCGCCGCCAAGCTAAAAACGCTCTGCAACATGTGAGCTTATCATTATTCCACCGTCGTGGTAATCTGGGACCTTGTCATCACATCACTTGTCGGTGCACCGGCTGCTACGGGCTCGCGGTGAGCCTCAGAAGCCTGCCGATCGCGGACGCCTCGGGCGCGATCGTTGCAGTGCTGATGGCGTCCTCGTTCACCACAATTGTCTGCGCAGTCTGCGCAATGAACCAGTCCGGCAAGGGCTGACACTCCATGCATGATGGAGCGATGCGTCGCCTTCCCCGGCTCGACTCTGCATGAGCGACGGCACGACCGCGGTGGCCGACGTATCCGCCGACCGGCATGGGCTTGTTATCTGGGCGTCGGGTTGCTCTATCTCTGTCCTGTCGCCCGGGTCGACGCAATGGCCGTCACGGTTGTGACTGCAATTGTCATCGCCGGCCGCCTGGTTGCCGGCGGTTTGTTCGACCTCTTGCGTACCGTAGTGCTCGCACGACGCTGTTGCTGGTGATGACCATTTGATCAACGGCACGCAGCGGATCGCTGCCATCGTTTCCCAGAGGCAGGTCCGGCAGTGGCGATTGCCATCGCCTGACGCACTTCGATCGGCGCGCCGATCTGCCTGAGTTTGCTCTGGCCAGTGCATTGGGATCTCGCCAGGTGGAAGGCGACCCATCGGGCAATCTTGCCCGCGGCCCGGGCATGATGAATCGGTCGAGCGGGTAGATGGTGGAATTGCCCGCCGCACACTGGGACGCATTGTACGATCGGGGGACCTGCGTCTCTTGTGAAGCAAAAACTCGGTCGTAAATTGCAATCGACGCAGGCGCGTCAATACGGATAGATCTCGCAGCGCCGGTCGGTCCAGTTATGGCTGACCTTTGCAACTTCCGGATATGGATAGGACATATCATCGCAACGTGCGGTGGCTCGCTCTCGGAGAAATAATCGTGAATAGACCGCTTACTACCTTGGCTGGGATATTGCTCCTCGCCGGATGTGCCCAGGCTCCGATGGCGCCGACCATTCCTGTTAGGCCTGGTCCGAATACATCCTTCTCACAATTCCAGAACGATCAGGCGGTGTGCAGACACTTCGCCGATCAGGCGGTGAGGGACCAGGCCCAGGGTGCAAACCTGCGTGGCATTGGCACCGCGGCACTGACAACCGCTCTCGGCGCCGGACTCGGAGCAGCCATCGGCGGTGGCTCGGGCGCAGGGATCGGAGCCGCCGCCGGCGCACTTGGCGGTGCGGGACTGGCTAGCCGCAACACCATGAGTGCCAATTCGTCCATCCAGGCGCAATACGACAATGCCTTCGCGGCGTGCATGTTCAGCCTCGGCAACAGTGTGCCCGCGATGGGACCGATGACCACCCGCCAGCAGCGCTGATCAAAGTATGAGGCCTGCGCCGGGAATATCCATGACCTCCGCACCGCTGCAACAAGGACAAGCACGATGCGATGGCTATACCTGACGGTTATATGTTTGTTGGCCGTAGTCACATTGGTGTTTGCGGCCGAGAACATGGAAATTGTCAGTGTCGATTTCCTTTGGTTTGGTGTGCGCTTGCCGCTCGCCTTCCTTGTTGTCACAGTTTACATCATCGGAATGGCAACGGGCGGCAGCGTCTGGGCGTTGATCAGGCGATCTGTGGAGGGCGCCAGGCGGAGCGATTAACCCACCGGTCAATGACAGGTCGTAGACGAACCTGTTCGCGAAACCTAGGTCAGGCATCCCAAGGTCGACGGCGATACCGGCAGAGCTATTACTCGGGGTAGGAGCTCTCGGTATAGGGGTGCACACCATGCCAAGTGGTCGAGTTCGGCTGGGTGAACATGATGAACGCCAATATGTTGCCAGACTCCGATGAAGCGTCGGTGCGATAGGCGGCCACCTTGCCGTCCACACCGCTGGTGTATTCTGCGACTACATCGCCGAACATGTTCCGTTGCACGGCGATCTTCTGGCCGGCTTTGACTGTCTCGTCGAGCTTCACCAGATGCTCAACGAGGCCGCCGTGCGTCGCTATGACCGGAAAGGCGCCGTTGCCGATCAGCGCGCCCGCATCCCGTGCGGTGCGGCCGATTGTCCCGCTGATCACCCCGTAGTGCTTCAGCACGTTCAACGTGCCTTCCACAAAGAGGGCGATCATGTCCCTGTCGAGAGTGCGTCCGGCGCCGACTTCGGGTGTGAAGCATGGGATGCCAACATCGACGAACGCATTGTGCAGAACCCCCGGATAGACCGCATCGTCCCATATTTGCCCGACGGGATAGAGGTCCGTCATGGCCTTTACGTCGGGGATGCTGCGATCGCCTATGACTAAGGCGGCGGTTTCAAGGCCGGTCGTCCCGGTATGGAAATCGATTGCCAGGTCCGAGTTCGGCTTCAAGAGCCGGTTGAACAGTACGCCGGCATGGCGGCTTGTGGCGCTCGCGCCGTTTTCGTTTCCGGGCCATTCCCGATTCATGTCGATGAGACCGACGCCGCGTCCGGAATTGGGCCAGCGGCGCTGCATGCTTTCCAGAGCGGGGCGCGCAATATCCAGCACGGCCATGACCGTCCCGGATATCTGTGTCGGATCCAGTTGGTCCATCACGGCCTGCACTGTCCGGATCGAGCTCATCTCGTCGCCATGCACGCCGCTCGTCAGGGTGAACCGCTTTCCGGATCGCACGCCCTTGGCAACAACGACGGACACATACCAATGCTGGCCGCCGGGCATCTCCACGCCGCGAAAATAGAGAAAATGCTTTTTGCCGGACTCGAGGTCGGCGACGTTAAGTCGGCTGACAACCTTCTTTCCCTGGATAACCTCGCCTGTGTAAGCGGTTCCTGACCCTGTACGATGTGTGTCCTTATCTGCTTGCGAAGTCGCCGCGTGAGATTCGCTGCCGACGGTAGCGGACGCTCCGACCGCGGCAATGGAAGAGGTCATGAAGTCGCGGCGGTCAATCTTGTTTGACGCCATTGCAGTGGCCTTTCACAAGTCGAATATCATCACGCAAAGGATGGGCAGTCTGCTCGTGTTCGTCAAGCTTGTATACATTCGCAACGTGGTAAAGAGCCGCTCGGAGCGATGGCGCGGACGGACTTGGATGTGCCACGCACTAGCGACGTCGTGCTTGATTGTGCGGCGTAGTTGAGACCATATAGATTCTGATAAGGGGCGCGATTCGACGCGGGCCTACACGCCGCTCTGCACCGCGATGCTGATCAGTGCCTTGGTCCCCCAATGCAGCAAACTCCAGGGCTGGTCTTTGCTGCGTGGAGCGTGGCGTCGTCGCCGGACCTCCGGCCGTCCCGTTCCATGCCTCCCTTAAATCGCTTGCTGTCGCGTTGACGACATTTTGGTACCTCGACCAACAGCTTGTCAGTAAGCATGGTTACCATTTCCCCTTCATCTGGCTCGGACGAGCTTCAGCATCTCTCCATCCGCAACGGTTTAGTTAAATTTAAGGTCCCCGATCCCACCGATCAATGAATGATAGGCAGTCTCTACCTGTGCAGAAATGGCCTGGTGTTGTCGAGGCGCACGATTCGCCAGCGAATTGCTGCGAGAGCACTCGCAGGGTATGGAGGGTTGATCAGTGTATCGTCCCGGAAATTCGGGCAACTGCCGCCTATTTCACCATTTGGTCATCGAAGGTAGCCTGTCCCGCCATCGGATGGCGCAACAGGTCCGCAAAGCAGGTATAGGTTTGCGCAGAACGTCCCGACGGCGCGCCTAGCTCCGTGCCGGTAGCCCGCAGCTCACCCGGGCTGACGCCGAACATGGCGCGAAACGCCCGGCTGAAGCTTGACAAATCGGCGAAGCCCAGATCGTGCGCGATCGAGGTAATGCTCTGAATGTTCCTGTTGTTGGACAACCGGCTGCGTGCCTCCGCCAGCCGACGCCGTTGAATGTACGACATCACACCACCTTCGTTCGCTAAAAGCCGGTACAAGTTGGAACGTGACATACCGACCTGGCGGGACAGCATCTGCGGTCCCAGGAACGGCGATTGCAGATGGCTGCGTACGGTCTGGCGCACCTTCTCCAGGCGACCGACATCGATGAACTCACGCGCTGCGTCGAGCCGCTCCGCCGACGGTGCAATACAGGCCGCGATCAGTTTGCCAACTGCCACGCTCAGAAACGGCGCATCGATGTCCGGAAGACGCGGAAGCCGCCGAACCAATGTCATCAGGAAGTCGCCGAGAAATCGGCTGAGCGTCGAATCCAGAACTGAGCCGGTGACCACGTCCAATAGCGGCGCGATATCGTGAAACGTGTCCCGCGACAATAGCAGGTCCACATGGTCAACCTGCGTGTGCTTGCTGGATGAGGTCTGGCCGAGCGACGAGATGAAGGTCTGACCGTTCCGAACTTCGGCCGTTCCCCGCGGGGTTTCCATCGAGGCCGTGCCACGAATCATGTGCGAGACGACCCAATGGTCCACAGGCAGCTGCCGAAGCAGTCGGGGCGATCGAACCGTACACGCCGCCGGCGCGGTGACCGTTGCGACCAAGAGTCCCTCCTCAAGCTTCCAAACCCGGTGCTGCGCGGGGAATCCGTCGCCAGTCGGGACTTGGGACGCCACATCGAGCAACGGCAGGTTCCAGGTGCGCCAGCCCTGGAACTGACCAGCCACTGGCAACAGTCGTGTGTCAAACACCCGGGGCGTCATGAGTTCGCAGTCCGCGTATCGCTTGTTTCGTGCGTCCTGCCTGTTTCCAGCAGATTAGCATAATGCTCTTTTGCGGGGTCAGCGTTGATGCAGATGAATGGAATGTGCCGTCGATTGCGAAGGAGGAGGCGGGCAGCGAGGCATACGGGTTGCCGGCTCAAGTCGCGGAGATGGCGGACGACGTTTTGCGACGCAAGAGCAACATATTGGGATGCTTGGCCGATCCAAGGCAGAGATGAGGCCGCTACGCTAGGAGATACAGCACGAAACTTGGCAGTCGCGGTGACCCAGGGCCGGTTCGTGACTGTTGGTCATGGCCCAAACGGAGATGAAATCAATATGCAGCTACGGATCGGTGCCATTGTGATGGCTGGCTCGGCCCTTCTGATGGCCGGGTCGCACCATGCCCATGCCCATGCCCATGCGCAGGCGTCGGCAAGGTTTCAATCGGCGTTGGGAAAGGCTGAGCTCGCCGAACTGAGCCCTCAAATGCGCGCCGAAGTGGAAGCGCGCATGAGGCAGGCCAGTCAGACCGTCCCGGAGATCCTGCAGACAATCCTGCTTAACAGTATCAAGCTGAAATACCCGGCCAACAGAATCGTTGCGCTCGACTTTGGCCGTGGTGTCGCCATCGTCCAGCTTCCTACCAACGAAATGCGCGCGATCGAGTTCAACACCCGCACGTTGGAAATCACATCCTGACATCGACCACAGCCGATCTGCGGGCGCCACGCGCGTTGGCAGATCAGACCGTGCAACGCCGTGGTATGACCGCGCGACCTTCACCGGAGGGTTGGTAATGTCCGATTTGCTCGTGATTGAGTTTTCCACCGAGGCGAAAGCCGAAGAGATTCGTCAGACCTTGTTGAACATGCAGAAGGAGTACCTCATCGACCTCGGTGATGCAGTGATTGCAACCAAATGCGCAGCGGGCCAAGTCAAGCTCAACCAACTGTATCAGCCGGTCAAGGCGGGAGCCGTATCGGGCTTGTTCTGGGGTTCCCTGATCGGCCTTCTGTTCATGATGCCGCTAATCGGTGCGGCGGTTGGTGCAGCCTCGGGCGCTCTCAGCGGCAGTCTCACTGATGTTGGCATCAGCGATAAGTTTATGAAGGAGGCCGGCCAGACTCTGCAGTCCGGCAACGCGGCGCTTTTTCTGCTGATCCGAAAGATGACCACGGACAAGGTGCTGGCGGCGTTACAAAATTCGGGCGGCAAGGTGCTGCGCAGTTCGTTCGACGAGACAAAGGAGACGGTGCTGCGTAAAGCGCTCGAGGGAATTCAAGTGGCGGATAACCCGGAAGCCGTTTCGGCATAACACGAGGGGGTGAGGTTGCGAGTAGCCGTCCCACTGATGGCTCGCCGACATCTCTCGTCTGACCTGGTTGAGGAGCCACGCCGTCGTCTGGCCGAGGCCAATGTGCTCAGCAAGCCCGAGCCACGGCAGGTCCTTGCTACTGGCAGCAATCGCTTCGAGCGCGGTGAACCACCTTAGGAGGCATAATGCTCTTACGAACGATTGTCGCCAGCTTGAGCACGATCACCCTGCTAGCCCTGGTATCCCCAGCGTCCGAGGCGATGCCGGCCGGGGCTGTTCCGGCCTCCGCCACTAGTACACCGATTCCGTGAAACCAACCAGTTGCGATGGCTTCCGGCGAATCCTCCATATGTGGTAGCGCCGACGTTGTT
>Ga0335075_10017046_pt1 | contig 10818 bp, 12 predicted proteins | sample Lox_Sample_24_FD_206723 | JGI IMG/M metagenome (GOLD analysis project Ga0335075, IMG submission 206723) | Soil microbial communities from Loxahatchee National Wildlife Refuge, Florida, United States - Lox_Sample_2.4 | ecosystem: Environmental > Terrestrial > Soil > Wetlands | place: USA... | reverse complement strand
TGAGGTCGAGGTCGCCGAGCACCTCGTCGACGTTGTGCATTGAGAACGGGATGATCTTGGTGCCGCGGCAGTGGTGGCCGCTGGTGGCGTCGTCCATGAACGCGAGCTGCTCGGCGATCGCCTGCAGAACCGCCGCCTGGTCGGGCAGCGGCACCGCGCCAGCCAGGTCGGCCGCGATCCAGACCGCCGCCATCTCCGCGTTCAGCGGGCTGAAGAACGAGGAGTTGTAGCCGTTGAAGTACAGCCCGGGCACGTCGGCCGGCCGGATCTGCCGGTAGAGGAGGAAGTTGCCGCGCTCGTCGAGCAGCCGCCGCTGAACCTCGGCGGGCAGGAACGGCACCCCCTGGGTGAACCCGGTCGAGCAGACGACGAGGTCGGCCGGGAGCGCGCTGCCGTCGCTCAGCGCCGCGAACGGGCGGCCGTGGTCGGCGTAGAGCCTGGTGATGGTGCGGTCGCGGTGCACGGTGATCGCGCCGTCGGCCACGCCCTCGAAGAACCCCTCGGTGGCGAGGCCGATCGCGCCGCGGACGATGTCCTCCATCTGCCCGGCCGGCACCAGGTCGAGCTTGGCCAGGCCGAACTGCTTGACCGAGACCGAGCCGATCGAGTTGATCATGTTCGCGCGCAGCCCCTTGCCCGGGCCGTGCAGGAACTTCTCCACCCCGCGGAGCACCCGGTACTTGAACAGGGCCTCCCCCATCCGGGTCAGCAGCAGCATTTTGAAGTTGAGCTTCCCGTTGATCTTCCGCGGGACCTTCCACAGCAGCTGCCGGGCGATCACGTCGGTGCTGGCGGCGACCGCGCTGATCGGCACGGTCACGTCGCAGGCGGACTTGCCGTAGCCGACGACGAGGACGTGCCTGCCCCGGGCCTGCTCGGCGTCGTGGAGTTCGGTCCCGGCCAGCACCTCGCCGCCGGCCGCCGCGAACTCGTCGCGGCCGGGAAAGTCCGGGATCGCGGGCTCGCAGAACACGCCGTTGGCGACGACCAGCCGGTCGAACGCGGCGGTGGTCGTCGCTCCCCCGTCGGTGCCGCCGACATCCCTGGTGTCGAGGATCCAGCCGTCGCCGGCCGGCCGGGCGGCGACCACCTCGGTGTTCAGCCGGAGCGCGTCGTCCAGCCCGAAGTGCGTCGCGTAGCCGGCCAGGTAGGCCTGGATCTGCTCGCCCGACGGCCACTCGGGGTAGCGCTTGGGCATCGGGAAGTCCGACAGCGAGTACTGCGCCTTGGGGCTCTGGGTGGTGAGGCCGGGGTAGCGCCTGGTCCGGCTCCACACCCCGCCCACGTCGGGGGTCTTGTCGAACACGACGACCTCGTGGCCGGCCTGGCGCAGCACCTTGGCGGTGGCGAGGCCGGCCACGCCCGCGCCGATGATCGCGACCCGCATGGCTAGTGGACCTCGGGCGGGAGCTGCATCTGGATGCCGAAGTCTTCCATGATCTTCTTGAGCAGCCGGACGTCCTTGGGCCCGGGCGGCATCTCCGCCAGCGCCTCGTAGTAGCCCTCGAGCCCGGCCGGCGAGACGACCGAGATGATCCGCGACTCCTCGTCGTAGGGGTTCCTGAACGTGTGCACGACGTCGCGCGGCAGGTAGAGGTAGTCGCCCAGCTCGAGGGTGAAGTCCTCGCCGCCGAGCGTGACGTCGAGCCGTCCCGAAAGGCAGATGAACGACTCGTCCTCGCGGGTGTGCAGGTGCGGGGGCGGGCCGTCGACCTGGGCCGGGACCGAGTACTCGAACAGCGAGTACGCGTCGTGGGTGGACTTGCCGTCGGTCTTCATCGTGATGCCGAGCCCGATCGCCGCGATCGCGTGACCCTCGCGCGAGCGCAGCATGTAGCCGCCGCCTAGTGACACGACTTCCTCCTTCACCTCAACCGCCGGCGATCATCGGTGTGCCGGAGATCACAGCGTGAGCGCGGTCTCGCGTCTAAGGCAAATACCCGTCCCAGCCATTGGGACACTTCCGGTGCGGCGGCCGGGCGCTGACGTCAGCGCCTGGTGGCGTACGCCCGCGAGACCGCCGCCGCCGTCAGCCGCACCGCCGGGCCGATCCGCTCGGCCCGGACCAGGCCGGTCGGGCCGGTGACCGACACCGCCGCCGCGATCTGGCCGAGCGGGCCGAAGACGGGCGCGGCCACGCAGCTGATGCCGATGTTGCCCTCTTCCCGGTCGACCGCCCAGCCCCGGGGCGGTATCGCGGTCAGCTCCCGCAGCACCGCGACCCGGCTGGTCAGCGTGCGCGGCGTCCGCGGCTGGAGGCCGGCCGCGAGGATGGCCTCGATCGTGTCGGGGTCGCTGTAGGCGAGGATGGCCCGGCCGAGGGCCGAGCAGTGGGCCGGAATCTTGCCCCCGGCCTGCTCGAGCATCGGCATCGGCCGGTGCCCGGTGATCCGCTCGACCACCAGCACCTGGGTGCCCTCGAGGACCCCGAGCTGGACCGTGGTCTTGGCCGCGGCGTGCAGGTCCTGCAGGAACGGCAGCGCCGCCTCCCGCAGCTCGTGCCTGATCGGGGCCAGGCTCGAGATCTCGAACAGCCGGTTGCCGACCCGGTAGCGGTCCTTGGGCTTGTCCAGCCAGCCGAGTTTGATCATCCGGTCGGCCACCCGGTGGGTGGTCGAGCGGGGCAGGCCGGACCGGGCGACGAGGGCGGCCAGGGTCAGCTCGCGGTGGGTGGCGTCGAACGCGCCCAGGATCGCGGCCGCGCGGTCGAGCCCGCCCACCCCTTCGGAACCAGTGTCTACGGAACCACTGTCTCGCTTAGTGGGACTCATCGTTGGCTCCGTCGGTCCATAGGGGTGATGCTAAACCCGTCGCCACCCGGAGCCTAGAGGGGAAGGAACCTCGGGGCGGACGGCCGACGGCGACGAACGGAGACGATCAGATGGCGCAAGCGGGACCAGACTTCAGCCTGGCCGACTTCCTCGGCGGGCTCTCCGATACGGTCCGGCCGGCCGACGCGCGGCCGGTCGTGGTGCACGCGGCCGAGCTCGAGCCGCTGCCGGCCGGCCAGGTGCACAACCCGTCGGCGCTGTCGATCGCGGGCCGGCTGCCGACCACCACGTTCGAGATCTTCCGGCAGACGATCCCGCCCGGCCTCAGCTCGGACATGCAGCGGCACCACCACGAGACCGTGCACTACGTGATCGCGGGCGACGGGCACAGCGAGATCGAGGACGAGACCGCGTCCTGGTCGGCGGGCGACTTCATCTACACGCCGCCGTGGACCTGGCACCGGCACTACAACGACGCCGCCGACGCCCCGGTCGAGTTTCTGACCATCGAGAACTCGCGGCTGCTGTCGCTGCTCGGCGTCGGGCGGCGGCAGAGCGCCGGGCTGGCGACGCTGGCCGAGGCCAGGGCGAGGTTCGGAAAGGACGGCGGATGAACGCGGTAGCTGACCATGTCAGCATCTGGGGCGAGCTCGGCGACGTCGACCACTCGCTGCGGCACGTGGACGTGGCCGGGGTGCGCACCCGGGTGCTGCAGGCCGGGTCGGGCCCGGACCTGATCCTGCTGCACGGGACCGGCGGCCACCTGGAGGCGTACGCGCGGGACATCGCCGGGCTGGCGGCGGACTTCCGGGTCACCGCCTACGACATGGTCGGGCACGGCTGGTCCGACCTGCCCGACCGCCCGTACACGATCGACGTGCTCTCCGATCACCTGATCGGGCTGATGGACGCGCTCGGCATCGACCGCGCTCACCTGTCGGGCGAGTCGCTCGGCGGCTGGGTGACCGCGTGGACCGCGGCCTACCACCCGGGCCGGGTCGACCGGCTGGTGCTGAACACCCCCGGCAACATCGCCAACAAGCCCGAGGTGATGGCGCGGATGCGGGACAGCACGCTGGCGGCGGTGCGGGATCCGAGCGACGCGACCGTCCGCCGCCGGGTCGAGTTCCTGTTCCACCACAAGGAGATGGTGACCGACGAGCTGGTCGACCTGCGCCGGGCGGTCTACAGCCGGGACGGGTTCCTGCGCGCGATCGGCAACACGCTGGTGCTGCAGGACCCGGCCGTGCGCAAGGACTTCGCCTGGGACCCGGCCTGGGTCGGCAAGGTCACCGCGCCGACCCTGCTGCTGTGGACCGAGCACGACCCGACCGGCGGGCTCGACGAGGCCGCGCTGCTGCTCGACTGGCTGCCCGACGCGCGGCTGCACGTGATCGCGGACGCGGGCCACTGGCCGCAGTGGGAGAAGCCGGATGAGTTCCTCCGCGCCCACCACGACTTCCTCGCGCTCGGCCGGGACCCCTCATGACCGAGATCGTCGGCCTGGTCGGCATCTCCCACTCGCCGTTCGCGACCATGCTCCCGCCGCCGGAGCCGGGCGCGCCCGGCAGCCGGTTCCTGGCCGACGCGGCCCGGGTCGCGGCCGCCGTCGGCAGGCTCGAGCCCGACGCGGTCGTGGTCATCGGCCCCGATCACTTCCACGCGAACTTCTACGACGTGATGCCGCCGTTCGTGCTCGGGGTCGAGCAGGCCGAGGGGTTCGGCGACTTCGGCAGCCGGCCGGGGCCGCTGCCGGTCGCGACCGGGCTGGCCTGGCCGATCAGGGACGGGCTGGCAGCGGCCGGGTTCGACCTCGCCCTGTCCTACGCGCTGACCGTCGACCACGGGGTCGTGCAGAGCTACGACGTGCTGTGCGGCCCCGGCGCGGCGGCGGGCCGGGGGGCGGGCCGCGCCGGGGCCGGCCTGCCGCTGGTGCCGCTGGTGGTCAACACCGCCGCCCCGCCGCTGCCGAGCCTGGAGCGGTGCGCGGCGCTGGGCCGGGCGCTCGGGGCGGCGATCCGCGCGGCCGAGTTCCCCGGCCGGGTCCTGCTGATCGCGAGCGGCGGCCTGTCGCACTGGCTGCCGTCCAACGACCCGCGCGACCCGTCGGTCGCGGCCGAGCGGCGGGCGTCGGTCATCTACGGGCGCAGGGACGTGCGCGCGGTCGCGGCCGCCCGCGAGCCCGCGGTCCGCGCGATGGGCGGCAACCCGGACGCGCACGTCAACACCGAGTGGGACGGCTGGTTCCTCAAGCAGCTATCCGACGGTGACCTGACCCCGGTGGCCGACCTCGGCGACGCGGGCCTGGAGGAGAACGCGGGCCGGGGCGGGCACGAGATCCGCACCTGGCTGGTGGGCCTGGCGGCCGCGGGCGTTCCGCTCGCGTGGACCAGCTACGAGCCGGTGCCGGAGTGGATCACCGGCATGGGCATCGGCACGACGTTCGAGGTGGACTGAGCATGGCAATCGAGAGCGAGACGCTCCAGGCCGAGCTTGGCCCGGAAGAGAGCAGAGTGCTCGCGGCGCTGGTCGGCGCGCGGGCGAGCGGGCGGCCCTGTCCCCCGGTGCGCGGGCTGCTGCCGCCCGGCGACGTCGAGGCCGCCTACGCGGTGCAGTCGGCCTGGGTCGCGGAGCAGATCGCGGAGCAGGGCGCGCGGGTCGTCGGCCGTAAGATCGGGCTGACCAACCCGGTCGTGCAGGCGCAGTTCGGCGTCGACCGGCCCGACTTCGGCGTGCTGTTCGACTCGATGGCGTGCGCGCCGGGCACGCCGATCGACGCCGCCCGCACGCTGCAGCCCAAGATCGAGGCCGAGATCGCGTTCGTGCTGGCCGAAGACCTGGACGGCGCGATGATCGGCCCGGCCGAGGTCGCCGCCGCGACCGAGTACGTGGTGGCGGCGCTTGAGATCGTCGACAGCCGGATCGCGGGCTGGGACATCGGCATCGTCGACACCGTCGCCGACAACGGCTCGTCCGGCCTGTTCGTGCTGGGCGGCCGGCGACGGCGGCTGGACGGGCTCGACCTGGCCGAGTGCGCGATGACGCTGCGGCGCGAGCGGCCGGGGGCCGACGACAACGGCGAGGTCGTGTCGACCGGGACCGGGGCGGCCTGCCTCGGGCACCCGCTGGCCGCGGTGGCGTGGCTGGCGGCGGCGGTGCGCGACCACGGGCGCCCGCTGCGGGCGGGCGAGGTGGTGCTGTCGGGGTCGCTCGGCCCGATGGTGCCGGTCGCCCCGGGCGACGTCTTCTACGCCGACATCACCGGGGTCGGCCCGGTCAGCGCGATCTTCGCAGGAGTGCCCACATGACGGGAAAGACCAAGGCGGCGGTCATCGGTTCCGGCAACATCGGCACCGACCTGATGATCAAGATGATCAGGCTCGGCACAACGCTCGAGGTCGCGGCGATGGTCGGCATCGACCCGGCCAGCGACGGCCTCGCCCGGGCGCGGCGGCTCGGGGTGCCGACGACCGCCGACGGCGTCGACGGGCTGATCGGCCTGCCCGGCTTCGCCGACATCGAGATCGTCTTCGACGCCACCTCGGCCGCGGCCCACGCGGCCAACGCAAGCGCGCTCGCGCCCTGCGGAATCCGGATGATCGACCTCACCCCGGCCGCCCTCGGCCCGTTCGTGGTGCCCGCGGTCAACCTGGAGCAGCACGCCGACGCGCCCGACCTGAACATGGTCACCTGCGGCGGCCAGGCGACGATCCCGATCGTGGCCGCCGTCGCCCGGCACGCCCCGGTCCCGTACGCCGAGATCGTCGCGTCGATCGCGTCCAGGTCAGCCGGGCCTGGCACCCGGGCCAACATCGACGAGTTCACCGAGACCACCGCGAGCGCGATCGAGTCGGTCGGCGGCGCCCGGCGGGGCAAGGCGATGATCATCCTCAACCCGGCCGAGCCCGCGATGATCATGCGGGACACGGTGTTCTGCCTGGTCGACGCCCCCTCGGCCGCCACCAGGGACGCGATCGCGAGCTCGATCGCCCAGATGGTGACCGAGGTCAGCGCGTACGTGCCCGGCTACCGGCTCAAGCAGGCGGTGCAGATCACCGAGGTCGGCGACCATCCCCGGACGCTGGTCGGCGACGATCGGGTCACCCATCAGGTCAGCGTGCTCCTGGAGGTCGAGGGGGCCGGCCACTACCTGCCCGCGTACGCGGGCAACCTCGACATCATGACGTCGGCCGCGCTGCGGGTCGGCGAGCGGATCGCGGCGCGCACCCCGGAGATGACCCTATGAGCCTGTCGACCGAGCCTCGGCGCCTGTTCATCCAAGACGTGACCCTGCGGGACGGCCTGCACGCCGTCAGGCACCGGATCACGCCTGGGCAAGCCGCGCGGATCGCGGCCGCCCTCGACGCGGCCGGGGTGGACGCGGTCGAAGTCGCGCACGGCGACGGGCTGGCGGGCAGCAGCCTGGTCTACGGGCCGGGCAGCCACACCAGCGAGGAGTGGATCGAGGCGGTCGCAGCGACCCTGACCCGGGCCCGGCTGACCACGCTGCTGCTGCCCGGCATCGGCACGATCGCCGACCTCAAGCGCGCGTACTCGCTCGGGGTCAGATCGGTCCGGGTCGCCACCCACTGCACCGAGGCCGACGTTGCCGCCCAGCACATCGCGGCCGCGCGCGAGCTCGGGATGGACGTGGCCGGGTTCCTGATGATGAGCCACATGGCCGAGGCAGCCGACCTGGCCCGGCAGGCGAAGCTGATGGAGTCCTACGGCGCGCACTGCGTGTACGTCACCGACTCGGGCGGGCACCTGCGGATGAGCGGGGTGCGCGAGCGGGTCAGGGCCTACCGCGACGTCCTCGACCCCGGCACCGAAATCGGCGTGCACGCGCACGAGAACCTGTCCCTGGCGGTCGCCAACTCCCTGGCCGCGGCCGAGGAGGGCGTGACCCGGGTCGACGCCTCGCTCGGCGGCCTCGGGGCCGGGGCAGGCAACTGCCCGATGGAGGCGTTCGTCGCCGCCGCCACCCTCGACGGCTGGCAGCACGGGTGCGACCTGTTCGCCCTCCAGGACGCGGCCGAGGACCTGGTCCGGCCGCTGCTCGAGCGGCCGGTGCGAGTGGACCGGGAGACGCTGACGCTCGGCTACGCGGGGGTCTACTCGAGCTTCCTGCGGCACGCCGAGACCGCCGCCGGCCGCTATGACGTCGAGGTCCGCGCGCTGCTGGTCGAGGCCGGCCGCCGCCGTCTCGTCGGCGGCCAGGAGGACCAGCTCATCGACATCGCCCTCGACCTGTCGGCCGGCCGCCCGGCGGACTAGCGGGCCGATCTGTCGCCGCGGCGGCGCAGGAGCAGGCCGGTGATGAGGCCGCCGGCGAACGTGATCACGAGGACGAGCCACAGCGGCGCGGTGACCTTAGGCACCCACAGGTAGATGCTGACCCGCTGGGTGTTGACGAAGATGAACCACAGCGCCGCCACCACGATGACCGCGATCATGATCATCTTGCCGGTGATCTGGACCCCGCCGACCTTCCTGGTTCCGCTGCCGTTCTTGACCCCCGTAGTTGACACTTCCGCCACAACCTTCCCGCGTCACACTCCTGTCCCGATACGGACAGTAGTTCCCTAAGCGCAACAAAGTAACCAGCGCGGCCCAGCTCGGCGCTCATCCCGCGCGGGTGAAGTGGCCGTTGCCGGCGGACGCGACGATGGCCGTATGACCGACACCGACCTCGCCCGCTCGCTCGCGGGCCCGCTGGCCGACCTGCCGACGGACGGCGGTCTCCCGTTCCGGGCCGACCTCGGGCTGGTCTTCAACGAGCTCGACTTCCAGCTCGCGACCCAGGCCTACCTGTGGGCGCTGCCGCTGGTCTCGTTCGCCCAGTGGCAGGCCCAGCAGCGCGAGGTGTTCGGCGCGACCAGCTACGACCTCGTGCACTATACGACTTACCGGGACAAGCTGGGCATTCTCACCGCCAACGCGACCACGCCTTACACGATGGCGCTGATCGACTTGAGCGAGACCGGCCCGGTCATGATCGAAGTGCCGCCGGGCCCGATCGCCGGCGGGCTGTCCGACTTCTGGCAGCGCGAGTTCGCCATCCTCGGTGAGATGGGGGCGGATCAGGGGCGCGGTGGCCGACATCTGATCGTGCCGCCGGGACGGCAGGCGCCCGCGGCTGACGGATGCCAGGTGCACCAGGCGACCGGGGTCAACGTGTTCTTCGGCTTCCGCACCCTCGACCCCGACCCGCAGCAGGCGCGGGCCCAGACCCGGGCGGTGCGGATCACCCCGGCCGACGGCCGGCCCGCGCCGGCGACCCGGGTCGTGTCGCCGATGGGCCGCCGCTGGAGCGGCGTCCAGCCGCGCGGGCTCGACTACTGGGCCCGGCTGCACGACATCTACCAGCGCGAGATCGTCGACGAGCGGGACCGGTTCTACCTGGCGATGCTGCGCAGGCTCGGGATCGAGAAGGGCCGGCCGTTCACGCCCGACGACCGGCTGACGCCGATCTTGACCCAGGCGGCGGCTACCGGCGAGCTGATGGCCCAGGCCAACACGTTCGCCAAGCGGTTCGCGGGCAGCCGCTACTGGCCTGACCGGCAGTGGGACCTGGTGCTGACGATGGGCAACCCCGCCCAGCGCGGCGACGGCTACGACGAGCTGCTCGAGCGCGCGTCGTACTTCTACGAGGCGGTGACGTTCTCGGCCGCGATGAAGAGCCAGACCCCGGGCAAGGGGCAGGCCTACCTCGGCGCCTACACCGACGCCGACGGCGACTGGCTCGACGGCGGCGCCAGCTACACCCTGCACGTCCCGGCCGACCCGCCCGCCAGGCTGTTCTGGTCGGCCACGGTCTACGACGCGGCCACCCGCTGCCTGATCGACAACGACCAGCAGCGCGGCGATCGCGGCTCCCGTGACGACGACCTCAAGCGCGAGCCCGACGGGTCGGTCTACCTCTGCTTCGGCCCCGCCGCCCCGGCCGGCCGCGAATCGAACTGGGTGCAGACGATCCCCGGCCGGCGCTGGTTCTGCTACGTCCGCTTCTACGGCCCGCTCGAGCCGTACTTCGACCGCTCCTGGAAACTCGGCGATATCCAGCCCGGCGGCACTCCCCAGCCGCCCCGCCCCCGCCGCGGATGAGACTGATTGCATTATGGCAGCAATAGCTGCATAATGATGCTATGAGTATGTCGATCACCGTGCGGGATGTTCCCGAGGAGACGCGCAACGAGCTCGCGGCGCGAGCCGCCCTCGCCGGGCGCTCGCTCCAGGAGTATCTCCGGGCCAAGCTCATCGAGCTGGCCGGCCAGCCCGACGCCGAGGCGCTGGTGGCGCGCATTCGCGCGCGCAAGTCGGCGCATCCTGTCTCGCTGACGGCCGAGCAGATCCTGGCCGACCGCGACTCCGATCGCCGATGACGCTCGTCATCGACGCTTCCGCGGTTGTAGCCGCACTGGTCGACAGCGGCGCAGACGGCAGGTGGGCGGAGGGTCTGCTGGGCCGGGACTCCCTGGCCGCCCCGCACCTGCTCATGATCGAGGCCGCCAGCATCCTGCGCCGGTCCGCCCACGGGGGGGCAATCTCCGCGGAACAGGCTTCGCTGGCCCATGCCGATCTTCTCGACCTGCGCGTCGAACTGTTCCCCTACGGCCCGTTCGCGTCGCGGATATGGGATCTGCGGGAGAACGTCACCTGCAACGACGCCTGGTACGTGGCGGTCGCGGAAGCGCTCAACGTACCGCTGGCCACGCTGGACGTCCGTCTGTCGAAAGCGCCTGGTCCGCGCTGCCGCTTTTTGGTCAACCAGCCAGATGCGTAAGGACGCAGGCAATGAGAGTCAGCCGGGACCGTTCGATAGGGGGTTTGGATGGGGTTGAATTTAGGGGCGCAGGATGCAGCGGAAGCCGAGGTGCGCGGTGGAGGTGTCGACCGCCTCGCTCTGGCGGGCGGCCGGGCGGTAGCGGAGGCAGTAGTTGGGCGCGCACAGGTGCGAGCCGCCCTTGATGACCCGGCGCGGTATGCGGGCGCCGGGCTGGCCGGGGGCGAGACTGGCCTCGGCCGAGGTGACCCGCGGGTTCCT
>Ga0335075_10017044_pt1 | contig 10818 bp, 9 predicted proteins | sample Lox_Sample_24_FD_206723 | JGI IMG/M metagenome (GOLD analysis project Ga0335075, IMG submission 206723) | Soil microbial communities from Loxahatchee National Wildlife Refuge, Florida, United States - Lox_Sample_2.4 | ecosystem: Environmental > Terrestrial > Soil > Wetlands | place: USA: Florida... | reverse complement strand
AGGGCTGCTGCTCACGCGCTATCCGACTTGTGGTGCGGCGGAGGACATTGAACAGGTGTGCCGCGCGCTTAGCTGACCTTCGAACTTTCTCTTTCGCCTTCTCATTGGGCGGTCTGGTAAAATCCAGTCATGACGACTCTGATTCGCAGTAGCGGCAGCCGCGACCTGAGAGTGGATTTCTTCCGGGGCCTTGCGCTCTGGTGGATCTACACCGACCACATTCCGGGCGATGTGCTGGGTAATTACAGCTTACAATCCGTTGCACTGTGCGACGCGGCGGAAATATTCGTTCTGCTCGCCGGGTTCGGCGCCGGCAAGGCGTACGCTGCGGTGATGGACCGCGACGGCTACCTCTATGGGGCGGCCGACGCGATGAAGCGTGCCTGGACTTTGTACATCGCTCACATTTTCCTGTTCGTCGTGTACGCCGCCCAGGTCTCGTACGGGGCGACCTTGCTCAACCACCTGAACTATCTCGACGAGAGCAGGCTGAACGTGTTGGCCGATCAGCCCTATGAGGCGTTGATGCAGGCACTGACACTGCGCTACCAGCCCAGCCTGCTGAACATCCTGCCGCTCTACATCGTGCTGCTGGCACTGTTCGCCGTGGCCATGCCGCTGCTGCGGCGGCCGAAGCTGCTGCTCGGCCTGTCGCTGGCGACCTATGTCGGGGTGCGCGCGGTCGGCTTCAATTTGCCGTCCTGGACCGACGACGGCTGGTTCTTCAACCCGTTCACCTGGCAATTGCTGTTCGTGATCGGCGCCATCCTGGCCTACGCGCCGCCGCGGCGGCTGCCGGTGCCCACCGCATTGTTCGACGGGCTCGCGGTCGCCGCGCTGGCCGGTGGCCTGGTGGTGATCTTCGGCGTCTGGCAGTACCCGCGCTTTGCCGCCGCCCTGCCCTGGCGGGTGACTCATGCGCTGCTGTCGATCGACAAGACCAATCTCGACCCGCCCCGGCTGATATCGATCCTGGCGCTGCTGTGGCTCACGGTGCGGCTGGTCCCGGCGGATGCGCGCTGGCTGCAATCGCGCTGGGCGTCACCCTTGGTCCTGATGGGCCAGCATTCGCTGCCGGTGTTCTGCTTCGGCATCTTCATCGGCTTCTTCGGCCGGATGGCGCTGGAGACCGGCGACGCGGCGCCCATGCAGGTGCTGGTCAATCTCGGCGGTATCGCCTCGATGACTGCGGTGGCCGGGCTCGCCGCCTGGTATGGTGAACGCGGTCGCGCTCGCTCGCGCCCGCGCCCAACAGTACCCTTGCCCGTGCCGGCCCGCACTGTTACGCAAGTGTCCCATGATGTGGTGGGCGGTTTTGGCGCTGCTCGTGCTGTCGGCGGCGCACCCGCGGGCGGCATGGGCCGGGCCTGAGGGCGCGCTGCCGGTTGTCTGCCCCAGCTCGGCGGATGTGGAAACGCCGGATCAGCCGCTCGACCATTTGGCCGCGGCAATCAGGTCCGGCGAACCGCTGGATGTGCTCGCGCTCGGATCCGCAAACACGGTGGCAAGCGGTAGGGCCGGGTATCCCTATGCCATGGTCCAGGCGCTCGCGGCGGCGCTGCCGCACACAACCTTCCGCCTGACCATTCAGGGCGGGCGGGGGCTGACCGCCGGTGACCTGCTCGACGATCTGCGGGCGGCGCTGAAGCGCCAGCACATCCCGCTCGTGATCTGGCAAACTGGCACGGTGGAGGCGGTGCGCGGGATCCGCCCCGAGGAGCTGCGCGACGTCTTGGAAGAGGGTGCGTCGATGATCGACGCACAGCGGGGCAATCTGGTGCTGATGGACCCGCAGTTCAGCCGCTTTCTGCGCGCCAACACCGATATCGATCCGTATGAGCGGGCGATCGCGGCCGCCGCCGAGCTGCCTGGTGCCGACCTGTTCCGCCGGTTCGACCTGATGCATGGCTGGGCGGAGGACGGGACGCTCGACCTGGAGCGGACTGCGGCGGCCGATCAACCTGCCGTTGTTAGCCTGCTGAACCGATGCATCGGGCGGGCGCTGGCGCGGTTTGTGTTGAACGGGATCGGGCGCTGATCGTAGCCGGCGGCTATCGCCGGCAGCATCACTGTTGACGATGCCGGTTCCGGGGCTTCTGCCGTTGGTCCGATCACCGCCAGTTCGCATGGGCTGAGAGGGGGATTTGCAAGCGGGTCCGCGGGCGAGGCAAGTTGACCCCTGATCCCACGCCCGACGAGGCAACGATGCGGCAGATGACCCTGGTCGCCTTCCTGCAAGCCCAGAACTGCTCGAACTTCGTCGGCTCCTGGCGGCATCCCCAGGCACTGCCGGACTTCACCTCGCCCGACTACTACCGTCGGATCGGCTGCGTGCTGGAAGCCGGGCGCTTCCATCTCGGCTTCTTCGACGACCGGCTGGCGATGCCGGACCGCTACGGTGGCGATCATGCCCACGCGGTCGAGAACGGCATCCGCTGCGTCAAGATGGACCCGGTCACCGTCCTGACTGTGATGGGCATGGCGACCGAGCGGCTGGGCCTCGGCGCGACTTATTCCACCACTTATTACGAGCCGTTCCACGTCGCCCGCGTGTTCGCCACGCTCGACCTCATGAGCGGCGGCAGAGCCGCCTGGAACGTCGTCACCTCGATCAACGACGGCGAGGCGCTGAACATGGGCATCGACGCCCACATGGCGCACGACCTGCGCTACGACCGCGCCGACGAGTTCATGGAGGTCGTGCTCGGCCACTGGGATTCGTGGGACGATGGCGCCCTTGCGGTGGACAAGGCGAGCGGCCTGTTCGCCCATCCCGAGAAGGTGCATCGGCTGGACCACCAGGGCCGGTTTTTCCGCTCGCGCGGCCCGTTCACCGTGCCTCGCTCCGCCCAGGGCCATCCGGTGATCATTCAGGCGGGGCAAAGCGGCCGCGGACGACGCTTCGCTGCTCGCTGGGCCGAGCTGGTGTTCGTCGTCTATCATGAGCTGAACCGCGCGAAGCAGGACTACGCGGCGTTCAAGCAGGCAATCGCCGAGGCCGGCCGCGACCCCGAGTTGGTAAAAGTCACCATGGCCGCCTATCCGGTGGTCGCCGAAACGCGCGCCGAAGCCGAGGACAAGCTCGCCCTGATCGAGGCGCTGCCACGCGATATCGACCGGCTGTCGTTGCTTTCGGAAGTACTCAACTTCGATTTCGCCCGCAAAGGGATGGATGAGACCTTCACCGACGACGAACTTGCCAACATCTCCGGCATCCAGGCGATGCGCGACCGGGTGGTGCAGCAGAGCGGCAAGCGGAACCCGACGGTGCGCGACTTCATCGAGGTCAGCGGCCGTGGCAGCATCCACGACCATCCGGTATTCTGCGGCTCACCTAAGGATGTCGCCGACCAGATGGAACAGTGGTTCGCCGAGCGCGCCTGCGACGGCTACGTGGTCGCTGCCTCACACGTTCCCGGCGCCTATGAGGAATTCGTCCGCCTGGTTGTCCCCGAATTGCAACGCCGCGGCTTACACCAGCGCGACTATACCGGCGCGACGTTGCGTGAGAATCTTGGGCTGCCGCGTCCCGCGGTGGGCGCGTGGCGCACAGCCCGCTACTGACAGGAGGGAATGATGAAGCTCTACTATCAGCCCGGCGCCTGCTCGCTCGGCATCCATGTGCTGCTGGAGGAAATCGGCAAGCCGTATCAGGCCGAGGTCGTCAACCTGCGCGAAGGCGCGCAGTTCCGGCCGGAGTTCACCAGCGTGAACCCGAAATCCAAGGTGCCGACCCTGCAACGCGACGACGGCTCGGTGCTGACCGAGTTCCCGGCAATCGCCTTCTGGCTCGCCCGCACCAACCCCGAGAAGAAGCTGCTGCCTGACGACCCCGAGGGCCAGGCGCGCGCGCTGGAGGCGCTGGACTATGCCGTTGCCACTGTGCACATGCAGGGCTTCTCGCGCCTGTTCCGCGCCGCCAACTTCAGCCCGAACCCGGCCGACGAGGACAAGGTGAAGGAGCGCGGCAAGGAGATCGTCGAGAAGGGCCTGACGATCCTCGACAAAGCGCTGGCCGGCAAGGACTACGTGGCCGGTGCCTTCTCGATCGCCGACCCGGCGCTGTTCTATGTCGAGTTCTGGGCAGCGGCGCGCATGGGGATGACGCTGCCGCCCAACGTCGCGGCGCATTACAAGCGGATGCTGGCTCGCCCGGCGGTGGGCAAGACCCTCGCCGCTGAAGGCCTGCAGGGCTGATGGACGCGTCCCCTGAAGAGACGCTCGCGCGCGTTCCGTTCTGGTTCCTGCGCCACGGCGAGACCGACTGGAACGCGCGCAGCCTTTCGCAGGGGAACGTCGATATTCCGCTGAATCCGACCGGGCTCGCACAGGCCCGGTCCGCGGCCGCGACACTGCGAGGGCGAGGGATTGCGACGATCGTGTCCTCGCCGCTGTCGCGCGCGCGCATCACCGCAGAGATGGTCGGCGATGCACTTGGGGTGCCAGTGCAGATCGATGAAGACTTGCGCGAGGTGTCGTTCGGCGCGCAGGAAGGCCAGCCGATGACCGAGTGGTTCGTCAAATGGATCGCCGGCGAGTGGACGCCGGTGGGCGCCGAGACTTTCGCCGCGCTGTGCCGCCGCGCGGTCGCCGCGGTGAACCGCGCCACGGCGCAGACCCCGCCGGTGCTGATCGTCGGTCACGGCGCGTTCTTCCGTGCCCTGCGTGCGGCGATGGGGATGGAGCCCAACGTGCGCACGCGCAACGCGGTACCGTTCTGGTGCGAGCCGGGTGCAGACGGCGCGGCGTGGGAATTGAAGCCGGCACTCGAGGGCGAGTCGCTGACACTGTAGCATTCGCCCCATACACCACTCCCGCTCTGGTTCGTGAAGCGAACCGGGTGAGGGCGCCTCACGTTGGTGGGGAGCAGAATCCGCGATACGGCGAGTTTTACGAGAGCCTGTTGCAGCGCCTGATTGAGCGGGGTTAGCGTCTGATCTCAAATACTTGGGGAGGATCGAATGCGCCGCCTGCTTTCGCTCGTGTCTCTTTCTTTGCTCGTGAACTGCTACTCGTATCATTCTGCTCACGCGCAGGGATATGGATACCCGCCCGGTCCTCCGCCGCCACCGCCCGCTTACTATCAGCCCGGTGCTCCGCCAGCACCGCCGGGTTACTATCAGCCTGGTGCTCCGCCACCACCGCCCGGTTACTATCAGCCCGCCGCTCCGCCACCACCGCCGTACGCGGGGGGTTCGGGTCCCTATGGTGGTAACCCGGCATACAGTACCGAGAACTGCGGCACGCCTGACGAGCCAAAGCCCTGCCCACCGATGCCGCGAGTTCCGCTGCAGTACTATCCGGCAAACCGACAGTGATCCTGTCCGGGCCTGTGTCGAAAAAGCCTGCCGTGCGAAACGCCCCCCGGCGAGGGTTAACTACGAGGGAACCGACAGAGCTCCGCTTGCGACGCTGGCGGACGGAAGCTCCTACATCTTCATGAGCACACGCCGCCGCCAGCCGACTTGGCAAGGCGGTCGAACGCAGCCAGCCGTGCGATCAGCACCCGCATTTCGCTCAACGGAATCATGTTCGGCCCATCGCTGGGTGCGTGGTCCGGGTCGGGATGCGTCTCGATGAACACCGCGGCCACGCCCACCGCCAACGCCGCCCGCGCCAGCACCGGCGCAAATTCCCGCTCGCCGCCCGAGGCGCTGCCACGGCCGCCCGGAAGCTGCACCGAATGCGTCGCATCGAACACCACCGGATATCCCGTGCGCGCCATGATCGGCAGCGCACGCAAATCCGTCACCAGCATGTTGTAGCCGAAGCTAGCGCCGCGCTCGCACAGCAGGATGTTCTCGTTACCCGTGCCGGCGATTTTGCCGGCGACATTCTCCATGTCCCACGGCGCCAGGAACTGCCCCTTCTTGACATTGATCGGCCGGCCGGTCCGCCCGGCAGCGATCAGCAGATCGGTCTGCCGGCACAGGAAGGCGGGGATCTGCAAGACGTCGACAGCCTCGGCGGCCGGCGCGCACTGTTCCGGCGCATGCACATCGGTCAGCACCGGCAGCCCGGTGCGCTCGCGCACTTCGGCCAAAATCGCCAGCCCTTGCGACATGCCCACACCGCGTGCCGATCCCGCGCTGGTGCGGTTGGCCTTATCGAAGCTCGATTTATAAATCAGACGGACGCCGGTGGCGGTGGAAATTTCACTCAGCGCCTGCGCGACTTCCAGCGCGTGACCCCGCGATTCGATCTGGCACGGGCCGGCAATCAGCACGAAAGGCCGGTCATTGGCGATCTCGATCTTGCCTACCCGGACCGTACGTGGCGCGATGCTGTTCATGCGCGCGTCTCCCAGACAGAATCCACGATGCCCTCAAACCAGCCGCGCCTGCCGCACCGCGGCCTCTATAAATCCGGCGAACAGCGGATGCGGGTCGAACGGCTTCGACTTCAGTTCCGGATGATACTGCACGCCGACGAACCAGGGATGTTCAGGCAATTCCACCACCTCCGGCAGGACACCATCGGGCGACATCCCGGAGAAGCGCAGTCCGGTGGACTCCAAAATCGTGCGGTAGTGCACGTTGATTTCGTAGCGATGGCGGTGCCGCTCCTCGATCCGCGGCGCGCCGCCATAGATCTCGCGCACCATGCTGCCGTCGCTCAGCACCGCCGGATAGACGCCGAGCCGCATCGTCCCGCCCAGATCGCCCCCTTCCATGCGCCGCTCGATTTCATTCCCTCGCGCCCATTCCGTCAGCAGGCCAACTATCGGCGTCCGGCACGGACCGAACTCGGTCGATGAAGCGTCGTGCAGCCCGGCCCGGTTGCGCGCCGCCTCGATCACCGCCATCTGCATGCCGAAGCAGATGCCGAAGAACGGCACGTCCCGCTCGCGTGCAAAACGCACCGCTTCGATCATGCCCGGCGTGCCGCGCTCGCCGAAGCCACCTGGCACCAGGATGCCGTGCACGCCATCCAGCCGCTGCACCGCGTTCGCCTGTTCGAATACCTCGCTGTCGGTCCACTCGAAGCGAACGCGCACGCGGTTGGCGATGCCGCCATGCGTCAGCGCCTCGGCCAGCGACTTATAGCTGTCGAGCAGGCTCGTGTACTTACCGACTACCGCGATCCGCACCTCGCCCTCGGGCGAGCGCACGGCTTCGACGATCCGCTCCCACCGCACCAGGTCCGGCGCCCCCTCATGCGGCAGCCCGAAATGCCGCAGCACTTCGCGGTCCATGCCTTCGGCGTGATAGCGCAGCGGCACGGCATAGATCGTATCGACATCCAACGCCGGGATCACCGCCTCCGGCCGCACGTTGCAGAACAACGCGATCTTGCGCCGCTCGCCCTGCGGGATCGGCCGGTCGCAGCGGCACAGCAGCATCTGCGGCTGGATGCCGACGTTCAGCAGCTCCTTCACCGAGTGCTGCGTCGGCTTCGTCTTCAGCTCACCCGCCGACGGGATGAACGGCACCAGCGTCAGGTGCACGAACATCGCCCGCTCCGACCCCAGCTCGTTGCCAAGCTGGCGGATCGCTTCCAGGAACGGCAGGCTTTCGATGTCGCCGACGGTGCCACCGATCTCTACCAACACGAAGTCGAAGTCGGCAGTCTGCCGCAGGATCGTCTCCTTGATCGCGTCGGTGATGTGCGGGATCACCTGCACCGTCGCGCCCAGGTAGTCGCCTCGCCGTTCCTTGGCGATCACCTCGGAGTAGATGCGTCCGGTGGTGGCGTTGTCGGCCTTGCTGGCGTGCACCCCGGTGAAACGCTCGTAGTGGCCGAGATCGAGATCGGTCTCGGCTCCGTCATCGGTGACGAAGACTTCGCCGTGCTGATAGGGGCTCATCGTCCCCGGATCGACGTTCAGATAAGGGTCCAGCTTGCGCAGGCGGACGCTGAAGCCGCGCGCCTGCAACAGCGCACCCAGCGCTGCCGCTGCGATTCCCTTGCCAAGAGAGGAGACCACGCCGCCGGTGATGAATACGAACCGCGTCATGGACGGCCACTATAGAAAGGCGAATCGGGCGACGGGAAGTCCGCTGTCAGACCAGCCGACCGATTTGTGACCCACGCGGGGCGGCCACCCCATGCCCGCTGTGGCACTGTAGGGCGGAAAAGCGAAGCGCATTCCGCCATCGCAGGGCGCGAGCATGGCGGAATGCGCTTCGCTTTTCCGCCCTACGCCCTACGACTCAGTGTGGAACTGACGGAGCCGCCGGGGCACTCGTAGCGGGGTGTGGCGGCGGTGCCGCAGGCAGAGGCGCCGGCTGCGAGGTCTGCGGGGTGGCCAGGATCGAGCCTCCGGCAACCGATGTGGTGCGGTTCAGCACCGCCATGGTCAGCGACAGGCCGAGGAAGATAGCCGCCAGCACCGCCGTGGTGCGGGTCAACAGATTGGCGGTACCGCGGCCAGACATGAAGGCACCCATGCCCTGGGAGCTGCCGATCCCCAGGCCGCCGCCCTCGCTGCGCTGGATCAGCACCACGCCGATCAGCGCGATCGTCACGAAGACGTGGATAACCATCAAAATAGCCATCATCGGCGGCGGCGTCCTTGGCTCGGCAAGGCCAAGGGGGGCGCTGCCCCCTGGCCTTTCCCGGCGAGGTCTATCCCACCCGTGCGGCGCGGGCAATCGCGAGGAAATCCTCCGCCTTCAGGCTGGCCCCGCCGACCAGCGCCCCGTTCACCTCGGGCAATGCGAGCAGCGCGGCGGCATTCGCCGGCCTGACGGATCCGCCGTAGAGGATGCGGACCTGGCGGCCGGCCTCGCCGAACTGACGCGTGAGCTCCTCGCGGATAAAGGCGTGCATGGTCGCCACCTCCGGCTCGGTCGGCGTCTTGCCGGAACCGATCGCCCAGATCGGCTCGTAGGCGACGACGCCCTCGAACCCCTTCGGCAGGCTGCCGGCAATCTGCCAGCCGACGACCTCGGTCTCCTGCCCGTTCCGGCGATGCTCGTCGGTTTCGCCCACGCAGATGATCGGCGTCAGGCCGGCCCTGGTCGCGGCGACCGCCTTCTCGCGCACCAGCTCATCGGTCTCGCCGTGGTCCTGCCGCCGCTCCGAGTGACCCAGGATCACCCAGGCGGCACCGGCGTCGCGCAGCATCGGGGCCGAAACGTCACCGGTGTGCGCGCCCTGGCTGTCCTGATGACAATCCTGGCCGCCGACCGCGACTGAAGACCCGTCAAGCAGTCGAGCGACCGCTTCGAGATGAACGAAGGGCGGGCACACCAGCAGATCGCAGCCGAGCCCGGCGCTGCCGTCGCGCACCGCCGTGGCCAGCGTCGCCGCCTCGGCGCGGAGCGTGTGCATCTTCCAGTTCCCGGCGATGAGCTGGCGCATCCGCCTCTCCGCGCTGATCCCCACGCGGCGTAGCCGAAACCGGACTGCTGGCAAAGCCTCGGCGCGACCCGTATATGCTGCGGCCTTCAGGCTTCCGGACTATCCGATGCTCACTGCGTTCCGCCGTTATCTGGAAACATGGCCCGCCCGCCTCTTCTTCGGGATCATGGTTCTCGCCTTCGTGGTCTGGGGCGTCGGCGACGTGGTGCGCCAGATCGGCACCAGCACCTGGCTCGCGAAGGTGGGCGGACAGACGATCGAGCCGCAACAATTCGAGCAGACCTTCCAGCGCGACATGACACAGGCCGAGCGGCAGCTCCAGCGCGGCCAGGACGTCACCCCGGCGTTGCGGCGACAGGTGGCCGACCAGGCGATGCAGCAGGTCATCGGCCAGGTGGCGCTCGGCGACGAGATCGAGCGGCTGCGCATCGTGGTGCCCGATGCCGCCCTGCGCGGAGCGGTGTTCGCCATGCCTGCCTTTCGCGGCGCCAACGGGCAGTTCGATCGCACCGTATTCGAGGGCGCGCTGCGCAACGCCAACATGTCGGAGCCGGAGTTTCTCGACCTGATGCGCGAGCAGATCGCCTCGCAGCAGCTTCTTGGGGCGATCGCCGCCGGCGCGAGCGCGCCCGGGCTGCTGGTCCGGAAGGTCTTCGATTTCGAGCAGCAGCGGCGCTCGGCGCAGATGGTCGAGCTGCCGGTCGAGACCGTGCCTGCCCCGCCTGCTCCCTCCACGGCGGAGCTTCAGAATTGGTACGCCAACCATCCATGGCTTTACCGCAACCCGGAGTTCCGCCGCATCAAGGCCGCCGTGCTCACCCCGGAGACGCTGGCAAAGACGCTGACAGCGACCGACGCCGAACTGCACGCGTATTACGACAGCCACAAGGAGCTCTACGTCGTGCCGCCGCGGCGATCGGTGCAGGTGGCGGTGCTGCAGGACGAGACGAAGGCGAAGGCATTGGCGGCACAGTGGAGCGGCGGGGCGGACTGGGCGGCAATCCAAAAGGCGGCAGAGGCCGATGGCGGCAGCGCGGTCGCGCTCGACAACACCACGCAGACGGGCATTCCCGATTCTTCGCTGGCGCAGGCAACCTTTGCCGCCTCGGCGAACACCGTTGCAGCACCGTTAAAGACGGCGCTCGGGTGGGACGTGCTCAAGGTGACGAAGGAGATTCCGGGCGCCGAACAGAGCTTCGATCAGGCGAAGCCGGAAATCCTGACACGGGTGCTCGCCGACAAGGCGGTGAGCCAGATCTACGACTCGGCGAACAAGGTGGATGACGTGCTGGGCACCGGCGCCGGGCTGGACAAGCTGCCGAGCAATCTTGGCCTGGTCGGGGTCCAGGGCACGCTGGACGCGGACGGCGACACGCCAGAAGGAACGCCGGCGCCGATTCCCGGATCGCCCGAGCTACGCAAGGCACTCGTCGAGGCGGCCTTCAAGACGCCACCGGGACAGCCTCCGGCACAGCTCACCGAGGTTCCGGCCGCCCAGGGCAATGGTGCGTC
>Ga0335075_10017043_pt1 | contig 10820 bp, 17 predicted proteins | sample Lox_Sample_24_FD_206723 | JGI IMG/M metagenome (GOLD analysis project Ga0335075, IMG submission 206723) | Soil microbial communities from Loxahatchee National Wildlife Refuge, Florida, United States - Lox_Sample_2.4 | ecosystem: Environmental > Terrestrial > Soil > Wetlands | place: USA... | reverse complement strand
TGAGTGGCATGGCAATGATCCGGCCAGAAACTAAGGCTCCGCACAGCCACGGAAGGCGGAACCGTCAGTGATACCTGAGCCGATCTGCGGCGCCATCGGCACGCTTGAGAACGATCTCGGCAATGTGGTGTGCGCCCGGCTGCCATCACAGCACTACGGCCTTGACCACTACGACCCTGATCTCGGAGTCCATTGGCCGATCTGCCCGACCTACTGCGGCCGGCTCGCCGGCAGCACCCGGCATGTCTGCGGCGAGTACCGGGGCGACACCGCTCACCGGTATGACTCACACTGCTCAGCGTGAGGCAGCGCGGTCAGCCGCGCTATAGCCGCCGGGGGTTACACCGCCCAGGTCGGCAGCGGCCTGCCGGAGCACGGCAAGCAGCTGCTCGGGCAGGTCCAGCCCGCGGGTCGTCACTCCTATTGCCCACCAGCCGCCGCGCTCGCCAGCCTCGGTGGCGATGCCCGCACAGGCCACGTTGTCCCTGAACTCGCCGTGCTCGATGACCAGGTCTCCGGGCCCGAGCCCGTGCAGCTCGCCGTTCAAAGCGGCGAGGTCGCTGGCTGTCCGGCTGGTGTACGGCCGCATTCCCTGCTGGGCGAACAGCCGGCGCTTGTCAGCGGCCGACATCGTGGTGAGCAGCGCCTTGCCAACCGCGGTAGCGTGCGCGGCCGTCTCAAGGCCGACCTGCAAGTCCTCGAGCCAGGGCGAGCATGGCCCCTCGACTACGTCAGTGATGACCATCCGGTCTCCCGCGATCCTCCCGAGGTAGGCGCTGTGCCCGGAGGCCGCCGCGACGTGGCGGAGGACGGCAACTGCGGTCGGCGGGCGCTCGAACGAGCCGACCAGCTCGTGGAATCGCTCGGCGACCTTGGCTCCGGCTGAGTAGTTCCCGCCCGGCTGCCGAACCAGGTACCCCTCGTAGCAAAGCGTCCTGACCAGGTGATATGCCGTGGCGAGATTGATCTCGCACCTGCGCGCGATCACCTTGACGGGCAGCGGCCGATCGGCCTGCGTCACTTGCTCGAGTACCCGCAGTGCCCTGGACACGCTCTGGATCAGGTCGGTCGGTTCCGGCCTCATGTGACAAGCATTGCGCTATATCTCACCATCTGAAAAGTACCTGCTTCCGCAGCGGTACCGGACCGACCGAAGATTGGCCGTGTGCCCGAGCCGCCAGCCTGGGCGCGTGGATGCCCTTGGCAGGGTTTTACAACCTGTTTTGCCGTCATAAGGGTATCGCGGTAGATGACATGGGACTGGTCCGCTCGGTCCGCGTCAAAGGAGGGGATGACGCGGTTCGTGTTGCTGCTCCCTCCAGGCTGGTGCCCGATCGCAGCGAACCCGCTCGCCCAGGTACAGGACCAGATCGCGGGGCAGCCGGGTGCGCAGGCGCGGTTGTCCGCGCGCTATTGCAGTAGCAGGACCGCCTGGCCGTTGAGCCTCGGCAGCTCCGCGACCACCCCGAGAAACCTCCCGGTCGGGAAGTCGAACGCGACGACATGATCCCGGCCGACGCAGTAGAACAGACCTCCAGGCCCGAACCGCAGTCCGCGGGGCCTGGCGAACTTGACTGCGGGGTCGGGCGTCAGCACACGCACCAGCCTGCCTGTGGACGGGTCGTATTCGCGGATGGTGGCACTCGCGCTGGGTGACCCGAACGGCCACTCACTGGAGACCACCAGGTTGCCTCCGGGAGCGATCGTCAGGTCGAGAGGACTCAGCTTCGCATCGCTGACTAGGCGCGCATTGCGGAGTCGGCCGTCGCGGTCGAAGCTGGTGACGGTGTTGTCGCCCTTCCCGGAGGGACCGATTCCCGAGGACAGGTACAGCTGGCCGTCATCACCGAAACCGAATCCCCGGGGAAATGGAACTGAGCCGTCAGGCAGGAGCTGCTCGCCGGCGGCGTCGAGTTGCGGAGGCAGGCCCAGTATGGTGCCGCGGCGCCTGAGGGTGAGGCAGTAACGGCCGTCCGGCGCGAATGTACCGCCGCCGCCGTCTAGGCCTTCCCTCCGGCCCGAGTCCAGGGTGACATTGCCGTTCTTGTCGAGCGCGAGCACCCGGTCGTCGCCGCTAGTGACGTACACCAGATCGCCGCCTGGGCTAAGGCCCATGCCGCGCGGATCAGTGATCCGGGGGTCGTCGCTGAACGGCCCGGACAGATCCCCGCCAGCGGAGAAACTCAGAATCGTGCCGTATCCGTCGCCGTTCGCGCCGCTGGCACTCGTGACCAGAATCCGCCCGCTCATACTTGCTTCGCGACGTGCTCGCGGAGGCCCAGCATGTCCGCGAGCGCCGGGAGGTCGTCGTGCGCGGCGGGGGCGAGGTGCGGGAACTCGGATACCACCGGAAGTGGCGAGGCGGTTACGCCGAGTGGATGGCCGACCATCAGCGACAGGGTGGCTCCGAACGCGTCGTCGTGCAGGCCGCGGCCGTTTCCAGCGCCTGGCGCGAACTGTGCAGCCTGACCGGGCCGATACCGGAGCTGGTCGGGCAGGAACGCGGCCGCAACCATGGCCGCGTGCTCATCGGGGCTGGCGGCTTGGCTGAGCTCTGCAACGTGCAGTGCGGCCTGCCGAACCCTGTCGTCGTAGGAGGCAACGTCGTCGGCTGGCGAGGCTGCGTTGAGTGCCTCGGTGGCCGGCCCCGGCTGAGGAAAGAAGAATGACCGCAGCAACGGATTGGCGGCGCGGCTGACCTGGCGTTGGGGGGCGTGGCCGTACAGGCTGATCCGGGCCCACACCGCGACCTCGGTGCCGCCGAATGTGTCGTCGGGGATCTGCAGGGCGATGGCGGTGACGTTCCGCCCGGCCAGCAGGTTGCCGGGGGTACCGGTGAACAACTCGGGACGGAACTGGTTCTCGGCCAGACCGTGGGTAAATGCAAACAGCGCGGGGGCATCGCCCCAGAACGGGTCCTGCGCCAGGCCGAACCACGCTGAGCCGCCATTGCTCAGCGCGAAGGTCTCCCCGGTACGGCCGCCGCCGAGTTCGGTGCCGTCCGTGCCTGACTGGCTAGCCGGGCCGCGAGCGTAGCGGACCTGCATGTCCTGGTTTCCGTCCGCGTCGGGCTCGCCGAAGCTCATCCGGAACGCACCTTCCTCGCGCGTGCCGCCGTCGCTGGCGATGACGAATTCGTAGAGGGCATCAGGCCGGAAAGTAGTCGGGTTGGACCTCCCGGCGTCCGGGTTCGCGGTCAGTATCAGGGTCGACCGGCCTGGCGAGTCCGGGAACGCGTACAGGTCGCCCAGGTTAAGCCGGCCGTCTTCGATCGCCGTTGGGGTGTCGAAATGGTGTGACATGCCTCCTCCTCATCAACGTGGCGGCGAAGGGCAGCGCCGCCGCCAGCCTTGAGTAACTGGCGGCCTGGCGCTGCGCGGTCCCGGCGATCCGGTGGTCAGGACGCGGCGAGGCCCTCGCCGCCGACCGCGCCAGGAACGGTGACCGAGCCAGTCTGGGTCAGGGTACCGCCGGGGCCGATGCGGTAGGCGTCGACATTGCCGGGTCCGCCAGCCTGCACGTACAGGTACTGGCCGTCAGAAGAGACCGCCGCGTCCGTGGTGCCAGCGTCGGTCGGAGTCGTCCCAAGCTGCGTGATCGCTCCGTCCGGCTCGGTGGCGAGGATGGACTCGGTGGCGCTGCCAGCGTTCGACGCGTACAGAGTGCCCTCGGGAGCGCCTCCTACAGCTCATGCAACACCCGTTCCCCGCCGCCGCCCCCGCCAAGAAGATCGGCCAGCTCCCCGTTGACTCGCTCCAGGATGCTGGTCCGTAGCAGCAGCCGCCGGACCTCCTCTGGCTGTCGGTCGAGCACCTCGGCCAGCAGGTACTCGGCCACCGTTCGCCCGGTCGGTGGTGGCGGCGTCGGCCCCGCCGGACACCAACCGGGCCAAGTGCCTGCTGTGGGCGGCGGGCAAGCTGGCCGGGTACGGCATCTCCGTCGGGCTGGACACGGTGCCGGAGGTGCTGTTGCACCCGTCGGTGATCGAGCGGTTCACCGCGCACGCGCCGGGCCTGTCGCCGGTCGCGCGGCGCACGCTGCGTACGAACCTGCGGTTCATCGCCCGGCAGGTGGTGCCGCACCTTTATCCCGCCGATGCGCCAGATCGCCCGGATCGGCGCATGGTTATCAGGCGATGTTCGTGCCATTAGCTGCTATCAGCAACCCGGCTTCGGCGCAATGACGTCAACCAGCCGTATATTCATACATCGCCGCTAACGTCGAGAACTCACTTTTCTGCCGCTCCCGGCGCGGGCCTTGAGTGGGCGATCTTGCCGATGGGGAGCGCTCTTATCGGTGATATGTCGGTGATTGTAAGTGGCGCCCGGCTGGCCTGCCGCTGATCGTTAGACTCGTGAGTAGCGCTTGTTCGCAAAGGGTGAGGAGCTGACATGTCCGCGCAGGCAGACGACATGGTCCTGGTCCCCCGAGCCGAGCTGGAGGCGCTGCGGGCGGAGAACCGGCGGTTGCGGCGCGAGGCCGGGGACCGGGAGGCGCTGCAGCGCATCCGGTCAGACTCCGGGGACGGCCGGACCTTCACTCGCGAGGAACTAGCGGAGGCCTGGGGCATCCAGTGAGCGACCGGGTTCTTCGCTTTCCGGACAGGACCTGGGACGAGCTAGAGGCGCTACCGCAGCCACTGCGGAACGCTGCGCACCAGGCGATCTTTCACCTCCTGCAGGAGCCGGTCCCGACGCTCGCGGACCCGTTTCCGGAGGACGACCCGTTGCCGGGCGCCTACCGCCTCCATCTGCCGTCGGACGACCTGACTATCTGGTACACGGTCACCGAGAACCAGGACGGGCAAGTCGTGATCGTCGTGCAGTACCTCAAGGCCGACACCTGAGGTGAGCCCGGTCATGCGGCGCTGGTCTCGGACTGGCGGCCAGGCCGGGCCTACGTCCTGACGCTTCTCGAACCCCCGCGTGACGACCGGACTCTGGCCCTTACCGCCAGGTCGGCCAGCCGCCGCAACGCTAGGCTTGGTCAAGCTCAAGATCAACTGAGTTACCGCTCATGCCGCGGTTGGGGGGCGCAGCGCGGCTACCGAGTCAGGCGGCTGGGGCGACTGTCACGTCGAGGGTGAGGGCTTCGGCGGTAGGATCGTAGTCGGCGGGGTTGCCTTCCGCACAGCCTTAGCCATGCCCTGGCCGTAGGGCATGGCACCGCCAGTCCTGCCTTGCCCGGCCATATCTTTGGGTTGCTGACCGCGGCCGCAGGGCCGTCCGCTGGCTGCCAGCCGCGTACACCTGGAGCTGTACATCCGCTGGATGCAGGAGGTGCGTCGGTTCAAGCCGTCGACGGTGTCCCGGCGATTCTCGGTCACCTCGGGGTTCTACCGCACCGCAGGATAAACGGCGTACTCGAGCATTCGCCGGTCGAGCATGTTCGTCGGCCGGCGGTGCCACCGGAGTCCCCGACACTCGGATTCACCCACCTGCAGTTCGAGGCAATGCTGACAGCGGCCCGCGAGTCGGCCAACCGGTACGACTTCGCGCTGGTGGCGATGCTCGGCCGGCTGGGGCTGCGGATCTCGAGGCAACCGGCGCGAACATCGCCGACCTCGGCGAGGAGCATAGGCACCGCGTACTGCGGGTCTGCGGCAAGGGCACCAAGGTAGTGCTCGTGCCGCTGCCGCCCGCTGTCGGACGGGCCATCGAGCGCGCGGTGTGCGGCCGGTCCGCCGGGCCGATCCTGCTCAGCAGCCGCGGAGGCCGGATGGACCGGCACGCCGCCACCCGCCGGCTGCGCAATCTGGCCGCTGCCGCGGGAGTGCGGATCGGCAGGACCCACCCGCATATGCTCAGGCACACCTTCGTCACCACGATGCAAGGGGGCGGAGTTGCATCGGATGCAACATTCCCTGGCTGGCGTGAGGTCGGCGTAGCTCGCGCTTTGGCGTAGTGGTCCCCGTGCTGCGGGACCGGCCGGGCTCTGGACACGCCGTGTGAGCTGGGATCCGGTGTCCTGGTTGCGCTGGGTGCCAGGATGTGGCATCTGGTTCGGTTGCACTGGGTGCCTCGATGCTGCATCTGGTGGATGCGGGAGGGGGACCCGCTGTGGCGGGACGCCGGGGGACGCTCGCGGTAGTCGGTGCGGACGGCGCGGCTCCGGTTGCACCGGGTGCCGCGCTGCTGGAGGAGATGCTGGGTGGCTGGCGGCGTCAGCAGCAGGCCCGGCGGCTGAGCGCCCGGCTGGTCGGCGAGCGGGAACGGCTGGTACGTCAGTTCGCCGCGTTCACCGGCTGCTGGCCGTGGCAGTGGACGGCGGCGCAGGCCGAGTCATGGGTCGCCTCGGGCGGCTGGGCGCATTCGACGATCCGCTCGTATCAGGGTGCGCTGGCGTTATTCCTGGAGTACGTGTGCGATCCCCGGTATGGCTGGGTGGCCGAGTGCGAGCAGCGGGCCGGCGCGGTGCCGGTGCAGGTGTTCTATGAGCGCAATTCGGCGTCGCATGCGTCGGACTATGAGGGCCGGCCGGAGCGGCGGCCGCTGACCAGGGGTGAGTTGCAGTTGTTCTTCGACGCCGCCGATGACCATGTGGAGCGTGCATCGGGTGCGGGCCGTAAGGGCTGGCTGGCCGCGTTCCGTGACGCGACGCTGTTCAAGGTGATCTACGGCTGGGGGCTGCGGCGGCGGGAGGCGGCGATGCTGGATGTGGCGGACTTCGGGCCGAACCCGGCCGCGCCCGAGCTCGGCCAGCTGGGCGTGTGCCATGTGCGGTTCGGCAAGGCGATGCGGGGCAGTCCGCCGAGGCGGCGGGCGGTCGCCACGGTGATGCCGTGGGCGGCTGAGGCGTTACGGCAGTACCTGGATGAGGTCCGTCCCCGCTACGGGGCGGATCATCATCCGGCGCTGTGGCTGACCGAGCGGCGGGACCGGATCTCGCCCCGGTCGGTGGATGAGCGGTTCGCGGCCTGGCGGAAGGCGGCCGGGCTCCCGGCCGAGTTGTCGGTGCACTGTCTTCGGCACTCGTATGTCTCGCACTTGATCGAGGATGGCGCGGACCCGCTGTTCGTGCAGTTCCAGGCTGGTCATTCGTGGGCATCGACGACGGCCACCTACACGACGGTGGGGCAGGACGCGCGGAACCGGATGCTGCGGGCCGCGCTGGCGCTGGCTTTCGAGGGAAAGGACAGCAGCTGATGGCGAAGAAGACCGGTTGTGTGTGGCACCTTCGGCGGCTGATGGCGGAGCGGGACATGTATGCCACCACTGACCTGCGGCCGCTGCTGGCCGAGCGGGGCGTGGCGCTGTCGCGTGAGCAGGTCTACCGGCTGGTGACGCGAACTCCCGAGCGGCTCAGCCTGGCCACGCTCGCCGCGCTGTGCGACATCTTGGGCTGCGGTCCGGGCGAGCTTATCGAGCCGGTGACGGCCGCCCGCGCCGGCTCGGTCCCGGCAGCGCCGCCGGCGCCGCCGCCCCGGCCGGTGCGGGCCCGGGTGGCAGCGGACGGCAAGTAGCCGTGGACTGCTGCCCGGCCGGGCATGAGCTGGCCAGGCATCAGGTTCAGCGGGCGTGCCCGGCCTGCCGGCGAGACGCGGTAATCACGCTGGTGGCCGCCGCCGACAGTTCGCTTGCGCGGCAGGAGATCGCCGCAGCCGTGGACGCGGCCGTGGTCGGCCCGGCGGCCCTGCGCAGCGTGGCTGCCGCGCTGGCCGCTGATCCGGGCGCGCTAGCCACCGGCGCCCCGCCGTCGGTAGGGCGCCTGGTCACCGAGCTGATCGCCCGCGGGTCGGCGAGCCTGCGCGTGCCTGCGTGCATCGCCTGCGGCCGGGCAGGCCGGCCGCTGACTCGTGCGAGTCAGGGCGCGATGTGCGGACCGTGCGCGCACCGGGCTGGCGCGGCCGAGTGCGCGCGCTGCCATGTGGTCAAGCCCGTCGCCGGCCGCGCCAGCGACGGGCAGCCGATCTGCGAGCGGTGCCGCCGCCACGAACGCGGGCACCGCCTGTGCGGGATCTGCGGCAAGACTGGCTCAATCGCGGTGCGAGTCCTCGGCGGCAGCCCTGACATCTGCGTGCGCTGCTACAAGATGCCCCACGCCATCTGCAGCGTGTGCGGCCGGCAGCGGGAATGCAACTTCGCGGGCGGCGACCAGCCGGTGTGCCTGTCCTGCACGCCGCGGACGGCGGTGCCCTGCGCCCGCTGCGGCCAGCACCGCCCGGCGCAGGCCCGCTGGCCCGAGGGCCCGGTCTGCGACCCGTGCTACACCGCTGCGCTGCGCAACCGCGGCCCCTGCGCGTCCTGCGGCCTGCTGCGGCGGCTGGTCGCTCCGCCCGGCCCGGCCGCCGACACGTGCGCGGACTGCTCCGGGACCCCGGTTACTTCCGCGTGCGGTGACTGCGGTATCGAGGACAAGCTCTATGAGAAGGGCTGCTGCGCCCGGTGCAGCCTGCGCCGCCGCACTCGCGACCTGCTGTCTGCCGGCACCGGTCTCATCGCCGATGAGCTGGCCGGGGTGTTCGACGCTGTGACCGCGGCCCGGCAGCCGCGCAGCGCGCTGAACTGGCTGCGCGACGGAGCCGGCGCCAGCCTGCTCGCCGACGTGCCGACTACCTGCGGCACATGCTGGTCGCCGGCCAGGCATTGCCGCCACGCGACGAGGCGCTCGCCCGCGCCGACCGCTGGCTGGCCGAACTGCTCGCCGTCATCGAGCCTCCCGCTGACCGGCGGCTGGTGAAGTCCTATGCCACCTGGCAGGTGATGCGCCGCCTGCGAGCCAGCGCCCGCCACGGAAAGGCGCGTACTCCTACCGCGCACGCCCGTAACAGCATCCGCGCCGCGGTCAGGCTCCTGAGCTGGCTCCGCGAACGCGGCATCACCCTGGACAGCAGCAGGCAGGCCGACATTGATGACTGGCTTCACACCGGTCCTGCCGCACGCCAGGCCCGCGAGTTCCTGTCCTGGGCCGCTGCCCGCGGGCACTGCCAGTGCCTGGACATACCCGCCCCCGCACGCACTGAAGGCCCGGCGATCAGCCAGGACCAGCGGTGGGCGCTGGCCGCCCGGCTGCTGAACGACAGCGCGCTCGAGCCAACCGACCGGGTCGCCGGCTGCCTGCTCCTTCTCTACGGGCAGCCGCTATCGCGGATCGCTGTCATGACAACTCGTCAGGTCACCGGCACCGGCGACACCCTCACCATCCGCCTCGGCAACCACGACGTGCCCGTCCCCGGGCCGCTCGCCAGCGCCGTCACCGACCTCATCAGCAACGGCCGCGCCTACCGCGGAGTCGGATCACCAGCCCAGACAACCTGGCTATTCCCCGGCCACATGCCCGGACGCCCGATCACGCCAGCACGTCTCGGCGAACGGCTGCGCACCCTGGGTATCTACGCCATGACCGGCCGCCGGGCCGCGCTCCTCAGCCTTGCCGCCCAACTTCCCGCCGCAGTCCTCGCCGACCTGCTCGGCATCCACCAGACAACAGCAGCCCACTGGATGCACGAAGCAGGCGGCGACTGGTCGAGCTACGCCGCCAGCCTGGCCCGCACACGTCCCTACCAGCCACGCTGAATAGCTTCCAGACGCCAAGATCGACTACAGGTATTCAGCACGGTTGGTAAACCACTCCCTACCAGTTTCAACCGCGGCATGCGGCTGGAGGCGATCGCCGCCCTGCTCGGCCACAAGAAAATGGAGATGACGCTGATCTACGCGCGCATCGCCAACCGCGTCGTCGCCGACGAATACGCCGCAGTCAGCGCCAAGATCGACGCCCTCTACGGCCAGCAGCCCGAACTGCCCGCCGACTACGAGACCACCGGCATGGCCAGGCTCCGCCGCGAAGCGCACGCCCGGATGCTGGGCAACGGGCTGTGCACTCGCCCCGCCGAGCTCGACTGCCGGATGGAATCCGCCTGCGAAACCTGCGCCTACTTCCGCACCGGCACCGAGTTCCTGCCCATCCTCACCCGGCAGCGCGATCACGCCCGCGACCACGACCAGACCGACCGGGCCGCGCTATTCGACGGGCTCATCCACCGCGCCCAGACCAAGCCCACAGCCACCGGAAAGAGCTGACCACATGACCCGGATCACACTCGACCTGACCGACGCGACCGAGCTCGCGGAAATGCTCACCTTCCTGGCCGACTGGCTAACCAGCAGTCAAAAACAGGCCCTTGCCGACAGCCTGACCGCGTTCGTCGGTCACCCCGCCTACAACACCCAAGCCCTCTGCGCTGACCTTCACCGGTTCGTCTTCCTCCTCGGCGTCAGCGACGGCGAAGAACTCTTCGGCCAGCCGACAACATGACCAGCGACACCAGTGCCGCCAACGCACTTGACACGATCACCCGTATAACGCCGAATATTTGCGCTGCGATCAGTGACGAGGTGCGTCGTCGGCGGGCCGGTGAACGCTTACTCGGTGCCCGGCCGGAGTCGCCCTATGCGGGCTGCCCAGCGCATCTGATCGCCCATAAGTGGTGGCAGGGTGATCGGCTGGAGACGGTCATTTTGCTCGCGGCAGCGGTGCCACCGGCCGTGGCCGCCTTGCCTGAGCTGCTTGATCTCTTCTGCCGTGTCTACTGCCAGTCGGGTTACGGATATCAGCGCTGGAACGCCTCACTGAGGTTGGGCAGCCATGCGGGACGCTCTTGAGCGGTGCTCACAGTGCTCCGCATACCCGATGCGGGAAGGCACGTTCGGGAGGCACTGTGCCGCGGCGGCCTGCGCGGCTGAACTGGTCTGGGCATGCCAGGCCTGGCCTGGCCTGATCCCGACAAGCAAGCGGAATGCCGGGCCGTTTTGACGCCTGGACGGAGGGCGTCACCAGGCGGCCCTGGCTGGCGGTCCGGGCGGGATGGCTGCTGCTTG
>Ga0335075_10017042_pt1 | contig 10821 bp, 9 predicted proteins | sample Lox_Sample_24_FD_206723 | JGI IMG/M metagenome (GOLD analysis project Ga0335075, IMG submission 206723) | Soil microbial communities from Loxahatchee National Wildlife Refuge, Florida, United States - Lox_Sample_2.4 | ecosystem: Environmental > Terrestrial > Soil > Wetlands | place: USA: Florida... | reverse complement strand
CTATTTCCCTTACGCGTAACCCATTGAAAAGTCCCGATTCGGGGAAATAAAAGGAAATAAAAGGAAATAAAAGGAAGCAAATTTACTGCCGTTTACGAGCGTCTATTGCCGTTTGCTTGCGACCGGTTCTCGCTCTGGTTGCATCCAACGCGCTTCGGTCGCCTCGATGCGCGTGGACGGGGGATGGCGAGCGTCGCGCTCGGACGCAGTTTTCCTACGCCCGTGGCTCCGGCGCCACACATTGTGAAAATGGGAATTCAAACCGCCCTCCAAGGCCTTGACCGGGCTGGCCTCAGGCCGCGGACTGCGTTAAGAAACGCTCAACGCGTACGCGCTAATTTGATTCAATCCTGAGGCGAGGCGTAGGCGTAGGGCGGGGGATGCAGGGAATCGACGCGACATTCGACGACCTTTCGTTTGAGGGCGGGGATAGTCCTCGACGGGTTCTCCTTAAAATCCTTCCTGGCGCGGCCGCGGTGGCCCTCGCCGGGGCCGTCGGCGTCTGGGTGTTGCATTGGTGCGGGGCGGCCGCTCCGGAGACAATCTTCGCCCGGTGGACTTCCGCAACGGTGGTGACGCCTCCGCCGCCGGTCGTCTCAAAGCCATTCGGCGACATCGTCATCGACTCCAGTCTACTTGCCCAATTGAAGCAGCCGGCCGCTCCCGCGGCGCCTTCGCCGCGAGTGGCGAGCCTCGAAACCACCCCGCCCGTCTCTTCGGCTCCGTTTCCGCTGCCGCGCCTGGACGCGTTTCCGCCCGCTCCGGCGCCGGCCCCTGCTATTCCGCCAGCCGCCAGCCTGCCCGCGCCGCCCGCGCGCGATTTGCCTGAAATCGGCGAGACCGAGACCTTCCCGCTGCCGCCGCCTCGTCCGCCTGAGCTTGCCGCGCCGGCGCAGCCGCTCGCGCCTCAACGGCATTGGGCGCGGCCGGAGGTCGCGGTTGCGCGTCCCGCCGCTCCAGCGGACAATCGCAACTTCCTCCAGAAACTGTTCGGCTTGGGCCGCCAATCGTCGCCGGCGATCGCCTCCGTCGCGCCGACCCGCGCGGCGAGCCTGGCCGTCGTCGCCGAGCAGAGGGAGACGAACGGCCTCGGGCGCGGTCCGCTGTTCAGCTTCCCCTCGCCGTTCGGGCGGTCGGCGCCGGTCTCCGGCTATGATCGGTACACCGCCGTCTACGACATCACGGCCCGGGTGGTTTACCTCCCCGACGGCACGCGGCTCGAGGCTCATTCGGGCCTCGGGGCCGCGCTCGATAATCCGCGTTATGTGGCCGAGCGCGCGGTGGGTCCGACGCCGCCCCACCTCTACCAGCTGACGCTGCGCGAAGGCTCCTTCCATGGCGTGCAGGCGCTCCGCCTCAATCCGATCGGGGAGGGCGGCGTCTACGGCCGGGCGGGACTTCTGGCGCATTCGTTCATGCTCGGCCCCAATGGCGATTCGAACGGCTGCGTGTCGTTCAGGGACTACAGCGCCTTCTTGCGAGCCTACGAGAGCGGCGAGATCAACAAGCTCGCGGTCGTCGCCAAGCTCTGACGCCTAAGCCCAGCTTCCCAAGCCGGCCCAGCCTTCGTCTCGCCGTCCGGGCTAATTCAGCATGCCCGCGCAAACGAGCCGCGGGAGGCTCTAATTGGGGGCGCCGGCGGGGGTCGAGCGCCGACGGACCACCCCACGACGACGTTGAGCGTAGCCGGCGAGCCCAATCGCCACAATCAGGGTCAGTCCATTAAACATCGGCTCGACGAAAAAAGCCCCGCCGAGCTGCTGCAGGCCGGCGATGCCGACCGCCAAGATCAGCACGCCGACCAGCGTGCCCAACACGTTGACCCGGCCCGGCTTGATCGTCGTCGAGCCGAGGAACGCGCCAACCAGCGCAGCAATAGATATTCGAGGCCGACGCTGGCTTGGCCGATGCGCAACTTGGCGGCGAGCACAATTCCCGCGAAGGCCGAAACCACACTCGAGGCGATGAAGACGCCGATCACGTAGGAGCGGACAGGAATGCCGTTCAGCGCCGCGGCCTTTTCGTTGGCGCCGATCGCGTAGATGTGGCGCCCAAGAGGCGTCCGCTCAGTGATGACCCAAAGGACCGCCGCCGCCACCAACACATAGATGGCGGAGATCGGGACGCCTGCCAGCGAGAGCGAGTTTATCTCGAGGAACCCCTGGGGAAGGGTCGCGATCACCTGCTGTCCGCCGGTATACCAGAGCGCGAGCGAATAAAGGAAGGTGCCGGTGCCGAGCGTGGCGATGAACGAATCAATCTGGGCGACCTCGACGAGGAGGCCGTTGATCAAGCCGCAGAAGCCCCCGCAGACCAGAACGGCGAGACAGGCGATCTGCCAGGGAAGGTTGAGGTCGATCTGCAGGCTGATGGCGAGGATGTGCCACAGGACGATGCCATATCCGATCGTGAGATCGATGCGTCCCGTCATCATCGGCAGCATCGAGGCCAGCGACAGCAGCGCAATGATCGCCTTGTCATTTAGGATCGAGCGGGCGTTCAGCGCCGTTGGGAAGGTGTCAGGCAAAAGAATGGAAAAGCCGATGATCAAAAGCAGGGTGAGGATCGGGAGGCCGTAGGCAGGCGCTCGCCGCATAATCGCCGCCGGCCGCGACAGCCTGGCAAGCTCTGCGCGGGTCGGCTCGAGGGCGTTAGACTTGATGGTTTGCATGGGTGGCGCCGGAAGAGAGAGAGCTGCGGGCGTTGGCGTTGGCCGCCGCAAGCCGGTTCTCGATTGACGGGTCCGCCCGCCTAAGCGGGGCGGAGCCGGACACTTCCCCGTCTCGATAGACAATGCGTCCCGAGCCGAGCGTATGGATATTGGCGAGGAGCTTGATCAGCGTCGACTTGGCGGCGCGGTTTTTGCCGAGCTGCGCCAGCGTCTCGCCGGCGTTAAAGGTCAAGGTCATGCTGTCGAGGGTGCGAGTTCCGCCAAATTGCTTGGAGATCCCGCCTCCCGGGGGCAGCCTCTCGCCGGCCGCGCCCTGCGCCTGATTCTGGCCGACGGCGTCCCTCACGGGCGTCACTGCCTACAATCTACGATTCTCTCAAGCGCCCTTTGCATTCGGGGTTCCTCCCGCATTGTCAGTTTTTCATCTTGTTGGCTTGACGTACCCGTAAGCAGCGTTGCTTCGCAATCCGCCTTCGTTCAGGTACGCCAATTTTATTTTGGCCAGGTTGTCTTGCTCCCATAGCGAGAGATCGCCATCCTTCACCTGGATATTGTAATGGCGTGCGGCGTTCAGGCCAAGGATAGAGCTTTTTACTGGGCCGTCCGCCTCGCCTATCGGCGCATAACCGAAGCGCTTCTGGAGGTCCTCCGGAATCTCCAGCCGGCGAAACGCCTCGATCTGCCATTGTGGCGTGCCCTGCCAGACTGCGTCGGTTCCCCAGAAGACGTGATCGTAGCCGAGGCCTTTGATCAGCATGCCAAGCATGGCCGCGGCGATCCGAGGGCTTGTGACCGCCACCGCCGCGAAACTTGTGCCAAGGTCGACATAGACATTCTGGACGTCGTATTTTTCAGGGATCCGGGCGAGATCGCTCACCCAGCGCAGTTCGCCGGTCTTCTCATAGCGAGCGAGGTCCTCGACGAAATCCTGTAGCTGAACCGCGAGCGCCGCATGGTAGATTACGAAGGATATCTGAGGCCAATCCTTGGCGGCTTTGCCGACGTCGTCGGCGGCCGCGTATAGCCAGAAATCGGGCATCGAACTCGCGTAATCGGCCGGCAGCAGTCCCTTATGAACGCAAACTGTCGTAATGCCGGATTTGATCGCCTTTTCGTAGAATGGATACATCTCCTTCTCATCGTCCATCCGCCAAGGATAGCGGGTGGTCTGCGGCATGATCGGGTCCCCGATCGTGTAGCCCTTCCAACTTGTCGGCTTCAAAACTTCGATCGCCCGGTCGACCTCGTCCATCCAACCCGGCGATTTCGGCGAGATCAACGAATGATAGTAAAGTCGTTTGTTCTTCGCCAAGCCGTTGATAAAGTCGGCGGCCTCTTTGATCTGATCGTTCGACAGGAAGGTCTTGTCAGGATCGTCCGTCGGGGCGCCGGACAGGAGTCCTATATGAGTGTCGCTGTCAAAGTAGATTTCCTTGAGGAAATTGTCGAACTTGTAAAGATCGAGCGTTAGTTTGGATGAGGGGCCTAGGCCCGGATTCCATCCGTGATCGGCCGCCCACCGGGCGGTATCGAGAAGCCCGTCCCAAGCGTAGTCATCGCGCACAAAATGGAGCTGATCGTCGAAAACGAACTGCTTGGCGTATTTTTTCTGTCGCGCGAGAGCGACGCTCAGATCTTTCTCCTCTTCGCCATCGACGTCAAACAGCTCCCCGTAAACCTCGTTCATGGCGATGAAGGCGGTCGCCAAGCCCATCGGGCTGCGCAGAAAGCGATTAAGGTCCATGCTGTGTTTGCGGCCGTTGGATTCCGCGAAACCCTTGATGCGCGCTTCAACCTCGCGCTGCTGTTCGTTCTGCGGCAGTGGGTTGAACTCGGCGTTGGAGACCATCTGAGTAGGGATGGGCGAGCGGAAGGCGGCCTCGTCGGCCGGAACAAGCTCCGCGAGCTCGCGATCGCTCAGAAAACCCATTGCGAACTCCTCTCCTCGCGCCGGTCGAACAGCCCTTTCCCCTCAGCCTGACGGTGCTAACAAGACCGAAGGTCGGGATAAAATCGATATTTGTTTGCCGCTTGGATAAGTTTATTCTATGCTGCGAAAATCACCGCGTGTTGACAGAGTATTGGCGCCGACACCGGATCGTTGGCTGTTCGCGGGAACCGGCATGCGAGTCCACAAGCGGTTGCGCCTGTCGGCGAGCATCCGCCGACGCGGCCGCGCGCGTCTTGGCGCGTTTTGAAACGAAGGATAGACCACGAGATGGAAACCCGCGCGCTTGGGTCGAGTGGCCCTCACGTCTCCCTTGTTGGACTCGGCTGCAATAACTTCGGATGGCGCATCGACCGCGAAGCGACCGAGAGGGTCATCGACAAGGCTATCGAACTTGGCGTCACACACTTCGACACCGCCGATATCTACGCCAAGTCCCGATCCGAGCAATTGATTGGAGAGCTTCTTGGCCCCCGCCGAAAGCAGATCGTGTTGGCGACCAAGTTCGGGAAGGCGGCGGATGCGCTTCCGGGGGTGCGGCACGCGTGACTATATCCACAAGGCGGCGGAAGCGAGTCTCAAGCGCCTGCGCACGGACTGGATCGACGTGTACTACATGCACGAGCCAGATCCCGACACGCCAATCGATGTGACGTTGGCCGCCCTCGATGAACTCATCACGGAGGGAAAAGTGCGCTACGCCGCGGCTTCGAACTTCTCGGCCGCTCAGATCGCCGGCGCCGTCGCCGCGGCGAAGCGTATCGGCGTCACTGGTTTTGTGGCCGCTCAAGAAGAGTATCGGCTTACCGAGCGACGCATCGAAAGGGAGGTGCTGCCAACACTGGACAGGAATGATCTCGGCCTCGTCCCTTTCTTCCCGCTTGGGGGTGGCGCGCTTACCGGTAAGTACAGACGCGACGAACCAATGCCCGAAGGCGCACGCCTTACCGAGGTGGAGGTCAGAGGCCAGAACCGCTTCCTCGATCCGCATTGGGACACGATCGAGGCGCTGAGAGCTTTCGCGGAGAAGCGCAAGCACACGATTTTGGAGCTTGCTTTCTCTTGGCTCGCTCAGCGTCCGCGAGTGGCCACGATAATTGCCGGGGCGACCAAACCTGAGCAGATCGAAGCGAACGCGCGGGCGGTCAGTTGGAAGCTGACGGCGTCGGAAGTGGCGGAGGTGGACAGGATCGCGCTGAGTCCGGCGGCATCGCCCTGAGCGAATTGGCCATGGCTCAAATCCTGGTGGCAGTCCTCGATGACTATCAGCACGTGGCGCGCGCGCTGGCTGACTGGGCAAGCTTGAGGCCGCGGGCCGAAGCTGTGTTCTTTCATGACTACGTCGCCGACTCCGACGAACTGATCAAACGGCTCCAATCATTCGAAGTCGTTGTCCTTATGCGCGAGCGTACAGGCTTCCCCGCGGCGATCATCGAGCAACTGCCTAATTTGAAACTGATCGCAACCGTCGGCGCGTGGAATGCCGCAATCGATATGGACTCGGCGCGCAGCAAAGGAATCCTCGTGTGCGGCACGGAGGGCGGCGGGCCGCACGGCCCATCCACGCTAACATGGGCGCTCGTTTTGGCCGTGACTCGCAATCTCTTCGCCGAAGCGGCGTCGGTTAGAGCCGGAGGCTGGCAAACTGGACTCGGGATCGAGCTCGAGGGCAACACGCTCGGCTTACTTGGCCTCGGGACGCTGGGTCAGGCGGTCGCGCGGTATGGCGCCGCCTTTGGCATGCGAACGATCGCATGGAGCCAGAACCTCACTGCGGATAGGGCCCGTATCGCAGGCGTTACAAGGGTCGAGAAGGACGAGCTTTTTCGACAGTCCGACGTGGTGAGCATCCACTATAAGCTGAGCGACCGGAGTCGTGGGCTCGTCGGTGCGCGCGAACTCGGTCTCATGAAGCCGACCGCCTACCTCGTGAACACCTCGCGAGGTCCAATCGTGGAGGAAAACACCCTTCTCGATGCTTTGCAAGCCCGGAAGATCGCCGGCGCCGCGCTCGACGTTTTCGACCGCGAGCCGCTTCCCGAGACGCATCCGTATCGATTTCTGCCGAATGTGCTGGCCACCCCGCATGTTGGCTATGTCACGGAGGAAACCTACCGTCGGGCGTATGCGCAGATTGTGGCGGACATTCGAGCCTGGCTCGATGGAAAGCCGATCCGTGCTTTGAACGGGTAGCTCTTCGGGCTGGAAGCAACGCGGGGCCTGGGAAACCCGAACGCCTTCTCAATTGCATTTACTTATCATTATGCCGAAAAATAATCAATTTTATTCGATCCTCCTGCGTTATTAGCATGAGCGAACAATTGGGAGGAAAGCATGAAACAATACACGACAGGCGCCTGCGCCTTCGCAGTGCTTTTGGCGGCCCTCGGCGCTGACGCGGCGGTGGCCGATCCGCTGTGCAAGAAAGAGGATATTCGCTTCGTCAACTCGATGCGAGAAATCGCACAACCCTACCATGCCGATCTTGACAAGGGAGGCCGTCTGTTCGTGCAATCGGTCGGGCTCAGCGACAAACAATACGTGTTGCAGCTCAACCAGAGCGATTCGGACAAGCAAGTCTCACTCATACGGGCGGTGCTCGCCACCAATCCAGGCTGCACGGTCTTCAACGTCGAGCCCAACAATCTTCCTGAAGTTCGACTGATCGTGCAGACCGCGAACCAGACGGGCGCCTGGGTGGTCACACACTGGTCCCACCCTGATGGCTTCTACCCCTATCAAGGCAATGATCACTGGATCGCCCATATCGGCGTCAACAGCCTCGATGCGGGCGTCTCTGTCTCTAAGGCCCTCGTGAAGGCGATGGGCGGGCAAGGCGGGATCGTGGTCCTGGATGGGATCCTCGAAAACAAGCCGGCGCAACTTCGCTTCGCCGGGCTTCAGAAGGTGCTCGCCGAAAACCCCAACGTGAAGTTGCTGGACCGGCAGACCGCGAACTGGGACCGTTCGCAGGCCTTCCCCATCGTTCAAGCATGGCTATCCAAGTATCGCGACCAGATCAAAGGGATTTGGGCCGCCAACGACGATATGGCGCTGGGCGCAATCGAGGCGCTTCGCGCCCAGGGACTTGCAGGCAAGATCCCGGTCGTCGGCGTCGATGGGATCCCCGAGGCGATCCAGGCGGTGAAGAAGGGAGAAATGGTCGCAACGGTGTCGAGCGACGCCTACTATCAAGGCAGCATCGGCCTCGCCATGGGCTACTGCGTGCTGACGGGCCAGACCCCGCTGCCAGCGAAGTGGACCAAAGAGCATCGCAACTTCAATCTTCGCCTGATCACGATTACGGCGGACAACGTCGACAAATACCTCAATCCGCCGCCAGCTAGCGCTTATGCGGGCGACTGGGCCTGCGACAAACTCTGGAGCCGCGACACGGGACCGGCCGACTGACGTCGAAGCGTCGTGGCGGCGGCGACATGCGGTGGGCCGCCGTTACAATCTGTCACGTTAAGCGCCTGCTGAATGGCCAAGACCAATCCCAAGCTTGGCGACGCCGCCGACCCGCTTCTCCTCGGACGCGGCAGCGTCCACGGGGCAAGGTTGAAAAGCGTTCTTAAACGAGATGTTCGCGAGTGGGCGCCCGTTCTGGCGCTCGCCGTGCTCTGGGTCGGCTTCTCACTCGCGGACGCGCGATTCGCAGATCCGACAAACATCCGCACGCTCGCCAGTCAGGCCGCGGTCCCCCTTATTCTTGCGACGGGACTGACCTTTATCGTCGTGCAAGGGTCGATCGATCTTTCGATTGAGGGCGTGATGGCGGCGTGCTCCCTGTGCTTCGCTCTGCTCGTCCGCAACAACAGAAGCGGGTTCGACCTTGGCTATGCCGCGATCGCGGCCAGCATGGTTCTGGGCGCGGGCTTCGGCGCAGTGAACGGCCTTCTGGTTGTCGGGCTGAGAGTGCCCTCGTTTATGGCGACGCTTGGAATGTGGTCGATCACCAGCGGGGTCGCCATGCTGATTTCCGCCGGCGAGCCTCCTCAAATCAAGGACATGGCGCTTCGCACCTGGGCGCTTGGCGATTCGTTCGGTGTGCCGCGCCTCACCATCGTCGCCGCGGTCTTTCTCGCCGTTGGATATGTCTTGCAGACCTATAAGCGTTTCGGCCGCTATAGCTATGTCATCGGGGGTTCGGAGGAGATCGCTCGCCTGTCAGGTATAGCCGTGGATCGCTTCAAGGTCCTCGCTTTCGCTTTCGGCGCCCTCTCGGCGGGGCTCGCAGCCGCACTCGAATCGGCTCGCCTCGGACTCGGCCACGTTGAAATCGGCGCCAATCAGATGTTCCTCACTGTCACCGCAGTGGTCATTGGCGGCACCTCGCTGATCGGCGGAAGCGGCGGCGTCATCCACTCCGCGATCGGCGTTCTTATCCTGACCGAGCTTTCGAGCGGTATGATCTACGTCGGCGTGAGCCCCTACATGCAGACTGCTGTGCGGGGAGCCATTATCCTCCTTGCGGTGACCGCGGCCACTTGGAGGCTTCGCAAGCGGCTGCGGGTAATCAAGTGACCGCCGCCGGTCCGCTCGTTAGCGTCGAGAGGATTAGTAAGTCCTATCCGGGCGTCCAGGCGCTGAAGGATGTCAGTCTCACGATCGGCGGGAAAGAGGTGGTCGGGCTGATCGGCGAGAACGGTTCCGGCAAATCCACGTTGCTCAAGGCGCTTGCGTGTTTGGTGCGACCTGACGAGGGCCGCATTCTCGTGCGCGGCGAGCCGCTTGCAGGCGGCTTCGCGGGCGCTGCGAAGGCGGGAGTGAGCGTCGTATTCCAGGAGCAATCGCTGCTGCTCAACATAACAGTGGCGGAGAACATCCTATTGGGACGCGAAGGCGACGCGGTCAGCTACGGCTTCTACAAATGGCCGAGGCTGAGGGAGCTCGCGCGCCGCCAGCTCGACAAGCTGGGGGGCGGCATTGCGCCCGAGGCGATCACGGGCTCGCTTTCCTTCGCCCAGCGCCAAGTGGTCGAGCTTGCGAAGGCGCTGAGTGTTGAAGATCGGATCGGCGGCGACCCTATAATCTTGCTTGACGAACCCACGTCCGTTCTCGAGGCCGAGGACATCGACATGGTGTTGGCGCAAATCGAGCAATTGCGCTCCCGCGCCTCAATTGTCTTTGTTTCCCACCGACTCGATGAAGTCTTGCGGGTTAGCGACCGCATCTACGTCATGACCAACGGTCGATGCGTGGCCGAACGCAAAGCCAAAGAAGCCAGCCGGGCGGAGCTGCAAGACCTCATGTTGGGTCGACAACTGACAGAGGAATATCGACGCGACAAGATGGTTCGTTCCCGGGGCGCCGTGCGCCTCGGCGTCCGCAATCTCCAATGCGGCGCCAAGTGCTAGGGCGTCAGCTTTGAGGTGCGCACGGGCCAGATTGTCGGTCTCGCCGGCGTCGAGGGATCGGGGCGGGAAAGCGTTTGTCGAATGATCTACGGCGCGGAACAGCCGAGCGGCGGCGAGATTCTAATCGAAAGCCGCGAGGTTCGCTTCCGCAGTCCCGCCGACGCCGTCGCTCTCGGAATCGGCTACGTTCCGGCGGAGCGCCGCGTCGAGGGCATCGTGTCCGCCATGAGCGTGAAGGAGAACCTGACGCTGGCGCATCTCGACGTCGTCCGACGCGGTGTCGCGCTCGACCGCCGTCGAGAGCGTAAGCTAACGGGAAGCTGGATTAGCCGGCTGCGCATCAAGACTCCATCCCTCGACGCTCTCGCGGGACAATTGAGCGGCGGCAATCAGCAGAAGGTGGTGCTGGCCAAATGGTTGATTGCAGAGCAGCCCCGCGTGCTGATTCTCGACCACCCGCTGCGCGGCCTCGACGTGGGAGCGAAGGCGGAAATTTTCCGCCGCATCCTCGAACTGGCCGAGAACGGCATCGCCGTGCTTCTTATCGCTGATACGCTTGAGGAGTTGATCGCGCTAAGCGACACCATCCTTGTCATGCGCGACGGGCGCATCACCGCCCGCTTCGGCGAGGGTGATCCTCCCCCCGAGCCGGGTCTGATTCTAAAGCACATGATCTAGCGATGGCCACGAGAACCGTTTCTCTAGACTGGCTCTTTACGGCGCGCGCCAGCGCCGCGCCGGGGGCGGTGCTGTTGGCGATGGTGCTCGGCGTCGGCGTTGTCCAACCGTCATTCCTCTCCTTCTATAGCCTGACAGTGCTGATGCGCGAATCGAGCCCCATA
>Ga0335075_10017041_pt1 | contig 10821 bp, 9 predicted proteins | sample Lox_Sample_24_FD_206723 | JGI IMG/M metagenome (GOLD analysis project Ga0335075, IMG submission 206723) | Soil microbial communities from Loxahatchee National Wildlife Refuge, Florida, United States - Lox_Sample_2.4 | ecosystem: Environmental > Terrestrial > Soil > Wetlands | place: USA: Florida... | reverse complement strand
AGCACCACCGCCTGACTCACAGCACCACTGCGAAAGCCATCGCCTCCATCCCCGTCACCGTGCGTCTCCCCAAGCCCATACCTGAGACAAAACGGACGTCCGCAGACGATACTAAAGGGGCTTGGCGCATCCGGCAAGCTAGAGTTACTAGACGCCACATACCGCCTGATTCAGGTATCGATGAGACAGTCTAACAATCGCAGTTGAGTAATCCGCTGTCTTAGATACCGGCGTCTAGCTACTGCACTTGCAATCGGATGTCCTAAGCCCCTACTGAGTCGTCAAACCATTGCTCTCCGAGGACTTGGCGGTAACAAAAAGAAAGGGGAAAAAGAAAACAGCAAAACAATCAACAGCAGGTATTCGCTGGTGGTCACCCAACTACTAACCTGCCGGCACATGGCTTAAGTACGGCTGAGCGAACGGGAAGCCCTGCGTTACATGTCCTATGGTCGATTGCGAAAGCAAATGCACCATTCTTGCCACGGCCTCCCCCAGTTTGCTGCTTTTCGTAGAATGGTCGAGGGTTTCGGCCAGCCTTCGCAACAATCCCTAGAACATGTGCATGGCGAATCGGAATGCTGGATTGGACAATTGATGTTGCACATCCACGACGACAAGGAATGACTTGGTAAGGAAACATTCTTCCTCTTGGAGCCCGGACTTGGGGTGGAAATATAGAGCAAGCTCGCGTAGCCAGGGAGTACAAAAGACGACATTACTTTCACCGTCAGTGCAGTCTAACCTCAAGATGTGAATCCACAAAGATGCAATTGCAGACCGCTAGCAGCAGCGAAGAGTCATCACGATGGCCGCCCCATCCTAAATGCCCCTCTCCAATCTCTCTAGAAGCTAGAAGCTCGAAAAGCCACCCTTGGACGACGCTAGGCCATCCTTCCGCTGCAAGGGCATCTTCGTCAATGGCCCCCTATGCCCCACAAAAGATAAGCCCCACATTCTATGCTAATTCCTCGATCCTCTTGTTCTTCATAGATGTTCAGAGTATTTAACGGCGGGATTTGCTATTCCATGTCTCAGCATCAGCGTAGAACTTTCTATCGTGCTGTAGCTGGGTTGATAACCGACTTTCTTAAGTTACCCAATCATTAGGGAAGTATTTGGGTCCAGGGCTGAGTGTAAGACTCGGTTGCAAGGCTTTGCGTTTAGTTAAGAGCGCCCCTCAAGGCTGGGGAATTCTGGCAGCACGAAGAGGACGCTGGAAGGACGCTGGAATTTTGAGGCACTATACACAGGCACCATAAGTAAGAAAGGAAAGCTCTAGGGATCACCCTGAGGGTGGTTGGATGCAACATGTGGCAGTACTATAGCTATACCTATACTTCATATGGATCCCAATGCAATTGCTTGGTCCCATGTACGGGAATGGCCCTTTGCAGTATATGCGACCGGGACATATGACATCATAGTAGGGTGTTGAGTGGCCTACGGTATGGTTAAGTGGTGGCCCTGAATGGTCCCGCCTTTATTTCAGTGCAAAGTTCGTATTTTGCAACTCAGATCTCGACAAATCGACCATCCATGTGAGGACGCTTATGATTTACTTGTACGTTACGGGCGTGCATCTCATGGGCATGTATCTCAGCGTGTACCTCACAGGCGTGTATCTCACGGGCGTGCACCTCAGGCGTGCACCTCCCAGGCGTGCATCTCATGGGTGTGTACCTCATAAAACGTGCATCTCACAGGCGTGCATCTTATGGGCGTACATCTCACGGGCGTGTACCTCATAGGTGTGCACCTCATCAAGCGTCACCGTGGTCCATCTAGGCGACTATACGCGTTGCGTCGCGGCGAAGGCCCTCCTTCTCTATCGGCATTAGGAAGAGATCGGGGAGCTCTAATGGAAGCCGATTACTCGACCTCATCAACATGGAATTACCGAAGAGAAAGCCGACTTGCGTCCGAAAGGACGCCTCGACACAACGCCCACGGCGTTCATTCCAGACGAAGTTGGCAAGTAGAGGGATCTGAGCGGCGGTGTAGCCATATTTGATGTTATTAACGCCGCGGTCGACGTATTCTTCGCGGCGGCGGCGGTGCTCGCGGCAAGTGATACTCTTCTTCAGCGCCTATAGTAGTAGATTAGTATGTAGATCCCCGTATGTAGAGAGGGAAGGAGAGATTACCTACCTTGATAATCACTCTGTACGGCCTGGGGGCGGAATGGAGCTTGTGTGCCGTCTGGTGTTCCCATAACTCATTAATGGCGGAGATATAAGAGCAAACAGTGTTGTACTGGAGTACAAGATCACTAGCGTCCTCATCTCCGTCGTCAATGGCGTCGGCGTCAGTGTCAGCGGAGCGATCAGCGGCAGCCTGTTCTGCTATAAGCTGCTAGGTAGCAGCATCCTCGGCGTCCTCGGCTTCTTCAGAGGCCTCTATTATCCTATTATGTCTCCTCCTCCTCCTCCTCCTCCTCCTCCTCCACTTGCTGGCGCCGGCAGCGGTTTTAGCGGTCTCTTTTCCCTCTTTCTCCCTCTTCCTCTCCCTCTCCACGACGAGGCGAGGCCCCATACGAGGAGCGCGGTTCACGACCCGCTCGGTGGCGAAGAGTAAGAGCTTGCCCTCGTCGACCCAGTCGTAAGGGAGGTAGCGGGGATCACCAGGACGAAAGTCGACCTCCTCACACCAGGCCTGTGATTTAGACGATGGACATTAGTAAAAGGCTGAAGCAGCAGGGCTTGATTTACCTTCCATTCCTTCTGTTTAGGGATGTAGTTCTTCGCCGTATTGAGAGGCCTAGAGCCTTCATGTCCCCTGCTCCAAGTCGTCTAACTCGTCCATTATGGCCTAAAAAGGTCTCGGTAGCGGTAGTCTCTCGCCGGCCGTCGAGAGGTAGAAGACGCTGGAATCGACCCGTCCGGGCGTCCTGGTGTCGAGCGTCAGCAAGGACGCAGCGTAGGCATCCCGCAGAGTTCGAACGACGGCTGTGGTGGCCGTAAAAGGAGGGGCAGTCGAGGTGTCTGGGGTGGATGACGGGCCCCGGGCCGATTCAAAAAAAAAAAAAAAACTGGCCCTGATCGCTTAAGGGGAGCGGGGCTGGTTGCTCTGAACCCCCAGCCATATTGTGAGGGCGCCGGCGGCCTGCCTTCAGGTCAAAGCCGTCATCCAACCGTCATCCACGCGACGGCGCCGCGGGGGAGATTGGTGGCGACCGGGGGCGCTTCAGGTTGATTAACCGCATAGGCTTGGCGGTCATCCGATGATTTGACCTTCACCATCGAGCACCATCTGAGTCCTGTCGTCTTCCTGCTTAACCAGTACCACAAAGCCTTCTCATCAGTGAAAATTTCGGCTTTGATTCTTGTGCGAGAACAGGAAGCACACGTCTGGTATCTTTACGCCTGGAAGTTGCCAGGTCACTCGAGCTGTGCGACTCGAAATTTACCCCTGAGGTCTTATTCCGTCGAGTTTCTTTCAAAGATGCAACTAAGCCATGTGGCCACCGCTCTGTTCGTCCTCGCTTTCACGACGCCCGGCAATTCCGTTCCTCCCTGCAACTGCTATATATCAATCTTCGACGACCCTCTGTCAACTGGCAAACCGACCGACACGCCGCCATGCGACGTTGTCTTCAGCCAAGTCTTGGACGTCCAGAAATGCCTTTCTGTCGGTCAGAGCTACGTAAATCGATTGGGCCTGGACCCATATCGTGCGTTCATCTGTTGGAAGCAGACGGATCCGCTATCTTGTGCCACCGATGATGAACCGCCATGCTCCGATATTCCGTGTCAGTGCTTGGAACCTTGCCAGACGAGATGCGGCAACAAAACCGACTCTAAGCTTGGGATGATGTCCAACTGGGGCAGCTGAGTTCAGATGACCTGATGGTTAGAATACCCTGCAATTCAACGGCATTCATTTTCCAACTATGATAAAGTATGCATGAAGGGAATATAACAGGGACCCCGCAATTCCTCATCTCATCTTGTTGGACAGGCGTGAGCTTGGCGTGTGTCAGATTCTATCTCAGGGGGTGCAGACACGTGAGAGACACATAACATGCATGCCATCCGCCAGTTGATATGATGGTCACATGACCTACTGACAGGTCGAGGATGTAATCTCTCGGATCTCGCTCTGGGTGGGATTGGCACGGAGTCGGCCGAAATCAACTCCACTGGGCAGAAATTACTGAAGCTTTGCGTTGCTGCTCCTGCTGGTGCTGTATCGGTTACCATCCGGATTTTGATGCTATGATCGAACTGCAGTATTCAAGTCGAAAATATCGTTTTGTTCAGTTCGGAAATGCCGCTCCTCGACCTTGACCATCGCCGTGCCTCCATACTGATTTCACTTTCTGCTCAGCGTCAGAGTCGGGCTGTTAACGAGGAGCGTGATCGAAGGGTGGGTGGTTGAGAGCAGCGCCCGGCACTGTCAGTGTGGATCGAAGTAGGACCAAAGCCGCTCATCGAGTTGAAGGGGGCAAAGTGACTGGAGCACCGAGGAAGGGGGCAGTAACGGGCGAGCGAGGATAGTTGGAGACGAAGCGTGAGCTAGGAAGCCGCGAGTGACACTCGAAAGAAAGGTCATCTGGAGTGCAACAGCAGAGGGGACGGGGACTTTATAGTTAGCAAAGCGGCGAAGGAGCGCGATACCCGATCAGGTGGGACGCCTCGGTTTGACAGCGACGAGATGTCGCCGCTTTATGGAAAATCGCAGTCTCACTGTGGGCTTAGTTCAAATACGATTGCGCCAATTACCAGCTGAATGTTGACGGTAGGAGCGCTGTCGGCGGGCCCAAGTGGGCCTGGTAGGGGATAAGATTGGCTCACCCCCGCTGAGGAAGGTGAACTCACTCGGCTCAGGGCTTAGGACCGGAGCAGGGTGAGCTCGGGGCGAATTTCTGTCGTCTTGGCATGCCTTATCATTCATGACAGAGGTTTAAGAAGATACCCTCAAGTAAGCATATTAATCGCGAGAAACGTTGCTGAAGAGATCGCACGTAAGAAGCTTAGGAAGAACTAGGTATCACGTTGTTACGCCCAAACTTGGCCACGCACGACAGTTATCACATAGGGATCTACGTCAATTGACTTGGTTGAACACAATCGTGATTCCGTTCTACGCTTCTCCAATGTTCAACCCCGAGCAACTCTCCCAATACTTCGCACACATCTCCTTCACCTTCAACCTACCCGCCTCACACAGTCTCGCCTACCTCTCCGAACTTCAAAAATATCACCTCGCCACCGTCCCTTTCGAAAACCTCACACTCCACTACTCCAAACATCACCTACTTTCCCTTGACCCACAGGACCTCTTCAGGAAGGTCGTCGGCCGCCGAATGGGCGGCTATTGTATGGAGATTAATGCGTTCTTCGGCATTGTGCTCCGCAGTCTGGGATTTACTGTATTTAGCACAGGTGGACGAGTTAAGCCTAACAAGGAATATTTGGGCTGGTGAGCTCCTACCCACGTATGAACAGAAGCAGAACTATTGATATGCTATTAGGAGCCATATGGTCAACATTGTGACGATAGAGAACCAGCGATACCTCGTGGATGTCGCTTTCGGCGCAGATGGACCCAGCCGCCCACTTCCTCTCATCCATGGTCATGAGTCTCCTGGTATCTTCCCACAATTGTATAGGCTCACCTACACACTCCTTCCGCGGCACACCGACAACTCCCAACGCACCTGGGTCTACTCGTACGGGCAGTCCGATGGTCCTTGGACCGATGCGTACAGCTTCACCGAGGTCGAGTTCTTCCCGGCCGACTATGAGGTCATGAATCTGAGCACAATGACGACGCCTCAGAGCTTCTTTGTGCAGGTCGTCCTATGCGTGAAGACGCTGCTGAATGAAGAGAGTAAAGATGCAGAGGGAGTGTTAACGCTGTTCCAGAATGAGGTGAAGAGGAGGATTGGTGGGACGAAGGAAGTGGTGGAGACGTTGCGGAGCGAGACTGACAGAGTCCGCGCACTGGAGAAGTGGTTTGGGATTGTGTTGACGGAGGAGGAGAGGAGAGGAATAGTTGGTCTAGTTACAGAGCTGAAGGGCTAGGGGTTGTCACGTTTAGATATTATGCCACAGAATACTTCTAGGAACGTCCTTCAAAGAAGCTACACCGCCTCCGTGGTGTCTTCTGTACAACCACCTTCGTTTACAATTTCCTGGCAAGGGATTTTGGGGGGGATATCACGGTCACTACCTTTTGCTTTCTAAATTGCGTGTTCGGGTCCGAGTGACCTGAAGTTTCCTTACTTATGGACGAGATTAGAAGAGGCTGCATAAAGTGAGAGTCGACCATGTGCAACATTATTCCTAGTACAGATCTTCTGCGTTCTGTATTGATCGAACCAGGATCAACATTTCTTAAGCCTGCATACCACAAATGCAAACAAGTAGATGCACCTTGGAAGTCCCTCCTTGGATCCACCCATTCCTCTACCAGCTTATCAAAGCAACCTGACTCCGCAACACTCGACACGCCCTCCTATGACGACAGCCCTCCTGCCCCACCACAACTTGACCAGCTCCTCCACGAAGGTCCGATCAGCTGCACTCCAAACATCCAAGCCCATGGCCGTCATGTCTTCCTGCGAGATCTCAATGGGCTCATCCTGCTCTACCTCTTCCCCACTCAGTGGCTGCGTATCATCGTCATAAACTGCCATTGGATCTCCATCTACGTCTCCGTCCACACCAGCCTCTTCATTCTCGGTATCACGATACTCATCTAGCCCGCCATGGCCCTCTCTTCTCACATCCTCTCCATCCTGCCGGCTTATTGCATCACTGATGGTCGTGAATATCAGACTAGTAAGCCGCTGGAAGTAAGACACAAGCATTATCTCCTGAGTTAGATCTTGGTCAGGACTATCAGGTGTCACTGCCTCCATTATGTTTGATCCACTCATTAGCAGGCTATAGTCCTGGTCCTGCTCTGCTTCTTCCTCTTCATTGGGTCCTGATCGCTTTTCACCCGCGGAAGCCCACCAGACAAGCGAGGTGTATGCCATGAGTGACCATGACACTGGTTCTACAACAGAAGTCCCGGACAGTGTTGATGAGGCTTGAGAGATTATGGAACCTGCGTCTTCATCATAGGTTGCCGCTTCCGCATCAAAATCCAGCCTGCTGGATCGCATCGACCGTAAACCTGCTCTGAGTGTTTGGTATCTACGCGCATCTCGTTGTGTAGCCCTGAGACTGATGCTTGAGAAGTTCTTTGAGAGATGTGGAGAAGATTCGACAAGCTTTGGATAAATCTTTCTCGCTGCGTTCTTTGCATGTGCTGGAGGAAGCAAGACGAGCATGTCAAACAGCTCTGGCTTAGTCGCTAGGACATCATCAGTAGTACAAGCAATCCAGCTTGGGCCAGGCTGGACAGTGAAGCCGGGGTCGTGGTTCCCATTTGCCTCTGAGAGCTGGGGTATGTCCTGCACCCCAACATTGAACAAGGGTGGCAGTCGAAATGCAGGTGTACCATCTATTGGTAGTAGTGACGAGAGTGATTTCGGAACCGAAGACAAGATAGAGAGATCGTAGACTACGAACGATTAGCAGATGTATCTGAATTAGATCTTTCCAGTGCTTACCAAAATCGCAATTTTGACGCACGGGTGGTTCGCCAACGAGTAATATGCGCTTTCGCAGAAGGGCTGTTCTGTATAAAGGGAAGATTAAGGGTCCAAATAACTTGGTGAAGTCTGTGAGCGACAATGCTGGGTGATGCGCTGAAAGGGAACGTAGAGCACCGGTCAACGCCGCTGCATCACTCACACTGCGGCTGCGACGGGGTCTGTTGGGTTGACCATTGCTGGCGCTCGCTCTGTAGCCCAATGGTGACTCTACTAGCGGTTCTTTTGGTCTTTCGCCTTCTCGGATCCTGTGCTCTTCCCAGTATTTCTCAAGCCGCTCGGTATTGTCAATATCCCGAATCTGTAGCCTTGCAAGATCTTTCAGCCCTTCGGCATGGAGCCAGCTTTTCCCCATCCTGCCATAGGCGAGAGGTACCAGAACGCCGACGGAGAGCATGGATGCATTGCGTTCCGACTCGGGTGCCGGCTCGTTGAGGAAGGCACTGATACCGGCGTACTCATCATGAATGAAATATCTGTCGATGATCAGCACCTCGTTTGTGTGTCTGGCAGTTACACAGAAGCTCACACCAAGTCTTCCTTGACATTATGTAGGCCTGAAGGCAAGGACTTGTACTCCACAACGCCTTCGATGTCGACTGCGAGGGGCTCAGTAGGTTTTCAAATCGAATGTGGAAAGGGACTCTAACCCTCCGGAATTGACCGTCGCCATGCTATGGTGTAACTGACGGATCGTTAGCTATCCTACACTCAGAAAGCCTCCTGGGGGTTTCCTCTCCTACCCTTTGCGAATGTCAAACTTGACGAGAAAGGCGGCCGCGATTGGCGGTAATGTCTGGGTTGATTGTGCATTCGGTCCATTGGGATTTATGTCGATGTGAAGGGCTGCGGCTTTAGCTTTTGTGTCCGACATTTGTGCGGCAGAGCTCCATGAAGGTCCATCGACCACCGAGAATCCCGAGGATGACGCCAATACAATTGGAACTCGACAACGGCGTCTTCTCATCGATTCCACGGCGATTTTTTCGCGTCTGCCTCAACGAGCTGTAGGTTGACGTCAGTTGGCAAGGAGGCGGCTTGGAAATCTGTCTCCAACTCCCGGGTTAACCTCCAGGCGCGAAGCGTCACGAATTATTTTGTCGATCAGCAGAAGCAGTGGATTTCTTGCCAGCAGACGAATGTACCTGTCAGCACTAGGTTCTCGAGAGAGAGAATGCGACAACGGGATACTACGAAAGAAATGTGAGGATTTGAATCAGTGGATTCCCAAGTCTGGGTCTATTGTACCGCCAACATCGGAGGACATTCTCACCCATAAAAGGATTCCCTTCTATTGCTCTGAGTTCCCTCTTCAGACCATCGCACTTCTTCTGGCTATCTCTCTATCTCTCTAAACATTCGTCTACTCCACTGAAGTCAGGGTCGTTCCTAGGAAGCGCCCTTAGGTACCTCTGCTATCTAACTATCTAAGAGTGTCCTAGGTAACAGAGTATCCTCCAATTTCGCCTTTCGCTGCTGCCTCTGCCGTCAAGTCCATCGAAATCGGTGGACACCGAGCACCCTCAACCGCACATCCCATCTCTCATTAGCGATACCCGTTTGTCGCTTTACTCCCCATCATGGCGCACCTTGCCTCAAACCCTTTACCTGACGAGATAGCCGTCCTCGACGTCGTAAACACCTTCCTATCATGCATCAAGAAGCGCGACAAGATCCTCATGCTCTCATTGATCCTCCCCAAGGGCGGAGCCACTCTCCTCCGTCGCGGCCAGCCTCTACATATGTCCTTGGAGGACGTCGTGAACCGCATCCCATTCAATGCCGACCACCCCAAAGTTCTAGATGAACAGGCGTACAACAGTAAAGTCCTTGTCGACGGTAATATTGCAATGGCGTGGACTCCGTATGTCTTTTATGAGGATGATAGGCTCAACGTAGGTGCCCCCGTGCATATATTGACACGCAGCTAATGCCCCAAACAGCACACAGGGACGAATATCTTCACACTCTTGAAGCAGGAGCATGACAGCAAGTGGGTGATTAGCGGAATTGCAGATGTGGCCAGAGAGGTAGCTAGAGCATGAACCGAGTGTACACTTTCATAAAGCACTTGAAGAAACCTCAATTCGAGTTCTGAGCCATCTCCTCCACCGTCCAACTCCACCAACCCACTCCTCACCATGACAATTATGCTCCAAGCCGCCCCATGCAAGTAGCCCATCGCTGCACGGGCCTCCAAAAATTTCCTCATCCGTGTTCCTCACCAACAAAGATATAGACATTAACTTTAGGCCAAGACACTCCAATCTTTGGGTAGATGAGGTGGAAAGCCACACTACGGCCACAACAATGAAACGACAGCGTTTTACGCCAACTGCTAATTTTCGGATCATCGTGGGCATGGGGTTCTTTTTGGCTTTTTGGCGCCTTTTTGGTTTTGACTAGGTTGTGGGGTGTGAAAGGGAGATAGGCAGACAGGTGCAGGCACGTAGGCGGTCAAGAGGAGTGCCAGCCACAGTGACATATTCAAATCAAGCGACGTTCATCTCAGCAATGAAGGAATATATTGATTACTCTGATTACATTTATATTCGTTTGATATAGACATCTATCATATGTCGTTGCTCAGTAGGCATCCTACCGCCCGCTTGAAATGCTCATATAGTGGGACGCCGTAAGATACCGAATTGCCATCTGGAGGAGTATCAAGGAAAAACGCCTGCCACAATAATGCCAAGGCCCAGCCCAAGAACAGACCAAAGAGTCAGACCAACTTTTCCTGTACATGCAACGCCTGCGACGGCAAAGACCTGTCCAGTATAAGTCGCATTGTTACCTGTAATCGCCGCTGCACTTGCACTTGCACTTGCACTTGCACTTGCACTTGCACTTGCACTCGTAGTTTTCGTCGTGCTCGTGGTAGAGCTCGCACCCTCGGTTCCCCCAAGCCCACTCCAAATCAAGCTCCCCACCTTCACTTGCGTGGAAGTCGCCGCTACTGTAGCCGAACCCGTCGCTGTGGTCGTAATCGAGCTCGCCGCAGCCGTGATGGTGGTCTTTGCGAGTGTTATAGTCGAGGTGCCGACGACGAGAAAGTCACTGTTCGATGCGAGGCTAACGGGTGTCTCGCGGATCGTGACGGATGAAGCGCCAGCCGTGAGCGTCGTTCCGGCGATGACGATCGGCTGGGTCGGGAAGACGACGACGGGCAGGTTGTAGGGCCCTGTTATTGTTGCAGTGGCGACTACGAC
>Ga0335075_10017037_pt1 | contig 10823 bp, 9 predicted proteins | sample Lox_Sample_24_FD_206723 | JGI IMG/M metagenome (GOLD analysis project Ga0335075, IMG submission 206723) | Soil microbial communities from Loxahatchee National Wildlife Refuge, Florida, United States - Lox_Sample_2.4 | ecosystem: Environmental > Terrestrial > Soil > Wetlands | place: USA: Florida... | reverse complement strand
CTGATAACAGCACAATCCTCTGACATGACACACCGATATTTTGACTACATTCTCAGGCCAAATAGACCGCTATCCCGCATGTCAATGCCACAAACCGACCTCAGAAGCTGCCGTAACTTCGGACTAGAGACCTAGCAGTCGCACACCGGCCCACAGCGCCAACACCGCCGCCACCAGCGCCGTGGGCACGGTGCACAGCCCGAGCCTGGTGTACTCGCCGACGCTGGCCGAAACGTCGTAACGGCGTAGCACGCTGCGCCACAAGAGGTTTGACAGCGACCCGACGTAGGTTAGGTTGGGGCCGATGTTCACACCGATCAGCACGGCGAGCACCGCCGCCGGCCCGCTTGACGTCACCAGCGGCACCAACACCAGTGTCGCGGGCAGGTTGTTGACCATGTTGGCCAGCACGGCGGCCAGCACAGCGAAGCCCAGCAGGGCGGGCAGCCCGGACCCTGAGGGCAACAGCGCGCCCATCCGATCGGACACACCATTCTGCATGACCGCCTGCACAACGACACCCAATGCCAGCACGAAGACCAGAAACGGTATGTTCACCGCGCGCACGAGCGCCACCGCCGTGGTGTGCCGTCGGGCCAGATTTCGTACCGCCATCACCGCCGCCCCGGCGAACGCCGCCCAGGCCGGCGCCACCCCGACCGCCTCCGCGATCACGAACCCGGCCAGCGTCAGCGCCACCACCACCAGCGCGAACACCGGCGTCTGCGGTGCCGGCTCGTTCTCTGGGGGATCGGGTTGCACGCGCAGATCCCGCCGGAAGAACACTCGGAAGACGAGGTAGACGGTGCCTACTGCGGCCAGCCAGGGCAGCGCCATCACCTCGGTGAACTTGGTGAACGACACCTTGGCGACGTGAAACGCCAGCAGGTTGGTCAGATTCGACACCGGAAGCAGTAGCGACGCAGCGTTGGCCAGGTGTGCCGTCGCATAAGCGTGTGGACGCACCGGTGCCCGTAGTCTCCGTACCGTGCTCAGCACCACCGGCGTCAACAGCACCACGGTGGCATCCAGGCTCAGCACCGCGGTGATCGTCGCGGCGATCACGAACACTTGGCGCAGCAGGCGCCGAGACCCGAAGCGCGCTCGTGCCATTGCCGCCCCGGCCGCCTCGAACAAGCCTTCGTCGTCGCACATTTTGGCTAACACCAGCACCGCGCCCAGGAAAGCCACCACGCCCGACAGCTGGGCCGCCTCTGCACCCGCGTCGTGCAACGAGATCGCGCCGACGGCGATCAGCACGAGCACCGCCGGGACCGCGGCGAACGCCTCGGGCCAACCGCGGGGGCGCGCGACCGCGAACGCGAGAACCACCGCCAGTGACAGAAGTGCCAGAAGCAGTGTCAAATTCAGGCCCACGGGTCTTCGCGCCGCCATACCGTCGGCATGTCCAGCGCGACACCGTCCTGCTCGGCGAGCTTGCTCAGGATGCGCAGCGATACGTCCAAGTCGTCACCCGCATAGGGCAACGCCCGTAACGGCTTTGACAGCGGACGGAAGAAATCGTCCCAGTGCACCAACACCACGCGGCGGGCCCCCACAGTCCGCACAGTTTCCGTCCAGTAGTCGACGAAATAGGGCTCGGCCTGCAAACCCAACTGGCCCACACCGAGATAGACGACGTCGGCGCGGTGGCCGGCCAGCGCACCCTTCACGAAGCCGGCGCTGCCCTGGATCAACAGCCGCCGGTCCGACGGTCGGTGATGCACCACCGTCGACCACGACTCGCCGCACCGGTAGGCCGACGCCCGCACCGGCGGTATCACCGGCGCGGTGATCTCGCCGGGGAATCGGTCGGGATCGCTGTGACGCGACTTGATCAGCGTAATATCGAAGGCGCCCAACTGAATTGGCTCACCAGACGTTACGATTGCGATGCGGTCGGCGGCCAGGCCGTAGCCACGGCCGACGTTGGCCGCTGATTCGCCGCCGACCAGCCGCGCGCCGGTGCGATCGGCGACCAGCGCCGAATCCAGCGCGTGGTCGATGTGTGTATGCACCGGGATGACCGCGTCCAGCCGTGTCAGCTTGAGGCGCGACAGACATCCGTCGACCCGGGCCGGCGACGGTGCCACCTTGCCCAGCGCCACCTGCGCCAGGCTGGGTCGTGAGAAGTAGCCGTCGGTCATCAGCGTCGAGGACCCGTCGTCGAGCAGCACCGTCGACACCCCCAGCCACGTCGCCGTCAGCGGAGCGCCGGATTCGGCCACCGGCACGCTGAACCGGTGCGAGTACCGTCCGATGTCCGGACGTCCGGGCCGCAGCCGCATCAGCTAAACGCCTTGAGGTCAATCCCGTCGGCCTTCAGGCGATCCCGCACCGCCGACGCGATCTGCACTGCGCCAGGGGAATCACCATGCACGCAAACCGATTCCAGCTGCACATCGACGGCTGACCCGTCGACCGCCGTCACCTTTCCGGTGGTCACCATGGTGACCACCCGTTCTGCGATGGCGACCGGGTCGTGCAGCACCGCGCCGGGTTCCCGCCGGGACACCAGCCGACTGTCGGGCTGGTAAGCGCGATCGGCGAATGCCTCCGGCACGCTGCGCAGGCCACGATGCCGGGCCTCCTCGAAGAACACCGAACCGGCCAGGCCCAGCACCGGCAGGCGCGCATCGACCAACTGCACGGCCTGCGCGACGGCGGCGGCCTGCTCACGGTTGGTCACGATCGTGTTGTACAGCGCGCCATGGGGTTTGACGTACGACACCGTCGAGCCGGCCGCCTCAGCCAGCCCTTGCAGCGCGCCTATCTGGTAGACCACGTCGGCGAGCAGATCCTCTGGCGTGACGTCGATGAACCGCCTGCCGAACCCGGCCATGTCCCGGTAGCTAACCTGAGCGCCGATGCGCACGCCGCGTTCGGCGGCCAGTCGGCACACCCGGAGTAGGCCGGCCGGGTCGCCGGCGTGGAAACCACAGGCCACGTTGGCGCTGGTGACGATGCCGAGCATGGCATCGTCATCACCGAGCTGCCAGACGCCGAAGCCCTCACCCAAGTCGGCGTTGAGGTCGACGGAGGTCACGGCGGCCAGCTTATCGGCTGACGTCCGCCAGCCGCTGTCCGCTGGTTCAAAACAGCGTGATCAGTGCGATCCCGGTGACCAGCAGCAACGCGCCGGCTGCACGTGCCGGGGTTATGGCATGCACAGGCACATGCAGCCACCGGTTCCTCCTCGGGTTGCTGCTCAACCTGCATCGGCACTGGGCGGTTGCCCGGTAATCTCAGACGACATGAGCCCCACGCCGCGACGGCGGGCGACCCTGGCGTCGTTGGCGGCTGAGCTCAAGGTATCGCGCACCACCATCTCGAATGCATACAACCGGCCGGATCAGCTCTCGCCCGAGCTGCGCGAAAGGGTGCTCGCTACGGCCAAGCGCATCGGCTATGCCGGGCCCGATCCGGTCGCACGATCGTTGCGTACCCGCAAGGCCGGGGCCGTCGGCCTCATGATCACCGAACCGCTCACGTATTCCTTCAGCGATCCGGCAGCGCTGGATTTCGTAGCAGGACTTGCTCAGTCGTGCGAAGAGCTAGGTCAGGGACTGATGCTGGTGGCCGTCGGCCCGAGCCGCAGTGTGGCGGACGGGACGGCATCGGTGCTCTCCGCGGGAGTGGACGGATTCGTGGTCTACTCGGCGGCCGGGGACGATCCCTACCTGCAGGTCGTGCTGCAGCGGCGACTGCCGCTGGTGGTGGTCGACCAGCCCAAAGAGGTACCAGGAGCGTCCTCGGTGGGCATCGACGACCGCGGCGCGATGCGCAGGCTCGGCGATTATGTGCTCGGTTTGGGTCATCGGGAGATCGGCTTGCTGACGATGCGGCTGCGCCGCGACCGCAGTAATTCCAGCCAGGGCCTGGTCGACTCCCAACGGCTCCGCTCGTCGACGTTTCACGTGCAGAGCGAACGCATCCAAGGCGTCCGCGACGCGATGGCCGCGGTCGGCGCCGACCCGGAGTCGTTGACCGTGGTGGAAAGCTACGAGCACACACCGGCATCCGGTGGCGACGCGACCAAGGTTGCGCTGCAGGCCAATCCGCGGATCACCGCCCTGATGTGCACCGCCGACGTGCTGGCCTTGTCGGCGATGGATTACCTGCGCGCACGCGGCAAATACGCGCCGGGCCAGATGACAATCACCGGCTTCGACGGCATACCCCAGGCGATCAGCCGCGGTCTGACCACAGTGGCGCAGCCTAGCCTGCAAAAAGGCCGCCGAGCCGGCGAACTCTTACACGAAGGCAATATCTACCCGACGATCGAGGTGCTCGACACCGAGCTGATCCGCGGACGTACTGCCGGACCGCCGGCCTGACCGCAACGGTCAGATCTGAGCGTTCTCGCCGTTGCCGATCAATAGCCGCACCGCGAGATCGAGCCGCTTGCTGACGTCGGTGGCGGAGGCCCGCCGGGTGAGCCAGGCCAGCAGGTTCGACAGCCACACGTCCGAGATCACCCGGGCGATGTGGTACTGGTCTTCGGTTGGTTCGCCGTCGCTCATCGCGCGGGCGAACATCGAGTCGATCAGCTTCTCGACGTGATCAACCTCACCGGCGGCCGACGCATCGGCGAAGACGTAGGCGCGGGTCATGGCCTCGGTGAGCAGCGGGTTGCGCTGCATGGCGCGATTGAGCTTGCTGACCATGAAGTTGAGTCGCTGGAACGGCGTCCCGCCGGTCAGGCTGGACCGGTCGTTCTTGGCGTCGATCCGCTCGAATTCCCGGCCCAGCGCGGAGACCAGCAGATGCACCTTGGAGGGGAAATACCGGTAGAGCGTGCCCACCGCGACGTCCGCGCGGTCGGCGACCGCGCGCATCTGAACTGCCTCGTAGCCGCCTTTGGAGGCGATGGCCATCGTCGCGTCCAGGATGCGTTTGCGCCGCTCGCGTTGTGCCTCGGACCCGAGCTCGGACTCGGCCAATACCGCCACGTTCATCACCTCACGAGGTTGCGCAGTGGACGTGCCCGGGGGCTGGCCCGCATCAGTGTTCGCCGGCCCCGCAACGGAAGGGGACATTTGACGCACAGCTCCTTTTCTTGCGTCCTCGCTCGAAACGATACGCATGCCGAGCGCGAATTTCTCACCTCCGTGCCGCCGGGACACCGGGATTTCCTGCTGCGATGGCATTCGACTTGACGATCGAACGCTGGCACTATTAGAACACGTTCTAGTCGACAGAGGAGCCGATCGTGCCAATCACTACCACCGACGAGCAGTTCGCGGCGCGGGCGTTGGTGCGTGATTGGGCCTCAGCGTCCGGCGCGACGGCTGCAGTCCGGGATATCGAGCAGGGTGAGCTGAATGCGTGGCGGCCGGTTTTCGGCAGCCTGACCGATCTGGGCCTATTCGGTGTCGCGGTACCCGAGGAGTGCGGTGGCGCCGGCGGCAGCATCGAGGATCTGTGCGCGATGGTCGAGGAGACCGCCAAGGCGTTGGTGCCCGGCCCGGTCGCGACCACCGTGCTGGCCACGCTGGTAGTCGCCGACCCGCAGCTGCGCGCCGCGCTGGCGTCGGGCGAACGCACCGCCGGGGTGGCACTCGATGGCGACGTCGAGTTCGATGACGCCACCTCGCGAGCCTCGGGCACGGCGCCCCGGGTGCTCGGCGCGGTCGCCGACGGCCTGCTGTTGGTGCGGGCGGGCGGAAAATGGCTGCAGATCGACCCCGCGGCCGGTGAGGCAGGTGGCACTGTGACGGTCGAACCGCTGCATGCCACCGACTTTTCCCGGCCGTTGGCCCGCGTGGTGCTGACGTCGGCGCCGGCCACGGTCCTGGACGTCAGCGCGGACCGGGTGGAAAACCTGGCCGCGACCGTGTTGTCCGCCGAAGCGGCGGGAATCGCACGTTGGGCGCTGGACACCGCCGTCGCCTACGCCAAGGTGCGCGAGCAGTTCGGCAAGCCGATCGGCAGCTTCCAGGCGATCAAGCACTTGTGCGCCGAGATGCTGTGCCGCGCCGAGCAGGTTGCGGTGGCCGCCGCAGATGCCGCCAACGCCGCCGGCGATGGCAGTGATGACAGCGACCGCCAGTTGTCCATTGCCGCGGCTATCGCCGCGGGCATCGGCATCGAGGCGGTGAAGGCCAACGTCAAGGATTGCATTCAGGTGCTCGGCGGCATCGGCATCACCTGGGAGCACGACGCGCACCTGTACCTGCGTCGGGCCTACGGGATCGGGCAGTTCCTCGGCGGTCCGGCGCGCTGGCTGCGCCGGACGGTCGAACTGACCCAGGCCGGTGTGCGCCGCCGGCTCAGCATCGACCTGAGCGAGGTCGCCGACCTGCGACCCCAGATCGCTGAAGCGGTCGCCGGTGTCGCTGCACTGCCTGACGACAAACGCCAGGTGGCGCTGGCCGAAGCGGGGCTGCAGGCACCGCACTGGCCGGCCCCGTACGGTCGCGGCGCCGGCCCTGCCGAGCAGTTGCTGATCGACCAGGAAATGGCGTCGGCAGGTGTGCCGCGGCCCGATTTGGTGATCGGCTGGTGGGCGGCGCCGACTATCCTCGAACACGGCACGCCCGAGCAGGTCGAGCGATTCGTGCCGGCCACCTTGAGGGGCGAAATCTTATGGTGTCAACTGTTTTCCGAGCCGGGAGCCGGCTCGGACCTGGCGTCGTTGCGTACCAAAGCGGTGCGCGCAGACGGTGGCTGGGAGCTGACCGGGCAGAAGGTGTGGACGTCGAGGGCGCATGACGCGCAGTTTGGGGTCTGCCTGGCACGCACCGATCCCGAGGCGCCGAAACATAAAGGGATCACGTACTTTCTGGTCGATATGAGTTCGCCGGGCATCTTGATCCGGCCGCTGCGCGAAATCACCGGCAAGGCATTGTTCAATGAGGTCTTCCTCGACGGCGTGTTCGTCCCCGACGAGATGGTGGTCGGCACGGTGAACGACGGCTGGCGGCTGGCCCGCACCACGCTGGCCAACGAGCGGGTCGCCATGGCCGCAGGTACAGCGCTGGGCAACCCGATGGAAGAGCTGCTCGCCGCCGCGTCGAAGCTCAATCTCGATGTCGCGCAACAGGATCGGCTGGCTCGATTGATCATCACCGCGCAGGTCGGCTCGCTGCTCGACCAGCGCATCGCCCAGCTTGCGGTGGGCGGCCAGGACCCGGGCGCGGAATCCAGCGTGCGCAAACTCATCGGGGTGCGTTACCGGCAGGCGTTGGCCGAACTTCGGATGGATCTGGCCGAAGGGGCGGGCGCCGTCGAGGACAAGATCGTTTACGACTTCCTCAACACTCGCTGCTTGACCATCGCCGGCGGCACCGAGCAGATCCTGCTCACACTGGCCGCCGAGCGGCTGCTCGGCCTCCCGCGCTGATTGGGTGTCCGGTAGGGCCGCACGCCGTAAGCTCAGACCTCACCGATGGGTACCGTGCTGATCCCGATCCCCGACCGCGACTTCGACCCGACCGAAGTCGCGATCAGTTGGCAGGTGCTGCGCGCCAACGGTCACAGCGTGGTCTTCGCCACCCAAAGCGGCAGCCCCGCGGTGGCCGACGACATCATGGTCACCGGCCGAGGCTTGGACTTCTGGTCTGCCGTACCGGTATTGGGCGTGATCACGATCGTGGGACGAATGCTGCGGGCCAACAAGGATGCCCGCGGCGCCTATCAGGACATGCTGGCCTCGCCGGAGTACCAGAGTCCATCCAGTTGGTCCGAAACCACGCTGGACGGCATCGACGCGCTGCTGCTGCCCGGCGGACATCGGGCGCGCGGAATGCGTTCCTACATCGACAGCGACACGCTGCACCGCCTCGTCGTCGACGCCTTCGCCCGCGGGCTGAAGGTGGCCGCGATCTGTCACGGTGTGCTACTCGCCGCCCGCAGCGTCGATCCCACCACGGGTCACTCGGTACTTTATGGTCGCCGCACCACCGCGCTAACCTGGGCGCTGGAGCGCACCGCCTGGCGTCTCACCCGGATCACCCGCTTCTGGAACCCCGACTACTACCGCACCTACACCGAGGAGCCCGGCCAGCCCGTCGGGTACATGTCGGTGCAGTCCGAAGTCACCCGGGCACTGAAAAGCCCGTCGGACTTCTGCGACGTCGAACGCGGGTCGGAGCACTGGCGGCTCAAGACATCCGGTCTGGTCCGCGACACCGCAACGGACTCGCGACCGGCGTTCGTCGTCGTCGACGGCGACTACATGTCAGCGCGCTGGCCCGGCGATACCCACACGTTCGCAACCGTTTTATCGCGGAAGCTTTCCTGAGTCATCATCGCCGCGAGATTGCTTGTATGGCTGTGATTCTCCGAAAATCACGACCCTGTGCGCAATCTCGCGGAAGTGCCGACTCTACGAGAAGTTGGCTTGCGCGCAGGTGCTCGGCGAGGTGATGTTGACCCCGCTGTAGACCACCTGGATGTGCGTGCAGGCGATGACGTTGACGTCAAGACTTGGTTGCCCGGTCCGCCAGCTCGTCGAGTCGATCCGGCCGACGGTCTGATACTTCTCCGGCGGCCCTTCGCCCATGTAGATCGTGGTGACTTCGTCGGAACCGCCGTCCTTGTTGACCCGGTCGTACTGGGCGGTGGCGTGCACGTCGAGATAGGTCAGCCGGTCGGACGGGCGGATCGTGGTGCTCTGCCGCGACCACAGGTCGTTCGGGAATCCGGTCACACCGTCGCCCGTCTTGCGGTCGGCCCCGACGGTGAAGTCGCAGCTGCCGTTGGCGTGGTGGCAGTCCAGCCGGGCGAACGTCTCCAGCTGAGTGCCGTCGGGGAGGGGAGTGAGCGTCGTGGCGTTGTTGCTCGCCGCCGGCGAGATCGCGGGAGACGCCAGCGTCAGCATCAGTCCGCTGACGCCTATGCCTGCCAGTGCCGTCACCAGCCGCTTCATCCTGGGTCCTCCCGCCACGGTCTGAGCAGAACTTACGCTGCCGCTACTCGTCGTAGGTGACTTCTACCGAATCGGTTTCCGGGTGCGACTGGCAGGCCAGGATCAACCCGTCGTCGAGGTCCTGCTGCTCCAACACATCGTTGACCTCCATGCACACTTTGCCGCTACGCAAGGTGGTGGCGCAGGCGCCGCAGTGGCCCTCGCGACAGGAGAACGGCGCGTCCAGGCCGGCGTCCAGCAACACGTCGAGCAGCTTGGCCTTGCGCGGCCACGACACGGTGTGCGTCTGTCCGTCCAGCTCGACCACCGCGGTGGCCGGTGGCTGGTCCCCTTCGTCCTCGATTTTCACCGCGGCGAACGGGTCGGAGTCCAGCGACCGGAATACCTCGAGATGTACTTGCTGCGCAGGCACTTTCAGCGTTTCGAGGGCGTCACGCGCGGCCGCCATGAATGGCCCGGGCCCACAAATGAACGCCTGCCGGTCAGTGAACGGGGCGGCCAGTTGGGCCAGCGCGGTGGCCGACGGCAACCCTTGCAGCGACTCCAGCCAATGGACGACGGTCAGCCGGTCGGGGTATTTCGCAGCGAGCTCGCGCAGGGCGTCGCCGAAGATCACCGAGCGCTCGTCACGGTTGGCGTAGAGCAACACCACCTGCCCGCTGCCCTCGGACAGCGCCGACTTGCAGATCGACATGACCGGTGTGATCCCGCTGCCGGCGGCCAGGAGCAGGAAGTCGTCGTCGAGTGTCGTGGGCACGAAGGTGCCCGACGGCGCCAGCACGTGAATCCGCATGCCGGGATGGGCGTGATCACACAGCCAGTTCGAGGCGTACCCGTCCTTGTCCCGCTTGACGGTGACCGTCAGAGCGTCGTCGGTGAACGGCGAGCTGCACAGCGAATAGCAGCGGGCGACCGATCCGGTGCGATCGCTGGGCACCCGCAGTGTCAAAAACTGGCCGGGTGCATACCGCAGCCGGTCGGCAGGAACCTCCACCCCGTCGGGGACGGCAAACACCAGCGACCGCGCGTCGTCGGTCTCGGCGAGCACGTCGGCGATTTCCAGTTCAAGGACATGGCTGCCGAGCGGCTCGTCGGGAACCTCATCGGTCACGACATCCGGCACTGCGAAGTCCTCTCGTCTGTCACAACTAGAACAGGTTACAGAAAACTCGATTGGTGGCGCTACCAGTCGCAGGAATAGCCTGCTCGACACAAATCGGAACGTGTTCTAGTCTCTGTCTAAGTAAGCCACCTATGGAGGAGCCCGTGACGTCCATTGAACAACGTGACGCCCAGTCGGTCCTAGACGGCATCGACGAACTGCTGCCCAAATTGCGGCAGCGGGCCCAGGAGACCGAAGACCTGCGCCGGTTGCCCGACGCAACGGTCAGCGAGCTTCAGGAGATCGGGTTCTTCCGGCTGCTTCAGCCCAAGCAGTGGGGCGGTCTGGAAGTCGACCCCGTCGTCTTCTACGAGGCGGCTCGCCGGCTGGCGAGTGCCTGTGGCTCGACCGGCTGGGTCAGCTCGATCATCGGGGTGCACAACTGGCATCTGGCGTTGTTCGACCAGCAGGCCCAGGACGAGGTCTGGGGTCAGGACGCAGGCGTGCGGATATCGTCGTCGTACGCCCCGATGGGTGCCGGCGTCGTGGTCGACGGCGGCTACCTGGTCAGCGGCTCGTGGAACTGGTCGTCGGGTTGTGACCACGCGACGTGGGCGTTCCTCGGCGGCCCGGTCATCAAGGACGGCCGGCCGGTGGACTTCGGCAGCTTCTTGATCCCGCGCAGCGAATACCGCATCGACGACGTCTGGCATGTGGTCGGTCTGCGCGGCACCGGCAGCAACACCGTCGTCGTCAAAGACGTGTTCGTGCCCCGGCACCGGTTCTTGTCGTACAAGGCGATGAACGACGGCACCGCAGGCGGCTATGAGAACAACACCGCTCCGGTTT
>Ga0335075_10017036_pt1 | contig 10823 bp, 11 predicted proteins | sample Lox_Sample_24_FD_206723 | JGI IMG/M metagenome (GOLD analysis project Ga0335075, IMG submission 206723) | Soil microbial communities from Loxahatchee National Wildlife Refuge, Florida, United States - Lox_Sample_2.4 | ecosystem: Environmental > Terrestrial > Soil > Wetlands | place: USA... | reverse complement strand
GGCACTAGCCGTACGGGCACTAGCCTTGTCGCGTTGGCCACGTCGCCAGGATAGGCCGCGGGAGGCGGCGCGGGGTCCGAGTCGCGTGCCACCCGCTTCGTCGGATATCCTTCGTGGACTGGCCAGGCTTGTGCCTGCCGGGAACCCGTCTGAACGTCTCCCGAACTGGAGCAATCCCGTGGCTTCCGTCTGCGATGTGTGCGGCAAGGGGCCGGGCTTCGGCAACAATGTGTCGCACTCGCACCGCCGCACCCCGCGTCGCTGGAACCCGAACATTCAGCGCGTGCGCGCTATGGTCGGCAAGACGCCGCGCCGGCTGAACGTCTGCACTTCCTGTATCAAAGCGGGCAAGGTCACCCGCTAAGGCAGGTCTTGCTTACAGGGCCCCGGTGCTGAGCCGGGGCTTTTCGCTGCCCGGTAAGCGTGGCTTGTCCCGCCCCCGTGCGACACCTCGCGTGCCGCCGGGCGCTGCGTTAGGGCGCCAGTTACCGATCGACGCCCCTCTTTGGGCCACGATCAGTAACTCACGCCCAATGCCGGGGCGATCAGCGCGTGCAGCCTGCCGGTTCCGCTGCCGCGAACCCCCTCAGCGACGCGCCAGCGCGGCCGTCCGGAGTTGCCAGCCGTGATCAACCGGCCCGATGCCTGCCCCAAGCGGGAACCCGGCGGAGATCGCCCCGGTCACGTAATCCTTGGCCGCCTTGACCGCGGCGGGTACCTCGTCGCCAAGCGCGAGCCTGGACGCTATGGCGGATGCGTACGTGCAGCCGGTGCCATGGGTGTGCTCGGTCGCGATCCGCTCGGCCGGAAGCCGGATCACCTCGGCGCCGCCGTAGAGCAGGTCCACTGGCCTGCCGGGCAGATGGCCGCCCTTCACGAGCACCCACTGCGGCCCCATCGCATTGATCATCTTGGCGGCATCGAGCATCTCCGCGGGCCCGGCGATCTTCTTGCCCGTGAGCAACTCGGCTTCCAGCAGGTTCGGCGTGACAACCGTAGCCAGCGGCAGCAGCCGGTCTCTGATCATCTCGATCGCGCCGGGCGACAGCAGGCTGTCGCCGTGTTTGGAGATGGCCACCGGATCGACCACTACCGGCGCGGCGACATCGGCAAGCACGTCGCACACGGTGGCGACTAGCTCCGCCGACGCCAGCATTCCGGTCTTAAGCGCCTGCGCGCCGATGTCGCCGAGCACCGAGTCGAGCTGTGCCCGGACCGCCTCCGGCGGCAACTCCCAGTAGCCCTGGACGCCGAGCGAATTCTGCGCGGTCACGGCGCAGATCACGGTCATGCCATGAACACCGAGCGCCAGCATCGTCTTCAGGTCGGCTTGAATGCCTGCGCCGCCGCCGGAGTCAGAACCCGCAATGGCTAGCACGCGCGGCGGCGTCGGTGATTGTGGCCTGGCTGGCACCATGCCCAACAGCCTACGGACACAGCCAGCGCGCGCTGGCACGGCCGGCCGATTGGCCCCTGCCGATCTCAGAACACCTTGAGCGTCTTGGCTACCGCGAGCGCCTGCTCGTCCCCCGCTACTCCGGCGCCGAGATCTGCCCAGTCGCCGCGCCCGGTGATCCAGCGGACCAGCGCGGCAGCATCGGAACTGATGGTCGCCATGGGCTGACCGGTGCCGAACTTGATCTGCCGCGCTCCGGTACCGGTGACCTGGATCTCCACCGTGCACTGGTCGATCGCGGAGCGGTTCTGCTGTGGCAGCGCCGCCTCGATCCAGTCCAAGGTGGGCACGACGCGCAGGTCGTCGGACGGGGGCGGCTCACCGGTCAGCGGACCACGCGGCGCGAACAGGTCGGCCCGGATGTGGATGTAGTGATCGAATACGTAGGCGCACGGCGCGATCCGCGTCGAATAGGTGCCGAAGTCCTCGCCAAGCGGCACTTCGACATCTAGGGCAGCAAGCTCGGCCAGCTTGGTCAGGCCCGTCTCGCTCACTTGCTCGTAGTCAGCCAGCACGGCGGTCGGCGACAGCCCACGCCTGGCCGCTACGCCGATCTCCTGGGCGCGTTCTGTCGGGACGCCGCTGGTGTCGGGAAGCTGCGAACCATCGACGACCAGCCAGAACAGGTTGCCCAGATGCGTAACCAGGTCCTGCACGGTCCACCCGGCGCACCCCGACGGGGCGCTCCACTGCTCGGCGGTCAGACCGCTGCAGATGCCGATGAGCGCAGACCGTTCGGCCCCGATGGCGTCAATCGCATCAAGCATTGTTCTCCTCCGTGAGATACTGGAACTCTTGCAGATAACATCACTATGTCACCGCGTGCCACTGTGCACAAGACCGTTCGATGAGCTAGACATCAGGGATGACCGAAGGTCCGCAGCGTCGGCCTGCGGCGGCTCCGCTGGCTTCGCTGCGCGCGGAGCAGGTGGCGCAGACCAGAGCCGCGCTGGTGACGGCTGGCCGACGGCTGTTCGGAAGTCGCGGGTTCGCCGCTACCTCAGTCGAGGACATCGCGCGCGAGGCTCGCGTCACTACTGGTGCCCTCTACCACCACTTCCCGACCAAGGCTGCAGTCTTCGAGTCGGTCTTCGAGCAAGTGCACGTTGACCTGATGGAGGCGTCACTGCAGGCAGCGGGGCAGGCCACCGACGCGATCGGCCTACTGACAGCGGGATTCGGCGCGTTCCTGGACGCGGTGCTCGAGCCGGAGGTGCAGCGGATCGTGATCACAGATGCGCCGGCCGTCCTCGGGCTAGCTCGCTTCGTCGAGCTGGACGAGCGCAGCGCATTCGCAGCCACGGTTGCGGCGCTCGATGCTGCCAACGAGTCCGGCGCATTGCACGTGGCGGATCCGCCGACGCTGGCTCGCCTCCTCTTCGGTGCGCTCACGAGAGCGGGTCTGCTGATCGCAAGCTCAGCTGAACCAGAGGCCACCAGGGATGCGGTGGCGGCTACGCTGCGCGCGATTATCAGTGGTTTCGCTGTCCAGCCCGCTTCTGGCCCCGGCAGCTAGTAGCGCCGCTCGCTCCGGGCACGTGCGAGTTGTGTGGAAACTTTCCGCAACCGGTTCGCGGCTTTTGCCCTCACCAAACAACTGACAAGTCAGCTGCGCTCGCCGTGACCAGGGCTGGATAGCTCGTGGAACGTGCAAGTCGCCCCGTTGAAGCTGCAACGGGTCGGGCCAACCGGCTTCCCGGAGGCGAAAACGGCGAAGAAGACACCCGGCTGGTCATTCGCGCCACCCTCGCCGTCGCCGTAGTCGCCTCCGCCCGAAGGCCAGCCGTCCTGCTTGCCGGGATCGCCGGTGAACGGGCTGGCAGTGCCCCCGTGGCTGTCTGCCGGATGCCAGTCCGCTCCGAAGACGGACTGGATGTGCGCGCCGGCCAGCTCGAAGGCGAGGTGCCAGTCCTTGATAGGTTGCTTCCCCGTCACGGTGAGCATGAGCCAGAAATTGCCGTCCCCATCCGGGCGCACAACGTAGCCGAAGCTCAGGCCCGAAGTCGCGGCATGGGCTGGACGCGGCGTGCCGGTCTTGGCAGGTTTCGCCGAGTTCTGGTGCTGCTGCACTCGCTGCTTCGACTTGCCATCGAGCGAGCCGCCACCCGAAGGGCTGACATGCGGCGTGCAATCGTCCGAGGTGCACGGTGACAGGTACGGTCCCGCTTCTTGGGCAAGCTGCGGGTGCGGGGAGTAAATCCACAGCGAGACCGCGATGACGAACCCAGTGGCCGCCGCGAACCATGGCGTCACCAGCAGCCCGCGGACAACGCCCTGCTGCGTACCAACGGGTCGGCTGGATGCCGCGCTCACGGTCTGCTGACTGCGGCGCCGGGAATGACTAGGCGGACGATAGCCGGGCGGGCGCTCCGCGGACGACAGCCGGGCGGGCGGCCAGTTGTCAGCAACGCTGTTGTCAGCAACGCTGTTGCCCGCAACGCTGTTGCCCGCCGCACCGTCGTGAGCCGCATCGCCGTAAAGTGCAGCATCGCTGGTCTCGGCAAATCTGGCCAGGCGTGCCAGCTCGTTCTCGAAGCTTCGCGGCGGTGTCCACGTCAGCGCTGCGAGCGGCGCGGTCTCAGTGTCGTCCAGCCCAGTGCCAGCCAGGCCAGTGCCAGCCAGGCCAGTGCCTGCCAGCCCAGTGCCAGCCAGGCCAGTGCCAGCCAGGCCGACGTGATCCTGCCCGCCTTCATGCAATGCGGCGCCACGCAATACGGCGCCACGCAACACGGCGTCATGCAGTACGACGTCATGCGGCCCGGTCCTCGGCGCTGGCACGGCAGGCGTCACCCGGGCGCGTCGGGCCGGATGACCGGCTAGCCGTTGCGCCCTGTGCCGGGGCACGTGCTCTCTGCGATGGCGGGGCATCAAGGGGGTTTATATCAAGCTCAGCTGTGATCGGCCAGTGCCGATCGAGCAACCAGTCCTCGCTTAGGCCCCAGGGCCCCTCGGATTCCGGAAATGATCCCACCCGGGAAGGCCGCTCCAGGGCTTCGCGTCGACCAGAACCCCCGCCCCGCTGCTCGCCTTTCCGATCACCGTCCAGCCGTCCGGGAGCGTAGCTTCCTGCGGGAACGTGGCTGCGAGGGCGTGATCCTCCCCGCCCGCCAGTGCCCACTCCCGCCAGTCACTGCCGAGCCGGGCGGCAGCTGACGTGAGCGCGCCGGTTCCGGGCAGGCTCGCAGACTCGATTTCCAGCCTTACGCCGCTCGCGTCGGCGATGTGCCCGAGGTCAGCGACCAAGCCGTCACTGACGTCGATCATCGAGGTCGCCCCCGCCACGGCCGCCGCGGGGCCAGCCGCGTAGTCGGGCTGCGGCCGCTGGTGCGCCATCACCAGGCGCAGCAGTTCCGGCTCGAACGCAGCGGGCAGCGTGCCTAGCCCGGCGTGCAGCAGCGCAAGCCCGGCAGCCGACTGACCGACCGGACCGCTGATCGCGACCACTTCGCCAGGGCTCGCGCCAGTCCTGGTCACCGGATCCCGGCCAGCCAGACTGCCGAGGGCGGTGATTGCCAGCATGACGCTGTCCGAACTGGTCACATCACCGCCAGCGATCATGGCGCCGGCCCGCGCGCATTCCGCGGCCATCCCTTCGGCGACGGCCACGACCCAGGCCGCAGCCAGTTCGCCCGGCACGGCAAGGCCAAGCAACAACGCTGTCGGCGATGCGCCCATCGCGGCGATATCAGCCAGGTTCTGCGCGGCGGCCTTCACTCCGATGTCCGTCGCCGCCGACCAGTCCCGGCGGAAGTGACGGCCCTCGACCAGCAGATCGGTGCTGGCAACCACCCTGCCATCAGGCGCTGGCAGTACCGCACCGTCGTCGCCAATACCAAGCGCGCCGGGCGGGTCCGGCGGCAGCACTGCGCGAATGGCCGCAATAAGGCCGAACTCACCGAAATCGGTGACGGTAATGACGTCCTCCTGGAGGATCCACTCGCTGCTGATCACAGCGCACCCTTACGGTAGCGTTACCGTGACAACTCAGACCGTGGAGGGCGACATGGTGCAGGCGTACATTCTCGTCCAGACCGAGGTCGGGAAGGCAGCCGAGGTGGCCATGGCGATCGGGCAGATTCCCGGCGTCACCCAGGCCGAGGACGTGACCGGGCCGTACGACGTGATCGTGAGGGCCGAGTCGGACAACGTGGACGACCTGGGCCGCATGGTAGTCGCCCAGATTCAGGGCGTGGCAGGCATCACCAGGACGCTGACTTGCCCGATCGTCCACATCTAAGCGCGCTCTGGATGCCGAGGCTGGCGCGATCGCGCCGACGGGGCCGCGCTGCAGAGCAGGTTGCTGCACTCCTCGTTCTTGTGCGCTTACCCAGACCCGGGTAGCGGCTGATCACTTCAACACGCGGATGAACTGAGGATGCGGGCATCGGCCGACAGGACTGCCCGGGTTCGCTGGCCCAGGCCAAGTTCGGCAGCTCGGCGCAGGTCGTCGATTGTGTCCACGTCCCGGCGCAGTCCCGCCAGCGCGGCTTGCTCTTCAGTCGCCTCAATCCCGGCTGCCGCGACAATCTCAGCCGGGCCGATCTCCGCCGCGCCAGTGGCCAGGTGCCGGTCGCGCGAGCCAGCGCCGAATCGCGGCCGGAACTCCACTCCTGGTGCCGCTGCATACAAAACGGTTCCGGTGCCGTCGGCGTCGGGCACGAAAGCCGCGCCGAGCCGGGCAGCGGCGGCCAGGGCTGCCGTTAGCTCCTCTGACCGCGCCGCGGGCAGGTCTCCTGCCAGCCCGGCACGACCCCGTTCCGGCCATCGGGTCTGTGCTTGCGCGGCTCCGTAGGCGAGTGCGTCGTTGAGCCCGGCCGCCGGCACGTCGGCGAGCACCAGGGCGCCCAGCCTGGTAGCGATCTCGGTGACCGCGGGATCGTCGGTGACGACCAGCACGGTGGCCACGGCAGCCGCCGCAGTGGCCGCAGCGATGGTGTCGGCTGCCATCGCCAGGGCCAGCTCCGACCGCGCGGCCCCGGCGAGCCCGGTAAGCCTGGATTTGGCCCGTGCAAGTACCTTGACGGGGATCACCAGCGACCAGCTCAGCAGTGCAGGCGAGGTGGATGACATGGCAGTCTCAGGGTAGACGTCGGGAGCCATGCATAAGATCCTCCCGCGACGCCTCGACACGACGGCGCGCGACCGGACAGACTGAGGCGGATTATGGTGTCACAGCAGGTGACAGCTGATGGCCCGAAGGGAACCGATGGCAGGCAAGAAGACACACAGGCCGGCTGACGGCAGCTACTCGGATGCCTGGCGGACCGTGTCGAAGATCATCTTGCGGCCCGGTATCCGGATGATGATGCGGCTCGACTGGCGTGGCCAGGAGAACCTGCCTGCCGATGGCCCGGTCATCCTTGCTGCCAATCACCTGTCCTACATGGACATCTTCGCAGTCTCGCTATTCGCCGACAGCGCCCGCCGGTATCCGGTGTTCCTGGCGAAGTCGTCGTTGTTCGCGATCCCGGTGCTGGGCACGATCCTCGGCCGGCTCGGTCAGCTGCCGGTGTACCGCGGCCAGGTAGACGCGGCGCTGGTGCTCAAGCAGGCGGCCGAACTGGCTGCCAGGAACAACGCGTGCGTGATCTTCTATCCGGAGTCGACGGTCACCAGGGACCCTGATCAGTGGCCCATGGTGGCCAAGACCGGTGTCGCCCGGCTAGCACTCGAACGCGGCATCCCGGTCGTGCCTATCGCGCACTGGGGTGCGCAGCGGATCCTGCCCTACGGCAAGTTCGTCCCCAAGTTCCTGCCCCGCAAGACGGTGCAGGTAGCAGCGGGGCCGCCAATCGATCTGTCTGAGTTCGCGGATCAGCCAATGACCAACGCTGCGCTCAGGGCAGCCACCGACAAGATCATGAGGGAGGTGGCAGCGCTGCTCGGCGGATTGCGCGGGCAGACTCCGCCGGCCGAGTTCTACCACCCGGCGGTAGCCCGCCGGAAACTGCGGCAGGAGCTGCGCGCGCTCCAGGACGCTAGCAATCCCGACGCCCCGGTGGCAGACGCCCCGGTGGCAGACGCCCCGGTGGCAGACGCCGCTGCCGCGGACAGCACGGCCACCAATGCCAGCACCATAGACGCCGGCGCCAGCAAGGCGCAGGCCGCAGACAGCACTGCCACGGACGCCACAACCACCGCCTCAGACAGCACCGCCACCGACGCCACAACCACCGCCTCAGACAGCACTGCCACGGAGACCGCCGCATCGTGAGCCAGGCCTCGTATTACCTCCGCCGCGAACTTGGGCGCAGGGCTCGCAGCCGGACCGCTCGCTGCCGAAGGGCGGCCCGGTGAGGGCTGCAGTGCTCGGTGCGGGCACCTGGGGTACCGCGTTCGCCCAGGTACTCCTCGACGCTGGGACACCGGTAACGCTGTGGTGCCGCCGGCCTGAGCTCGCAGCCGCGATCAACACTGACCACGAGTCGCCCGACTATCTGCCGGGACTGATCTTGCCAGCAGCGCTGCGCGCCACCACAGACCCTGCGGAGGCGATGGCGGGCGCGGACCTCGTCGTGCTGGCAGTCACCGCGCAGACGCTGCGGCAGAACCTCACTGGCTGGAGCGGCTTGCTGCCCGCCGGCGCGCTGATCGTCAGCTTGATCAAAGGCATCGAGCTTGGCACCGGCAACCGGATGAGCCAGGTAATCGCAGACGTCACCGGCAGCGGCCCGGACCGGATCGCAGTGATCACCGGTCCTAACCTGGCGCCGGAGATCGCGGCGCGCCAGTACTGCGCCACCGTCGTGGCCTGCGCCGACGAGGCCGTTGCCGCGCAACTGCAAAAGGCTTGTCACACGAGCTACTTCCGGGCCTACACCAACCCGGATGTGGTCGGCTGCGAACTAGGCGGCGCGGTGAAGAACGTGATCGCGCTGGCGGTTGGCATAGCCGTCGGCATGGGCCTGGGCGACAATACAAGGGCAATGCTGATCACCCGCGGGCTAGCCGAGATTGCCAGGCTCGGAGCGGCACTCGGCGCAGACCAGCACACGTTCGCCGGCCTGGCCGGGATGGGCGATCTCGTCGCCAGTTGCAGTTCGCCGCTGGGAAGGAACCGGGCTTTCGGCGAGAAGCTCGGTCGCGGCATCCCGCTCGCGGAGGTGCTTGCCACCACCACGCAGACGGTAGAAGGCGTCAAGTCATCGGCTTCAGTGCTGCAGCTAGCTCGCGAGCATGGCGTGGAGATGCCGATAACCGAGGTAATCGTCGGCGTCATGCATCAGGGCCTGGAGATCGGGGAAGCGGTGCTGTTGCTAGCCAGCAGATCAGCCAAGCCGGAACGGTACGGGATCTAAGTCAGGGCAGTGTGCCCTTGGCGCTCGCTGTCGCCGACACGGCTGGCGAGCCAGAAACGGGCCCACTCGGTAGGAACCGGGAGTGGAGGACGAGTGAGCGAGGACCGGAGGATCAAGGTCGCCGTCGTGTTCGGCGGTCGGGGCCCGGAGCACCAGGTGTCCTGCATGGGCGGCGGCAACATGCTCGGAGCTATCGACAGGTCCCGGTACGAGGTCATCCCGGTAGGGATCACCACCGATGGGCAGTGGGTGCAGGTGGCCGATGCACCGGAACTGCTCGCCGTGACCGAGGGCCAGCTCCCGAGTGTCGAGGCAGTGGCCGAGCAGGGGTCGGAGGTGGTGCCCTGGACTGGCGGCGTCGTAGCCAGCGCACCGTCCCGGATACCTCGCCTGTTCGGCGAAGTCGACGTGGTGCTGCCCGTGTTGCACGGCCCCTATGGCGAAGACGGCACCATCCAGGGCCTGCTGGAGATGGCCGGGGTGCCGTACGTGGGTGCAGGGGTTCTGGCCAGCGCGGTGAGCATGGACAAGGAGTACATGAACCTGATCTTCGCGGCGAAGGGCCTCCCGGTCGGTCCCTACGTCGTGGTCAGCGAGCGGGACTGGCCAGGGCGCAGCGCCAGTGAACTCGCTGCGGCCGCCACGTCCGTCGAGGCAAAGCAGGTGCTCGATGACATCACCGAACTTGGCTGGCCGGTGTTCGTCAAGCCGGCCAGAGGCGGCTCCAGCATCGGCACGTCCAAGGCTCACGACATGGCACAACTGCACGATGCGATCGCGGCGGCGCGTCGTTACGACCCCAAGGTGCTGGTCGAGGCCGCAATAGACGGGGTCGAAGTGGAAGTGTCGGTGCTGGAGGGCATCGACGGCGCGGCACCGGACACCAGCATTCCTGGCCAGTTGCTCGTCGATGGCGGCGAGGAATTCTGGGACTTCGAGGCAAAGTACCTGGACCCGGCGAGCGGTATGGCGATCCCGGCCCGCATCCCGGACAGCGCTATAGCGGAAATCCGCCGGCTCGCTGCAGCCGCGTTCGACGCGGTCTCCTGCGAAGGTCTGGCACGGGTCGACTTCTTCTACACCCCTGACGGGCGGATCCTGGTCAACGAGATCAACACGATGCCGGGTCTATCCCCCGCGTCTTATTTCCAGAAGATGTGGGAAGCGAGCGGGATGCCGTTCCCGCAGCTGATCGACAGGCTGCTGCAGACCGCTCTGAAGAAAGGCACCGGGCTGCACTAACCCGCAGCCGGGACGCGGCCTGGCGGTAGCGAGCACGGTCAAGCACGGACTGTCAGCAGTAGAAGTGCGTCTAGAGCCGCCCGCACTGCCTCCTGCGAGTATGAGCGCAGACAGAAGCGGGCATCCCTGCGCGCCGCGAACGGCAGCGCTATGACACAGAAACTGGCCCGGCCCGTAGTGCCACAACCGGGAGTGCCGGCGAACGGGGTGGGCAAGCTCATTAAAGAGATCTGAATGACCGCGTCGAGCGCTGGTCAGCTGCGTCTTATGTTAACTCTCGTGGGCTAAATATCGATATCAGGGGATATTAGTGCGGCATCCTCAACTGCCTGTCGGCCTGATCTGGCTGGTGACCGTTCTGGCCAGCTGGATGCTGACAACCGCCCTGCTTGCCGTCCTGATCAGCATGGGATCCCCGCATATGGCGACGGGTGCCCTGCTCTCTCAGTCGATGGCGAGCGCCGCGTTCGCCTGCGTTGTCGTGGGCGGCCCCGCTACGGCGATTGGCTTGCGGGTGCGCCGCAGTTGCGGACTCGGCAAGGCCGCACTCAGCGGGCTCGCCATGGCTGCACTGATCATGTTGTTCATCTGGTCGTACCTGGAGGCGTCGGGCACGTCGATCGCGGGTGCATGGAGCGCAGTAACACCGATCTTCGTCGTCGCTGTGATCGAGATGGCGCTCGCCTTCGCGCTTCGCGGCCGCCGTGTTGGCGTCGCGCCCGGGGCCGAGCGCCGATTAGCCGGCGAGCACGACTAACCACCGAGCGCGCACTGACCTAGCCACCGCACGGTGATTCGCCGCTTTTGCCCGCTCGCCGCCGACTTAG
>Ga0335075_10017035_pt1 | contig 10823 bp, 10 predicted proteins | sample Lox_Sample_24_FD_206723 | JGI IMG/M metagenome (GOLD analysis project Ga0335075, IMG submission 206723) | Soil microbial communities from Loxahatchee National Wildlife Refuge, Florida, United States - Lox_Sample_2.4 | ecosystem: Environmental > Terrestrial > Soil > Wetlands | place: USA... | reverse complement strand
ATCTTACGGCGAATCTCCTCTGAGAGCGCCGCCTCGGAGCGGCACATCAGCATGTCCGGCGCGATGCCGATGCGCCGCAGCTCGTTGACCGAGTGCTGTGTGGGCTTGGTCTTCAGCTCGCCCGCGTGGCCGATGAACGGCACCAGCGTCAGGTGGATGTACATGCACCGCCGTCGCCCCACATCCACGGGGAACTGGCGGATCGCCTCCAGAAACGGCAGCGACTCGATGTCCCCGACCGTGCCGCCGATCTCGGTGATCACCACGTCGACATCGCTTGACTCGGCGATCAGCGCGATCCGCTGCTTGATCTCATCGGTGATGTGCGGCACGACCTGCACGGTCGCACCGAGATAGTCCCCGCGGCGCTCGCGGCGGATGACCGTGTCGTAGACCCCGCCGGCGGTCACGTTGGACGCGCGACTGGTGTTGGCGTCGGTGAAGCGCTCATAGTGGCCGAGGTCGAGGTCGGTCTCGGCGCCGTCCTCGGTCACGAACACCTCGCCGTGCTGGTAGGGCGACATCGTGCCAGGGTCGACGTTGATGTAGGGGTCGAGCTTCTGCATCGCCACCGTCAACCCCCGCGCGACCAGCAGCCGCCCGATCGAGGCCGCCGCGATGCCCTTGCCGAGCGAGGAGACGACACCGCCGGTTACGAATACGAACCGGGTCTTCGAGGGGGTGTCCGCGCGGCGGTCGGTGCTGTGCAAGGTCATTTGAGGGGCTGCTCGGGCCTGCCAACGGAGTCTAGCCTCCGCAGCAGCGGAACCTGCTCGACGAGCATGGAGATCGAGCGCAGCTCGCCGTACGCGGTCAGGGCGATCAGCAGTCCGAGCGCGATCAGCTGGCCGGTCTCGCCGAGGCTGAACACCAGCCACAGTCCGGCGAGCGCACCCAGCAGGTTTGAGCCGGTGTCACCCAGCATCGCCCGTTCGCGCAGGTCATAGGCGCCCGCGACCAGCGCCGGCCCGACAAACAGGCCGAGCGTCCACAACGTCCTCAGCTCGCCCGCGCCGATCGTCAGGGCGGCTCCCAGCACCACGAACGCCTTCACCGCCCGCCCGGGGCGCAGATCGAGCAGGTTCAGCGCGCCCGTCGCCAGCACGAGCACCGCGCTCGCCAGCAGCCAGCGCCCGGTCGACAGGCCCGTCAGGCTCATCGCCAGCAGCGCCAGACCAAGCGAGCCCCCCGCCTTCAACACACCGGTCGACAGCTCGCCACGCCCGAGCGCCCGGGCGTGTCCACCCAAGCCGCGGGGGGCGGCGCGTGTGGCCGATGAGCCCGAGGAGCGTCCCTTCGGGCCCACGCCGGAGCTGAGATCGCCCGTCCGCGGATCTCCCACCTGCGGATCTCCCACCTGCGAGCCGAGCGTGTCGTCGATCAACCCCAGGAGCGCCACCCCCAGCGTGTAGATCGCCGCCGCCTCGAACCTCGGGTAGAGGATCGCGACGTGCCCCAGGCGTTCGATCAGCGTGACCGGAACGAGCGCGAGCACCGCCGCCACCACGATCAGCACGCCAAACGGGCAGGGCAGCGCACGCCCGCGGTAGTTTCGGGGCACGTACCCGCGCGCGCGCAGCGCGCGCAAAGTCGGTGGGGCCAGGAGCATGCCGAGCACGAGGGCGATCGCAAGTGGTAGGGCCCGCATGTGCGTTGCCCGAGCGCTACTGCGCGCCCGTCGCGCTCGGCGCCGCGCTCGGCAGCAGCGAGTCGGCAGTCGGCTTGACTCCGTAGGCTCCATGCGCCCCGTCGAGCGCGTAGATCAGGGCGGCCTGGCCCGCCGGATCGTCGAGGTCGTCGACCGAGGAGATGTTCTTGCTCTTGTACCACGGGATCTGAGACGGTTCGGTGCCGGTCAACTCGACTCCCACGGCCGGCGCACCGGCCACGGCGACGCCGTTCAGCAGGCCGGTCTGAAACGCCGCCACCCGCGAGCTCTGTTCGGAGCTCATCCCGGTGGGGTCGGCTCGCATTACGATCAGGCCGTCGAGATGCCCCAGGTGACCGTCAAACGCGCTCAGCAGCTCGCCGCGCACGCGGCTGACCAACTCATGGGAGACGTTGGGTCCGCCGGTGACGAGCTGGCGACCGACGAGTTCGCCAAAGCGCTGCACGAGCGCGGATGAGCCGGCCAGGTCGGCGTAGTGGGTGTGGGCAGCCTGGGTGGCGATGCCGGTCAGATCCAGGGGCTCGCGTACGGCCGCCACGATCGTGAGGTTGCCGCCGGCTTCGGTGACGGCCGAGCGCGCCAACCCGTCGATCTGGTTGGACGGGGAGCCGAGAAACACCAGACCGATCGTGCGCCCGGCGAGCAGACCGTGGACCGCCAGCGGATACAGCCCGTCCGCGAACGCTTCCTCATCGGCGAGCTTTTCCTGCAGCTGACCGATCTGCTGGTGCGCGCCGCTGACTTCGGAGTTGAGATTGGCAACGATGCCGCTCTTGGCCGAGGACACGAGGTTCGAGTCGCCGATCGCCACGCCGATGAGCACACCGACCGCCAGCGCCAGCAGCACGGCAGCCAGCGACAGCGCGTGATAGCGAAAGTCGAACATCGCGCAAATCTTGCCGCAGGAGCGACGTTCGGGAGGTCAGCCGGCCCCGAACAGCAACTGGAGCTTCAGCCACAGCAGTTCGGCCACATCGCGCAGAGCGGGCGTGAGCAGGACGACCGCCAGCATCGCGATCAGCCCAGCGGCGATCACCACCAGCAGCGGGGTCAGTCCCGGCCGCGGCCGATACAACCGGCTGACGCCGCGGGCGTCGACGAGGATCTCGCCGATGCGCAGACGCGTGAGAAACGTGGATGCCATCCCCTCGCGGTTGCGGTCCAAGAACTCGACGAGGTTGAACTGGGAGCCGACCGAGACGATCAACCGCGCGCCACGCTCGGCGGCTAGCAGCATCGCCACGTCCTGGCTGGTCCCGGGCGCCGGGACGAGCTTGAAGGGCAGGCCGAGCTCATCCAGGCGCGCGCGTCCGGGTGCGCGCCCGTCGGGATAGGAGTGCACGACCAGCTCGGCGCCGTGACCATGCGCGGAGCTCAGCGCCCGCGCCCCCACCGAGTCCATGTCGCCGACGATCATGTCCGGCCACATCCCGGCCTCGAGCACCGCCTCGGCGCCGCCGTCGACGGCGACGATGACCGGGCGCATGTCGCGGATGAACGGGCGCAGCGCGTGCAGATCGCGCTGATGGCCCACACCACGCACGACGACGAGCGTGGAGCGGTCGCGAAACTCGGTGTGAAACCGTGGCAGGTCGATGCGCCCGGCGAGCAATTCGCGCTCCTCGCGCATGTGCTCGATCGTGTTGCGGGCAAACCGCTCGAGCGCCTCGCCGACTTCGCGCCGGCGCTCCTCGGTCTCGGCGCGCACGCGCGCGAGATCCAACACCACGCCTTCGGCCGCCACGCTCCCGTCGGGGAGCAGCACACGTCCGTCCTGGACGGTGACCGCCTCCCCGTCGGACAGCGCCTTGAACAGTGAGTCGTCGGGCAGATCAACGAGGTGCACCCCGGCTCCCACCAACAGCTGCGGCCCGAGGTTGGGATACGACCCGCTGCTCGAGGGCCTGCAGTTGAGCACCGCCGCGGCGCCGGCGGCGATCAGCTCCTCAGCCGACACCCGGTCGATGTCCTGGTGGTCGATCACCGCCACCTCGCCGCGCGCGAGATGTTTGACCAGCAGCTTGGTCTTGCGACCGAGGCGAGCCGGCCCGGTGACGGTGCGCCAGGGCGCGATGTCGGCGATCGGCGCGGATGTCGCTGCCGGTGGGAAGGCAGGCGACGCCCCCGGCGGGGACCCTGCCGGCGATGCCGGCGGCACAGTCGGATCCCTCGCGGGATCGTGCGCGTGCCCGGCGGTGGTCGGCCTGAGAGGGCCGGTCTTGGCCATCGTCGCTGAGGGTAGACGCTCAGGCGGCCTTGCGCAGGTCGCTGGCGTGACGGCGCGCGGCTCGATCGCTCTCGTGCGCGCCGAGCATGCGCACCAGCTCGGATACGACATCGGCCTCATCCAACTGCATCACGGCGGTGCGGGCGGGATCGGCGGAGGTGTCCTTGACGATCGAGAAGTGTCGTGCCCCGAGCGAGGCGATTTGCGGAAGATGCGTGATGCACAGCACCTGCCTGCTTGCGCCCAGCGCTCGCAGGCGCTCGCCGACAGCGCGCGCGGTGTGTCCGCCAATGCCCGCGTCGACCTCGTCGAACACGAGCGTCGCCCGCTCGTCCCGCTCCGCGCACGCGCCAGCGGCCCCGTCGGCAGAAGCTGTGATGACCGCGAGCATCACCCGCGACAGCTCGCCACCTGAGGCGATCTCACGCAACGATCCTGCCGGCACGCCTGGATTTGGGGCCAGCATCATCTCAACCGTGTCTGCGCCGTCGGCTCCGAGCGGGCGCTCGTCCAGTACCACCTCGAACTCGGCCTCCGCCATCGCCAGCGCCGCCAGCTGCTCGCGCACCGCTCGGGCCAGCCGAGGGGCCGCATGCGCCCTGGCGTCGTGCAACTCCTTCGCCACGCGCCGCAGCTCAGCGCAGGCGCTGTCAAGCCGCTCCCGCGCTCGCGAGCACTCGACCTCCACGCCCTCGAGCTCTGAGTGACGCGTGCGTGCGCGCTCGGCATAGGCGAGCACCTCCGGGATCGATCCACCGTACTTGCGCAGCAGTCTGTCGACGCCGGCCAGGCGTTCTTCTGAGTCCTCGAGCGAACCGTCCTCGCCACCCAGCTCTTCGCCATACTCGCGCAGCTCGCCCGCAAGCTCCTGCGCCTCGATCGCGACCGCGCGCAAACGCTCGCCCAGCGAGTCGAGCGCCCGATCCACCCCCGCAACCTCATCCAGCCTGCCCATCGCGGCAGCCAGCAGCGCGGCGGCCCCCGCCTGCTCGTCAGACTCCGGGGCGAGCGCGCTTGCCGCATGCCCCGCGGCCGAGCACAGAGCGTCCAACCGGCGCAGGCGCTCGCGGGCGCCGAGCAGACGTTCGTACTCGGGTTGCTCGAGGATCGCACCGTCGATCTCGGCAAGCTCGTGCTCGAGCAGGTCCAGCTCACGCTCGCGGGCGCCCGCCAGCTCACGCAGCCGGTCGAGCTCTGCCTGCAACTCGACACTCTGGCGATACGCCTGCGCACACGCACGCAGACGCGCGCGCTGCTCGGGTCCGCACACTTCGTCGAGAATCTGCAGCTGAGCGCCGGCGACGGTCAGCTTGCGATGTTCGTGCTGGCCGTAGAACGACAGGAGCTTGGAGCCGATGTCTCGCAGCTCGGCGATCGTGGCCGCGCGGCCGTTCACGTACGCGCGCGTGCGCTTACCGTCGGATTGCACGCGGCGCGCGAGCACGATCTCCTCGCGGGACGCCAGCGCGAACACACCCTCGACGTACGCTTCGTCCGCGCCCGGGCGCACGATCCCAGGGCGCGTGCGCCCACCGAGCAACAGATCGAGCGCGTGCGCGAGCACGCTCTTGCCGGCGCCCGTCTCCCCCGTGAGGACATTCAGGCCCGGTGCGAGCCGCAAGCGGGCGCGGTCGATCAGCAGCAGGTTCTCTACGTAGAGCTCGCACAACATCGGCCATGTCTAGCACTGGATGGGGACGGATCTGTCACGGTTGCGGCCTGCACGAGCTTGAGCGGACATATAGAAATGACGATGATTGGTCCATGGACGATGGCGATGAGAGCACCCGGGATCCGCGCGCACGGCGCAGCGTCGCGCCGGCACAAGAGCGAATCGACTGCCTGACTGCGCAGGATCTGGCCGACCGCCTGGAGGAGGAGATAAACCGTGCGGGTCGGCACGGCACGCCGTTGAGCTGCCTGTTGGTCGCCATCGACGACCTCGCGCTCGCTACCGAGCACGGACGCGAGCTGCCCGAACAGGCGCTTGCCTATGCCGGGCCCGTGCTGGCGCGCGAGCTGCGCCGCTTTGACCGCGTCGGCCGTCCCAGCGACAGCGAGCTGTTGGTCGTGCTGCCGGGAGCCGACGGTCCGCGCGGGGAGACCGTCGCCAGGCGCGTGATCGACAGGCTGCGGGCGATCAAGATCGAATCCGCCGGCGTGCGTCGCCCGCTGCGCGTGTCCGTGGGACTGGCGGCGTGGCGTGAAGATCTCACCGGCACGCAGCTGTTGGCGCTGACACGCGCCGCCGCGCAGCGCGAACGCGACGAGCTGGCAGCCCTGCCGGGCTCATCGCGCGCGGGCTGAGCTCGGCTCAGCGGAGAGTTGCCGTCGCGACCCCGCCAGGGTCGGTCTGCCACCCGTGACAGGCGGCGTCCGCTCCCCGGCGGGTTGACCTCTGACCCATAGTCCATAATCCGCGCGATGCTGACCGGGTCCGAGCTGTGGCTGCTGCGTCTGATGGCTGATCGCGGCCTGGCGCTGCTGGATGCCAGCTCTCTGCTGATGGTGATCGAGGAGCGCGGCGAGCTGCGGGTGGCGGCCGCCAGCGGCGAGAGCCGGCCGCGACTGCGGATCGTGCCGGTCGAGGGCAGCGCCCTGGGAGCGCTGTATCGAGCCGGGCAACCTGTCGCGCTCGACCGTCCCCGCGGGCAGGATGCGGCGCTGTTGCACGAACTGGGTGTCGAGGCCCGTGCCGTGCTGGTCGAGCCGCTGAGCATGGAGGGGCAGGGTGGAGGCCTCGTGATCGCGCTGCGCCGCGACGCGGGCTTTCGTGGCGCCGATCGTCAGGCGCTGAACGCGTTCGCCGCGAGCGTCGCCCAACGGTTGCAGGCCGAGCGCTCGGTGGAGATCGAGCGCCTGCGCTACGGCATGGAGGCGCGCGAGCGCGAGCGCACGCGCTGGGCCCGAGAGATCCACGACGAGACCGTGCAGGGGCTCGGCGCGCTGCGACTGAAGCTCGCCAACGCGCGCGATCTGCAGGAGCGCGAGTCCCTCGACCAGGCCGTCGATGCCGTGCTCGAGGGATTGGGCGATGAGATCGACGGTCTGCGCCACCTGATCACCGAGCTCCGGCCGGCGGCGCTCGACGATCTCGGCCTACAGGCGGCGCTGCAGGCTCTGGCGCGACGGATGCAGGCGATCGACGGGCTGGACGTGCAGATCGAGATCGACCTCGGCCCCGAAGAGGACCCCCACCGCCTCGATCCCGAGCTCGAGAGCACGATCTACCGCGTCGTACAGGAGGCGCTCACGAACGTCAGCCGTCACGCCCAGGCCGGCCAGGCGGTGGTCAGCATCTCAGAGCGCGACGGGATCGTGCGCGCGTCGGTAACAGACGACGGCGTGGGATTGCCCGACGCCGATCGCCTCGGCCCGCGCGGCGATGGGCTGGAGGGCGGGTTTGGCATGTCGGGTATGCGCGAGCGCGCAGAGCTCGTTGGAGGCGAGCTGGAGCTCGTGCCGGCGCCGGTGAAAGGCACGACGATGCGCCTGAGCGTGCCTCTGGCGGGTCGCCCGGCGGCGGAAGCGTTGCAGGCAGCCGCCCAAGCCGCCCAAGCCGGCGACGACGGGGCCGTGTGAGAGACACAGCGTCGCCGGGTGAGCGCAACGCCGCCGCGGACGACTACTCGACCAGGCCTAGCTTGCGCGCGTACGCGGTGATCTCCGCGCGCGAGGAGAAGCCGAGCTTCTCGATCGCGCGGGCGCGGTAGGTCTTGACGGTGCGCTCGGCGACGTGCAGCTGCTCGGCGATCTCTGGGTTGGTGTAGCCGTTGGCGATCAGCCGCACGACCTCGCGCTCGCGGTCGGACAGGGCGATGCCGTCGGAGCTCGTCTCCTCGCCGGCGGCCATCAGCGCGCCGAGCCTGGGATGCAGGTAGTTGCCGCCGCTGACCGCCAGGCGGAAGGCCTGCAGCAGCTCGGCCGGCTCGGCCTCCTTGAGCACGTACGCGCGGGCGCCCGCGCGCAGCGCCTGGCGCGCGTACTCAGGATCCTCGCGCATCGTGAGGATCGCCACGGCGAGCGTGGGGTGGGCGACGAAGCACTGGGGCAGGGCCGCGAGGCTCGACCCGCCGGGCATCGTCAAATCGAGCGTGAGCAGATCGGGCCGGTGCTCGCGCACGACAACCTCGAACTCGCCCGACTCGCGCTCGAGCACGGTCCTTATCCCATCGCGCACGACGCCGTGATCGTCGGCGATGATCACCCTGATCGGCCGGTCCAGTCCTTGAGTGCTTGCCTCCATGCCAGAACCGTATCGTGTCTCGCAGACATCCCGCGACGTACTGATCGGACGACGTCGCGTCCGCACGGGACGACAGCGGGCGACCGGGTGGGACGACATAGATCAGCACTAAAAGGACGACACGATCGGCACCCTTCGGACGGCAGACAAACGGCCCGCGAGAACGCATCATGTCGGCTATGACGCACACCGCCCATACAGGCCCCCATGAAACGACGACCGCAAAGGAGTCGGCACGATGATCGTTCTCGGCATAATCGCCATCTGGCTAGTCCTGACCGCCGCCGGCTACGTCGCCCTCTCGGCTCTGTCACACGCCGCCGAGCGCGAAGAGCTGAAGGAAAGCAGGGCGCTACACGAACTACGACCCTCGATGCTCGCACAGGCGCGACCCGCGATCCCCGAGGTGCTGCTGGGATGAGCTCGCTCGCATCTCAGCCGCGCCCACGCGAGCGCTCACACCGTCCGGCGCTGCGTCTGGTTGGCGCGCGCAGATCCGACGCCCCACGAGAGATCGTCCCCGGCAGGCCCGCGCTGACCGTGCTGGTGGCCGGGGCGGACGCCTACCAGCGCGCGATCCTGCGCGCGGAGCTGGCGAGCACGCTGCCGCGCATGACCCGCTTCTGCGAGGCCGAGGAGGTCGCGCAGGTGCTCGAGCACGCCGCCGACAGCCGCCTCGTGGTCCTCGCCGGTGACCTGCGGGACGCCGAGGCAGAGTCGCTGATGCGGCTGCTCGGTCAGCGCCACCCCCAGCTGCCCGTCGTGTGCCTGGACGAGGAGCCGGTACACGCGAGCGCCGGCGCGAGGACGGGGGCCCGGGCCTGACGCTCGGACCCGGCCCGAGCCGCTTGGTTGAGCGGTATCGGGATTGCACGGCGCAGTGCCATCCAAAGCGGTCTGTACCGTGGCAGCGAGATGTCGCCGCCACTCCAAACCGCCAACCCATTGCGTTCGCCGAGGCTGCGCAGGATCCTCGCCGCCTACACGGTCAACCGACTGGGCACATGGTTCGGGTTCATAGCACTGTCGCTGGCCGTCTTCGGCCACACCCACAGCGCGCTCGCGGTAGCCGCGCTGCTGGTCGTCGGGCAGGCTGTGCCGGCGTTTCTGACCCCCGCTCTGGTCGCTCGCGTCGAGGCCATACAACGACGAGGTGTGCTGAGCGCCCTGTACATGGTCGAGGCGCTTGCGACCGGCGCGCTGGCAGCGCTGCTGCTGAGCGGGTTCTCGCTGGCCGGCATCTTAGTGTTGGTCGCCGTCGACGAGACGGCCGCGCTGGCCGCCAGCGCGCTGCTGCGCACCGAGGCGGCGCGCTGCTCGCGCGAGTGGGTGCATGCCCCGCGCGAGCAGCCAACACTTGCGCCCGAGAATCTGCCCGCCCACACATATGCGGGACAGGCCGGGTTCGTGCTGGCCGCCGGAGAACATGCGCTGGAGACCGGCGTGCACACTGCGGGCGGCCACAGCGACGACCATCCGCACACACGCGAGGAAGAGGCAGTCGAGGCAGAGCGCCAGGCCAACGCGGCCCTGAACGTTGGCTTCGCGGGAACGTTCGTGCTGGGACCAGCGCTTGCGGGCGTGACGGTTGCCGCCTACGGCAGCCCGACCGCGCTGCTCATCGATACGGCCACGTTCGTGATCTGCGGCGCGATGCTGATGGACCTGCGTCCGCACCTCGCCGGCGCCGAGGACGCTTCGGTAGGCGAAAGGCTGCGGGCCGCATGGGCGCACATCGTGGCGGCTCCCACGTTGCGCGCGCTGCTGCTGATCGAGAGCTGCGCTCTGGTGTTCTTCGCCAGCGACGGCTCGATCGAGGTGCCCTACGCCAAGGTGACGTTGCACGCGGGAGACGGCGGCTACGGATTGATCGTGGCCATGTGGGGCGTTGGCACGGTCGTCGGCAGCGTGGTGTTCGCGCGTACTGTGCGACGGCCGCTTGGGGCAATACTGAGCCTGGGCGCGCTTGCGGTGGGGCTCGCCTACCTCGGCTGGGCGATCGCGCCGACGCTGGCCCTTGCGTGCGTTGCCGGAGCGGTCGGCGGGATGGGCAACGGCGTGCAGTGGGCGGCGTTCATCAGCGCCGTGCAGAAGCTCACTCCCCCAGACCTGCACGGCAGGATGATGGGCGCGGTCGAATCGCTGGGAGCGATCTTTCCCGCGCTCGGTCTCGCGCTGGGAGGCGCGCTGGTGGCGCTCAGCTCGCCACGTGGCGCGTTCCTGGTTGTGGGGCTCGGCGCCGCGCTGAGCACCATCGGGTTCGTGCGGCTGCGCCTGAGCGGGCTGACCGGCCAAATGGTCGAGCTCTCCCCTTCCGCGAGCGACGCCGGCGAGGAATGGTCGCCGGCGGGGCGAGATTCGCCGGACCCCTCCTCGTCCAGCGTGGCCAATGCACCTTAAGGGCAATGCCGAATCGGCCGTTAAGTACGACAAGGCCGGTTACGACATGGATTCTTCGAAGCTGACCATACGTACTTTCTGTGCAATCGAGGCGCTGGTGCTCGCCGGTTCGGTCGGCACGGCCGCATGGCTGTCGACCTCGCAGGAATGGAGCCCCTTGCCGCTCGTGGGTCTGCTCTGCGTGCTGGCCCTGGTGGCGGAGCGGCTCGAGTTCGAAGTTCGCGGACAGCACCTGTCGGCTTCGCTAGTCGTGCTCGTGTTGACGATGAGCCTGCTTGGCC
>Ga0335075_10017033_pt1 | contig 10824 bp, 9 predicted proteins | sample Lox_Sample_24_FD_206723 | JGI IMG/M metagenome (GOLD analysis project Ga0335075, IMG submission 206723) | Soil microbial communities from Loxahatchee National Wildlife Refuge, Florida, United States - Lox_Sample_2.4 | ecosystem: Environmental > Terrestrial > Soil > Wetlands | place: USA: Florida... | reverse complement strand
GCCCTATCGGGATGGCCACTATCGCCGGCGCCGGGAAGACAACTTCATCATTGCGGTCAACTGCGGCGAGGCCGGGGGGACCTGCTTCTGCGTGTCCATGGGCACCGGACCGAAGGCCGAGCGGGGCTTCGATCTCGCGCTGACCGAGCTGCCGGGTGAGCGCGACGGGTTTCTCGTAGAGGTCGGCAGCACCGCCGGCGGCGAGGTTTTATCGCAAATCCCTTGCCGGTCGGCCCATGCGACCGAGGTCGAGGCGGCTGAGGCGATCGTGGCCAACACCACCGCCCGGATGGGCCGCAGTATGGATACCCGGGGCATCCGCGAGTTGCTGCAAACAAACCCGGAGCATCCACGTTGGGACGAGGTGGCGCAGCGTTGCTTGAGTTGCACCAATTGCACCATGGTGTGTCCGACGTGCTTCTGCACTACCGTCGAGGATCATACCGACCTCGCAAACCAGGTTGCCGTACGCGAGCGTAAGTGGGATTCGTGCTTTACGCTCGACTTCTCCTATCTGCACGGCGGCAGTGTGCGCACGCAAACGCGCTCGCGTTACCGGCAATGGATGACGCACAAGCTTGCAAACTGGTTCGACCAGTTCGGCACGTCGGGTTGCGTGGGCTGCGGCCGCTGTATCACCTGGTGCCCTGTCGGGATCGATATTACGCAGGAAGTCGCAGCCATCCGCGACACGAGCTCGTCGTGATGAATGTCGTTGCCGTAGACGAGCCGCTTCTGCCTCAGTGCTACCGTGTGACCCGTCGCATTCGCGAAGGGCTCGACACGTGCACTCTGGAGCTCGCTCCGACGCAGGTCGAGATTCCCACCTTCCGACCCGGTCAGTTCAACATGCTGTACGCCTTCGGCGTTGGCGAGATCGCGGTCAGTCTGAGCGGCGACCCGGGCGACACCAGTCGGCTCGTGCACACTGTCAGGTCAGTGGGCGCTGTCAGCACCGCGATTATTACGCTGGAGCCCGGAGCGACTCTCGGCGTTCGCGGTCCCTTTGGGACAGCGTGGCCGGTAGTGGAGGCCGAAGGGCGCGATGTCGTGTTCGTGGCCGGCGGCCTTGGATTGGCACCGTTGCGACCCGCCATCTACCACGTGCTGGCGCACCGCAACCTTTATCGAAAGGTCATTGTGCTGGTGGGAATGCGCAATCCTTCCGAGATTCTCTACAGCCGACTGCTGGAGCAGTGGCGTGCGCTTGATGGTGTCACGGTCGAAGTGACTGTCGACGAGTCGGACACAACCTGGCACGGCGAGGTTGGAGTCGTCCCCTCGCTGGTGTCGCGAGCGAAATTCGACGCCGGCAATGCGATTGCCATGGTTTGTGGTCCTGAGGTGATGATGCGGTTTACCGCCAACGCTTTGGCCGATGCCGCCGTGCCGCGCGAGCGCATCTACCTCTCCATGGAGCGGAACATGAAGTGCGCCGTGGGTCTGTGCGGTCGCTGTCAGTTTGGGCCCACGTTTGTGTGCAAGGATGGCCCCGTCATGCGCCTGGACCGGATCGGCGGTCTGCTTTCGATACACGGGATCTGACATGCCCAACCTGCGGCGGCCGCGGCTCGCGGTCTGGAAATTCGCCTCGTGCGACGGTTGCCAGCTTTCCCTCCTGGACTGCGAGGATGAGCTCCTCGCGGTGGCCGAAGCCGTGGAGGTCGCCTATTTCCCGGAGGCCTCTTCCACCATGGCACCGGGGCCCTACGATCTGTCGTTGGTGGAGGGCTCCATCACGACCGCGCCCGACGCCGGGCGGATCAAGGAGATCCGCCGCCAATCCAAACATCTCGTGACCATTGGCGCATGCGCCACGGCAGGAGGCATCCAGGCACTGCGTAACTTCGCCGATGTCGAGGCGTTCGTCGCGGCCGTTTACCCTTCACCACAATACATCCAGACGCTCGCCACCTCCACGCCCATCGCCGCGCACGTATCGGTGGACTACGAGCTGCGCGGCTGCCCAATCGACAAGGCGCAGTTGCTCGAGGTCATCTCGGCATTTATCGCCGGTCGCAAGCCGTCCATCGCTTCCAGCAGCGTGTGCGTCGAATGCAAGCTTCGGGGCACGCCTTGTGTCATGGTCGCTCATGGGACTCCCTGCCTGGGCCCGGTCACCCACGCGGGCTGCGGGGCCCTCTGCCCGGCCTTCAATCGAGGCTGCTACGGTTGTTTCGGTCCCATGGAGACACCCAACACGTCCTCACTCGCCGGTCGCTGGCGGGCACTCGGAGCCGCGCCGCGTGAGGTGCATCGTGTGTTTCGCACATTCAACGCCGCCGCCGAGGCATTCAGACAGGAGAGCGACGCGCATGACGGATAAAAGGACGATCCGTGTCGACACCCTTGCGCGCGTGGAGGGCGAGGGCGCACTGGACCTTCACATTCAGGATGGCACCGTCGTACAGGCGCAGCTGAGAATCTTCGAGCCTCCGCGCCTGTTCGAAGCCCTGTTGCGCGGGCGCGCCTACACCGAAGCGCCGGATATCACTGCGCGAATCTGTGGTATCTGTCCGATCGCCTATCAGATGGGCGCGGTTCATGCGATGGAGTATGCGCTCGGCCTGAAGGTCGATGGACCTCTGCGCGCATTGCGGCGCCTGGCGTACTGCGGTGAGTGGATCGAGAGTCACGCCTTGCATGTCGTGATGTTGCACGCGCCGGATTTCCTCGGTTACCCGGATGCCATCCAGATGGCTCGCGATCACGGCCCGATGCTGAACAGGGCGCTCGCACTCAAGAAGGCCGGCAACGAGATCATACGCGTGCTGGGCGGCCGCGAGGTTCACCCGGTGAATATAAAGCTGGGCGGATTCTACCGGGTCCCGTCCCGATCGGAGCTCAAACCGCTCGCCGCGGCACTCGACTCCGCGCTCGAGCACGCCATCGAGCTTCTGAGCTGGGCGAGCACATTCCCTTTCCCGGACTTTGAGCGCGACTACGAGTTCGTCGCGCTGCGCCACCCCGGCGAGTATCCCTTCAATGAAGGGCGTATCGTCTCGAGCGCCGGTGTAGACTTGCCCGTTTGCGACTATGAGAGCGTATTCGAAGAGCGTCACGCCGCCCATTCGACAGCCCTGCGGTCAGTGATCAAGGGAAGGGGCGGTTATCTCGTCGGCCCCCTGGCTCGCTATGCGCTGAACTTCGATCGCCTGCCCGAGCACATCCGCAGTCTGGCGCGGGACGCAGGACTTAAGCCGATCTGTCGTAATCCCTTCAAGAGCCTTCTGGTTCGTGCCGTGGAGTTGGTCTACGCCTGTGACGAAGCACTGCGCCTCATTTCCTGTTACGAGATGCCCGACCGTCCTGCTGTTGAGGGCCTCCCCCGCGGCGCGGTAGGTTATGGCTGCACCGAAGCGCCACGCGGCATCTGTTATCACCGCTACGAGATCGACGCCGACGGCACCATACTCGGCGCGCGGATCGTGCCGCCGACTTCACAGAATCAACTGAGCATCGAGGCAGACCTGCGCCAGGTGGCTTCCCGGAGCCTGCATCTGCCCGAGAGCGAGCTGCGCGCCCTTTGTGAGCAGACGATACGCAACTATGACCCGTGCATTTCCTGCTCGGCCCACTTTCTCAAACTGACTGTGCACCGCGAGCGGGTGAGCCATGACAGCCCCTGTTGAGCGCATATCCCTGGTTGTCATTGGCGTGGGCAACCCGGATCGCGCCGATGACGGCATCGGCCCGCTGGTGGCAGCGCGCCTGGGAATGCTTCCGGGAGCGCGTATCATGTCGTGTAACAGCGACGGCTTTACCCTCATCGAGGAGTGGAGTGGGGCCGATATCGTAGTGCTGATCGACGCAGCGACTACCGTGTCAGCGCCGGGGCGTATTCACCGCATCGATCTTTCTTCGGACGAGTTACCTTGTGAGCTGGGAATTGCCTCGACACACGCGTTCGGCATTGCCGAGGCAGTCGCGCTGGCCCGCGCCCTGGACCGACTGCCGCGACGCCTCGTCATTTATGCTGTGGAGGGTGTGTGTTTTGACTACGGTGCGGACATGACGCCCGAAGTTGCTGCCGCCGTGGACGAGGTTGCCGGCCTGGTGGCCGCGGAGGCGGCCGGCTGCCTGCCGAATTCGATGCGCACTGACGCCTGGCGTACTGACCCCTGAGATCAACCTTTCTAGGATCGCTCCATGAAAGAATCGCACGAGCCCGACGAACACAACGGCTGGAGGGCGGCTGCACGCAGTCTCCTGTTCCTGATGCTTCTCTTCGCCGCTCTTTTCGTGGCGGGGCAGTTTTCGAGCGCGACGCCAACCGCGAGGGAAGTTCCCTACAGCGAGATTCAACAGGACCTGGCGGCCGGCCATGTAGATCGCATCGTCGTTTCGGACCAGCAGATCACCGCATGGTTGAAGACGCCCAATGCACAGGGCGCGAACATAGTGACTGCCGGGCGCGTCGAACCGGAGCTGGCGCAGCAACTCTCTCACTACAACGTGCCTTTCTCACGCGAGTATTCCAACGGCGGGTTGTCACAGTTGCTGGCCTGGCTTGCGCCGACCTTGCTCTTCTTCGGCTTCTGGTATCTGATGACCCGCGTTACGGGGCGCTCAGCGGGCATGCCCGGTTTGATGTCAGTGAACAAGAGTCGCGCCAAGGTCTCGCTGGAGAAGAGCACGGGTGTGACTTTCGCCGACGTGGCGGGGGTGGATGAAGCCAAGGAGGAGCTGCGCGAGGTCGTGGATTTTCTCGAGAACCCCGCACGATATGGGCGGCTCGGCGCTCATATTCCAAAGGGAGTACTGCTGGTCGGACCGCCCGGCACGGGCAAAACCTTGCTCGCGCGCGCCGTGGCCGGCGAGGCCGGCGTAACTTTCCTCTCGACCAATGGCGCGGAATTCGTCGAAATGTTCGTCGGGGTCGGAGCCGCGAGGGTTCGCGATCTGTTCGAGCAGGCGCGGCGCAGCGCGCCGGCCATCATCTTCATCGACGAGTTGGATGCTTTGGGACGCGCCCGCGGAGCGTATGGATTCGGTGGCCACGATGAAAAGGAGCAGACGCTGAACCAACTCCTGGCCGAGATGGACGGTTTCGACACCTCCGCGGGTGTCATCATACTCGGTGCGACCAACCGTCCGGAGATCCTGGACCCGGCGCTCCTGCGGGCCGGCCGCTTCGACCGGCAAGTGCTGGTCGATCGCCCTGACCTCAAGGGGCGGCTCGATGTGCTCAAGGTCCATGCGCGCAAGGTGATACTCGCACCGGAGGTGGACCTGTCCAAGGTGGCGGCCATGACCCCCGGCTTCGCGGGCGCCGACCTGGCGAACCTCATCAACGAGGCCGCGCTGCTGGCAACTCGCACAGGGGCGGAGGCGGTGACGACCGCAGATCTCACGACCGCGATCGAGCGCATCGTGGGCGGCCTGGAGAAGAAGACCCGCGTGCTCAATTCCCAGGAACGCGAGACTGTTGCCTATCACGAGTTGGGGCACGCCCTGGTGGCAATGGCATTGCCTGGAATGGACCCGGTTCAGAAAGTCTCCATCATTCCCCGCGGCATCAGCGCGTTGGGCTATACCATTCAGCGTCCGACCGGAGATCGCTTCCTCATGAGCCGGACGGAGATGGAGCAGCGTATGGCGGTGCTGCTCGGGGGAAGGGCAGCCGAGCTGCTCGTGTTTGGCACACCATCGACCGGCGCCGCGGATGATCTTGCGAAAGCGACCGAGCTCGCTCGGGCAGTCGTCATGCGCTACGGAATGAACGAAAAGCTGGGTCTGGTGGCCTACGAGAGCGAATCCCACGCCTTTCTAAACGGCATGACACCTCCAGCCGAACGGACTTACAGCGAGCAGACAGCCCGAGAGATCGACTGTGCCGTTCGCGACCTGGTCCACGACGCATTCCAGACCGCCACCGCCATTCTGACCCAGGCCCGCGAGATCCTCCGACGCGGCGCCCACGCTGTGTTGGAAAAAGAAACCATCGGGGAAGCTGAGCTTGCGCAGCTGAAAGTCGAGCTCGAAAGAGTGCGCGGCCTGCGTTCACCCGCCGGCGCGGATTCCCCCGCCCAGCGGCTGATCGCTGTGCCGACCTGAAGCCGGAACAGATTGCGCTCGTTCATGAACGGCTGGATGCCGTGCGGCGGCCCCGCTACCGCCGCGAGCGCGCTTCGTGGCTCTGCTCCTGCGACACGATCTGCGTCAGCAGGGCAGCATCCGCGGCCAGACGCTTCAACATATCGTCGACCGTCACAATACCCACGAGCTTGCCTCCCGCCCCCACGACCGGGATACGGCGCACGCCGTGAGTCCGCATCCTCTCCAGGACCTGGCTCGAGTCTTCCCCTTCTTCCGCCACGACGACGGGCGTGCGAACCAGGGAGCCGACCGTGGTGAGGGCGGGGTCCAGTCCCTTGCCGAGAACTTCCACCACGATATCGCGATCCGTGATGATCCCCAGTGGCGCGGGCCTCTCCTCGTCATCGTCAATCACCACGAGGTCGCCGGCATGTTTCCGGCGCATGAGATGGGCCGCCTCGAGGGCGGTAGTGCGTGGACTGCAGCACGCTACATCCAGCATGCAGAATGAATTCAATTGCATGGGCGAGTCTCCATTGCTAACCGTGAAAAAAGCATGCGCCGGACACTCTTCGCGCGCATCGTGGCAAATGCGTAGGCTCCGGCAGGAGTCAGTTCGCCTTGCAGGCGGGCACTGAGGTGAGTCATCCGACCCGGGACACGGCAACCCGCGCGAGCGTCGAGCGCAACGACTCGTGTTGGGCGGCGAGATTGACGGCGGCTCTGGATTTGGCGATCGCCGCTACAGCAGGAGTGCGGTCCTCGAGGCTCCGCAAGGCGGCGGCGACCCTGTCCGGGGTTCCGAGGTCACTCCAGCCGCATTCCGGTACCGCCAGCACGCGCAGATATTGCTCTTGCCCCTGGAGAATGTCTCGGGAGAAATCGAGATCCGGTAATTCATCGTAAAGCTCGGCGAGCGCGCCGGAACGACAGTCCTGCAGCGGCGTGAGCTGGATGAGGCGCCGCAGCTCGGCAACGATGTCCGGGCAGCGCCGCTCGAACAGGCGCATGAGGGCCGCGGCGTCAGCGGCAATGATGAACGCATTCCACAGTGCGCCTTGCTGTATCAGTACGCGTGCTTCAGCGGCCGCGGGCTTCTCGACGAATCGGCTTACGGCGCGGAAGGTCCCCTCGCCGGCATGCCCCGGCACGATGTAACCCAACTCCGAGTCCACGTGGTCCGGTTCGATTCCAAGTAGCACGATCCGCGCGCGGCCCGCACGGCTCTCGGGTGCCATTGCCAACTGCAGGGCCGCCGCCAGTCGCGCCTCGCTGCGGACGTGGTGGTCCGATGGCAGAAGGAGGATTCGCGCCCGGGGGTCCCGCTGCATGATATGGAGCAACGGCAGCAGGATACCGATCGCGGTTCCGCGATTGCGCGGCTGCGTGATGATGTTAGAGCGGGGCATCGCCTCCAGGAGGCGGCTCCAATGGCGCACGTGTTGGGATGCGACTACGGTACAGATCCGCTCCCGCGGCACTATGGCTTGCGCCCGCCGCACGGTCTCCTCCAGAAAGGACAAGCCGCCATTGAGCGAGCAGAACTGTTTCGGCACGACCGTCCCCGATGCAGTGCGGGTCAAGTCTTGAAGACGACGGCCATTACCGGCGGCGAGCACGAGGGCCCAGCGGTTATCGTGGTTGACCATGATCGTTTCCTTGCACTGCGGGGGTGCATCGAAATCTACCCTCCCAGGCGGAGCCGTTCAGTAAGAGGAAATACGGACGGCATAGGTCACCGCCCGTCCTTGCGAATGAGCAGGATCGGCACCGGAGTGTGGCGCACGATGTACTCCGCGTCGCTTCCCATCACGATCCGCCGCAATCCCCGGCGCCCGTGAGTGCCACAGACGATGAGATCCGCCGCCCACTCTTTAGCGGCCTTGATGACGAGCTCGCCGGCCGGGCCGCCCATGGCCTCGATGAGCTCGGTTTCAACTGTCACTCCGTACTCGCGCGCGATGATTTCCGTGTGTGCCAGAAGAGCAGCGCCCGCCTTGCGCACTGAGTCGGTAACGGCCTCGTACGCCGTGCCGTACAACTCCGGCATGACGGTGAACAGCCCGTCGACAACATGCACCACGCGAATTTGCACGCCGGGATGTTCCTTCGCGAGCTCGAGTGCCTCGCGCAGACCTGCCTCTGAGGTGTCGCTGCCATCCGCGGGCACCAGGATTCGCTTGTACATGGACGTCCCCGAGTCTTGTCGTCGCCAGGCTCAACAGTAGTGCCCGGCTTTTCCAAGGGAATCGGTATAACTGCGTACTGACGCCCGCGGGTGCGCTGACTACGATCGCAACTGCAAGTCATCAGCAACGCCTGAGGCGGCCGTACGATGATCAAGACAGTTTTCATTCCGGTCAGTGGATCGGATACGGATGCCCGGGTGTTTGCAACGGCTCTCGCCATCGCCCGGCCGTGTGGCGCGCACATGCAGTTCTTTCATCTGCGTCTGTCCCCAGGCGAGGCTGCGGCCCGTGCTCCGCACCTGGAATTCGCCATTGGCGAAGCATTGGCCGGCGCGCTGGAGGACCTGCGCATCCGCGCGGATGACCTCGCGGCGAGGGCCTCGGCTCATTGCAGGGAATTCTGTGAGTTCAATGAGGTTCGCATCCGGACCGAGCCGGCGACCCCCGGCTCGGTGACAGCGAGTTGGACGGAGGAAACCCGCGGCGCTCTGGAGAGGCTGATGTTCCATGCCCGGCACTGCGATGTCATGGTGTTGGGCCGCCCGCGGCACCGGGATTTCATGCCTCTCGGGATGATCGAGAGTCTCCTCATGGGCTCAGGCCGACCGGTCATCCTCGCCCCCGAGGGAACCGCGCCGCAGTCGATCAAGACCGTCGTCGTGGGTTGGAAAGAAACGCCCGAGGCATCGCGGGCCGTGTCCGCTGCGTTGCCCCTGTTGGCAGAAGCTGAGCGCGTGGTGTTGCTGTCCATTGCGGAGGAGGGTGCCGCCTCCGCGGAGGCGCTCGAAGACCTGGCACGGCAGTTGGCATGGCACGGAATCTCAGCCCAGGTACACGTCACCGGGGAACGCACCGGACCTGCGCGTAACCAACTGCAAAGAGTCGCATCCCAGCTGCAGGCGGATCTACTCGTGGTCGGAGGTTTCGGCCACGGTCAGTTCCGCGAGCGAATGTTCGGCGGGGTTACTCAGTCACTCATCGACCAGGCCATGCTACCTGTACTCATGATGCATTGATCTCCAGGTTCGCCCCGGATTGATGCACCGGATCTGCCTCCCTAGGCCGCCATGACGTCGTTGAGCAGGTGGTCCCGCAGTTTCAGCGCCGCTAGCGAGAGGCCGTCCGCCGCCCGCTCGAGCGCGGCGGCAAGACCTGCAACCAGGTATAGGACAGTTGCGTTGGGAGTGCCCGCCAACAGGGCGCTCGTGACCGCGCGTTCGGCATTATCGGTGTCATGTTCGATGGCGACCACTCGATCGACGGCCGCGAAGAAGTCCTGCACGTCTTCTCGTTCGCCCTCACGAGTCACATGGCTGGCGGCCTCGAACATCTTGACCGATTCCTGCGCGCCGGCCAGGAGCAGCGCGGAGAGTGCCCGAAGGGGCTCCATGAGCTCGCTTCGCGGTGACACGGCTACCAGGTTCGTCATGAGGAAAGCCGCCTCTTCGAGGCCATCCGCCGCCTCGTCGGCGCTGTGGAGCAGGTCGGCATAAACATCGGGCTTGGAGGTTTTTCGGGCCAAGGAGCGCACCTGGCTCACGATCGCATCGCATTCCTGCTCCCAGGCGCGGGCACGCTGAGCGAGGCGCTGTAGCAGCTTTGTTCCCTCGGGCTCCGCATAGCGCAATAACCCCTCCTGCACCGTGATCGCCAGATCGAACAGGCGCTCGGCATGCTTCAATCCGATGAGCAGAATGCTGGCGTGGCCGGAGCGGAATCTGCGTGCCAGCTCGGCCTTGATCTCATCGCGGATGAAGCGTTCCGAGCGACGCTGCAACAGTCCATGAGCGCACTCCGTGAGGACGAACTTGATGTACTCGTAGGCTGCCTCGGACCCGAGAGTCTCGTAGAGACGCTCGCCATAACGCAGGGGCGCGCGTTGCGCGAACGCGATGGCCTCATACAGGAGCCGTTCGCCCCCCAACTCGATGAAACCCCGGTGCCCGATGTTGTGATCCGCCGCCCACTTGAGGACCCGGATCGCATCGCTTTTGGGGAGGAACTCCCGCAAGCGCTTGCGGGCGTGATTCCAGTCGATCAGGAAGACGAGGCGCGAGCCGAGAAAAGTCAGATACCGCTCCAGGGCCGCGCGGTCGGCCGCATCGAAACGGCCGATGCTCAGCCGATAGTCCGCCTCGCCGGCGAATTTCGCGTTGTGCCGCGCGCTCGGCTCGGTCCACGTCACGTTGAAAGGCTTGAAGAGACTCCGGAAGAATTCGAGCCGCTGGGAGTGGACATCTGTATAGGTGAGCGTCGCTACGGTGCGCTCCACGCGCACCACCAGTACATGTGCATCCGTCGTACCGATGTCGTTCTGAATGATGAGTTGCTCGCCCGAGCGCGTGGCCGTGGTCCCGAGCCCAGGATGATTGAATTTCAGTGGGGCGGTCTCGTTCAGTCCGGCCATGAACGCCCGGATGAGAGGGCGATCGCTCTCCAGGATGCGCCAGGCGCGTGCGCCATCAATGACCTCCTGGGACAGGCCGCTCTGCAGCGCGTTCAAGGCCTTGTGCAGGTCCATCACCAGGATGTGCAGGCTGTCGTCGCCGGGGCTTATCGAAGCCTGCGCAGAGGGCCGGCGCGCGCGAGTCATATT
>Ga0335075_10017030_pt1 | contig 10824 bp, 13 predicted proteins | sample Lox_Sample_24_FD_206723 | JGI IMG/M metagenome (GOLD analysis project Ga0335075, IMG submission 206723) | Soil microbial communities from Loxahatchee National Wildlife Refuge, Florida, United States - Lox_Sample_2.4 | ecosystem: Environmental > Terrestrial > Soil > Wetlands | place: USA... | reverse complement strand
CGTGATGATGATCGTGGCGATGCGCGTCGCGCTCGACGTCGACGTCGCCCGCCATGACGTAATAGCGGCCCTTGACCTCGACGACTTCGATCGGCGCGCCATAGAGGCGCGACAGCACCGGGCCGTTGACGACGTCGTCGACGGCGCCGATCACCGCCTCGCCGCCGCCGAGATAGAGAACGCGATCGATTGCGTTGACCAGCGGGTTGAGCTCGTGCGCGCTGAACAGGATCGCGACCTTAAGGTCGTCGCAAACGCGCCTGGCGATTTCGACCACCGTCTTCTGATGCGCCGGGTCGAGCGAAATCAGCGGCTCGTCGAGCATGATGAGGCGCGGCTTGCCGATCAGCGCCTGGCTCAAGAGCACGAGCTGGCGCTCGCCGCCCGACAGTTCGCCGATCGAGCGGCTCGCGAGATCGCGCGCGCCGACTTGGTCGAGCGCCCAGTCGATCTCGCGCCGAACCTTCTTGTCGAGCCTGCCAAAGCCGAAGCGGGCGCCGATCGCGGCGGAAGCGACCACATCCCAACCCGTGAGTCTCAGGCCCGCGACAGCTCCGCGATTCTGGGGCACGTAGCCAATCTCGGCGTTGCCGCGCGTCGCCGTTCGGCCGAGCACGGCGATCCGGCCCGACGCGAGGGGCGCGAGGCCGAGCGCTGAGCGCATGAGCGTCGTCTTGCCGGCGCCGTTCGCGCCCAGCATGCCGACGAACTCGCCATCCTCGACCTCGAAGCTCGCGGCCTTCAGGATGTTCCGGCCGCCGAGCCTGATCGTCACATTGTCGAACTTGAGCGCGCTCACCTAGGCTCCGCCGGAGAGCGCGTGATCGAGCGCGTTCAATTGCCCCATCATCCAATCCTGATAGGTCGAGTGCGGCGGCTCGGTCTCGGAGACGCCGACAACGGGAATCCCGTTGTCCTTGGCGAGCTGCACGAGCTTAGCCACCGCGGGCTCGCTCGCTTGCGCGTTATAGAGCATCGCCTTCACTTTTTTCCCCTTGAGATCGTTCTCGAACGCGGCCACTTCCGAAGGCGTCGGCTCGGCGTTGTTCATGACCGCCAGCGCATATTTCTCGTTGCGCACCTTGAGCCCGATGAGCTTCGCCTGATAGCCGAACACCGGCTCCGAAGCGGTGACCGCAACGCCGGCGTAGGATTTGCGCATCGTGGCGATCTTGTCATCGAGGGGTTTCAGCGAAGCGAGGAACCTGGCCTCGCCCTGCTCATAATCCGCCTTGTGCGCCGGGTCGACGGCCACGAGGTCGGCGACCAGCGCCTTGGCCGCGGCTTTCATATAAGCCGGATCGTACCACAAATGCGGGTTGTCGCCGGCTTTGTGGCCGGTGAGGGCGCTGACCAGGATTTCCTTGCGGCCGGGCGCCCTGTTGGCGCTGATGAGCTTTTCCATCCACGGGTCGTAATCGACGCCGTTGACGATCACGATTTTGGCGTCGCTCAAGGCCTTCGCCGTCGCGGGGCTCGCCTCGAACAGGTGCGGATCGGTGTCGGGATCGCTGAGAATGCTGGTCACCGCGACATTGGCGCCGCCGATCTGGCTCGCGAGGTCGCCGTAGAAATTCTCCGCCGCGACCACTTTCACCGGATCGGCCAGGGCGGGGGCGGCGAGCGCGCAGACCGCGATCGCCGCGACGAGATGGAGCTTGTTGAGCATGGGAACAGGCCTCGGTCGGTTGAAGCGCCAAGATTCAGCGCGGCGGGCACCGTTATGTTATATCCTAGCGGTAGGCAAGCCCAAACTGCAACCTTATATCATTTCTGAACCCCGACCGTGATATGAGCGAGGGCTTGAACGAGGAGAAGGACGGCGTCGATGAGGAATTCGCGCCCGAAGCCGAACGCGCCCGGCTGGCGCGCGCAGGTGGAGAGCGCCTGCGCGCGGGAAGGCCTGCAATTGACCGCGCTCCGCCAGCAGGTTCTCGCCATCCTGGCCGAAAGCTCGGGGCCGCTCGGCGCCTATGCGATCATCGACCGGCTGTCGCGGCTCGAGGGGAAGCCGATCGCGCCGCCGACCGTCTATCGCACGCTCGAGTTTTTTCTCGAGCACGGGTTCGTCTACAAGATCGAAAGCCGCAACGCCTATGCGCCCTGCGAGCACATCGGTCACGCGCATCATGGCGCCTTGCTCTTGTGCGAGAAGTGCGGACGGAGCGATGAGATCGAGGACGTGAAGCTTGACCGTCTGTTGCAGGAAGCGGCCGCCCGCGCCGGTTTTGCGCCGCATCGGCAGATGGTCGAGCTCGTCGGCCTGTGCCGGGACTGCGCGGCCTAAGCAGGATCGCCGAAAAGTGGCTGCCGGTTTTCGGCTAAAAATCGTGCGACAGCAAAGGAATCCAAGCAGGATTGCGTTGGCTCGCCAACGAAATTCTGCTTTAGGCGCTCGCAAGCGGCGTCGCCCTTTCGTGCGCTGACCTCATGAAGCGGAGACGGGTCTTCGCGCGGCCGTGGGCCATTGTCCTGGCGGCGCTTGCTCTCGCGGGCTTGGCGATCGTCGCTGTTCGCCCCATTCGGGAGCCGATTTTGCGAGCCGCGGGATGGGCGCTCGTCGTCGACAACGAACCGGTCGGCACGGCCGACGTCATCGTGCTGTCGGTCGGTTCCGGCGGCGCGGGAGCGCTCGAAGCGGCGGACCTGGTGAAAAGCGGCGTATCGAAGCGCGTTGCGGTTTTCGCCGATCCTCCGAGCGGAGAAGACTTCGAGTTCATCCGTCGAGGACTTCCCTATGAGGATGCGGCGGCAAGGCAGATTCGCCAGCTGAAGATGCTCGGCGTGACGGATGTCGAGAAGATCTCCAGAGTGAGCGGGACCGATAGCGAAGGCGAGGCGCTGCCGCGATGGTGCGACGAGCAGCATCTGCGATCGATCGTGGTCGTGGCGACCAAGGATCACTCGTGGCGATTGCGGCGCGTGCTCGACCGGGACATGAAGGGCCACGCCACAAAGGTCAGCGTGCGAGCCGCGCGCTATTCGGATTTTGACCCGGACCGATGGTGGCGAACGCGCGGCGGGGCGCGGATCGAGATCGTCGAGCTCGAGAAACTTCTGCTCGACTACGTGATGCACCCGCTGTCATTTTGACATCAAGCTTTTCTACATAGCGCCAGAAGCGTCGCGCTTGGATTTGTATGGCTACCGAAACCCAAGCATGGGAGGCAACGGCATGAGGTGGTTCAATCCGGTCGTCTTTTGCGCGGCCCTGGTCCTGGCGGGCGCCTCGTTCTCAACCGACGCCTCGGCTTTCTTCGGCGCCCGCGCGGCCCGCGCCTGCGCGGCGGCCGTCAAGGAAAGATGCGGGCACGTGCAGCCGCGAGTCGCGCCGCTCAGGGCGTGCTTCGAGACGCATCTCGATCACCTTTCAGGAGCTTGCGCGAGCAGGCTGACGCAGGTCGCCAATGTCGCCAAGGACTGCGAGGCGGACGTGAAGAGGCTGTGCGGCGGCGTCCGGCGCGCGGCGGACATTCAGGCTTGCATGCAGCCTCGGCTGGGCGAGGTCAGCGCGCGATGCCGGCGCGCGCTGGCGAGGGTCGCCGTCCCGTCGCGGCTTTTCCGGTGAGCCGAGTTCCTCACCCCGTTCCGAGCCGCTTGAGCCACGCCTTCGCCTGCCTGCGCACGTTCGCGGGCGCGGTTCCGCCATAGGAGGTGCGGCTCTTGACCGAACGCTCGACGCCAAGCACGCCATAAGCGTCCTTGTCGATGCGCGGCTCGACGCTCCTCATCTCCTCGAGCGTGAGCTTCTCGAGCGCGACGCCGCGCTTGGCGGCGAGCGCAACCATGCGGCCGGTGACGTGATGCGCTTCGCGGAACGGCATGTGAAGCGTGCGCACGAGCCAGTCGGCGAGGTCGGTCGCGGTTGCGTAAGCAGCGCCGGCCGCCGCCTTCATGCGCTTGGGATCAGCCGTCATGTCCTCGACCATGCCCGTCATCGCGGCGAGCGAGAGCGCAAGGGTCTCGAACGCGTCGAACACGCCTTCCTTGTCCTCCTGCATGTCCTTGGAATAGGCGAGCGGCAGGCCCTTCATCACCGTAAGCAGGCCGATCAGCGCGCCGAAAATGCGCCCCGTCTTGCCGCGCACGAGCTCGGCCGCATCGGGATTGCGCTTCTGCGGCATGATCGACGAGCCGGTCGTGAACGCGTCGGAAAGCCTGACGAAGCCGAATTGCGGCGTCGTCCACAGCACGATCTCCTCGGCGAAGCGGGAGAGGTGGGTCGCCGTGATCGCAGCGGCGGCCAGCGCCTCGAGCGCGAAGTCGCGGTCGGCGACGCTGTCGAGCGAATTGGCGGTCGGCCGATCGAAGCCGAGGCTCTTCGCGGTCATGGCCCGATCGATCGGGAACGAGGTTCCCGCCAGCGCCGCCGCGCCCAGCGGACATTCGTTCAAGCGCTTGCGCGCGTCGCGAAAGCGTCCCGCGTCGCGCGCCAGCATCTCGACATAGGCGAGCAGATGATGGCCGAAGGTGACCGGCTGCGCCGATTGCATGTGGGTGAAACCCGGCATGACCATTGCGGCGCTGTCGAGCGCGCGCGTCGCCAGCGTCCGCTGCAGCCCGGCGATCTGAAGGAGGATCGCGTCGATCGCGTCGCGCACCCACAGGCGGAAATCGACCGCGACCTGGTCGTTGCGCGAGCGCGCGGTGTGCAGGCGCCCGGCCGCCGGGCCGATGATCTCGGCCAAGCGGCTCTCGACGTTCATATGGATGTCCTCGAGCGCGCGAGAGAATGAAAACGTCCCCGCCTCGATTTCGCCTTTGACTTGCGCAAGACCCTTCAGGATCGCCTCGGCGTCGGCGGCTTCGACGATTCCCTGGGCTGCGAGCATGGCGATATGGGCCTCTGAGGCCGCGATGTCCTGGGGGCCAAGCTTGCGGTCGAAGTCGATCGAGGCGTTGATTTCCTCCATCGCTTCGGCCGGACGTCCGGCGAACCGGCCGCCCCACATCGTGTTGCTCATGCGCTTAGTCTCGGATGAAAAGGACAAATGACGAATATCGATAAGCCACCGCGCCGGCGACGGCTTCTTTTGCCCGTTATCGGCGCGCTTGTCGTGGCGGTTGCGGCCGGCGCCGTCCTATACGGGACGCTTCAGCCGGCCGGCAAGACCGCGAGCGACTGTCCAGCCTCCTCGGCCAAGCTCGCCGCGACGCTCGCGCCGCTCGCCAAGGGCGAGCTCGCGGCGCTGACGGTTGCGGGCGAGCCGCGCCGGCCCGAGCCGTTCGCCTTCGAGCGTGACGGCGGGGCTAAGGTCACGCTGGCCGATTTCAAGGGCCGCGCTTTGCTGCTCAACCTGTGGGCGACTTGGTGCGCGCCGTGCCGCGCCGAGATGCCGGCGCTCGATCGGCTCGAGGCGGCCAAGGGCGGTCCGGGGTTCCAGGTGGTGGCGGTCAATGTCGACACCGCCCGGCTCGACAAGCGCGACGCCTTCCTCGACGGCGTCGGCGTCAAGACGCTCGCCCGCTACGCCGACCCGAGCGGCGAGGTGTTCGAGACCCTGCGCAAGGACGGCAAGGCGCTCGGCCTGCCGGTGACGCTCATCATCGACAAGCACGGCTGCGAGGTCGGTGCGGTCGAGGGCGGAGTCAAATGGGATTCGGCTCAGGCCCAGGCTTTGGTCGGCGCGCTCAAGGGCGGGTAGGGGAGGGCGTTCAATCGGGCGTTTCGCGTATACACTTGTTCGTGACGGAGCGCCGGCGGTGATTGCAATCGGCGCTGAATGATCTATCCCTTCCACATTTGAATTTGACTTCCGGGGAAGCGAAAGATGACGCAAAAATGGTTGGCGGCCGCGGCGGTTCTGGCGGCTCTAATATCCGGACCCGCAAAAGCGGATGTAACTTACATTTTTTTTGACTCGTCTTCCCCCTCGACGGTCGATCTCGGCTTTACCGTCGCCGACCAATTGTCGCCAACCAACCCGACTGAACCGTTCCTGAGCACCAGCGGCGTTTTCGCTGCGGACTTTGCAGGCGGCGCTGCTTCTTATTTCCAGGGCCCGCCGTCCCTTGAACCTGCAATCGACGCTGCCGAGGGCAATTTTGCCTCCGAGGAGTTGTTCCCCACCCTGGTCGTCGTCCCGGGCAACGGCTCTTACCCGGTATCGGGGGTTATCTACACCACCAGCGGCGCTTTAGCCTACCAAAGCGCCGCCGCCATTTCCGGTGTGCCGGAGCCGGGATCCTGGGCGTTGCTCATTACAGGCCTTGCCGGCCTTGCATTCCTACGCTCCAGACGCGCCGGCGGCATGGATGCTCCTCGTCCGTGACGCCTTGAGCGTTGCGCCGCCGATCGAGCGCTCGGGCGCGCTTTCGCCGATCTGACCGAGACTTCGCCGCGCGCAGAGGACTGGCCGCGTTTCGCGCGGCCGAAACGGTTTCCGAAACGGCGTGGATCACAAATCTCTTGCAGAAAGTCAGAAGCCAGGTTAAACTTGGCTTCATGAGCAAATTCTGCCCTTCCGTATGCCCAGGGCCGTGGGCGCCGGTTCCGCGCCCCCGCTCCTGGGGGAAGGCCGCGAGAAAATTTCTGCCGCCGAAAAATCCGCGTAACCCATTGAAAAGTCACGATTCGGACGAGAGAATCCAAGGAAATCCAAGGAAATCCAACCCTCATAATCCGGGCTCTTGGCCTTAAACCCGCGCGCGCCAAGAAAAATCCAAACGGGTCGACGGCAAGGGCGGGGACGGACTGGCCGGAGCGGCTGTTGAGCCGCTGATCTGTTCCGCGCAAACTTGTGCGCGCCCGCGCCATCGGGCCCTTCCGGGCGCCGGTTGACGACACCTCCCTTGTGGCGGGCAAGGCAGGACCCCGCGCCCGAGCGCAGGCCCGCCGACGATCTCCGTTTAGGACTTCTTGCCTGCGGGCGGAACGGTGTGGCCGCCGGCGGCGAGCGACTTCTTGTATTCGGACACCGAGCCCTTGGGCTTGTCCGACTTCGGCTTCTTGGCTTCCTTGCTGCTTCGCATCTGACCCTTCGCCATCGAACCCTCCTTAGGCCGAGCGTTTCAATTGTGACACAACCGACAGCGCTTCGCCACTGCCGCCGGCGCGCTCGTCAGCGCAGCCGTGCCGGCCGCCAAAAGGCCCGATCCAGACTCGCCCGCTGCGCTTGGAGAAGAGCGGCGGGCAGGCGCGAGGTCAGCCCTGGCGGCGCCAGTGGCGCCAATGGCCGCGACCAAAGCCCCCGTGGAAAAGCACGGCGAAGCGGCGCTTCTGGGCGTCGTCGAGACTGTCGTAGAGCGGCTTGGCCGCGGTCGCGAGCTTCTGCAAGTCGGCGGCGCGGGCGCTTAAGAAATCGGAGGCGTTGGTCAGCCGATCGATCGGGTTGACTTCCGCAGTCTGATCGCCGCCCTGCTCGCGCCTTTCCCGCCAGGCGGCGAACTGGGCCGCGCGTTGCTTGGCGAGATCGCGCATCGCCGATTCGAGCGGCGGCCAATTCTTCTCCTGGTCGGCGTTGAGCTCCAGGCCCGCCTTCAGCGCGGCGATGCGCGCGTCGAGGAAAGCGGCCCGGTCTTCAGGCGTGAAACGGCTCTGCTGTTGCTGGAGCGCGGAATCGTCCGTCGCCGCGAAAGTGGCGCCGGCCAATGGCGCCAAGGCAAGCACGGCCGCCACCGCGGCCGCCGAAAGCGCTGTTTTCATGGAACGAATCTCCTCCATTGTGCGTTCCGAAACGCGAAAACGCTAAATCCTCGCCAGGCGGCAGTCCAATGACAAGGGCGTGAGGACGGCTCTCTTCATCTTTCATTAACAGCGGCCTTTATGTTCGCGAAACCATGCGCCTTTGCAGGAACTTAACTGTGCGCCTTTGCCGAAGCTTAACTGTGCCGCGACGCTGTTCACGCGCCTTGAGCCGGATTCACCTGCCGGAAGTTATTGAGGCGCAGGGATGAGCGGCATCCGAGCCGGCGCGAGAAGCCCGCCGGACCGGACGGAGCGCAGGCGTTTATGATGGCTTTCGCAATCGACAGGAGCCGGACGATCATCAGCGCGATGATCCTCGGCCGCCGGGTGACGGCGCAAGATGTCGCGTGGCTCAAGCGCGAAGTGTTCGCCGATCGTGAAGTCTCGCGCGAATCCGCGGACGAACTGTTCGCCGTTGTCCGGGCCGAAATGGATAACGCGCCCGAGTGGAAGGAATTCTTCGTCGAAATGATCGCCGAGCATGTCGTGCGGCAGTCCGATGAGCCGGGCGTGGTCGACGATGAACGAGCCGTTTGGCTGCTGGCGCGCGTCGACGAGTGCAAGTCGGTCGAGGCCCTGGCCGCGCTCGTCAACGTGTTGGCCGAGGCCTATCGCGCGCCCGACTGGTTCGTCGCCGCGGTCAAGGAGCGAGCCGCGGCGCGCGGCTGGTCCGGCGCCGACGGCCTTCTCCGCGCGACCGCCGGATAGTCTTCAGGCCCGATCCTCTCCGGCCAGCGATGATACGCCTTGCGGGCGGGAACTGCGCGCGCTATCGGATGAAGGCTGGGCCCAAGGGGCGGGCCGCGATGATTGGGGATCGAGATTGAGCAAAGCCGCTGTCTCGCTCGCAGCCGCAGCCGTAATCGGGCTCGGCCTCCTTGCTCACCCGGGCGCGGCTCAAGCTCAGGTCTACACCTACCCGCGTGAACGAGTGGGATGGATGGTCGGCCCGGGCTTCTTTGGCTTCAGCGGCTATCCGTGGCCGGGACCGCCCTTCGCCTGGGCAATTCCGAGGCCGGCTTATGGCTGCTATTTCACGCGCGCGCGGCTTCAGAACGCCTGGCGGCGGGTCGAGGTCTGCTCCTGAAGACAGTCAGGAGTTCGGGCGCTCGCCACCGCCGGGACGCTCTACGAGACGTTAAGCTGTTCCCCTTAACGATCTGAGTTAGGCGATATCGTCCTTCCAGCCCGGTTCACGTCCCTCGGCGCAGGCATGTGAGACTCTGGGGAACCAATGACTGCAGTTGGAGTTGGGACCCCGTAGCCCCGCTGATTGGGGGACGCTTTCCCCCGTTGAGGCTGCGATAACTCCCGTCAGGGTCCGGCGCTGGATCGGCTGACGGCGCGCTCATGGGATGTCCGTTTCCAGGCGCGATGCAGAAGGAGGTATGTTATGAGAAGAGCACTGACCGCTTTGACCGCCTCGACTCTCGGTATGGGCGTCGTCCTCGCCGCCACCTCAGCGAAGGCGTTTGTGCCCGTGGTCCTGGCGGCGATCATTGCAGGCAGCGTTCTCGGCGGCGCGGTGATTGGCGCCGGGGTGAACAATGCGGCCAATCGAAACGCTGTCGTTGCGGCTGAAGGTCCGGTGGCGGCGCCAGGAGTGACAGTCGGCTCGAGCTCCTGCTACTTCACGCATGCGTGGGTTGGTAACGTCTGGCGTCGGGTCGAGGTGTGCAACAACCGTTGAGGCGCCGGGATCGGGCGTGGCGTCTCCTCGCCCGATCCCTGATGGGGCGGTTGTTTACGCGCTTCATTCGTTCCAATAGAAACGGCCGTTGAAGGAAAGCCTGGCGCTTTCCTCGCAAGGGCGCGATGTTCAAGACAATTTTGATCGCCAACCGCGGCGAGATCGCCTGTCGCATCATCAGGACGGCGCGCCGCATGGGCTTGAGAAGCGTCGCCGTCTATTCCGAAGCCGACAAGGACGCGCTGCACGTCGAAATGGCGGATGAGGCGGTCGCGATCGGCTTGGCCCCCGCGGCAGAGTCCTATCTCGCGGTCGACAAGATCGTCGCCGCCTGCCTCGAGACCGGCGCCGAGGCGGTTCATCCAGGCTATGGGTTTCTCTCCGAGCGCGCGGCGTTCGCGCAGGCGCTGGCTGAGGCGGGGATTGTCTTCATCGGCCCGAACCCCAGAGCCATCGAGGCGATGGGGGACAAGATCGAATCGAAGAAGTTCGCCAACGCGGCCAAGGTCTCGACGGTGCCCGGGCATCTCGGCGTGATCGAATCGGCCGAGCGCGCGGCCGAGATCGCCGACGAGATCGGCTATCCGGTAATGATCAAGGCGTCCGCCGGCGGCGGCGGAAAGGGTATGCGCATCGCGCAAACCCGTGAGGAGGTGTTCGAAGGCTTTGCGCGGGCGCAATCGGAAGCGCGATCCTCGTTCGGCGACGACCGGGTTTTCGTCGAGAAATTCATCGTAGGTCCGCGCCATGTCGAGATCCAGGTGCTCGGCGACAAGCACGGGCATGTCATCCATCTCGGCGAGCGCGAATGCTCGATTCAGCGACGCAACCAGAAAGTGATCGAAGAGGCGCCCTCGCCGCTTCTCGACGCCGAAACACGCAAGCGAATGGGCGAACAGGCGGTCGCGCTCGCTCATGCGGTCGGCTACGATTCCGCCGGCACGGTCGAGTTCGTCGCCGGGCAGGACAAGAGCTTCTACTTCCTCGAGATGAACACCCGCCTCCAGGTCGAGCACCCCGTGACCGAGCTCGTCACTGGGGTCGATCTCGTCGAGGAGATGATCCGCATCGCCGCCGGCGAGCCGTTGCGGCTCAAGCAGTCCGACGTCAAGCTCACGGGCTGGGCGGTCGAGAGCCGCGTCTATGCCGAAGATCCGACGCGCGGCTTCCTGCCATCGACCGGGCGGCTCACCCGCTATCGCCCGCCGCCGGAGGGGACGCATGACGGTGTCACGGTGCGCAACGACACCGGCGTGTTCGAGGGCGGCGAAATTTCGATCTATTACGATCCGATGATCGCCAAGCTCGTCACCCACGCGCCTGACCGGCTTCGCGCGATCGACGCGCAGGCGACCGCGCTCGACGAATTCGTCATCGACGGCATCCGCCACAACATCCCTTTCTTATCGGCGCTGATGCAGCATCCGCGCTGGCGCGAGGGAAGGCT